>WNGB01001085.1_pt1 | contig 44396 bp, 48 predicted proteins | sample 5400681 | NCBI WGS metagenome assembly WNGB01 (sample SAMN13153367, study PRJNA577476) | soil metagenome | isolation source: 115 cm soil or saprolite under grassland replicate 2 | place: USA:California | collected 2016-06-15 | reverse complement strand
GGGCCGACAGATCACACCCCATGGCACGAAGCCGGCCAAAACTCGGGTCAGACCCAAACCACGACCACCCGCCGGGATCCTCCAGCTTCCAGGCCCAAGAAGCGGACCCGGCTACATCAGATCATCGCAGCCAAAACTCGGTTCCACCTGCAAATCGGTTTGATCCTGCGGTGTGAACATAGTTCTGGCACCGCACAGGGCTTGCTGAACCGTGCGGACGTGACGGAGCTCGGGCATGTGCTCACCGGCGAGGTCGAGGGGCGCCGGTCGGCCGACGACGTCACGGCGTTCGACTCGACCGGGCTCGCGCTTCAGGACCTCGCCGTCGCGCTCGCCGCACTCGAGCGCGCCGATGAGCTCGACCTGCCTACCATTCCGTTGTAGCGATGCCGATCGTCGGTGCGCACATGCTGTTCTACACGCCGGAGGCGGACGCGCTTCGAGCGGTGCTCCGTGACGCGGTGGGCTGGCCGTTCGTCGAGCACGCGGAGTCGGCGCCCGGCTGGCTGATCTTCAAGCTGCCGCCCGCGGAGCTCGGCGTTCACCCGTCGGAAGGGTCGACCACGCACGAGATCGCGCTCATGTGCGACGACATCGAAGGGACGATTGCCGAGTTGCAGGAGAAGGGGATCGAGTTCCGCGGCGAGCCGGCGGAGAAGGACTTCGGCATCACGATCACGATGCTGCTCCCGGGCGGAGTCGAGGTGCTCCTCTACGAGCCGAAGCACCCGCGCGCGATCGATCTCTAGCGGCCCATCCTCGTCTTCCGGCGGATGCCCAGACGCTTCTGGAGGGCCCGATCCTCCTGACCGTCTTTCACGGCCGCCCAGATGAAAAGGCCGATGACGAAGACGGCGGTCGCGCCGACGAAGACGGCGACGATGATTCAGGCGGCAATAGGCATCCGAGGCTCCCTTTCCCGCGCCGAGGATCTTTAGACGAAACGCGCCGGGTCGAACAGCTCGAGCTGTGGGCTCGCCTCGCCGCGGATCGCGTCTGCGACGAGTTCCCCGCATGCAAAGCCGAGGACGTTCCCGTGGCCGGAGTATCCGCCCGAGATCCACAAGCCTTCACGGCCGGGAACGGGGCCGACGAGCGGGAGCATGTCCTGTGTGAGGCCGAAGATGCCGGCCCAGCGGTGCGAGACACGCGGCGTCTCGCCGATCAGCTCGCCGAGGTACTGCTCGAGCGAGGCCTGGATCGCCGGCGTCGTCACCTCGACGTCGGTCAGCTCGTCGAGGATCGAGACGTCGCGGAAGCCGCCGAGGAGCACGCGCCGGTCCGGCAGCTGCTGCCAGTAGTCGAAGCCTTGTCGCGCGTAGTGTGGGCGGTCGTACAGCACACGGTCGAGCGGCTGGCTGACGACCACCTGGCCGCGGGTTGGCCAAATCGCCTCTGCAACCTCGGGCACGAGCCCGTGCCCATAGCCGTCCGTCGCTACGACGACCTGGTCGGCGTCGAGCGCCGCAAGGTCGTCGACGCGTTCGTGCTCGCGGATCTCCGCGCCCGCCTCGGCCGCGAGGGCCGCGAGGCGGCGAACCCAGCGCGCGGGCTGCAGCGCGCCGTCGCCGGGATGAGCGATGCCGCCCGTGAATTGGCCCTCCAGATGACCAGGTAGGTCGTCGAGCCACTCCGCCGCGATGCCGTCGTCCCGCAGAGCTTCGTACTCGAGCCGGATCCCGTCGCGTTCCTCGTCGTCGACCGCGAGGCGGAAGCTCCCGGGCCGGCGGAGCGCATCGCCGGCGAGCCCTTCCATCCGGTCGAGGGCGCGCTCGGTCCAGCGCCAGAGGTCGCTCGCCTGCTCGCGTCCGTAGGTGTCCCGCGCGATGTCGTAGCGCGACGCGCCGCCGCGCAGCGCAAAGCCGCCGTTGCGGCCGCTCGCGCCTTCCGCAACGCCGCGCTCGTCGTGCACGCGCACCCTGAGCCCGGCGTCGGCGAGGCGAAGCGCCGCCGCGCAGCCGGTGACACCGGCCCCCACGATCGCGACGTCGACGCGCCCCTCGTGACGCGGCGACGGGCGCGGCACCGGCTCGTCCTCGAGCCAGTACGGATTCACTGAGGCCTCGAGAGCTCGCGGGCGACGTCTGCCGCCAGCCCGATCTTCCGCACGATCGCAAACTCGCTGCCGCGAAAGACGACGCGCTCGACGAGCGGCGTCGCCTCGTGCCCGGGCACGACGACAAAACGCGCCGGAATGGCGCGTAGGTCGTCGTACTGCGACAGGGAGAGTGAGACGCGCTCGACGCACGTCTCGTCGGCGCATTCGCAAATGAAGGCCAGAACCTCCTCGGCCGCGCGCTCGAGCCGTGCGGCCAGCTCGCGGATGCGGTCGTTGATCGCCCGGAACATGACCTCGTTCCGTGCCAGTCGGGCCTCGATGGACTGCATGCGTCGATCCTCTCATCTCCGGCCGCGGTGAGCGCCACGTGAGCGGCCGCTGCGACGCCCTCAGGGGACCGCAGGGCGGTGCCCCTCCGGTTCATACTGTCTCCGGCGAAAGACGGCGAAGGGGACGGATGTCCATCAAGCCGGACGAAGCGAGGACGGCGCTCGTCGAGAAGGCGATCGCCCATGTCCGAGAGCGACTATCGGAACCGCAGGCGACCGATGTCGAGCGGTTCGTCCGCGCGTACTACGCGTCGACCGCCCCGGAGGATCTCGCCGAAGTCGACCTCTACGGCGCTGCGCTCTCGCACTGGCACCTCTTGCAGCGACGGCCGCAGGGCAAGGCGAAGGTGCACGTGTACACGCCGCGGGTCGAGGAGCACGGCTGGCAGTCGCCGCACAGCGTTGTCGAGATCGTCACGGACGACATGCCGTTCCTCGTCGATTCCGTGGCGATGGCGCTCACTCGCCGCGGGAGCGCCATCCATCTGTCTATCCATCCGATCGTCAGGGTCCGGCGCGACGCCGACGGGCGGCTGCAGGAACTCCTGCCGTGGGCAGCCGAAGGGTTGGCCGAGTCGCTGTTGCACGTCGAGATCGATCGACAGGCCGATCAGGCCCTCCTCGACGAGCTCGCGGCCGAGCTGCACAGCGTTCTCGCGGACGTGCGCGCGGCGGTCGAGGACTGGCCGTCGATCCGACGGCACGTTCGCGAGATCGTCGCGGAGCTCGACGAGAGGCCGCCTCCGGTCGATCGCGACGAGCTCGCCGAGGCCAAGGCCTTGCTCGAGTGGATCGACGACCACCACTTCACGTTCCTCGGCTACCGCGAGTACGAGCTGCGCAGGCAAGACGGCGAAGACATGCTCACCTCGGTGCCCGACTCGGGGCTCGGGATTCTGCGTCAGGCGGAGCAGAAGCCCGTTTCGCACAGCTTCGCCCAGCTGCCGCCGGAGGTGCGGAGGCTAGCCCGGGCTCCGAACGTTCTCAACGTCACGAAAGCGAACTCGCGCGCGACGGTCCACCGGCCCGCCTACCTCGACTACGTCGGGGTGAAGCGATTCGACGACGCGGGAGCCGTTTGCGGCGAGCGCCGCTTCCTCGGGCTCTTTACGCACACGGCCTACAGCGCGAGCCCATGGGAGATCCCGGTGCTGCGGCGCAAGGTCGAGCGTGTCGTCGAGCGCAGCGGGTTCGCCCCGGGAAGCCACGACCACAAGGCGCTCGTCGAAATCCTCGAGACCTATCCGCGCGACGAGCTCTTCCAGATCCCTGAGGACGAGCTCTCGGAGATTGCGCTCGGCATCCTCCACCTCGGCGAGCGTCGGCGGGTGCGGCTCTTCGTGCGGCGCGAAGCGTTCGGCCGTTTCCTCTCCTGTCTCGTCTACCTCCCGCTCGACCGCTACAACACCGAGGTCAGGCGGCGAATCGAGCAGATCCTCCGAGACGCGTTCGGCGGGAGCAGTGTCGACTTCGTCGCCCGCGTCTCCGAGTCCGTGCTCGCGCGACTGCACCTCGTCGTCCACACGGAGCCGGGCACGGCCACCGACTACGACATCACGGCGATCGAAGCCCGGCTCGTCGAAGCCACGCGCACGTGGTCCGACGAGCTCCACGACGCCCTGACCGAGCAGCTCGGCGAGGCGCGCGCGGCCTTGCTGTTCCGCCGCTACGCGGAAGCGTTCCCAGCCGCCTACCGGGAGGACTTCAACCCTCGCGCGGCGGTCGCCGACATCCAGAGGATCGAGCGTCTCGGGCCGGAAGGCGACCTGGACTTGAGCCTCTACCTACCTCTCGAGTCGCAGGTCGGACATCTGGCCTTCAAGCTACTGCGCTCCGGCGAGCCGCTCCTCCTCTCGGACGTACTGCCGCTGTTGGAGAATATGGGCGTCAAGGTGACGGACGAGCGGCCCTTCGAGGTCAGGCCGCTCGACGGTCAGCCGGTCTGGATCTACGACTTCGGGCTGGACTACGGCGAGGAGGTCGAGTTCGAGACCGATCGCGTGCGCCAGATCTTTCAGGACGCCTTCTCGGAAGTGTGGCGCGGCACTGTGGAGAACGACGGCTTCAACCGCCTCGTCCTGGGCGCCGGGCTGACGTGGCGCGAGATCGCGCTCCTACGAGCGATCGCGAAGTACCTTCGTCAGGCCGGGAGCGCGTTCAGCCAGGCGTACATGGAAGAGACCCTCGCCGGCACGCCGAAGCTCGCGCGGGCGCTCGTGGAGCTCTTCCGGCTGCGCTTCGAGCCGGGTCGCACGTCGGGTGCCGACGCGAAGGCGGGCGAGCTTGTCTCCGAGATCGAGGCGGCGCTCGACGCGGTGGCGAGCCTCGACCAGGACCGAATCCTGCGCAGCTTCTTGAGCGTGATCCAGGCGATGCTGCGGACGAACTACTTCCGCCACGATGAGGGCGGGCGGGTGCGGCCGTACCTGTCGTTCAAGCTCGATCCCGCCGGGATCCCCGATCTGCCGGCTCCTCGGCCGATGTTCGAGATCTTCGTCTACTCGCCCGAGATGGAGGGCGTCCACCTCCGGGCCGGGCGAGTCGCCCGCGGCGGGATCCGCTGGTCGGACCGGCGCGAGGACTTCCGCACCGAGATCCTCGGTCTGATGAAGGCGCAAACGGTCAAGAACGCCGTCATCGTCCCGACAGGCGCCAAGGGCGGCTTCGTCCTCAAGCGACCGCCTACCGACCGGGAGGCGCTCCGAGACGAGGTCGTGGCCTGTTACCGGATCCTAGTCCGCGGGCTGCTCGATCTCACGGACACGCTCGTCGCCGGCGAGATCGTCCCGCCGCCCGAGATCGTCCGCTACGACGATGCCGACCCGTATCTCGTCGTCGCCGCCGACAAGGGCACCGCAACGTTCTCGGACATCGCCAACGCACTCTCGGCCGAGTACGGCTTCTGGCTAGCGGACGCGTTCGCCTCCGGCGGCTCCGCCGGCTACGACCACAAGCGGATGGCCATCACGGCGCGCGGGGCCTGGGAGTCGGTCAAGCGGCACTTTCGCGAGCTCGGGATCGACATCGAGAGCACCGACTTCACAGTGGTCGGTATCGGCGACATGTCCGGAGACGTCTTCGGCAACGGCATCCTGCTTTCGCGGCGCATCAAGCTCCTCGGGGCGTTCGATCACCGACACGTCTTCCTCGATCCCGACCCCGATCCCGAGCAGAGCTTCGAGGAGCGGGCGCGCCTCTTCGCGCTCCCCGGGTCGTCGTGGGCGGACTACGACGCGAAGCTGATCTCGCCCGGCGGCGGCGTCTTCCCGCGCACGGCGAAATCGATCCCGCTCTCGCCCGAGGCGCGCGCCATGCTCGCAGCCGAAGCGAGCGCGCTTGCGCCGAACGAGCTCATCCGCGCGCTCCTCCAGGCTCCCGTCGATCTGCTCTGGAACGGCGGTATCGGCACCTTCGTCAAGGCGAAGCAGGAGTCGCATGCCGAGGTCGGCGACCGCGCGAGTGACGCCATCCGCGTCGACGCCGAGGAGCTTCGCTGCCGCGTCGTCGGGGAGGGAGGGAACCTCGGGCTCACGCAGCGCGCCCGCATCGCCTACGCGATGCGCGGAGGTCGCGTGCTGATGGACGCGATCGACAACTCGGCCGGCGTCGACTGCTCCGACCACGAGGTCAACATCAAGATCCTGCTCGACGCGATCGTCGCCGACGGGGATCTGACCGAGAAGCAGCGCAATGTCGTGCTCGCTGAGATGACGGGCGAGGTCGCGGAGCTCGTTCTACGGGACAACTACGAGCAGACGCAGGCGATCGGCACCGCTGTGGCGCAGGCGGCTGCGATGGTCGACGTCCACGCCCGCTGCATCCGCAGCCTCGAGCAGGCGGGCCGACTCGACCGCGCGCTCGAGTTCCTGCCCGACGAGGAAGCGCTGACCGAGCGGAAGGCGGCCGGACAGGGGCTGACGGCGCCTGAGCTCGCGATCTTGCTCTCATACACGAAAATCGCGCTCTCCGAGGAGCTGCTCGCGTCCGACCTGCCGGACGACCCGTATCTCACGAGCGAACTCGCGCGCTACTTCCCGACCGAGGTGCGAGAGCGCTTCCGAACGCGACTGGCGCGCCACCCGCTCCGTCGCGAGATCGTCGCCGCGCAGGTGACGAACGCTCTCGTCAATCGGGCCGGAACGACATTCATGTTCCGCCTCGGCGAAGAGACAGGAGCGACGGCGCCGGATATCGCGCGCGCCTTCGCCGTCGTGCGCGAGGTGTTCGACCTGCGCGGCTTGTGGGCGGAGATCGAGGCGCTCGACGGGAGCATCGCGGCGCAGACACAGATCGCCATGCTCCTCAGGGTGCGGGTCTTGCTGGAGCGAGCCACCCGCTGGCTCCTCCGGCACCAACCACGGCCCCTCGACATCGCGGCAGCGATCTCGCACTTCGCCCCCGGAGCAGCGGCGCTCGCGGAGGCCGGTTCCACCCTCCTCCCCGCCGCCGACCGAGCCGCGGCCCAGGCAGCGGCCGAGGAGCTCGCCGGCGCCGGCGTCTCGCCCGCCCTTGCGAACCGGGTCGCACACCTCGACGCGCTTGTTGCTGCTCTCGACCTCGTCGAGGTCGCAGCGGCGACGGGCCTGAGCTTTGACGAGGTCGCAGGAGTCTATTTCGAGATCGGCGCCCGGCTCGAGCTGCACTCAGTTCGCGAGCGCATCGCCGCACTCCCCCGTGAGGAGCGCTGGGATGCGCTCGCCCGCCGCGCGTTGTGGGAGGACCTCCACAACGAGCAGCGCGCGCTCACCGCCGACGTGCTGCGAGAATCCGGGAAAGGCCCCGTCCCAGAGCGCGTCGGCGCCTGGATCGCGCACAACGCCGAGCCGGTCGAACGGTGCCTGCAGGTGCTCGCCGACGTCAAGTCCGGGAACGCCTACGACCTCGCGATGCTCTCGGTGGCGGTGCGGGAGATTCGCAATCTGATCGAGGCCACGTCTGGGCCGGCTCGGGAACCGAGCGAGCTGATCGAGCCCCCGGTTGCGCCACTCAGCGGCCTCTGAAAAAGATCCCTGCTCGCTCGCGACGCGGCTTCACTGGACGCGGTACAGCCCGTCGTGGGCGCAGACGAGCCCACCGAGCTCGAGCTCGACGAGCTCCCGGGCTACCTCGGCCGCCGGGCGCCCTGTCCGCCGGACGAGCTCGTCCGCAGTGGCCGGGAGCAGGTCGAGGAGCCCTGAGGACGCAACCCGCGGCTCGGCCGGCGCGATGCCAAAGCATTCGAGCACGTCGGCCGCGCCCGTCAGCGGCGAGGCCCCGAGCTTCAGCAGCGCGTTCGTGCCGGCCGAGAGGGCAGAGGTGATCTCACCCGGCACCGTGAGAACCTCCCGTCCCTCCTCGAGCGCGAGATCCGCCGTGATCAAGGCGCCGGAGCGCTCACGCGCCTCGACGACCACGGTCGCTGCGCAAAGGCCGGCGACGATACGGTTGCGAGCAGGGAACCGCCACGGGGCAGGCTCGACGCCCGGCGCGTACTCCGAGACGAGAATGCCGGTCGCTGCGATGCGCCGGGCGAGCTCGGCATGGGCGGCCGGGTAGTCGCGGTCGATACCGCACCCCAGCACGGCGACCGTCGCCCCACCGGCCTCGAGCGCGCCGCGGTGCGCCTCGGCGTCGACGCCGCGCGCCATGCCCGAGACGACGACGAGGCCCGCGCGCGCGAGCTCCCGGCCGAGCGACCGAGCGACGGACGCGCCATAGCCGGAGCAGGCGCGTGCGCCGACGACGGCGACGGAACGCCGCGAAAGGAGCTCGAGCTCCGCGGCGCCGCGCACGAAGAGGCCCGCCGGCGGATCGTGGATCGCTCCCAGGAGCGGCGGGAAGCTGCTCGCCGACCGCGCGAGGAAGCGGACGCCGGACGCGGCGAGCCGCTGCTCGTAGGCGCGTGCATCGAAGCTCCGCAGGTGCGAGGACCAGCGCCGGCCGGGCGGCGGGCGCAAGAGGTGCGTTCCGGTCTCGGAGGCGAAGACGGCCAGTGTGAGCTCGGTCACGCCGCGAGCTCCTGCGGCGAGCGATACGCGAGCGCCTCGGCCACGTGTTCTCCGTCGACGCGCTCCGCGCCGGCGAGCGCGGCGATCGTGCGCGAGACCCGTGCGACGCGCGCGCGGCCCCGGCCCGAAAGCGGCAGCCGCTCGACGGCACGGGACAGCAGCTCGTCGGCATCCGGCGTGCGCCGGAGCGCCGGCCCGGCCAGCCGCGTGCGCGCACCCGCCACGCGTCCCGCAGCCGGCGCCGATGCTTCGGCCGCGCCGGCGGCGAGCTCGGCGGCCCGCGGGCGCGGCACCGTCACCACGAGGTCGAAGCGGTCGAGCAGCGCGCGCGAGAGCTTGTCGCGATACGCCGCGAGCCGCTGCGACGAGCACGAGCACGACACCGCCGGGTCTCCACGCGCGCCGCACGGGCACAAATTCATCGTTGCAACGAGTTGAAACCGCGCCGGGAAGATCGCGCGGCCCGCTGCGCGAGCGATCAATATGACGCCGTCCTCCAGCGGCTGCCGCAGCGCCTCGAGCGTGGGGCGTGGAAACTCTGCGAACTCGTCGAGCAGGAGCACTCCACGGTGCGCGAGGCTCGCCTCGCCGGGACGGATGCCGGGGCCGCCGCCGATCACGGCCGCCGTCGAGGCGCTGTGGTGCGGAGCGCGAAACGGCGGCCGCTCGACGAGCGGCTGGTCGAGCGCGAGCAGCCCGGCGACCGAGTGGATGCGGGTCACCTCGAGCGCCTGCGGGCCGTCGAGCGGCGGCAGGAGGCCGGGGAGCCGGCGCGCGAGCATCGTCTTCCCGGTCCCCGGCGGGCCCGCGAGCAGGAGGTTGTGCGACCCGGCCGCTGCGATCTCGAGCGCACGTCGAGCCCGCTCCTGGCCGCGGACGTCGGCGAGATCGAGCTCCTGCCCCGGCGGGCGTGCTCGGGGCGGCACGATCGGGTCGGGCTCGAGCTCGCCCCGCAAGTAGGCAACTGCGTCGGCCAGATGGCGAACGGGGATCGGCTCGACGCCCGCGAGCGCCGCCTCGGCCGCGGAGTCGCTCGGGCAGAGCACGCGCTCGAGCCCCATCCGCCGGGCGCCCTCGGCGACGGCGAGCACGCCTACGACTCGCCGAAGCCGGCCGTCGAGCGCGAGCTCGCCGACGGCCGCGTGCCGGTCGAGCTCGTCGTGCGGCAGCTGCTTCGAGGCTGCGAGCACCGCGAGTGCGATCGGCAGGTCGTAGCCGGAGCCCTCCTTGCGCAGGCCGGCCGGCGCGAGGTTCACCGTGACCCGGCCGCGAGGAAATTGGAGCTCGGCCGACGTGATCCCCGCTTTGACGCGCTGCCTCGCCTCTGCGCAGGCTCGGTCGGGCAGGCCGACGATCACGAAGGCCGGCAAGCCGTCCTTCACATGAGCTTCGACCTCGACGCGCCGGGGCTCGAGGCCGACAAGCGCATGCGTGACTGCACGTGCAAGCACACCCACGACGCTACGCGGCGAATGCGCACGACTTCGTCAGGCCTTCTGCACGAGGAGTCCACAAAGCGTGCGAGATCGCGCTAGCCTGCCGAGCAGCACGGATTGGCCCGAATCAAGGAGGTCAGATGAGGGCTCATGTTGGAGACCGGATCGTCGTCGAGTCGGAACGGGCGGGACAGGCAGGCCGCACAGGCGTGGTCGAGGAGATCCTCCGCGAGGATCCGCTGCGGGTTCGAGTCCAGTGGGACGACGGACACACAACGGTTCTCACACCGTCAGCCGGCTCCGCGAGCATCACAGCCGCGGCGACGGCAACGAAGGCATAACCGCGGCCAGGGCCCTGCTGACCGGCAGGGCCCTGGCCGGCCCACGTTCCGGTCAAGCGTGGTACGGTCGGGCCGGCGAGTGCGGCGCGCCCCCCAGAGTTCGAGCTCGGAGGTGAGCGATGGCCGCAGGAGTTGACCTCTTCCTCAAGATCGACGGCATCCAGGGCGAGTCGCGCGACGCGAAGCACAAGGGCGAGATCGACCTCGAGTCGTTCGGCTGGGGCGAGACGGCCGCCGCTGCGCCGGTCGCCGGTGGAGGCGGGGGTGCGGGCAAGGTCCACGTGGAGGACCTGCATGTCGTGATGAAGATGAACAAGGCTTCGCCGCTGCTGCTGCTCGCCTGTGCGACCGGACAGCACCTCAAGCAGGCGATCTTGACGGCGAGGAAGGCAGGCAAAGCACAGCTCGAATTCCTCGTCTTCAAGTTCACCGACTTGCTCGTGTCCTCGTACCACACGTCCGCCGGCAACGACGTCGAGCCGACCGATCAGGTCGCGTTCAATTTCAGCCGGATCGAGATGGAGTACCGGCCACAGAGTCCCGACGGCTCGCTCGCCCAACCGGTGAAGGCCGGCTGGGACGTCAAGGCCAACAAGAAGGTGTAGGCGCTCTACAGCGGCTCGAGAAAGCCGAGCTCCACGAGCCGCCTGACGACCGGGATCGCGGCAGGAACGAACCGTTCCTGCTCCTCGGGCTCGAGCTCGAACGTTCGGCGCGCGAGCTCGAGCACGTCGCGAAGCGTGCGCCGACCGTCGAAGTGCGGTAGGAGCGACACCGTGTGCCGGTCCACACCGACGGCGAAGGACAATCCTTCGGTGAGCTGGAGCGTCTGGCTCTCGACCACAAGGCCTCCGCGAGCGACGAGCGTCTGCTGGAGACGGTGGTTCTCCGTGAGCGCGAGCGGAAGGTCGAGCAGTCCCTCGTCGTCGAGGCGTCCGAGCACGTCCTGCGCTGCGAACACGCGCAGCGTGTGCTCGCCGGCGGGCTCGAGCCGGTCGAGAGGCAGCGGGTCGGTGCGGATCCAGTTGCGACCGCCTTCACGCCTTCGGAGCACAACCGCCCCGTATCCGATCGCCTCGATCCGCAGCCGAGCGAGGTACTCGAGCCAGCGGTCGAGCGCCTCGGCGTAGCGATCCGGATCGTTTTCGCCGAGCGGGCGCAGCCAGCCGGCGGCGTGCGCGACCGGGTCGCTCGTCCGGTAGTGGAGAAGCCACGCGTCGCAACCGCTCCTGTCGACCCATGCACGGAGCGGCTCGGCCCAGTCTCCGTCGACCGCGTGCACCCAGCTCACGAGCAGGTGCGCGAACCCTCCCTCGGTCAGGTGCGTGGCGGCGTCCTCCACGACCCGGTGACAGAGCTCGTCCGCGGGAAAACCGCTGTCACGGTAGGCATATGAAGCGTCGGGCGAGATCACGTAGGGCGGGTTCGCGACGATGAGGTCGAACCGCTCGCCCTGCACCGGCTCGAAGCCGTCGCCCAGCCGGAACTCGATCGTGTGGATGCCGTTGAGCGCGGCGTTGAATGCCGCGAACCCGAGCGCACGCGGGTTCACGTCCGTCGCGACCACCCGCTCGGCGTGCTTGGCCGCGAGCAACGCCTGGATTCCGCAGCCGGTTCCGAGATCGAGGGCGCGGGCGCACGGCCGCCGGACCGCCAGCTTTGCGAGGGTCACCGACGGAGCCTGGATCCCGGGGACATGGTCGAACGGAACGTCCTCCCCGCTCTCGGGGCCGGCGTCGGAGGCGACGTAGTAGTCGCCGTGGGGCACCAGCCGAACGAGGGCGCGCATCGCTCCGTCCGCAGCTGCGACCAGCCCGAGCGCCGCAAGCTGCTCGGTCCACAGAGGTGCAACGGCTTCCTCGATCCGCTCGACCTCCACATCGTCCCCGAGCAGGAAGAGCCGTGCGAGCGTCGAGAAGGAGTCACTCCCGTCCAGCCTGTGCAGGTGTACGGCCGTATCGATCGGTCGCGACGAGAGCTCGTGCGTTCCGAGCCGCTCCTCGACCCGCTCGGCCGTGTAGCCGGCACGCTCGAGCGCGAGACGCAGGCCTGCGAGCGCCGTCCCGTCGCGGCCGTCGGGCACGTCAGGGGCCATGCGCCATCTCTACCAGCCGCGAGGAGCGAGCGTCGAGCGGACTCAGGCCTTCTGCACGACGAGCACATCTTCGAAGTACTCGCCCGCGCGGCGGCCGGTGCGGCGGTTCACGTGGCGGCGCAGCCGCTCCTCGAGGCGCAGGCCCGCGCGGCCGAGGATCGCCGGATAGAGGTCGCGGCGGTCATTGACCACGATGCAGAGCGGCGCGCCGGGAGTGAGCGCGTCAGCGGCGTTCGCGAGCGCGCGCGCGATGCCGTCGCTATACGCTTCGATCGAAGCGCGCGATGTACCCGCCTCTGCGGCGCCGAGCTCGAGCTCGCGTGCGTCGTCCAGCCCGAGCAGCTCGTACGCGTAGCGATGCTGCTCGTGGTAGTCGATCAAGCCGGGATACGGCGGCGACGTGACGACGCCGTCGAACGTCGTGTCGTACGCGACCGTCCGCGAGTCGCCTTGCAGAACGTGTGCGGTGCGCCCCGAGTCGCGCACCCGGGCGAACTCCTCGACGCGCGCGAGCGTATCGAGTGTGTAGCGGCGCAGGAAGCCGGCGGCGGTCTCGACCGGCTTGCACATGCGTTTGTGCTTGTGGCACCAGTACTCACCGGTCTGCGGCTCGCGCGGAGCCTCGAGATCGAAGTGCGCGGCCCGGCGCGCCGAGCGAGCAGCCCGCGACAGGATCACACGGAGAACGTCGCCGTGCTCGTACTCCTCGAGGAGGTCGCGAAATGCGAGCAGTTCCGACGACGCGCCCGCCGCATACCAGCGACGCACGTACGCGCTCGTCGCTCGACGTTTCGTCAGCAGCGAGTCGAGCCGAGCGTACGCGGCGTGTAGCTCCCCTCCGAGCGCTTCGACGTCGTAGTGCGCCGTCTTGACGCCGATCAGCAAGCAGTTGAAGGCCGCGAGCTCGGCACCCGTCGCGTCGAGGCCGGACTCGAGTGCCTGCACGAGCGTCGTCCCGGATCCGGCGAACGGGTCGAGCACGTGCGCGCCGCGCGTGAAGTACCGCTCGAGCAGCACCTCGACGAGCTGCGGGATGAACTTCCCGTGATACGGGTGCAGGCGGTGCACGTGCTTCGTCCGCACGTACTCGGGCAGGTCGCGCTCGGACCACGAGAGCTCGAGGTCCAGCCCTGCGTACAGCTCATCCTGTGTGACGGCCACAGCACGGGTCTTCGACGCAGGCCGGCGAAGCCCTGGCGAGGAGGCGTGGCCTCTTGGTGTTCGCGGCGGCTCACTCGGGCAGCCAGCCCTCGCGGTACGGCCCCCACTCGAAGCTGAACTGCTTGTACGCCTCCTGCGGCGAGTCCGTCGTTTCGGCCACGCCCGTCTTATGCCGCTGCGCGACCGGATCGGCCGGATAGTGCGCGCCGTCGTCCTCAGAGCCGGTACGCGCCCCGACGGCGAGCACGAGGCACGGACCGTCGCCTGCGCCGACCACCGCGTGCGCGACCCCGGCCGGGCAGTGGAAGAGATCCCACTGCCGCAGCGGCCGCTCCTCACCGTCCACGATCAGCAGGCACTCCCCGTGGAGCACGAGGAAGTCCTCCTGCGCGTTCTCGTAGTGGTACATCGTCATCGCCTCGCCGGGCTCCATGACGTTCAGATTGATGCCGAGCTGCGGAAAACGGGCGGCGTCGCGGCCCTCCCAGGGCACGTAGGCGCCGAGCTCGCCGCTGAGCCAGCGTGCGTCCTTCGCGTTCAGGACGAACCAGCCCTCGCCCTCAGGAATCAGGCCGCCGTTCTCGCTCTCCACCAGCCGGGCCTCCGTCATGCGCTGATCCTAGAGTGGCCGTGGTGCTGACCGCGCTGCTCTTTCTCCCTGCGCTCCTCGTGACCGCCGTCCTCCTGCTGCGGTGGCGCCGGGCTCCCGAGCCGGTGCGGGTGATCGCCGAGGCGATCCCGCCGGCGGCGACCGTCTCCGGGCCCGTCGACCCGATCGACGCGCTGCTCGCCGAGCTCGAGGGCGCGACGGTGCGGATCGACGGCGCAGACGTGCTGGACGAGTCGTCCGTCGTCGAGTTGGAGTTGCTGGCCGACAAGCTCGAGGCCGCTGCCGCAACGCTAAGCCTCCGCTAGAACACGTCTGCGAGCCGCTCGAGCCGGCCCTCGCGCACCGCGACGACGTCGAAGCCGACGCGGAGCCCGTCGAGGTCCGGCCTCGACGCGAGCCACGCCTCGGCGGCGCGCCGGACCCGCCGCTGCTTCTCCTCGGTCACGGCCTCGCGCGGATCGCCGTATGCCGGACCTCGCTTCTCCTTCACCTCGACGAAGCGCAGCTGCCGGCCGCGCCGCGCGATCAGGTCGAGCTCGTTGCCCGCAGCCCAGACGTTCGTGCCGAGAATCCGCCAGCCGCGCAGCCGGTACCAGCGCGCGGCACGGCGCTCAGCAACGTTCACCGATAGCAGAGCGCCTGGAACGACAGCCGGTGGACTGCCGACGGTCCACGCTCGCGCACCACGGCGGAGTGCTGTGGAGTGATGTAGCCGACATGCTGCGCGAACCCGTACGCGGGATAGAGCGCGTCGAGCCTGCGCATGAGCCGGTCGCGCGTGACCTTCGCGATGATCGACGCAGCAGCGATCGCAGCGCTCTTCGTGTCGCCGTCGACGACCGCCGTGTGCTCCGGTGCGCTCGGCCCCAGACGGAAACCGTCGACGAGGCACGCCTCGGCGGGAGGGGCGAGCGCGTGCAGCATCGCGCGCAGTCCCGCGAGGTTCGACTTGTGCAAGCCGAACCGGTCGATGTCGCCCGGAGGGATCACGCGCACCGCGACCTTCTCCGCGCAGGCGAGCACGGCATGGAACAGCTCCTCTCGCTCCGCCGCGGGCAGCTGCTTCGAGTCGTTCAGGTAGGTCAGCGGCCGCACCTTGTGCTCCTTCAGGCACGCATAGTCGAGGAGCACGCCGGCGACGACGAGCGGCCCGGCGAGGGAGCCGCGACCGGCCTCGTCGGTCCCTGCGACGTAGCGGGCGCCGAGGTTTCGGTCGAACTTCAGGAGCCTCTGCCCGGTCCGCTTCACCGCGGCCGAGGATAGCGCGAGGGTCAGCCGGCGACTACTGGCGGGTCGAGGCGGTGTCCGCCTCGGCCTCGGCCTCGGCTTCGACCTCGGGCGCCTCTTCGGCGACCGGCTCGTCGGCGACCATCTCGTCAACCGGCTCGACCTCGGCGGCGGGCTCCGCCTCCTCGGTCAGGGTCGGCTCCTCGTCCGGCACCTCGGGCGTCGTCTCGACGACCTCTCTCTCGGCCTGCGGGCCGGTTCCGTAGCGCTTCTCGCGGACCCGGGCCTTCTTGCCGACGCGGCCGCGAAGGTAATAGAGCTTCGCGCGGTTCACGTCGCCGATCGCCGTGACCTCGATCTTCTCGATCTTCGGCGAGTGAAGCGGGAACGTCCGCTCGACGCCGACGCCGAAGGACTGCTTCCGCACCGTGAAGCTCTCGCGGGCGCCCGAGCCCTGCCGCTTGATCACGATGCCTTCGTAGACCTGGACGCGGCGGCGCGCACCCTCGATCACCTGGAAGTGAACGCGGACCGTGTCCCCGGCCTTGAACCGGGGCACCTTGCGCAGCTGGGCGCGCTCGATCGACTCGATGACGTTGCTCATACCGAAAGAGTGGCCCGGCGGGCCGAGGGGCAAGGTTAGCGGAAACCCAGTCGATTCGGCGGCCAGTAGACGAAGAAGACCTCGCCGATCAGGTTCGCCCGCGGCACCGATCCCCAGACCCGGGAATCGCAGGACTGGGAGCGGTTGTCGCCCATGAAGAAGTACTGGCCCGCCGGAATGCGGGGCCATGTGCGGGGCGGCTCGTGGTCGCGCCGGTCCGCGTTGATGTACGGCTCCTCGAGCCGCCGGCCGTCGATGTAGACGTAGCCGTCCCGCTCGCTCACGAGCTCCCCCGGCAGACCGATCAGCCGCTTCACGAAGGTGCCACCGGCGCCGCAGCGGATCTTCGCCTCGGGCGGCGTCTTGAAGACGATGATCTCCCCCCGCTTCGGGTTGCGGAAGTGGTAGACGAAGCGGTTCGCGAGCACCCGGTCGCTGAAGCGCGCCTCGCAGCCCGGCGCCGGCTTGGCGCAGTGGAGCGTCGGCTCCATCGAGGACGACGGGATCCGGTACGGGTTGACGACCCACGCCTTGAGCGCGACGACGATCAGGATCGCGCCGGCGATCGTCAGCACCCAGTCGAGCACGACGCGCACGGAGCGCGGCAGGCCCGGCAAGAGCCGCCCGAGCGGATCCCTCATCGCACCCGCTCCCTGCGCCAGGCCTCGATCTTCGCGTGGTCGCCCGAGAGGAGCACGTCCGGCACCGTCCACCCGCGAAACTCGGCCGGGCGCGTGTAGTGCGGGTACTCGAGCCCGCCGCCGAGCTCCTCGGAGAAGCTCTCGAGCTCGCCGGAGCCCTCCGCGAGCGCGCCGGGCAGCCGCCGCGCGACCGCGTCGAGGAGGACCATCGCCGGCAGGTCGCCGTTCGAGAGGACGTACGGCCCGATCGAGATCGCCTCGGTCGCGAGATGCTCGACGATGCGCTCGTCGAAGCCCTCGAAGCGCGCCGAGAGGAGCGTCACGTGCTCCTCCTGCGCCAGCTCCTCGACGATTGCCTGCGTGAGCGGCCGCCCTTGCGGGGTGAGTGCGATCACGCGGCGGGGCGGCTCGTCGCCGTAGACCGCCTCGAGCGCCGTCGCGACGACGTCGACCCGCAGCACCATGCCGGCGCCGCCGCCGTACGGCTCGTCATCGACCTGTCCGGCGCGGAGCGGCGTCGTGTCGCGGTAGTTGATCAGCCGCAGCTCGAGCTCCGTGCCGAGCACTGCTGCCATGGGCCGCTGCTCCGTCATCCACGCGTACGCATGGGGGACGAGGGTGAAGACGTCGATTCTCATTCGGGGTCTGCAAAACCTGGCGCAATAACGATTCGGCCGCCTTCGAGATCCACCTGCCGCACGCAGGCCTCGACCAGCGGGAGGGAGACGCCCGAATCGAGCTCGAGCACGTCGTTCGCAGGGTAGTCGAGCACGTCGCGCACGCGCCCGACCACCCGTCCTCCCTCCTCCTCGACCACGAGGCCGACGAGCTGGAAGGCGTAGTACTCGTCCGGCTCGAGCGGCGGCAGCGCCTCGCGCGGTACGGCGAGCGTCGCGCCGCGATCGACTCGGCGATCGAGCCGGATCACCGGCCGGCCCTGAGAGCCGCGCTTCGACACAGCGATCTTTGCCGGCTCGCCGTCGACGTAGACGGTGCCGCCCTTCGCGAACGCATCCGCCCGGTCGCTCGGTCCTTCGACGAAGAACGATCCGTCGAGCCCGTGCGGCCGGCCGACGCGGCCGATCGGGACGAGCTCAGAGGCCACGCGACGTGAAGAAGGTGACCGCCTCTTCCCGCGATAGCGACGGCCACTCGAGCGGCCAGTCGCCGGTGTCGAGCTCGTATGGCGTGTAGCGCGCCTCGAGGTCGAGCCGCCAGTACGCCCCGTGCGGCTCGTCGTACGACATGCCGACGCTGCCGGAGTTGACGACGCGCTTCCCGGCGATCGTTCGGTCGAACTGCATGTGGGTGTGCCCGCACATGACGACGTCCTGCTCGACAGCGGCGAAGAGCGGCGCGACTCGTTCTTCGGGCGTCCGCTCGGTGAAGATGTCGACGTCGTTGCGCGGTGTCGCGTGGCAATAGAGAACGCCTTCCCACACGAGGGTCGGCGACAGCCGACCCAGCCACTCGACCGTTTCCGGCGTAAGCCTCGCTCGCGCCCACTCGAGAGCCTCCGCAGGCGCAAGCCCTTCCTCACCCGGTACGAGCTCCCGGTCGGCGTTGCCCCGAATCCACTTGACGCGATCGCCGAGCGCACGCAGCCGGTCGACGGTCTCCTGCGGGAACGGCCCCATCGCCACGTCACCTCCCACGACGATCAGCGCGTCCTCGGGTACCTCACGCAGGACGGCTTCCAGTGCCGGGAGATTCCCGTGCACGTCGTACAGCGTCGCAAGCACTAGCCGACGATTTCGAGCTGCAGCCGGCGTCCCGCTTGGGGCCCGCCGGCGCGCACGACGGTGCGCAGGGCTCGCGCGATGCGGCCCTGACGCCCGATCACCTTGCCGACGTCGCCTTCGGCGACGTGCAGCCGGAAAACGAGCGAGCCGTCATCCCCATCGACCTGCTCGACGTGCACCGCGTCCGGCTCGTCGACGAGCCGCCGCGCAAGCTCCACGAGCAGCTCGGCCATCGGCTATTGAATGCCCTTGGCCTTCAGGAGCCGGGACACCGGCTCCGTCGGCTGGGCACCCTTCTGCAGCCAGCCGCGCACCTTGTCCTCGTCGAGCTCGATGAGCGACGGATCGGTCTGCGGGTTGTAGCGCCCGACGATCTCGATGAACTTGCCGTCGCGCGGCGAGCGCGAGTCGGCGGCGACGACGCGGTAGATCGGGTTCTTCTTCGAGCCGACCCGCGTCAGCCTCAATTTCACAGCCATTCGCTTACCTCTTCGCTCTCTTTTTTCGCTTGCTACTGGACTTTCGGGTGGCGCTCGGGCGGGGCTTTCCGCTCGACGCCTGGGGCATGGTGCCTGGCACGGAAGGCATCTTGCCGGATCCCATCATCTTCATCATCTTCGCCATCTGCTTTCGGCCCTCGATCAGCTGGTTCACCTGCTCGACCGTGGTGCCGCTGCCGGCCGCGATGCGCTTCCGTCGCGACCCGTCGATCACGTGGGGAACGCGTCGCTCGTGCGGCGTCATCGAGAGGATGATCGCCTCGACCTGGGCGAGTTGGCGCTCGTCGACCTGGTCGAGCCCCTCGAGCTGCTTCCCGAGCCCCGGGATCATCTTCAGAACGCCCTGCAGCGGGCCCATCCGCCGCAGCATCTTGTAGCTCTTCAGGAAGTCGTCGAAGCTGAACTCGCCCTTCATCATCCGGCGCTCGAGCTCGTCCTTCTCGTCGTCCTCGACCGCGGCTTCGGCTCGCTCGATCAGCGTCAAGACGTCGCCCATGCCGAGGATGCGGCCGGCCATGCGATCCGGGTGGAACCACTCGAGTGCATCGAGCTTCTCGCCGACCGACGCAAGCTTGATCGGCTTGCCGGTCACCGCCTTGACCGAAAGCGCAGCGCCGCCGCGCGCGTCGCCGTCGAGCTTCGTCATCAGCACGCCGTCGAAGTCGATGCGCTCCTGGAACGCCTTCGCGACGTTCACCGCCTCCTGGCCGGTCATCGCGTCGAGCACGAGCAGGACGTTCGTCGGCTTCGCCTCGCGGCGCACGGCGGCGAGCTCTTCCATCAGCGGCTCGTCGACGTGCAGCCGGCCCGCGGTGTCGAGGATCACGACGTCGCGGCCGTCGGCGCGGGCGCGGTCGATCCCGTCGCGCACCGCCTTCACCGGATCGCTGCGCTCGTCGGCATAGACCGGAACGTCGACCTGCGCACCGAGCTGAACCAGCTGGTCGATCGCGGCCGGCCGTTGCAGATCGGCGGCGACGAGCGCAGGCTTCTTGCCGTCGTTCTTGAGCAGCAGCGCAAGCTTGCCGGCGGCCGTCGTCTTGCCCGAGCCCTGCAGGCCCGCGAGCAGGATCGTCGTCGGCGGCCGCTGCGAGAACGCGATCTGCGACGAGCCGGCGCCCATCAGCTCGGTCAACTCTTCGTGGACGATCTTCACGACCTGCTGGCCGGGCGTGAGGCTCTTCAGCACGGCTACACCAAGCGCGCGCTCGCGGACCTGCGCGACGAACTGCTTGACGACGTCGAAGTTGACGTCGGCCTCGAGCAGGGCGAGGCGGACCTCGCGCATCGCGCGCGAGATCGTCTCCTCGTCCAGGGTTCCGCGACCCTTGAGGTCGCCGAGGGCGTTCTGGAGCTTGTCCGCGAGGGCGTCGAACATCGGCCGCCCAGTGTACTTGCGGCCAAACGGGTACAGGAATGCCGGTGACCGTCCGCATCCTGCTGCTGCTGCTCGCGATCGCGCTCGTCGCAGTGCCGCGTGCAGCAGCCTCGCCGCAGGGCGGCGTGCGGATGCTCACGTTCACCTACCGTAGCCATGGCGGTGCGGTTCGGAAGGCGTACGTCGTGCTGCCGGCGTGGTACGGCAAGCGCCGGCACCCGGCGATTCCGGTCGTCATCTCGCCGCACGGCCGCGGCGTCAGCGGTTCGTACAACCTGCGCTTCTGGGGCAGCCTGCCGGCGCGCGGTCCGTTCGCGCTCATCTCGCCGGACGGCCACGGGCGGCGCTTGCCGTTCTACTCCTGGGGCTTCGCGGGCCAGATCGACGACCTCGCGCGCATGCCGGCGTTTGCACGGCACGCGATCCCATGGCTGCGTCTCGACCCGCGCCGCGTGTACGGGATCGGCGACAGCATGGGCGCTCAGGAGGTGCTCCTGCTCGCCGCGCGCGGCACGCTACGACTCGCCGGCGTCGCTGCGTTCGATCCCGTGACCGACATGGCGGCGCGGTATCGCGTGTGGCACGTCACGCCGGGGGAGGAGCACCTGCCGGGATTGGCGCGCGTCGAGTTCGGCGGCACGCCGGCGCAGGTTCCCGGTGCGTACGCAGCACGCAGTCCGATCTCCCGCGTGCGCGCGATCGCGCGGAGCGGCGTCCCGATCCAGTTGTGGTGGAGCCACCGCGACTCCGTCATTACCGACCAGGCAGAGGAGACCGGCGTCTTCTACGACCGGGTCGTCTCGCTCATGCCGGCCGCGCCGGTGCAGGAGATCGTCGGCTACTGGGAGCACGCGCGCGAGATGCATCCGGAGACTCAGTTGCCGGCGGCGCTCGCCTGCTTCGGCCTTATCTCGCCGAGCGGTGTCGACGTTCCGGCGTATGAACGGGGTCCCGGCGGCACGATCGAGGAGCTTCCACCGGAGCGCATGCAGGCGCCGGTCGCGTTCAGTCGAGCGTTTTGTGGGCGCTAACCGCCGACCAAGGCGCGAGCGAAGTCGTGCGGGTCGAACGGGCGGAGATCGTCGAGCTGCTCCCCCACGCCGACGAGCTTCACGGGCAGGCCGAGCTCGTATGCGATCGGAATCGCGACGCCGCCCTTCGCCGAGCCGTCGAGCTTCGTCAACACGACACCGGTTACGCCCGCGGTCTCGCCGAAGAGCTTCGCCTGCTGCATGCCGTTCTGACCGGTGGTCGCATCGACGACGAGCAGCGTCTCGTGCGGAGCTCCCTCGAGCCTGCCCTCGATGACGCGCCGCACCTTCGCGAGCTCCTCCATCAGATTCGTCTGCGTGTGCAGCCGGCCTGCGGTGTCGACGATCACGACGTCGCGCCCCCGCGCCTGGGCCGCTTCGATCGCGTCGTAGGCGACGGCCGCGGGATCCCCGCCGCGCTCCGAGCCGACGAAGTCTGCGCCGGCGCGCTGCGCCCAGATTTCGAGCTGCTCCTCCGCCGCCGCGCGGAACGTGTCGGCCGCCGCCACGACGACCGAGTGGCCGTGCTGCGCCAGCTTCGACGCGAGCTTGCCGATCGTCGTCGTCTTGCCGGTGCCGTTGACGCCGACGACGAGGATCACGGTCGGGTTCGCGGTCACGTTGAGGGTGCCGGGCTCACCGAGCAGCTGCGCGGCCTCCTCGGCGAGCGCGGTGCCGAGGTCGCCGAGCTCGCCGCGCGCCTCGAGCCTGCGGACGAGCTCGGCTGTCGCAGGCACGCCGACGTCGGCCTGGATCAGCGCTTCCTCGAGCCGTTCCCACGCCAGGTCGTCGCCGGGATCGAACGCGGCCGCCTGGATCTGCTCGGTGAGCGCGCGCCGCGACTTCGAGAGCGAGTCCCGCAGGCGCGAGAACATGCCGGCCCGCTGCTCCTCCGGCTCGGGGGAGGCATTCGCCTCCCCCAGCAGTTCCGACCAGCTCCGCGCCACGCGGCGGACGATAGCCGTGCGTGTCAGACCGCCCGTTGGTAGACACGGAACGCGCGGGTCGCGAGCACGGCGGACGCGAGCATGAGCCCGCCGAGTAGCGCGGTGCGCGTCCCGACGAGCGCCCAGTCGCTGCCGGCGGCACGAGACGCCGCCACCGCCCAGTTGACCGGGTTGAAGCGCGCGATGTCCTGGATCCAGCCCGGCAGCAGGTTCGCCGCCATCAGACCGGATGAGAGGAACGTCGCCGGCAGCACGACGAACTGCACGGCTCCGATCAGCGTCTCCTCCTGGCGCGCGACGAGGGCGAGCCCGTCGGAGAGCGCGGTGACCGCACCGCCGAGGAGGCCGGCGAGCGCGAGCTGCATCAGCACCGACGACGCAGAGAAGCGTGCGCCGACCGCGAACGCGAGCCCGATGATCACGAGCGACTGAATCATGATCACCGTGACGCTCTGCACGAGACCCGACGCGATCAGCGCCCCGCGCCAGACCGGCGAGACGATGAAGCGGTCCATGATCCCGCGCTCGAGCGCGTTGATCACCCCCATCCCGTGCCAGCCGGCCGAGAAGAGCGCGCTCATGATCACGATCCCCGGCGTCAGGAACTCGATGTACGAGCCGCCGTGGAAGCCGGGGATCTCGACGACGCGCTTGAACATCGCGCCGAAGAGCAGCAGCCAGATGATCGGCTGCACGAGGGTGATCGCGACGAACCAGGGCTGCCGCCACAGGGCGAGCAGCTGACGCTTCGTGAGGGCGAGTGTCTGACGGAGCGCGAGTCTCATGCGTGGACCTCCTCCTTGTCGGCCGCGTCGAACGAACGACCGGCATAGCGCAGATACACGTCGTCGAGCGAAGGCCGTGCGACCGTTGCAGCGACAACCGGCACGCCGGCCGTCTCGAGCGCGGCGAGAACGGCGGGCACGGCGCGCGCTCCTTCGTTTGCACGCGCACGCAAGACGCGTCCGTCGAGCACCGGCTCGCGCACACCGGCGACCAGTGCGAGCGCGGCGAGTGCGCCGTCGACGCGACCGTCCAGCTCGACGACGAGAGCGTCGCCGCGCAGCTCGCTCTTCAGCTCGTCCGGCGTGCCGGCCGCGACGACGCGTCCGCGATCGACGATCGCGAGCCGCTTGGCGAGACGGTCGGCTTCCTCGAGATAGTGCGTCGTGAGGAGCACGGTCACGCCCTCCTCCGTGGCGAGCCGCTCGATCTCGGACCACATCTCCGCCCGCGCCTCGGGATCGAGCCCGGTCGTCGGCTCGTCGAGGAACAGCACCTGCGGGCGGTGCATCAACCCGGCCGCGACGTCGAGCCGCCGCTGCATTCCGCCGGAGTACGTGCGTACGAGCCGTCCGGCTGCGTCCACGAGGCCGAACCGCCGGAGCAGCTCGTCCGCCCGCGTCCGCGCGTCGCCGCGCGGCATGCCGTAGAGATCCCCCTGCAGCAGGAGGTTCTCGCGGCCGGTCGCTTCCGGGTCGACCCCGGGCTTCTGGCCGACGGCGCCGATCGCGCGGCGCACCGCCCGAGGCTCGCGGAGGACGTCCAGACCGGCGACGGTCGCCCGGCCCTCGTCCGGCGTTATCAGGGTCGTGAGGATCTTCACCGTCGTCGACTTGCCGGCGCCGTTCGGGCCGAGCAGGCCGAAGACGGTTCCCTCCTCGACCGAGAACGTGACGCCGTCGAGCGCCCGCACGTCCTTCGGATACGTCTTGACGAGGCCAACGGCCTCGATTGCCGAATGCATCGGTACCTCCTATGCTTTGTTTCGATTGCCAGATATCTTAGCTATCGAACTATTTGAATGTCAAGAGAACAACGCTTCTACGAGGGAATCGGCCTGCTGCGCAGGAATCAGGTGCTGACCCAGATGCTCGACGAGGCGGCTGCGGAGTACCTCGGGATCAACCTCACGGACGGGCGCGCGCTCGACGTGATCGACCAGCACGGCCGTATCACGGCGGGGGAGCTCGCCCGGGAGCTCCGCCTCTCCACCGGCGCGGTCACGACGCTCGTCGACCGGCTCGAGCGCGCGGGCTACGCGCGGCGCCTCGCCGACCCGGACGATCGCCGCCGCGTGCTGATCGAGGTGACGCCGATCGTGGGCGAGCTCTCGCAGCAGATCTACGGCTCACCCCAGGAGGCGTTCAAGACCTTCGCGGGCTACAGCGACGAGGAGCTCGAGCTGCTCAACCGCTTCCAGCAGGCGAGCCAGGAATGGCTCGAGGAGCGGCTCGAGCGGATCGAGAAGCTCAACGCCGCGAAGCGGAGCGAAGGCAGCAGCCGGAAGGGCTCAGCCCGCCGAGACACGTCGCTCGAGCCGTGACGGTTCCGTAACGGTGCCAGGCACCGCCATGAAATGCTCGCGACACTGTCACGTCCGACGCACCGCGACGCGCGGCGCTACGCGGCTGAGACCGCTTCTGCTTCTTCGCGCGGCAGGCGGCGCGAGACGATCTGCGAGATGCCGTCGCCGCCCATCGTGACGCCGTAGAGCACGTCGGCGGCTTCCATCGTCCGCTTCTGGTGCGTGATCACGACGAACTGCGCTCGGTCCGAGTACTGCCGCAGCAGTTTCACGAAACGGCCGATGTTCGTGTCGTCGAGCGCAGCCTCCACCTCGTCCAGCAAATAGAACGGACACGGCCGCGCGAGGAAGAGTGCGAAGAGAAAAGAGATCGCACCGAGCGCCTTCTCGCCGCCGGAGAGGAGCGACAGCCGCTGCACCTTCTTGCCCGCCGGCCGCAGCTCGACCTCGATGCCCGGCAGCTCCTCCTCGTCGTCGGAGATCGTCAGCTGCAGGCGGCCCTCGCCGCCCGGGAAGAGCGTCGAGGCGACCTCCTCGAAGTTCTTCTGCACCGCGTCGAACGTCTCGGCGAAGCGGCGTTCGACCGTCTCGGTCAGCTCGGCGCGCAGCTTCTCGAGCTCGACGAGGCTCTGCTCGAGATCCTTGCGCTGCGTCGCCAGCTCTTCGAGCCGCGCCTTCTCCGCGTCGTACTCCTCCTTCGCCAACGGGTTCACCTGCCCGAGCGACTCGCGGCGACGCTCCAGCCGCTCCGCGCGCTCGGCGAGCTCGTCGCGGTCCTCGCCTTCGGCCCGCTCGTCCGTGCCAGCGTGCTCGAGCCGGCGGCGCGCCTCGTCGGCCTCGGCCTCGATGCGCGCGACTTCGACGTCGATCGCCGACACGCTCGCCGACGCATCGGTCAGCCCCTGCCGCAACTCCACCTCGGCCGCCCCGAGCCGGCGCAGCTCCTCGCCGAGCTCGCCGGTTCGCGCACCGCCGGCGTCGACACGTGCACGAAGAGGAGCCTCGAAGCGTGCAGCGGCGTCGGCTGCACCCGCGAGCGTCGCGTCGAGCCGCTCAGCGCCTCCGAGCACGCGCGCGAGCTGGTGCGGGCGCGCGCGGCGACGACCGGCCCGCACGGCCGCGTCGATGCGCAACGACTCGGCGGCGCGGGCTTTCTCGCCGAGCTCGACCGCCTCAGCCGCGGCGGCGTCGGCCTCTGCGACGAGCGTACGCGTCTCCATGCGCAGCGTCTCCGCATCGCCGGGCTCGACGTCGACGGGCATGCCGCCGAGACGGACGAGATCGCGCTCGGCCGCGGCTGCTCCTTCGGCGTATGCGGCGACCGAGCCGCGCAACGCACTCTCGGACTCGCCGAGCTCGCGGAGCGTCGCGCCGAGAGCTGCCGTCCGGTCGGCGCCGGCCTCCCCGCGCGAGCGAAGCGGCGCCTCGACGACATCAACCGCGAGGTCGAGCGCCTCGAGCGCTCGTTCGAGCCGGTTCGCCGCCGCGAGCAGCGCCTTCAGCGTGCCGACATCGGCGCGCCGGATCCTCAGACGCGGCGCGGCCTCGGCGAATGCCTGCTCGGCCGTTGCCGCGCGCTCCTCGGCGCCCTCGGCGGCGCGTTCCGCGAGCCGCGCCTGGTCGCCGAGCGACTTCGCCTCGTCGGCGAGCGCGGCCCGGCGCGCATCGAGCTCGAGCAGCAGGGCCTCCGCGGTCTCGCCTGCGAACCACAGCTCGCCTCGCTGCGGGTCGAAGCCGTAGCCCTCACGCGTCACGGCGGGAACCGCCGAGGCGAGCAGCTCGTCCTTCTCGACGACGCGCAGCTCATGGACGAGCTCGCGCGGATCGCGTCCGGCGAGCACCCGCAGGGAGCCGAGGCCAGCCGCGGCCGCACGCTCCAGCAGCTCGAGCGCCGCCTTCGCGGTCGGCGCGACGAGCGCGGACGCGCGCGGGCCGAGCGCGGCGGCCACCGCCCGCTCGGTTCCCGGCTCGACGTCGACGAGCGACATCGCGAGCCGCTCGCCCTGCTCGGCGAACGCGCGGGCAGCCGGCGGAATTCCCTCGCGCTCGGCGAGTGAGCGCTCGAGCGTCGCGAGCCGCTCCTGCGCGGTCAGCGCGCGCTCGGCGAGCGTGTCGCGCTGATGGGCCGCTTCGCGGGCCGCGGCGCGCGCATAGAGCGCCTGCTTCTCGAGCTCCTCCGGCGACGGCCCGGGGCGCGCGGCCTCCGCCTCCGCCTCGGCGAGCTCCGCACGCAGGCGCGCAATCAGCCGGGTCGCCGACTCGCGCTGCACCGCGAGGCGGGCCGCGCGGCTGCGCAGCTCGTACGACACTGCGAGCGCCGCCTCGCGCTCTCCCGCCGCTCCCGTCAAGTCGGCTTCGATCGTTCCGCGCCGCGCCAGCAGCTCGTCGAGCTTCACCTGCGCGGCGTCGCGGAGGACCTTCTCCGCAGCGAGCAGCCGCGCCAGCGCCTGCCGGGCCCGCTCCGACCGAGTCTCGCGCTCCACCGCCGCAACACGCGCCGCATCGGACGCGTCGAGCGCCGCCCACTCGAGCTGCGCGACCTCGACACTCGGATCCCCGGCGTCGGACTCTGCGTCCGCGAGCTCGGCGCGCACCTCCTCGAGCATCCCTGTCGTCGACTCGCGCCGGAGCCCGAGCCGCTCGGCTGCGCTCCGTAGCCGGTAAAGCACCTGCATCGCCTGCTCGCGCCTGCCGGCGGCATCGGCGAGCTCTTCCTCCGCGCGACCGCGCTCGGCGAGTACTGCTTCGAGCTTCTCTTCCGCGGCGCGGCGTGCGAGGCCCGCCGCCGTCTTGCGCTCGCCGGCTTCCGCGAGCCGCTCGTCCAGCGTCTCGAGGTCGAGCTCGGCGATGCGCGCGCGGAGCTCGGCGATCTCGCCGCGCAGCTTCTCCGCACGCTCGGCGGCCGTCGCCTGCAACGCGAGCGGGCGCAGCCGCTTCTTGACCTCTTCCTCCAGATCGCGGGCGCGCTCGACCTGCGTCGCGACGCGCGCGAGCTTCAGCTCGGCGCGATGGCGCCGGGCCTTGAAGCGGCCGAGGCCGGCGGCCTCCTCGATCAGGGCCCGCCGCTCCTCGGGCTTCGAGGCGAGAATCGCCTCGACCTTGCCCTGGCCGATGATCGAGTGCATCCCCTGGCCGAGCCCGAGGTCCGCGAGCAACTCGACGAGGTCGAGCCGCCGGACGGCGGTCTTGTTGACGAGGTACTGGCCCTCGCCGCCACGGTGAAGCCGCCGCGTGATCGAGAGCTCGGAATAGTCGACAGGGCCGGTGCCGTCTTCGTTGTCGAACAGCAGCTCGACCTCGCAGAAGTCCGCCGGGCCGCGGTCCTTGGCGCCGGCGAACAGCACGTCGTCGGGCTTTTCGGCCCGCAGCTCGCTCGGGCTGAGCGAGCCGGCCGCCCAGCGGATCGCGTCCGCGACGTTCGACTTGCCGGACCCGTTCGGCCCGACGATCACGCCGACGCCCGGCTCGAGGCGGACCTCGACCGGATCGGGAAACGACTTGAAGCCACGGAGCTTTACGGCGCGGAGATGCACCGTGGAGCAGGCTAGCGAGTCGCGCGGACGCCGCTACTCGGAGCCGTCGCGTGTGAGGGGGGCGTCCTCGTCCGGCTCGAAGATGATCAAGATCCCCTTCTTCTCGTCCAGCCGGGATTCCTCCGCCTCGAGCCTCAGCAGCCGGAGCTCGGAATTGCTTGGACCCTTGTCCCCCACGCTCACAAGACGGCCGGGAACCCGGAAACCTTCCCTACGCGGCGAGCTCCGGGCCGAGCTTCTCGAGCGCCTCGCGGGCGGCCTCCTGCTCGGCCGCCTTCTTCGACCGGCCTTCGCCGACTCCGAGCTGCTCCCCGTCGACGATCGCGGCGCACGTGAAATGCCGCTCGTGCGGGGGCCCTTCGGCCGAGAGCACCGCGTAGGAGACCTGCCTGCCGCTGCGTGCGAGCGCTTCCTGGAGCTCCGTCTTGTGATCGACGTAGGTCGTCAGCGCGTAATCGATGCGCGAGGCGAAGGCGTTGACAACGGCGTCCTCGACGGCGGCGAAGCCGTGTTCGAGGAAGAGCGCGCCGAGCACCGCCTCGAGCAGCGCGGCCAGCACATTGCGGTTCTTTGCGAGCCGCTCGATCTCCTCGGCCTGGAGATCCGTCGTGTGCTGCCCGAGTCGCCGGCCGAGGTCGAGCTCGCGCGCCACCACCGCGCAGCTCGCGCGCGAGACGACGTGCGAACGGATCTTCGCGAGCCGCCCCTCCGAGAAGTCGGGGTAGCGCGCGTACAGCTCGTGCGCAATCGCAAGCTCCAGAACGCTGTCGCCGAGAAACTCGAGCCGCTCGTAGGACTCCGTCCGGTCCGACGCCCACGACGCGTGGGTGAACGCGATCACCGCCCGGCCGGGCGGGAGCGCGTCGATCAGCGGAGCAAGCTCTCGGTGACGCGTCTCGCTACTGGTGCGTCGAGACGTAGTCGACGGCCTGGCCGACGGTCGTGATCTTCTGGGCGTCCTCGTCCGAGATCTTGATCCCGAACTGGTCTTCGAGCTCCATGATCAGCTCGACGAGGTCGAGCGAGTCCGCGTCGAGATCCTCCTGGAACGACGCCTCCTCCGTGATGTCCGCCTCCTCGATTCCGAGCTGCTCGGTCAGGACTTCCTTGACCCGCTCGAAAACTTCCTCGCGCGACGCTGCCATTTCACCTCAATTGATCGTTGGGGGCCGTAAGCGCGCCGATCATACAACCTCCGTCCGCTGGGGAAGCCTCGACGCGAGGCGGCCGACGACGTCGTGTTCGACGCCGCGGGCCGCGAGGCGGATCGCGTTCGCGATCGCCGTCCGCGAGGAGTTGCCGTGCGCGACCACGGCGAGGCCGCGCAGGCCGAGGAGGTAGGCGCCGCCGAACGTGTCGGGATCGAGGCGGTGGCGGAGCCGCCGCGCGGCCGGACGGATGAGCAGGCCGCCGAGCTTGCCGGTGGGCGTCGCGGTGATCTCGGCCCGGAAAGCGTCGAGGATGGTGACGATCGTCCCCTCGAGCAGCTTGAGCGTCACGTTGCCGGTGAAGCCGTCGGTGACGACGACGTCGGCGGCGCCGCGGAGCAGGTCACGCCCCTCGGTGTTCCCCTTGAAGTTGAGGTCGCTCGCGCGCAGCAGCTCGTGGGCCTCCAGCACGAGCTGGTTGCCCTTCTCCGGTTCCTCGCCGATCGAGAGAAGCCGCACCTCGGGGTTCGTCACTTCCAGAATCTCCTCTGCGAAGACGGAGCCCATCGCCGCGAACTGGAGCAGGTGCTCCGGGCGCGCGTCGGCGTTCGCACCGGCGTCGAGCAGCACCGAGGGCCCCCGCGGCGCCGGAATCGGCACGGCGATCGCGGGACGCATGACGCCCGGGATGCGGCGGAGCTCGAGCAGGCCCGCGGCGAGCATGGCGCCGGTGTTCCCAGCCGAGACGACGGCGGCCGCCGTGCCGTCTGCGACTGCGCGGACGGAGGCGACGAGCGAGCTGTCCGGCTTCGCGCGGACGGCTTCCGCCGGCTTCTCGTGCATCTCGATCACGCCGCTCGACGGGTGCAGTTCGAGGCCCTTCGTGTCGATCGACGGATCGCCGAAGATGACGATCTCGATCCCGTCGCTCCGCGCCTCGAGGGCGCCCGCGACGATCTCGGCGGGACCCCGGTCTCCACCCATCGCGTCGACCGCGATGCGGGTCATCTACTTAGGGAGCGTCGAAGCGGAGCGGCTCGACCTCGCGGCCCTTGTACGTGCCGCAGGTCGGGCAGACGTGGTGCGGCCGCTTCGGCTGCCCGCATTGGGGGCAGACGTTGACGCGCGGCGCGCTGATCGCGTGCGTGGCGCGGCGCTTGTCGCGGCGCGATTGTGAGGTTTTCCGCTTGGGGACAGCCATGACCGGCGGCAACTATAGCCGAGAAGTACGCTGGTTCCATGGACACGCGCACGCTTGGACAAGGGCTTGTCGTCTCGGAGCTGGGCCTCGGCTGCATGGGTATGTCGGCCTGGTACGGCGAGACCGACGAGGACGAGTCGATCGCGACGATCCACCGCGCGCTCGAGCTCGGAATCTTCTTCCTCGACACCGCAGACGTCTACGGCTTCGGCCACAACGAGGAGCTCGTCGGCCGCGCGATCGCCGACCGGCGCGACGAGGTGGTGCTCGCGACGAAGTTCGGCCAAAGCTGGGGCGAGGAAGGCTTCCGCGGGGTCAACGGTCGACCGGAGTACGTGCACGAGGCGATGGACCGCTCACTCGCGCGGCTCGGCGTCGACCACGTCGATCTCTATTACCTGCACCGGGTCGACAAGACGGTGCCGATCGAGGAGACCGTCGGCGCGATGGCGGGGCTCGTGGAGGCGGGCAAGACGCGGCACATCGGCCTCTCCGAGGCGTCGCCGGAGACGATCAGGCGCGCGCACGCGGTTCACCCGGTGACGGCGCTCCAGACCGAGTACTCGCTCTGGACGCGCGACCCCGAGGACAACGAGGTGCTCGAGGCGGTCCGGGAGATCGGCATCGGCTTCGTCGCCTACAGCCCGCTCGGTCGCGGCTTTCTGACCGGCCGGTTCCGCTCGCCCGAGGATTTCGACGAGGGCGACGTCCGCCGCTCCAACCCGCGCTTTGCGGGCGAGAACTTCCGGCGGAATCTCGACCTGGTCGAACAGGTAGAGGAGCTCGCGCGCGAGAAGGGCTGCACGCCCGCAGAGCTCGCGCTCGCCTGGGTGCTCTCACGCGGCGAGGACGTCGTCCCGATCCCCGGGACGAAGCGTCGGAGCTACCTCGAGGAGAACGCGGGCGCATCGGGCGTCGAGCTGACGGACGCGGATCTCGAGCGGATCGAGGAGGCGTTCCCCAAGCACGCGACCGCCGGCGACCGCTACGCCAACATGTCGACGATCGACGGCTAGCTCGTTTAGAGCTTGCCGCGGAGCTCGTCGAGCGCGGCCCAGCGGGGATCGGCGGCGTCGTCCTCGTGGGTGTGCGGCTCCTCGTTCAGGTCCTTGCCGCACACCGGGCAAAGGCCGGCGCAGTCGGGGTCGTGCAGGATCTTGTCCGGCAGCCCGAGGGCAAGCGAGTCGCGCGCCCACGCCGAGAGGTCGAGCGTGTCGTCGTCGATGTAGGGCGAGCGGAGCTCCTCGTCGTCGCCGGGATTCGTCGCCTGGTACTCGCGCGCGTCGACCGACTCGTCGATCGTCGCGTCGCGCAGGCAGCGGAAGCAGGGCCCGTGCAGCCGCGCCCGGAATGCGAGCTGGTAGACGCTCCCGGTCGCCGCCTTCGTGATCGTCAGCTCCGCCGGCACCCTTTCCGGGACGGGCAGGTACTGCTGGCCGCCGAGAACGAGGGGCTCGAGCTGTACGTCCACCTCGTCGCGGAACTGCTCTCCGCTCCGAAGCTTCACGTGGCGGAGGTTGAACGTCGTCACATCCTCACCGTAGCGCGCGCACTTCGGTCACCAAGTCGTGGCGTTTCCGTCATGGGGCCTGGCCCCTGCCTGTGGAAAAGTCAGGCGGAGATCCGGTGCAGCTCGGCGAGCCTCGGGGCCGGGCGGAACTCGACCACCTGGGCGTCCTTGGCGCGGATGTAGAACGGGAGCGACTCGGGGATCGGCTCGGGCTCCGCCCGCGGCTCACGCGCAAGGAGGAGCATCGCGACCGACGAGAGGATCACGAGGCCCGCTGCGATCTCCCGGCTGCCGACGTGCTCGCCGACAAAAGCCCAGCCGAGGAAGACGGCCACCGCCGGGTTCACGTACGCATACGTCGAGAGCAGCGGCGTCGGCGCATGCTTAAGCAGCCAGCCGTAGACGGTGAACGCGATCAGCGAGCCGAAGACGATCAGGTAGAGCAGGGCGCCGAGTGACTGGGCGGAGATCGCCGCGACGTCGACCCGGCCGAGCTCGCCGGTCGCGATCCCGAGCACACCGAGCCCGACTCCGGCGCAGAGCATCTGCATCGCCGCGGACAGGAACAGCCGCCTCGGCAGCGGCGCCACACGCGCGTACGCCGAGCCGGCGGCCCAGGCGAACGCCGCGACGAGCAGGGCGATCGTCCCGAGCGCGTCGACCCCGCCGCCCGGATTCGCGAGAATCGCGACCCCGAGCAGCCCGGTGCCGATCCCCGCGACAGCCATGGCCGGGACGCGGATGCCGAAGCAGGCGCGGTCGACCACGGCCATGAAGAGCGGGACGCTCGCGATCAGGAGCGCGGCGAAGCCCGTCGAGACCCGCTGCAGCGCCCAGGCGACTGCGCCCGTGTCGACCACGAGGAGCAGCCCGCCGACGACCGCGGCGGCGCCCCACTGCCGCCGGCCCGGCCGCTCGGCCGCAGCGCCGCCGCCGCGCCGCCGCTCCCAGGCATAGAGGAGCGCGCCCGCGGTCAGGAAGCGGACGGAGAGCATGAGCATCGGCGGCAGCGTCCGGTCGGCGAGGGAGATCCCGAGATAGGTCGATCCCCAGACGACGTAGACGATGACGAGAGCGGCTGCGAGCTTCATGCATCCAGCGTGCCTGCGGCCTACCCATTAGCACAAATCGAGTTATAATTGGTAGCGATTATGGAACGTAATGGATTTCTCGGCATCGAGCTGCGCCATCTGGCCGCCCTGGAGGCGGTCTCGCGAACGCGCTCCTTCGGCGGCGCGGCCCGCGAGCTCGGCTACACGCAGTCGGCCGTCAGCCAGCAGATCGCGAAGCTGGAGCGCGCCGTCGGCCAGAAGCTCGTCGAGCGTCCCGGCGGGCCACGCGCCGTCGACCTGACCGACGCCGGCCGGCTCCTGCTCCGCCACGCCGATGTGATCGTCGCCCAGCTCGACGCCGCCGGGGCCGACATGGCCGCCTTCGCCGAGGGCGCCGCGGGCCCGCTCAGGGTCGGGATCTACCAGAGCGTCGGCGCCCGCATCCTCCCGGCCCTCCTGCGCCGCTTCCGGGAGGAGTACCCGCGCGTGGAGGTGCGCATCAGCGAGGAGACAGACGCCGCCGACCTGCTCCGCATGGTCGAGCACGGCGAGCTCGACCTCACGTTCGCCGACCTGCCCCTCCCCGAGGGCCCGTTCCAGGCGGAGGAGGTGCTGCGCGACCCGTACGTGCTCCTCGTCCCGGCGACCTCGGAGCTCGCCGGGCGCGACTCGGCGCCGCCGTTGCGCGAGCTCGCCGGCGTTCCGGTCGTCACCTGGCGCCACATCGGCGAGCCCGAGACCTTCCTGCGGAGCCGCGTCCCCGACCTCAACATCGTCTTCCGCAGCGACGACAACGGCACCCTGATGGGCCTCGTCGCCGAGGGGCTCGGCGTCGCCGTCGTCCCGCAGCTCGTTGTCAACCCGCGCAACCCGGCCTTCGCGTCGCTCCCCTTCGGAAACCGGATCCCGGTACGGCACCTCGCGATCGTCTGGCACCGCGACCGCTACCGCTCGCCCGCGGCGGAGGCCTTCGTCGAGCTCGCCCGCGAGATGGGCGCCGACTACGGAGCGCGTCTCAGCGGACAGTCCACCGGTTCGGCGGCCAGTACGTCGCCACGACCGGGCCGATGAACGCCGAGCGCGGCACCGGCCCCCACGTGCGCGAGTCGCACGAACCGAGCCGGTTGTCGCCCATCACGAAGTACTCGTCCTTGCCGAGCGCGGGCCACGTCTTCGTGACGGCGTCGCGGTCGTACAGGCTGAGGTACGGCTCCTTCAGCCGCTTGCCGTCGATGTAGAAGAACCCGCTGCGCTCGGACACGACCTCCCCCGGCAGCCCGATCACCCGCTTGAGATACGTCCCGCCCTCGGTGCAGAGCCGGCGCGCCCGCTCGGGAGCGTCGAAGACGGCGATCTCTCCGCGCTTCGGGTCGCGGAAGCGATAGACGATCTTCGCCGCGAGCACCCGGTCGTTCAACCTCGCGGCGCAGCCCGAACCCGGCTTGGCGCAGTGGAGCGTCGGCTCCATCGACGAGGTCGGAACACGGAACGGCTGCGCGATCTCGACCTCGAAGACGAGGATGAAGAGGCCCGCCACGGCGAGCGTGACCACCCATTCGACAAGGGTCCGGCGCACTTCCGGAGGGTAGCGCTCCTATTTACGAATAGCCGAGATCTTCGCCGTCGCCGTCCGCGCTCGGACCGAGGCCCACGCCGACGACGCTCTCCTGCGAGCGCTCGTGCAGCCGCTCCCGGCCGCGGCGAACCGCGGTGAGGAAGCGGTCGAGGTTGACCTCGAGCGACGCGAGCATCGAGTCGGCCCAGTCCTCCATCTCGAGGCGGGCCTCGCGCGCCTCGCGCCGTGCCTCGTCGACGATGTCCTGCGCCTGCCGCTCGGCGATCTTGACGATCTCCGTCTGTGACGCCTCGCGGACGGCCTGCTCGCGCGCCTCGGCGAGGAGCCGGTCGACCTCGCGCTTCGCCTCGGCGAGCATCTCCTGGCGCTCCTTGACGATCCAGCGTGCCTGCTTGATCTCCTCGGGGATCGTGGCGCGCATCTGGTCGAGGATGTCGTAGATCTCCTCGCGGTCGATCCGCACCTGGTCGGTGAGGGGGACGGCCTTCGCGTTGTGCACGAGGTCGTCGAGCTTGTCGATGAGAACCAGGACGTCCATGGCTTGGAAGTCTAGCTCCGGCGTGGGATGGATCGGCCCTCGAGGAGCCAATCGGCCGTAGCGGAAGCCCGTTACTCGCCCGGATTCTCGGGCGTTCCCGGCTGGCCGTCCGGGAAGAGCTCCTTGAACCGCCGGGCGACGGGCTCCGGGACGAGCGCCGAGACGTCGCCGCCGAACGCGGCGATCTCCTTCACGCCGCTCGAGGAGACGAAGCTCACGCTCGTGCTCGCCATCACGTAGACGGTCTCGACGTCCGGGGCAAGGTGCCGGTTCAGCTGGTTCATCTGGAACTCCCATTCGAAGTCCGAGATGACGCGCAGCCCTTTCACGATCACCTTCGCCTCCCAGCGGCGCGCGAAGTCGACGACGAGCTCCCGGAAGTGGTCGATCTCGACGTTCTCGAGGTTCCCGAGCGCGCCGCGGAGGAACTCGACGCGCTCCTCTAGGCTGAACATCGGCTGCTTGTGGTGCGGTTTCCCGACGACGCCCACGACGACGCGGTCGAAGATCCCGGCCGCGCGCGTGATCACGTCGAGGTGGCCGTTCGTCACCGGGTCGTACGAGCCCGGGCAGATCGCCGTGATCACGCCGCCGCCTCGAAGACGGTGATCCGCGCCTGCCCATACCTGCGGGTCGTGCGCTGCGGCAGCGGCAGCTCCGGCTCGACGCGCGCGTCGGTCTCCACGACGACAACGCCGTCCTCGGAGAGGACGGACGGGAGGTAGCGCGCGAGCTTGGCTTCGACGTCGGGGTACATGCCGTAGGGCGGATCGACCAGCACGAGATCGTACTTCCTCCCCGTGCCCGCCTCGGTGGCGAGGGCCGTGACGGCGTCCTGCCGCAGGACCGTCGCGGAGAGCCGCAGCTTGTCGAGGTTCCGTTCGATCGTCCGCACCGCGTCGCGGTCGACCTCGACGAAGACCGCGCGCGCCGCGCCGCGCGACAGCGCCTCGAGCCCCATCGCGCCCGAGCCCGCGTAAAGGTCGAGCACCGCCGCCCCGTCGAGCGGGCCGAGGATGTTGAACACGTTCTCCCGCACCCGGTCGGACGTCGGCCGCGTATCGAGGCCGCGCGGCGCGTAGATCGTGTGCCCCTTGCGAGTGCCGGCGATGATCCGCACGGCGGGAAGCCTATGCCGGGGCTAGGCAGGCGTCGTGTGACGACGCGGCGACGCGTGCCCGCTCCCGCAGACGGCCGTGCGAATCGAGGACGCAGAGCGTGCCTTCGTTGAGCGACGGCGTGATGATCCGCCCGCCCGCGAACTGCACGTTGTAGGAGCCGACCGGTACGCGGGTCGCGTGCAGCACCCGGCGCGCCGCGGCGTCGTGCACCTGCAGCGTGCCGTCATCGCCGCTCGTCACGAAGACGCAACCGGCGAGGAACGTGACGTGCTGGGGTGCCGAGCCGGCGGGAAGGAAGCGGAACGTTCCCTCCTCGTAGACGGCGATCGTCTTCGCCTCGCCGCCGGTCACCCAGACGCGGCCGTCCGGCGCAAAGCCGACGTCGTGTGCTGCGAAGCCCGGGCGCACGCGACCGTGCAGCCTCGGACGCAGCGGATCCCGAACGTCGACGACGGCGAGCTCGGGCGACGCGGTGCCGAGCGCGACCCACAGCGTGCGTCCGTCGCGCGAGAGCGAGAGATGGCGCGGCCACTGCCGCAGCTTCAGGCGCGCGACGATCTTGCCGCGCACGACATCGACGCTCGCGAGCTCGGCCCGTCCCGAGTCGGTGACGAACGCGTGGCGGCCGTCCGGCGCCGCGGCTGTGTAGCGCGGCTCCGCGAAGCCCTCGATCACGTGCCGGACTTCGAGCCCGCGGATCACGCTCACCTCGCCGACCGCCGTGTGCGCGACGACCGCAACTTCCCCTACGCGCTCGATGCTGCGCGGGCCCGGCCTCGTCGGGATCCGCTTCCCGACCGAGCCCGTTGCGAGGTCGACGAGGGCGACGTGGGATTCGAGATCTGCGGTGACGAGCGCGCTCGGCGACGGGAGCGCGCGCAGCGCGAACGGCGCCGCCGCCGCGGCGACGAGAAAGCTTCGCCTGTCCATGGAACGGATACGTCAGGCGGCGGCGACGGGGTCCGTGCAGGCGAACCACAGCCGCCCCGAGTCGTCGGACTCCTCGATCGTGCCGAAGCGCTCGGCAAGCGCTGCCCGCACCTGCCCGGCCGGGAAGGCGACCTCCGGGATGACCTCGTGCGAGTGCCGGTACTCGTCGCCGGCGACGTGCTCGAAGACGCGCAGGTCCCAGTTCCGCACGCGCCCGCCGCCGTCGACGACGTCGATCACCACGACACTCGCGTCGCCGAAGCCGAGCGCCACGGCCGGCCTGCCGACGAACCAGTCGAGGCGCTCCTCCGAGTTCATGTCGAAGACGAAGACGCCACCCGGCTCGAGGTGCGCCTGCGCCGTGTCGAACGTGCGCTCCCAGTCGTCGAACTCGAGGAGATGGTTGATCGCGTCGTAGATGCAGAGCACGGCGTCGAAGCGCCTCCCCAGGCGAACGTCGGTCATGTCGCCCTGGAGGAGCTCGGCCCCGGGCAGCTTCTCCCTCGCGATCTCGAGCATCTGCGGCGAGAGGTCGACGCCGACAACCTCGTAGTCGTCGCGAAGCTGCGCGAGGATCGAGCCGGTGCCGCAGGCGAGCTCGAGCACTGTCCTCGCGCGGCCGAGGTGCGGGCGGATGAACGGGAGCGCCTCGGCTCGATCGCCCTGCACCGGGTCGTAGAAGCGCGCGAACGCTTCGTAGGCACCCACTATGCGAGCGCGCCGGAATCCGTCTCGGCAAACAGCGCGTTGATCTCGTCCACGAGCGGGCCGGTCGCGGCGCCGAGCTCCTGCGCGGTCTTCCGCGCCTGCTCGAGCAGCGGCCGGTCGCGCCGGATGTGCGCGAAGCGAAGGTCGCTGACGCCGTGCTGCCGCGTGCCGAGCAGCTGCCCGCCGCCGCGCAGGTCGAGATCCACCTCGGCGAGCTCGAAGCCGTCGGTCGTCGCCACGAGCGACTCGAGCCGGCGCACAGCCGTCTCGGTCAGCTCCTCCTTCTCGCGCGAGACGAGCAGACAGTACGACTGCTCTCCCCCGCGCCCGACGCGACCGCGCAGCTGGTGCAGCTGCGCGAGCCCGAAGCGGTCCGCCTCCTGGACGATCATCACGGTCGCGTTCGGAACGTCGACTCCGACCTCGATCACCGTCGTCGCGACGAGCACGTCGAGCTCTCGCGCCTTGAAGCGCGCCATCACGTCGCGGCGTTCGTCCGGCTTCAGCCGACCGTGCATGCATCCGACCTTGAACTCGCGAAGCTCCGCGCGGCGCAGGCGCTCGGCTTCTTCCTCGGCGGCACGCGCGAGCGTCGTCTCCGACGCCTCCACGAGCGGACAGACGACGTAGGCCTGCCGGCCCTCGCGCAGCAGGCGCGCCAGCCGCGTGTACGCCTCCGAGGCGCGCTCTTCGGGAATCCAGCGCGTGACGATCGGCCTGCGCGACGCCGGCGGCTTCGCGATCTCGGAAACGGCGAGGTCGCCGTACACCGTCAGGGCGAGCGTGCGCGGGATCGGCGTCGCCGTCATGTGCAGCACGTGCGGCGCACGTCCCTGCGCAAGTGCCTTGCGCTGCTCGACGCCGAAGCGATGCTGCTCGTCGACGACGGCAACAGCAAGGTCGCGCAGCTCCACGCCCTCCTGGATCAGCGCATGGGTGCCGACGACGACGTCCGCGGAGAGCGCGGCCGTGCGCACCTTCTTCGGCGACGCGCTCGTCAGCAGCGCGCACGTCACCCCGAGCTCGGCGCAGATGCCCTCGATCGTAAGGAAGTGCTGTTCGGCGAGCGTCTCGGTCGGTGCCATCAGCGCGCCCTGGCGCCGGTGTTCGACCGCGCGCAGGAGTGCATAGAGCGCGACGACCGTCTTCCCCGAGCCGACGTCGCCCTGCAACAGCCGCTGCATCGGGATCGTGCGCGCGAGGTCGGCGTCGATCTCGCGCACCGCCTGCTCCTGGTACGGCGTCAGCGAGAACGGCAGCGCCCCGCGGTACCGCTCGATCAGCTCGCCCGGCTCGCCGAGCGACGCCGCGAGCGTGTTCTCGCGTTCCGCAGCGCGACGCGCGATGCCGAGCTGGAGCACGAGCAGCTCCTCGAACGCGAGCCGGCGGCGGCCCGTCTCGGCCTCGTCCTCGGACTCGGGACGGTGGATCACGAAGAGCGCGTCCCGTTTCAGCGGCATCTCCCGGCGCTCGCGAAGCTCGGCGGGGAGCGGGTCGAAGTAGTCGGCGACGTGCCCGAGGGCGTGCCCGACGAGGGTCCGCAGGCGCTTGGGCGGGATCTCCTCGCTCGCGGGATAGACGGGCGCGAAGTCTGCGGTCGCCTCGCCGTCACCGACGTCGTACGACTTGACGTCGAAGCCGTAGCGGCCCGGCTTGCCGCGGAGCCGGACATGGACGCCCGGTCGCAGCTGCTCCTCGAGCCACGGCTGGTTGAACCACGTGGCTGCAACCGACGCTGTGCCGTCGGAGATCCGCGCCGTGACGATCTTCAGCCGCCCGCGACGCCGCGAGCTGACGTTCAAGACCTCGCCGGCGATCGCGACCTCCTCGCTCCCGCCGAGCGCGGCGATCGCGACCTCGTCCACGGCCGACTCATAGCGGCGCGGCCGGTGCTCGAGCAGGTCGCGGAGCGTCTCGAGACCGAGCTTCGCGAGCTTGCGCTTCAGCGTCGCGCCGACGCCCGGAAGCGCGTCGAGCTCGGTGTCGAGCCTCGCGGGCCTCGGCCGCCCACGCGTCGCCGGCCAGGCCGGGGGCGGGTCCAGGCTTGCGAAGACCGTCTGTCGACGGAGTGCTGTCATCGTGCTCGGCGCCAGAGCGTTCTCGACGTTAGATCGAGGACCGGACGTTACGTGTCGCCGAACGTGGTCGCTATCGCAGGTGTGGCTCCCACGCAGCTTCGACGACGTAGCCGTCCGGGTCGAGGCACTTCACGCTGACGTACTCCGGCTCGTCCCACTCCTCGAAGATCGTGACGCCGTCGCCCGCAAGGCGGTCTCGGAACCCTCGAACGGCCTCAGGACTCGGGAGATGGATTCCGAAATGGAGGAACGTCGGCACCCGGATCGGCTCTTCGGTCGGCCCGAGGGCGAGGGAGAACCCGTCGGCGTTGTAAAGCATCAGAACACCGCCGTCGTAACGCTTTGCGGGCTCCGCGTCGAAGCCGAAGTACGACTCGTAGAAGCGGCGGGAGCGCTCCTGATCGGAGACCGGAAGAGCCAAGTGCCTCATTCGTCCAGCGCGAATGTAGCGCGGCACTGCCAGAGGGTTGCTGCGAAACTCCTGCGTCATGGTCGAGAAAGCACGCCTTGAACAACTGGACGCCGGCCTCACGCCCGTGAGCGACGGCTGGTTCGTCGTCAGCATCCCGGAGGCGGCGTGGGTGACGAACGAGGCGCTCGGCGCCGCCTGCATCTTCGAGGGCGACGACGCGCCCTTCCCGGACGTCGGCTTCACCCTCGCCGTGCTTCAGCCGGGGCAAGCAGGAGGCAGGTACCACCGCGAGGCGAACCAGGAGGACTTCCTCGTCCTCGCCGGCGAGTGCGTGCTCCTGATCGAGGGCGAGGAGCGACTGCTCAAGGCGTGGGACTTCGTGCATTGCCCGCCGAACACCGAGCACGGCTTCGTCGGCGCGGGGGACGGCCCCTGCGTCATCTTCATGACGGGCGCGCGAAAGGGATGGCCGGAGAAGGGCATCGTCTACCCGCGCTCGGAGCTGGCGCTCCGGCATGGCGCAGGCGTCGAGGTCGAGACGAGCGTGCCCGCGGAGGCGTACGCCCCCTTCCCGAAGTGGCAGCTCGGACCGCCGGACGACTGGAACGGATTGCCGTGGGCCTGAGCTACGCGTCGTCCGTGAACCAGAAGAAGCCGACGGTCCCCGGCCCGGCGTGCGCGCCGATGACGGCGCCGAGCGACGTCTCCATGTCGATCGTCGCCTGAGGGCGGCGGTCGCGCACCATCTTCTCGAGCTCGGCCATGCGCTCCGGTGCGTCGGCATGTGCGATGCCGACCCGCAGCCCCGGCTCGTCGAGCGCCTGCGTGTCGAGCGCGTGGACGAACTCCTGGAACGCCTTCTTGTTGCCACGCACGCGCTTCACCGGGACCACCTCGCCGCCGCGGATCGAGAGGATCGGCTTCACGTTCATCAGCTGGCCTGCGAACGCCTTCGCTCGGCCGATCCGTCCGCCGCGCGCGAGGAACTCGAGCGTGTCGACGGTGAAGAGCAGCCCGTGCTCCCGCAGATAGCGCTGGACGAGCTCGTCGATCTCCTCGTCGGTCGTGCTGCGCTCGAGTCGCCGCTGGATAGCAAGGCCGAGCATCGAGGCTGCGACGGAGGCGCTCTCGGAGTCGATCGTGCGCACATGATCGCCGCCGAGCTGCTCCGCCGCAGTGTTTGCGCTCTGCAATGTGCCGGAGAGGTTCGACGCGAGATGCACCGAGATGATCCGGTCGTAGCGCTCCGCGAGCTCCTCGTAGACGGCGAGGAAGTCCCCCGGTGTCGGCTGCGAGGTCGTGGGCAGCTCGCTCGAGGTGCGCAGGCGCTCGTAGAACTCGCGTGCTGTCAGGTCGACGCCGTCCTTGTAGCTCTCCGTGCCGAAGTTCACGTAGAGCGGCACGACACGCCAGTTCGGGAAGCGCTCCTGCGCGTCGGGGAAGTCGGCCGTCGAGTCCACGACGATCGCCGTGTTCTCGGCGGTGAGGTTCATGCCGCCGCCCGCTTGATGGCGGCGACGATCTCGTCGAGCTCCTGGTCCTTCGTCAGGCACTCCGCCGCGCCCGCCTCGTAGAGGGCCTCGACCTCGCGCGCGTTCGCGGACGCCGTGAGGCACACGACGGCGATCTCCGGATGCGCCTCGCGCACGGCCGCGGTCGCCTGCACGCCGTCCATCCCCGGCAGCCGGTAGTCCATCAGCACGACCTGCGGCCGGTACTTCGCGGATGCCGCAACGGCCTCGCTGCCGTCGCCGACCGACGCGACGACCTCGATGTCTGCACGCATTCCGAGCAGGAGCTCGAGGGCCTCGCGGAAGACCTGGTTGTCCTCGACGAGGAGGATCCGGATCGGCCGCCCCATGCCGGTGCGGATGCTACTCGGCCGACAGAAGCAGAGCGTAGTGGGGCTGCCCGCCCTGCTGGACGTCGACCTCGACGCCCGGATGCTCCGCGGCAAGGCGCGCGAGGAGGCCCTCCAGCTCGGCGCCGTCCTTTCCGACGAGCAGCGTCAGCAGGTCGCGCGGCTCGCTGAGCAGCCGCTCGACGACGGCGTACGCCACGGCGTCGAAGTCGCCGCCGCCCGCGACCGGATCGCCGGCGGCGAGGCCGAGCCAGTCGCCCTTGCGGATCGCGAGTCCGTTCATGTCGACGTCGCGTGAGGCGATCGTCACCTCGCCCGTCGTCACCGAGTCGACGGCTTTGCGCATCGCCTTCGCGTTCTCGGCCGCGGTCCGCGAACCGTCGAACTCGACCATCGCCGCGAGGCCCGCGGGCATCGAGTCGGCGGGCACGACCTCGACCGTCCGGTCGGCGTTAGCGGCCGCATGCTCGGCGGCGAGCAGGACGTTCGAGTTGTTCGGGAGGATGATCGCCTCCTCTGCGTCGAGCGACTGCACTGCTCGCAGCAGGTCGGCGGTCGACGGGTTCATCGTCTGTCCGCCCTCGACGATCGTGAGCGGGCCGACGTTCTCCGCGAGACTCTCGAAGAGCCTCCGGTTGCCGTCGCCCGCGACGACGGCGACGACGCCCGACTGAGCGGCGGGCGCGTCGGGAACGGCTGCAAGCAGCCGCTCCTCGCGTTGCTGCGTCTGCTCGTGCATGTTCGCGATCTCGATCCGGTCGATCGTGCCGACGCGGGTTCCTACCGAGAGCACCGCGCCCGGATCGTCGGTGTGCACGTGCACCTTGATCGCGTTCTCGTCGCCGACGACGAGCAGCGAATCGCCGAGCTCCTCCAGCTCCGCTTCGAGCGCTTCACGGTCGAGCTCCCTCCCCTCGATCAGGACGACCGTGCAGTACTTGTAGCGGGAGAGCTCCTGGTGGATCGCGTCGACGCCCAGGTGCTCCTCGGCGGGCTGCGGCTCGGGAATCGGCTCGCCGCTGACCGCCGCCGCGACGCCGCGCACGAGCTCGACGAGCCCGGCGCCGCCGGCGTCGACGACGCCCGCGTCCTTGAGCACCTGGAGCTGCTCCGGCGTGCGGGCGAGCGCGTCCTCGCCGCGACGGACGAGGTCGAACAGCAGCTCCTCGAGCGACGGCCCGTCCAGTGCGCGCTCCTCGGCCTCCTCGGCGAGCTCGCGGATGACGGAGAGCATCGTCCCCTCGACCGGCCGCCGCACGGCACGGTAGGCGGCGTCGGTGGCGCCGCGCAGCGCGCGCGCGGCCGCGTCGGCGTCGATCGCCGGTTCATCCGTCTCGCCGAGCACATCTGCGGCCCCCCGCACGATCTGCGAGAAGATCACGCCGGAGTTTCCGCGCGCCCCCATCAGCGCACCGCGGGCGACGTCGCGCGCGAGCGACTGACGGCTCGCCGCCGACGTGTGGTCGACAGCGTCGGCTACCGCACGCATCGTCATCGTCAGGTTCGTTCCCGTGTCGCCGTCCGGGACCGGATAGACGTTCAGGTCGTCGATGCGCGCGCGGTTCGCTTCGAGCGACGCCAGCGCCGCGTCGACGACCTTCTCGACTACGTCACGATCGCCGTTCAGGCTCATCCGGTCCTCCGCACATCCTCAATGTGAACCTCGACGGCCCTGACGGGAAGCCCCGTGAGCCGCTCGACCTCGTAGGTGACCCGGTTCCGGATCGTCGATGCCACCTCGGCGAGGTTGAGGCCGTACTCGACCACGACGTGGAGGTCGATCGTCACGCCCTCCCCGTTTCGGCCGATCTCGATCCCGCGGGTCGGCCGCTCCGGCAGCCACTTCCGGCCCGCCATGGCAACGACGCCGTAGCACTCACGTGCCGTTTCGCCGACGATGTGAGCGATCGCGTCGCTCGAGATCGTGATGCGACCAAGCGGCGACGAGAGCGCGTGCTGGGCCTCCACAAGAGCTTGGACGTGCGCGAACCGGTCAGGGTTGCGCCACGAGGAGCTGAGCCCACTCGTCCGTGCGCACGACCTCGACCGCGGCGAAGCCCGCGACGCGCCCGAGACGCGCGAGCTCCTCGTCCGAGTAGAAATGGCCGCGCGTCGCAAGCGGGTACGGCGCCGCTTCGGTTCCCTTCGCTTCGGGCGCCGTCGTGAAGACCGCGAGCCGTCCGCGCGTCGGGTCTAGTGGTCGCTCCGGTTAGTTCGTTTCCGGTAGCAGGGACCGGCTGTTCTCGATCGAAGACGTCGTCGTCCTGTTGGGCGACGATGGAGGCGATCGAGATGGCTGCAGCGGCGAAACAGATCGGGGTGAGCGTCGAGG
>WNGB01001084.1_pt1 | contig 44400 bp, 39 predicted proteins | sample 5400681 | NCBI WGS metagenome assembly WNGB01 (sample SAMN13153367, study PRJNA577476) | soil metagenome | isolation source: 115 cm soil or saprolite under grassland replicate 2 | place: USA:California | collected 2016-06-15 | reverse complement strand
CCGCGAACGTAGTCGCGACCAGCCGCAATTGTTCGAAATACAGAAAGGTGTTCGCAGTCGCCAGTAGAGCGACATACGCAGCAATCCCCAGCAGGTACGGTGAGCGCAGGACAAGTGTGATTCCAGCAAAAGGGTTTCCACCCAGCGCGCGATCCCGCGTTTGATGATCAGCTTCGCTGCCGTCCCGCCGAGGTTCAGGACCACTTTTCCAGATGCGGATTAGGATAGCCTGCAAGACGACCGCCAAAGCAAACAGCGCCGCTCCGACGAAGAGGATGCCGGCGTTCCCGATGGTCCGCGCGGTAAAATCGGTGAACAACGGTCCGACGAGAGCGCCCGCGGTTCCGCCCGCCGCGATCACCGGGAAAAGTCGCTTCGCTTGTTCGGAATCGAAAAGCTCAACCAGGAAGCTCCAAAAAACGGAGACAAGGAAGAGGCTAAGGACGCTGATGAAGACGTAGAAGAACTGCGCGGCGGCTAGACTTTGCCGCTGGGCTTGCAGGACGCCGCCAACGATTGCGAGCGCGACCGCCACGAAGCCGTAAATGAAGGGGAGAAAAATGCTCCGCCTGATTTTCGCGACGACGGCCCCGTAAAGTGGCACGATCGCCAACGATGCGATCCAGGTGGCAATCCAAAGGTTGGCGACGCGATCACGGCCGAGGATCGTGCCGAGCGTTTCGCGCACCGGTCGCACCGCGAAATAGCCGCCGAGCACGCAAAAGAAGAGGAAGAACGCGGTGACGACCGACGGAAGTTCATGCCGCTCGACGAAGGTAAGCGTCGAGATTATCCGACCTATCAGCGATAGACGGTCTGAGGAACGCGCCATGTTAGACGCCCTACACTAGCCGAGCCGCTTGCGCCACTGCGCAAGCACTTCCGCTTCGCGTTCAGGCGTAAGACCGGCGCGCAACTTCGATTGTCGATCTTGCGGCTGTGATTTGAACCAGGCCAGCGTATCGCGAGCCGTCTCGGCGAGCGGGCGGAAAGTCAGGCCTTTGCCAAGAGCACGAGCAATGTTCGTTCGCGCCATCCCGCTTTCCTCGCCAGTCCAGACCGGCATGTCCGACCACGCCTCGACCTTTTGTTTTTCGAGAAAATCAGCTGGTACCCAGGTAAACGTCGGATCCGAATTGAAAGCGCCTTTGATCTGATCCAACATCTCGCCGATCGCGAGCGGCTTGGCTGGTCCGGTCGCGTTGTAAATTCCGGTTTCGCGATTCTCGACCATCCGAATTGTCCATTCAGCCAGATCGCGCGCGTCAATGAACTGAACGGGAGCTTTTGGTGTATAAGGCGCAAGAACTTCGCCGCCGCGCTCGATGCGAACCGGCCAGTAGGTGAAGCGATCAGTCTCATCGCGCGGCCCGACGATCAGACCCGGACGAATGATCAATGTTTTTCCCGGAAACCATTTCTCGGCTTCCTTTTCTGATAACGCTTTAAGGGGGCCGTACGTTTTGTAACCGGACGCCTTCATGGCTTGGAGCGTTTCTTTGTAGGGATCGGTGCCCTCATATTTCGCGAGCGGTGCGGTTTCATCGACGCCTTTACTCGTGTCGGCGTAAACGGAGATCGTCGAGATAAAGACGTAACGCTCGACATTTCCTTTCAGGATCTGTGCAGCGTCGCGTACCCATGCCGGCAACGTCGTCGGATTGTCGATTGCGACATCCCATTTGCGTCCTTTCAACGCGTCCAATTGCCCGTTGCGATCGCCAATCAACTGTTCGACTTCCTTTGGCAATTCGCCCGGATGCGTCTTGCCGCGGTTAAAAGTCGTGACTTTGTGTCGGCGACTGAGTGCGTAACGAACCTGATAAGGTCCGGTGAATCCGGTGCCACCAAGTATGAGAATGCGAAGTGGCTTCACGGATGTTTCACCAAATAATCTTGTCGATCTAATTCCTAATCCAAACGCGCCACTAGCGGCAGCGGAGAGTTTGATGAAATGGCGACGGGTGTTCATGATTGGCAATTACCTTTTGTCATTCCGAGCGGAGTCGAGGAATCTCTTGTTGTTATGCAAAGAATAATTAGAGATGTCTCGACTCCGCTCGACATGACAAGGAAAAAAGTGCACCCGATGACGCGCCGCGAAGCCGCCAAGTTGATTGGCGCAGGCGCAACGGGATTGCTTTTGCCGGTTCGTGCGTCGCGGGCACAGGCCAAAAGCGAATCATCAACGATGCTGATGCGCCCGATTGCCTCGTCTGGCGAAAAGTTACCTGTGATTGGCTTGGGAACGTGGCGAACGTTCGACGTCGATCTCACTTCAGATAACCGGAGACAACTCGGGGACGTTCTCTCGCTTTTCATGAAGCTCGGTGGCCGTGTAATCGACACGTCGCCCATGTATGGGCGAGCCGAAGATGTGCTTGGCGATCTCACGGCCACGCTTGGAATTCGAGACAACCTTTTTCTCGCGACAAAGGTTTGGACCCGAGGCGCGGAGAACGGAATTCGCGAGATGGAACGCTCAATGGTCCGATTGCGAAGCAAACAAATCGATTTAATGCAGGTGCACAATCTCATCGATGTTCATATACATCTTGCGACGTTGCGTGAATGGAAGGAGCAGGGCCGGGTTCGCTACATCGGGATCACACATTACGAATCCGGCGCTTTCGATGAAGTACAAAAGATCATGCGCAGCGAAAAGCTCGATTTTGTCCAGATTAACTACTCGATCATGGAACGCGAAGCGGAAGAGCGCGTTTTGCCACTCGCCCAGGAACGCGGAATCGCGGTGCTCGTTAATCGGCCGTTCGGAGGCGGCGATCTCTTCGATCGCGTGCGCTCCAAATCGTTGCCCGAATGGTCAGCCGAATTCGATTGTCGATCCTGGGCGCAATTCTTTCTGAAATGGATCGTTGCTAATCCAGCGGTGACCTGCGCCATTCCAGCGACTGACAAAGTGCGCCATCTCGAAGACAATATGGAGGCGGGAATCGGACGGCTTCCTGACACAAGCATGCGTCAGCGAATGGTCGAATTTGTCGGCTCGCTTTGATGGCTGTTGCCTGGACAAAATCTTTACTCAGGCTGGCCTAATTCTCATACGCGTAAGTAACTCAATGCCAGTGATATAACGTCGATCAGAAAAAGTTGTCATTTTGTTTAAAAAATCGCTTGCAGAACCCGCCCAGATGATCGATATGACGCGCTCTTTATGCGAAAAATATCCCCCTTTCTCGTTGTCGGTCTCGGTTGCCTCGCGTTTTACCCGCGTCCAGCCCAGGCGTTGATCATGTCCGCGCCAAAACCGAAGTTTGCTTACACAGATGCTTCCGGCAGAAAGCAGTCTGTTGACGTGGTGGATAAATATCAGCCGAAGAAAATTGTGCGCCCGCTTGCCAAAATCGATTCCAAGATTGACCCGAAACTGTGTCGGGCTGCCACGATTGCCCAAGAACGCGCAAACGCTCACTCGCATTCTCTGTGCTGGCGATTCGTGAAAGAAGCTCTCGTTGCCGCCGGGGTGATTCGTTCGCGACCGACAACGCTGTTGGCAAAACAAGCCGGGAAGGAACTCGTGAACAATTATGGGTTCAAAAAGCTTCCGGTTTCTGATCCGTATGAAGCGCCGGTCGGCGCGGTGCTGGTCTACGGCGCCAAACGCGCGGCCGGTCACGTAGAGATTCGCACCCAGGACGGGTTCGTGAGCGATTTTCGCTCAAAGACGCCATCGCGTCGTCCGCTGATCGGCGTCTTCGCGAAGGCATAGCTCGCGCGGCTCGAGGCGATCCAGGCGAATTGACGCGATACCTCGTGGCGCATAATTTGCGCCATGCGAAAGCTCAACGCCGCGATTCAGTTTGATGGCAAATGGTTTACTGCGCGCTGTCTTGAATTGCCGGTGACTTCCCAAGGAGAAACGACGGAGATCGCAAGGGCGAATCTGAAGGAAGCAATCGAACTATACATTGATACCTGGGGCATTGATGACGTCGAGCGCACGATTGGCGAACCCAAGCTCGCGAAAGTCGAAGTCGCGGTATGAGCAAACTACCGGACGTCTCCGGCACAGAACTCGTCAAGGCGCTCCAGAAAGCTGGGTTCATCATCCTCCGCCAAAAGGGTAGTCACGTCTCGATGGAAAAAATTGATTCGGCCAGTCACTGGCGGACGATCGTTCCAATGCACCTTGAGATCGCACGGGGGACGCTGCATGATGAGCTGCGAAGGCTCTTGTGAGCATGAAGTTGTCCGACCCAATTCCCATCGCGATGTGGTCGGGTCCGCGAACCATCTCGACCGCGATGATGCGCGCATGGGGGAATCGGCCGGACACTTTTGTTATCGATGAGCCGTTCTACGCCTACTATCTAAAAGCGACCGGCAAGAAACACCCCGGCGCGGATGAAGTCATCGCCACGGGCGAAATCGATTGGCGAAAAGTTGTCACGCAACTGACCGGCCCTCTCCCAAACGGCAAGCGCATTTTTTTCCAAAAACAGATGGCACATCATCTCTTGCCGGAGGTGGATCGGGATTGGCTCGGCGGCGTGACGAATTGTTTTCTCATTCGCGACCCGCGCGAAGTAATTGCTTCATACGTCAAGAAACGCGATGACCCCGCTCTGGAGGACCTCGGTTTTATGCAGCAATTGGAGATCTTTGATTTCGTCCGCGAACGCACGAATGCGATTCCGCCGATTGTCGATGCAAAAGACGTGCTGGAAAATCCTGAACGAATCTTGCGCCTGCTCTGCGACGCGGTCGGCGTAGACTTTAACGAGTCGATGCTTTCCTGGCCGCCGGGATTACGCGAAACGGACGGAATCTGGGCGAAATATTGGTACGGCGAAGTGGCAAGATCGACATCGTTCGAACCATATCGCCCGCGACGCGAAGAAGTGCCGAAGCATTTGTTCGAAATTCACGAGCGTTGCCGCGAATGCTACGCAAATCTGTACCGACATAGGTTGTTGTGAATCAGGAAAACAGGAAGCCAGCAAGATGATTTGGAAAATTCTTTCCTGCTTTCCTGGGTTCCTGATTAATTTTGTCTCTTCTAAATGTTGCAGAAATTCGATGAGCGAAATCGCGACCTGATTGTAAACATCAACGGACGTCTGATGCATCGTGACAAAGCCGGGATCAGCCCGTTCGATTCGGCCGTGCAAGGCGGCGACGCAGTCTGGGAAGGGTTGCGTCTGTATGGCGGCCGGATTTTCAAGCTCTACGAACATCTCGACCGACTGGAGCGTTCGGCGCGCGCCTTGTCGTTCGCAGGAATTCCGTCCCGCGAGAAAATCATCGACGAAATCAAGCGCACGCTCGCTGCAAACAAGATGCGAGACGGCGTTCACATTCGCCTGACGCTCACCCGCGGCGTGAAGATCACGTCAGGCATGGATCCGCGGCTGAATCAGAGCGGACCGACATTGATCGTGCTCGCTGAATACAAGGCTCCGGTTTACACGAAAACTGGTCTGACTCTGATCACGAGCAAAATTCGCCGCCCATCGCCGGACATTCTCGACGCACGAATTCATCACGCGAACCTGCTCAACTCGATTCTCGCGAAGATCGAAGCAAATAACGCCGGCGCGGACGATGCGCTCATGCTCGACACGCGCGGTTTCGTCGCCGAAACAAACGCGACCCATGTATTCATCGTGCGTAACTCCGATAAATCGCGAGCAAGCGGCGATCTCGCGACGAGTCGCGTCGTGGCGTGCCCCGAAGGAATTACTCGCGCGACAGTTATGGAGATTTGCGCAGCCGACAAAATTCGCTGCATCGAAACGGATTTGTCAGTTGTCGATGTTTACGGCGCTGATGAGATGTTTTGCACGGGAACCATGGGTGAACTGGCCGCCGTCGTAAAGATCGACAATCGCGTCATAAGTGACGGCAAACTCGGCCCGGTCACAAAACGCCTGAGCGATCTTTACGCTCAACGCACGGCGGGCCAAGGGACTCAGGTCGTTTAGTTGTGCAGCTCCCTATCGATAATGATAGCGGAGTTGTGCAATAAAGAGTTGATCACCGCCTTTCTTGTAAACAATTCGATGCTGGGAAGTGATCCGCCGTGACCAATATCCTTGAAATGCGTGCTTTAGCGGCTCGGGTTTGCCAATGCCTGCGTACGGATCCCGAATGATCTCCTTGATCAGTAGATTAACCCGCGAAAGGATTGCAGGGTCGCTTCGCTGCCAATGCAGGTAATCTTCCCAAGCTTGCGGCGCGAAGACGAGATCCACGCCTAGAGCTTTAACTTGCGTTTGAGGCCTTTGCCGCGTTCCAGCGCATCCACTGCTTCGATCAGACGCTTCGCGTTTGCCGGCGAGCGGAGCAAGTATGCCGTCTCTTGAAGCGACTCATACTCCTCGAGCGAGAGCATCACGACGACTTGATCCCGGTTCTTGGTAATGACAACCGGCGCGTGATCCTCGCAGACACGGTTGATCGTGCTCGCCAGATTTTCTCGAGCGGCGGTATACGTAATGGACTTCACTTGGACAGGATACTGTCCATATGACGCCGGCGCAAGAACCCCCAGGCAGGTTAGCGCTTATCGTCCCAGGTTTTCTTTTGAAAGGAAACTCGCCCCGATCCTCTTTCGAATGCGTCGAAATGCTCCGGGTTCTGCTGATAGTATTTTTGGTGATACGCCTCGGCCGGATAAAATTTCGTCGTCGGCAGAATTTCGGTCACGATCGGTTTATCGAATTTGCCTGAGCTCGCGAGTTTTGCTTTTGAAGCTTCGGCAATTTTCTTTTCCTCATCGTTGCCATAAAAGATCGCAGCGCGATAACTTGGCCCGATATCGGTGAACTGCCCGTCTGCCTGCGTCGGATCGATTTGTCGCCAATAAATGTCGAGCAACTGGTCGTAGGAAATTTTCGTCGGATCGTACGTGATTTCGATGGATTCCCGGTATCGCGTCTTCTCCGAGGTAACGAGTTCGTAAGTCGGGTTCGGTTCGGTTCCGCCAGAATAACCAACAACCGTTTTGATCACGCCTTTCGCTTTATCGAATGCGGGTTGAATGCACCAAAAACAGCCGCCAGCAAAAATCGCGATCCTGGTTACTGGAGCAGGCGAATTTTGAGCGCGACCAGGACCGACAAGAAGCGCAACGAGGACGCTTAAGAGCAGAGCAAGAGCTGGGATTTTTTTCATAAAGTCCCGATCTTAGACAATGCTGCTCGCCATTCGTTCCGCTCTTTTTGGCCTTGCTTAGACGGCCACTGCTTAGTTTTCTCCTCGGCGTGCCTGTGCGCGAGGTTGAATCGGCTCACCGCCCCAAAAGGTTTCGGGGTTCCCGGTTGATCGAACTCGATTCGGTGATCGATCGCCTCGATCTGGAAAAAATCTTCGGACGCAACGCGCCGTTGCAGGTCGATCTTGGCTGCGGCGACGGCTCGTTTATTTGCGCGCTGGCAGAGCGCATGCCGGAGAGAAATTTTCTCGGAATCGAGCGGTTGCTTGGTCAAATCCGCAGCGCCGCGCGAAAAGCTGCGACGGTTGGGAATGTGCGTCTGCTGCGCATGGAAAATTCGTATGCCGTGCGTTATTTGCTGCCAGCCGAGTCTGTGGAAACATTTTATCTTTTGTTTCCCGATCCATGGCCCAAACGCCGCCATTGGCAGCGCAGGATCGTCACCGAAGATTTCTTGCGCGCAGTTAACGATGCGTTGGTTGAAAATGGAAGTCTCCTTATCGCGACCGATCATCTTGATTACTTTGGAAAAATCAAAGCGACCGCGCGTGCAAATCCCGATTTTACAATCGGCGATCCTGCTTTGATCGATCTTCCGCTAACGAAATTTGAGCGACAATTTCGAGCACGAGGCGCGGCGATTCATTGGTTTGAGCTTCGAAAAACTTCGCCGGTGAGATAACTCTGCGCTTCCCAACCATTGCGGCCAAAGCGCACCATTACCGCGCCGGTCTCATCCTGGCCAAAGAGTTTGATGCCGCGCGCTCGCAAATCCTCCGCCCAGTTGTCGCTGATTCGTTCGTTCGGAGGAAAATCGCGCGAAGTGGCAATGATCAGACGCGGCCGCACAGCATCGAGGAAGGGCGCGGAGCAGGAATTTCCAAGGTGATGCTGTCCTTTAACGACGATGTCACTGCGGAGATTCAAACCGTAAGCCAGGAGTGCACGCTCAGTTTCCAGGCCGCTATCCGACGTGAATAAGACGGATGCCAATCGGGCAATGAACACCCGGATAACATCCGCCTGGTCGTCCGCCCTGCTCGCAGAAAATATGCGTGGCGGAAAAAGAACATCCGCGGTGACTTCACGTGACAATCGGAACCCGTCTCCCGCGGCCAGACCATCCGGCTTAATTGCGCGCTCCTGAAAGAGGCGTTGCAATCGCCGGTGAACGCCAGAGCGGTCTGGCGCTGGATTGTCGATCAATCGCACGCCAGGAAAATCGTGCAGCAATTCCGCCACGCCGCCGATATGGAGCGAATCGCCGTGAGTAAGCAGCAGGCCATCGAGCCGGTTTACCCCCGCCCAATGCAAATATTCGCGAACCACACGTTGATAGCTCTGTTCGCTTCCGCAATCGAACAACCAATTCGCACCTTGCGTCTGCAAGTGAACAGCCGCGCCCGCGCCTAAATCGAGCACGGTGATCTTTGCCGTGAGTTTTTCGGGCCAATGGGGCGAAGCGACATAAAAATTTCCGCCGGGAATTTGCGCGAACATTTGCACGATCCCAAGAACAACCCGTGCCAGGAACCAGTTGGCATTATTAAAGACTATGGCCAGCCACGTCAGTAACGGCGTCGCGAGAAGCGAGAGCATCGCGATCGCGAGAATAAAGAAGGCAATCGGAACGACAACCAGGTTCGCGAATAATGAAATCGGAGTCACGATATGAAAATACCAAAGGATAAATGGCAGTGAGCCAATCCAGGCTGCGAGCGAGACAGACGCTCCGCGGCAGAGCCATTTAAAACTAAGGTGGGCAAAACGCCTTGGTCCACGCAGTAAACTCCGCGGCAAAAAAGGATCGGGTTCACCCCAGCGCTGCAAAAATCCAAAAAGAGGATCGGTGAATAATATGATCGCGCCCACGACCGCGAACGAGAGTTGGAATCCGGCGGAAAAAAGTTCGTTTGTATCCCAGCAAAGAAGAAAAAAGGCTGCGGCGGCGAGGCTGTTCAGGACGAAAACTTTTCGGTCGAAAAAGATACCACCGAGCAGAATTGAAGCCATTACCGCAGCACGCAGGCTTGAAACGTGCAGTCCGGTAACCGCTGCGTAAAAAAAGAGTAGGGGAATAATGAGCGCAGTCGCCCATTTGCGCGACAACCGCGCGACCGTTGCCAGCATCCACAAGAGAGCCGCGACAATTCCTACGTGCAGACCGGCCACAGCAAAAAGGTGAAGTGTGCCAGTTTGTTGGAACGGCTCCTCGATGTCCTCAGGCGTTTCATGCCTGAGACCGAGCACGATTCCGCTGAGAAAACTTCGTACCTTCGGGGAGTCATCCAGCCCGCGGCAAAGTGCGTTTTGCATCCATGACCGGGAGGTCTGCGCTGCACGCAAAATCGGGTTTCCACCGCCATGCCTGATCAGCGCGCCGTCCTCGGGATAGCGAACAAAAACCATTCGGCGAACGTCGCGACGCGCGAGATAAGAGTGCATATCGAATTCGCCTGGATTTCGGGGAGGCGCGATAACTTCAGCCTTTCCGAAAAGCCTCAATTCATCGCCGAATTCCGGATTACCCCGCCAATGGACCTGCCAGACCGCGCGTGTCGGTTGTTTTCTGCCTTCGAGTTCAATTGAGTCGAGCTTGAGCAGGAACGTCGCAAATCCGTTCGGCGCAGTCTTCGGCTCGCTGATCACAAATCCTCTCGCTGTGACAATTCGTGGTCGGTCACCAAGCTGGGCCGCGATCCGTTGCCCTTCGGTATTGCTGGTTTGAAAACTGTGCAGCACGAAGAAGCCGGCCCCAACGATTACGTAGGTCGCGGCTAATCCCGGCCAACGCAGGATGGCGACGGCGCAGAGCACGATGATTATCGCAGTTGCCAGCAGCGCGGCAGAAGAGAGCGCAAAGAATTCCGCCAGGATAATTCCTAATCCCGCCATCGCCGCCAATCCGACGAATGGTTGACGCGGCGCATTCAACAGCTTCATCGCCCCGCTTTTCGTTTATTTTGCGGCGACAATGCAAGTCCCTTCCGGTGACTTTGCGGTCCAACTAAGATCGGCGGCCTGGTACCAGGAGCACCGGGCGCGTACTGTGTTTGAGCACGCCCTTGGTCGCGCTGCCCACGAGGAAGTTATACATCGCGTCGTGCCCGTGCGTGCCCATCACAATCAAATCGGCCATAAGAACATTCGCCTGATTTAAGATTTCTTCGGCCACCGCCCCAGTCGGCTCATGCAAACTGACCCTGATGCCGTCTTGAGCGATTTGATTTGCCATTCAGCCAGCTTCGATCTCTTATCTTCATCCTCCGGCCTCGGCTGCCGCATCGGATCAAACACCGTAACCGGCACGCCCGACATTGGCGCAAGCTCAGGCATTCCGGCTAATCCATATCCAAGCGTTCCCTGGGCCGCGGCCGCGGTGAGTTCTTTCACATGAACAAGATGAATCTCTGCGTCGAGGGCTTTGGCGAGCTGTCGCGCCAGATCGATCACGCGCGGCGTCGCGCCCGAGAAATCGATCGGGACGAGAATGCGTTTCATATTCGCGCGTTCGAGCTTAGTTGCCACGGCATCTAATCTCAAGAGAGTAGGATGCGGCCGATTCTCGCTCTAGCAGCGCAAAATCTGGTGCAGAGTCTGCGGGCACGCCGTATTTTTGTTCGTGCACGATCTATTTGCCAGGGAAGAGCCCGACGCTGCCGCGACGATCGATAGCGCCGCTCCGCTTGCCACTCGGATGCGTCCGCGCTCGCTCGATGAATTCGTCGGCCAGGAACACATTCTTGGCGCCGGAAAACTTTTACGCCGGGCAATCGAGGCAGATCGTTTGCCGTCGGTGATTTTCTCAGGGCCGCCCGGCAGCGGAAAAACCACGCTTGCCCGAATCATTGCGGAGATAACTCACGCAAAATTCATTCGAATCAGTGGCGTCGAAAGCAACGTCGCGGAAATGCGCCGCGTTATCGCTGCGGCGGCGAATCGTCTCCGCACTTCGGGCCAAAAGACAATCCTGTTCATTGATGAGATCCATCATTTCAACAAAGCGCAGCAGGACATTCTTCTGCCCGATGTCGAAACGGGAACTCTCCGCCTCATTGGCGCCACTACTTACAATCCGTTCTTTTATGTAAACAGCGCACTCGTTTCGCGCTCACAGGTGTTTCAGCTCGAACCGCTCCGCGTCGAGCAACTCGAACAATTGATCGATCGCGCATTGACCGACAAAGAGCGCGGCCTCGGAAATTACAACGTTAAGATCGACAAGAACGCGCGCCGGCATCTCGCCAAACTCAGCGACGGCGACGCGCGCAAATGTCTAAACGCGCTCGAGATCGGCATCTTGACGACGTCGCCTGCGTCTCGTGGCCTAATTCATTTCACGTTAGCGGTTGCCGAAGAAAGCATTCAACAGAAGGCGGTCGTGTACGATCGCGCCGGCGACGCGCACTACGACACGATCAGCGCATTCATCAAGAGCATGCGCGGATCGGACGAAAAAGGCGCCATGTACTGGCTCGCAAAAATGTTGCATGCCGGCGAGGATTTCAGGTTCATCGCGCGGCGCATCGTTATTTTTGCCAGCGAAGACATAGGCCTGGCCGATCCAGAAGCGCTGCCACTCGCGATTGCGACCCAACAAGCCGTGGAATTTGTCGGGATGCCCGAAGCGCGCATTCCCTTGGCGCATGCCACCGCTTACATGTGCCGGGCAGCAAAAAGCCGCGAAGCCTACGACGCGCTCAACGCCGCGACCGAAAAGATCGAGATGGAACAAACCCAGCGTGTCCCGGAGCATCTGAAGAACAAACATTCCCCGGTGAACCCAGAGCGCTAGGCCGCGACTGCCAGGCGCGCCGTCTCTGTAGCCTCGCCTCTGGCTGCCTCGCCGAAGCCTTGGTCAAGGTGGGTGCGGCACGCGTTTATCGTTCTGATCTTGACAGTGCGATTTTTCGCACAACTCTTTTGCTAAGATCATATCCAAACAAAGACTCTGCTAAATAAAGAAAGGAAATTAACAATCACATGAAAGCATTAGTTCAATTCAAAAAAACAGCTCCGGCTGGTCTCATCTCGCTCGTTCTTGTCTGTTTTGTGTTTGCACCGACGGCGCAAGCGGTGGGTCCCGATACGGAGGGCTCCATACCCGGCGCCAACAATGGCGAAGGCATTGACGTGCTCGTCAGCCGCACCACTGGGATTTGGAACACCGGCACCGGTTACCAGGCGCTTAACCACCTCACTTCGGGCAACCAAAATACGGCGACCGGTCTTCGGGCCCTGTTTAGCGATATCAATGGCGGCTTCAACACCGCCACGGGCGTTTATTCGCTCTACAGCAACACCACTGGTTTTTTTAACAGTGCCACTGGCGCTTATTCGGTGGCGCACAACACCACCGGCTCGCAAAACACAGCCAACGGTTATTCTGCGCTCTATTTCAACACCGAAGGTGACAGCAACACGGCCACTGGTTTTGCTACGCTCTACAAGAACATCATCGGCGCCGAAAACATTGCCGTCGGCGCTCATGCGCTCTTTAACAACAACGACGGCAATGGCAATATGGCAGCTGGAACGGAAGCGCTCTCTAGTAATACAAGTGGCTCGGGCAACTGTGCCGTTGGCCAGTTTGCACTCGCGTTTAACACCGTTGGCGATACCAGTAATGCATTCGGGTACGCCGCGCTTTTTAACAACGACATACCCAGTGACATGGCCGGGAACAATGCGTTCGGTTTTGAGGCGCTGGCCAGCAACGTAAATGGCCCAAACAACGCCGCCTTCGGCGATTTAGCGCTCTTTTCTAACGTAATTGGCTCGGAGAACTGTGCCTTTGGCAATTCAGCGCTCATCAACAACGACTCCACTGGTGCCGGCTTGGGAAATGGCAACAACGCCTTTGGCCAGGAAGCGCTCACGAACAACGTCGACGGCAATTCCAATAACGCATTCGGGACGGTCGCGCTTTTTAGCAACGTCGACGGATTCTGGAACAACGCATTCGGGTTTGGCGCGCTCGGTAGCAACGTAAGTGGCAGCTTGAACACTGCCATCGGCGATTCAGCAGGAGCGGCTATCGACGGCACTGGCAACGTGTGCATTGGCGCAGGAGTCGTCGGTGAGGCCAGCGTCAATAATAGCACGTATATCGGCAATATTGCGTCTACCCCGCAGCCTATTGGGGGCACCGTTTTTGCTGTTACTGTGGACAGTGCCAATAACAAGCTTGGCTTCGATCCTTCTTCCCGGCGCTACAAGCAAGGCATCAAGCCGATGGATAAAACCAGCGAAGCGCTCTTCGCCCTCAAACCGGTCACCTATCACTACAAGAAAAACATCGATCCCAAGCAATCGCTCGCCTTTGGCCTCATTGCCGAGGACGTGGCCAAAGTCAATCCGGACCTCACCCTGCGTAACGCGAAGGGTGAAGTCGAAAGCGTTCGCTACGAAGCGATCAATATGATGCTGCTCAATGAGTTCCTCAAAGAGCACCAGAAAGTCGAGGAATTGCAAGCGAAGATCACCCAATTGAAATCTACGGTCGCTCAGCAACAAGAGGAGTTTCACGCGGCCATCGTGCAGCAGGAGAAGGACTTTGCGGCTATCGTCGCGCAACTCAAAGAGCAGGCCGCGCAAATCCAAAAAGTGACCGCGCAGGTTGAAGTGAACAAACCGGCGCCGCAAATAGTTAATAACGACCAGAGATAGAGGCGCTTCACTGAACCGTCCAGGCGATCCAACTCAATTGCCCGGCCGGTTCTGGTGGGCTTTTTGTTTCGCTACACAGCCACACGCAAGATTTTGATCTTGACGCGCTGGCGGGGTTTTTTCAAAACTCGAAGCCGTTCGAAAGATCTGAATCCGGGGTTGCGGTAAGAGAACCCTTCTCTCGGTGTTTTCTTCCCTCTTTCAGACCTCGCAGTCGTCGGGTCAACCCACCGAGAGACGGAAAGGAAATATCTATGAATCGCCTGATTCAACTCAAAAAATCAACTCCACTGTTTCTCATCCCATTGTCGCTCCTGCTCGCCTGTTTTGGGCTTCTGCCGATGGCGGAAGCGGTGGGCCCCGACACGGAGGGCGCCATAGCCGGCTCCAACAATGGGGAAGGGATTGGGGTGCTGGTGAGCCGCACCGCTGGGATCTGGAACACCGGCACTGGGTTTGAGGCGCTTAACCACCTCACTGCCGGGAACCAAAATACGGCGACGGGTCTTCGAGCCCTGTTTAGCGATACCAATGGCGGCTTCAACACTGCCACGGGCGTTTATTCGCTCTTTAGCAACATCAGCGGGTTTTTTAACAGTGCCACTGGCGCTTATGCGCTCGCGAACAACATTAGCGGCAGCAACAATACGGCCACTGGTTACGCTGCGCTCTACCGCAATACTGCCAACGACAACACGGCCACTGGGTTTGTTGCGCTGTATCGCAACACCACCGGCGACCGGAACACGGCAAATGGAACGTCCGTCCTCTTTAACAACACCACCGGAAATTCGAACACGGGTGAAGGCTGGCGAGCGCTTTTTCAGAACACAACCGGCGACCGCAACACAGCCAGTGGTCGCGCCGCGCTTATTTCCAACACGACCGGGTTCGAAAACACGGCGACCGGTGCTGTTGCGCTCGAAAGCAACACAACCGGCAATGACAACACGGCCACCGGTTTTGCAGCGCTCAATCGCAACACAACCGGCGCCCTGAACACGGCCAACGGTACCGGTGCGTTGGTTAACAGCACCGGCGACCTCAACATCGCATCGGGCTTCGGTGCCGGCGCGTATCTCGCCACAGGCAACAATAACATCGATATCGGCAATGTAGGTGTGGCTGCAGAGGCCAATATAATCCGCATCGGCACTGAGGTCGCGATCATCGACCCATTTGGGGTCATACATCCCGCCCACACTGCCACCTATATCGCCGGCATCAACGGGACAGCAGTCACGGGCACAGCGGTTGTTGTGAACGGCAGCGGTCAACTGGGCGTGGCGCCTTCCTCGCAACGCTTCAAAAACGACATTAAACCGATGGAGAGTGCCAGCCAAGTAATCCTTGCGCTAAAGCCGGTGACCTTCCGTTATAAAAAGGATATTGATCCCAAGGAAATCCCGCAATTTGGGCTTGTGGCTGAGGACGTGGCAAAGGTGAACCCCGATCTCGTGGCTCGCGACGACCAAGGGAGGGTCTACACCGTGCGCTACGAAGCGGTGAACGCGATGTTGCTCAACGAGTTTCTCAAAGAGCACCGCAGGGTCGAGGAACAAGGCAATCAGATGAGGAAGCAGGACCAAAGAGTGCAACAACTGGAAGCGACGATAGCGCAACAGCAGAGGGACTTTCAATCAACCATCAGTCAACTGCAGTCAGCATTGAAAGAACAAGCTGCACAGATCCAGCAGATAAGCGCGCAGGTTCAAACAAACAAGCCAACATCGCGCCTGGCATTGAACAACGAAGAAGATCGGAGAACCAACTAAGATAAAACAGAGAAAGATCATCATGAACATATATCCATTAACGAAATCAGCGTTCCTTTTCGCCATCGCGTGGCTGACACTTGCGTCGCAAGCGCGAGCGGTTTGTCAAGACACGTGCTTAACGAACTTCAACACCGCCCAGGGTATTGATGCGCTTATCAGCCTGACAACCGGCGCCAACAATACGGCTATCGGTTTTCTTGCGCTCCATGATAACACCACCGGTTTCAACAACACGGCCAACGGTTTTGAGGCGCTCCTTGCCAACACCACCGGCAACAGCAACACGGCCAACGGCGTTCGAACGCTCCATAGTAACACCACCGGCACCTTCAACACGGCCAACGGTCTTGCAGCGCTCCAAAACAACACCACCGGCACCTTCAACACAGCCAACGGTGAAGCTGCGCTGCTGTTTAACACCACCGGCAACAAAAACACGGCCAACGATGTTCAAGCGCTCTTTAGCAACGCCACCGGCAGCAACAACACGGCTAATGGTTTTCAAGCGCTCTTTAGCAACACGACTGGAGTTAACAACATGGCCAATGGTTCCCTCGCCCTTCTTGCCAATACCACCGGGTTCTTTAACATGGCCAATGGGTCCAATGCCATGGTGCATAACACAACCGGCAACTACAATGTGGCGGAAGGCCTCAACGCGCTCCGTCTCAACACCACCGGCAGCAGCAACACGGCGGTCGGTCTGAGTGCGCTGCTCAACAACACCGCGGGCGGAGCCAACATCGCCCTGGGAGGTTCAGCCGGTTCCGCGCTCACCACCGGGAGTAACAACATCGATATTGGCAATGTGGGTGTTGCGGCTGAGGCCAACACCATCCGCATCGGAACTGTCCAGACCGCCACCTACATAGTCGGCATTTCGGGCAAAACAGCCACCGTCGGCGCGGCCGTATTTGTCGCTTCCAACGGCAAGTTGGGCACCGTGACCTCCTCGCGGCGTTTCAAGAAGGACATCGCGGACATGGACGCCGCCAGCGAGGCGCTTCTCGCCCTGCGTCCGGTCACCTTCCGTTACAAGCCGGAGCTGGACAAGGCCGGCATCCCGCAGTTCGGCCTCGTGGCCGAGGAGGTGGCCGAGGTGAACCCGGACCTGGTCGTGCGCGATGAGAAGGGCGAGATCTACACCGTGCGCTACGAAGCGGTGAACGCGATGTTGCTTAACGAGTTTCTTAAAGAGCACCGCAAAGTGGAGAAACTGGAGTCAATCATCACGAAGCTGACTGCGCGTCTCGACGAGCAGGATTCAAAGATCCAGAAAGTGAGCGCCCAGCTCGCCGCAGCGAGTCCGTCCTATGGCGGACTTGAAACGACCAACCCAGCCCCGCGAGTCGTCGCGAACAAACCGTAAAGACGCGTCCCGCCAGTTCGGGACAGAAGGAGCGGCGGAACCCGAGGTAAAAACAGACTAACAGAAGTAAACGAAGCGAACGAAGAGCTTTTCGAATCAACCTTCGTTTTCTTTGCTGCCTTCTGTAAACGTTCTTAGCCGTCACGGCCGATAGACGGCGCTCGCCGCGGCGAGCGCCTCTACACCTGCGCGGGTCCGCCAGAGGACGGATTCGTCCTGCGGCGAACTTGAGCGATCTGGGCTGAGCGATGATGGTCTCGTGTGAGGCCAGCTTCCTATTTCGACCGAATCGCTTCTAACATTGCGATTTGGCACGGTTATGATAGGGGTGTTAAAGCGGAATGTTATTCGACTAGTCTCACGACTTCCGAAGGAATGTATCTTATCGATCCAATTCCTCTTGAGAAAGAAGCTCTTGACGAGCTTGTCGGTTACAGCCGTGTCCCGGGAATCGTTGTCACGAATTCCAATCATCACCGCGCCTCTGCTCAGTTTGCCGCGCAGTTCTCGGCTCCGATCTTCGCGCGGTGTGAGGCATTTCCGGATAAGGCCTCGCAACAATTTAGAAGGGTTGCCGATGGCGATGAGATTTGTAATGGACTAAGCGTGATTGGTATCGAAGGCGCGGCAGCCGGGGAAATGATTCTCCATTACGCACCGAGCAGCGGGACGCTGATCGTCGGCGACGCGCTGATCAATTTCGAGCCGTACGGCTTCACACTTCTCCCTGCAAAATATTGCTCGAACGAAAAAGAAATGCGGCGGTCATTGCAAAAGCTTTTGGATTACCAAGCGGAGCGAATCCTTTTCGCGCACGGCACGCCGATTTTGTCTGGAGCGAGCGATCGCCTGCTGGGATTGCTGGGTAGCGATCGCTGACTGCCCGGCAAGACAGACTAACAGAAGGAAACGAAGACAACAAAGGGTCCGAAGCCAAATTGAATCTTCGTTTTCTCCGCTGCCTTCTGTAAAACGCTTCTGCGATGCACCCATTCTACGAGAAGGCGGACGGGCTTAGCGGCAAAGTCATTGGAGCGGCGATCGAAGTCCATCGGCACAAGGGATCAGGGTTGATCGAATCAATTTATGAGCGATGCCTGCTGCGCGAGCTGGAGTTGCGTTCGATTCCAGCTACGACGCAGAAAATAGTCCGTGTGGAATACAAAGGTCTTGTTTTTGATGAGCCGTTACGCTTCGACCTGCTTGTGGACAACTGTTTGCTGGTCGAGTTAAAGGCTGTCGAACTTTTGCATCCTTCGAGCAAAGCGCAGCTTTTTAGCTACATGAAGTTGTTGGATATTCCGATCGGATTGCTAATTAACTTTCATGAGCCGGTTCTCAAGAACGGCATTTTTCGAATGATTCTGCCCGGAGCGAATCAAACAGAAGGGAGCATCGATAGCCAAGCTTCGCTCTAGCATCGGTATCCACAAAAACTTCGTTTTCTTCGTTACCTTCTGTAAAGGCTCTCTGCAGATTATTTATGAGGCGGCTTGGAGAAGGATCAATCGCTCGATTTCTGCGGCTGATCCGTTTTTCGCACACAATTTTTGCGCTTCCATTTGCTCTCGGCGCGTTGGTCGTGGCCGCGAATGGTCTCCCGTCTTTGCGCACGTTTTTGTTGGTTGTTGTCTGCATGATTTTCGCACGGACGGCGGCGATGCTTTTCAATCGCCTGGTGGATTGGTCGCTGGATCAGCGCAATCCGCGCACGGCTTCGCGTCACTTGCTCGTTTCCAAGCCAGCGGCGCTCGTTTTGCTCGCGGTGAGTTCTGCCGGTTTTGTTTTAGCGGCGGGGGCGATCAATCGACTGACTTTCCTGCTCGCGCCGGTTGCTCTCGCTCTGATTTTTTTCTACTCGGTCACGAAGCGGTTCACGAGCGCAACGCACTTCTTTCTCGGAATGGCGCTCGCCATCGCCCCGGTGGGCGCCTGGATCGCGCAAACGGGACGCATCGATCTTGCGCCGCTTGTGCTTGGGTCGGGCGTAATCTGCTGGGCCGCGGGATTCGATCTGATTTACGCCACGCAGGATTACGATTTTGATCGGCGGGAAGGCATTCGATCGCTGGTCGTCAAACTTGGGATTACACGCAGTCTTCGTCTGGCGCAGCTACTGCACCTCGCAATGTTTGGCGCGTTGATCGCGTTCGGTTTAAGCGCGAATCTTGGCTTCTTTTATTATTGTGGGATGCCTCTTGTTGCCGCTGCTCTGTTTTACGAACACAAAACCGAGAAGCTCGATCTGGCTGGGATCAATCGTGCGTTTTTCCAAAGCAACGCGTTTGTGAGCGCCGTTTTTCTGATTGCAGTGTGTGTCGATCGATTGGTTTGACCGATCACATCGCGTTCAATTGGGCTACGCGTCTCTCATGCCGGCCGCCTTCGAAAGCGGTTTCGAGCCAGATCTGCACAATCTTGAGCGCCAGATCTTCGGCGATCAGGCGTTCGCCGATGGAAAGGACGTTGGCGTCATTATGTTGCCGAGAAAGGCGGGCCGATTCTTCATTCCAGCAAAGCGCGCAGCGTACGCCATGCACTTTGTTCGCTACCATCGCTTCGCCATTGCCCGATCCGCCGAACACGATTCCGCGCTCGCACTCACGGCGCGCTACCGCTTCCGCCGCGGGCCGGATGAAAAGCGGGTAATCGACGGGTTCCTCATTAAAGGTGCCGAAGTCTTTCACTTCGTGCCCGAGCGTGCCAAGCAATTCTTTCACCTTTTCCTTGTAGTGAAAACCGGCGTGGTCCGTGCCGAGCGAGATCTTCATGCAGGGAATTTGTTAATCGAGACGCGTGACCATTGTCGAGGACAACTACCCGCCGTGCAGTTTCGCCAGTTCGCGCCAGATCTCCCGCTCGCGCTCGGTTATCTTCTTTGGCACGTTGATCTGAACGTCGACATAAAGATTGCCGCGCGTCCCCGAACTACTCGGTAGCCCCCGTCCGCGCAGCCGAAATCGCTGTCCGCCCTGGGTACCTGGAGGAATTTTCAGCCGGACATTACCTTCGAGAGTTGGGACGAGTAATTCGCTGCCAAGCACTGCGCGCCACGGCTCAATCTTCGCTTCATAAATCAGATCGCTGCCGTCGACCGAGAAATCGGGATGCTTTGCCAAACGCACGCGCAAAAAGAGATCGCCGCTTTTCCCGCCGCGAACGCCCACTTCGCCCTGGCCGGCCAAGCGGATTCGCTGCCCCTCGTGAACGCCACGTGGAATCTTGACCTGATATTTTTCCACCTTGTTCGAACCAGCCCGGCGCAGGGAAACGGTTCTCGTCGAGCCGTGGAGAGCTTCTTCCAGAGTGACCATGATATCGGCTTCGACGTCGGCCCCACGTTCAGCAGTTGCCTGACGTCCGCCGAATCCGCCGAAAGCAGATCGGCCGCGACCGCCGCCGAAAAACGCTTCGAAGAAGTCGCTGAATCCAGTTCCGTCAAATTCGAACTGGACCCCGCCGTCGCCGCCACCGTGTTGATAAAACCTGCCTCCAGGTTGTTGCGCTTCCCATCCCGGAGGCGGCTGAAATCCACCCGGCTGATTCCAATCCGCGCCAAGCTGGTCGTATTTCTTTCGTTTTTCCGGATCACTTAATACCTCGTAGGCTTCATTGATCTCTTTGAATTTCTCTTCCGCCGCCTTTTTATCCTTGGCGACATCGGGATGATGTTTCCGCGCAAGCTTGCGAAAGGCGGTGCGGATTTCCTCCTCGGTCGCCGTTTTCGGAACACCGAGCGTTTCGTAATAATCTCTAAACTGCACCGCCATCGGCTCTCAACCTTGTGCCTCCGCGCAATTCGCGCAACCTTCTCTGTATTGTGCGCGAACTAGGAAAATTCGTGGTCGTCATCGGCGTCATCATAACGTTGGTGGGTTTGCTAGTGTGGAGCGGCTTCGCGCCGAAATGGCTGGGACGATTGCCGGGCGACATCCGCATCGAACGCGCGCATTCCGCATTTTATTTTCCCATCGTCACCTGCATCATTCTCAGCATCGTGTTGAGTTTGCTCTTGTCGATTTTTCGGCGCTGACCATTTCCAATCCCGATATGCCGGGATCACGCATCCAAACCCGGCTCGATGACCATGTCGCTGGTCTTCTGCGATGCCGGCGTTGTCCCCGCATGGAATCGACGCCTGTCTCAGGCGGCGCGATGGTGAGCGATGTGATACTCGTTGGACAAGCACCGGGCCCTCGAGAACCCGTTTTGCAAAGGCCCTTTGCGCACACTGCCGGCAAAACGCTATTCCGCTGGTTCGAAGAATCTTGCGGAATGAATGAAGCCACCGTTCGCTCGACGATTTATTTCGCGGCGGTCTGTCGATGTTTTCCCGGAAAAAATTCGAGCGGCGGCGATCGTGTTCCGGCGCCGGATGAGATTCGCAATTGCTCTTCCTGGATGAATGATGAAATCCAAATCCTAAAACCACGTCTCGTAATTCCGGTCGGCCGTCTGGCCATCGCGCAGTTTATCGATTGCAGGAAGCTGGAAGATGTGATCGGTCGCAGATTTCCTGTCGAGCGCACGGGTCACCGCTTCGATCTAATTCCTCTGCCGCATCCCTCTGGCGCATCACCCTGGCACAAAATTCTGCCAGGAAAACAGTTGCTCGAACGCGCGCTCAAGTTGATCGCGCGCCATTCCGCGATTGTCGATCTTCGATCGCACCGGCCTATGGGCGAAGATTAATCATGCGCCCGTCTTTAAAGATCAGGAGCGGCATGTTTCAAGCGGCGATGAGATTCTGGGGAGCACAGGCCGCTGGCCTGTAGTTGCCGGCAGCTTGCCGGCAACAGTCTAACAGACGTCTTCGCACAATGGATGATGCATCTCGGCAAGCTGCCGAGATGAACAGGCTGGCAGCCTGTGCTCCCCAGAAAGCAGCGAGCCATCCACGGTTTTATTCTTTATCTGTGTCAATCTGTGTTTATCTGTGGCTGAAATGACGGCTGAACACGTCCTAACACGCTCTGAAATTCCCGAAGCCGATAAATGGGACCTGACGCATCTCTTTACCGACGCCGGCAAATGGCAGGAGGATTTTGCCTGGCTTCAGCGGGCATATCCGAAACTTGAGGAGTGGAAGGGTAGAGTGGGGGAATCGGCGCAAACGTTGGCCGACGTGCTCGAATTCGAGAAGTCGCTCGAGCTGAAAATGGAGCGCGTCTATCACTTCGCCTCGCTCCAACTGGCGGAGGACAGTACGAATAACGAGTATCTCACGCGGATCGGCCGGGTTCAGAACTTGCTCACAAAGATTGGTGAAGCGGCGGCATTCGTTGTTCCAGAAATTCAGGCCATCAACGATGAAGAGTTCGCGAAGTTCATTCTCGATCCAGCGCTGGCTGATTGGCGAATCAAGTTGCACAAAATTCGCAGGATGAAGCCGCATGTGCTTTCCGTGGCGGAGGAACGGCTTCTCGCGCTGGGCAGTGTCGCACTCAGCGGTTACGACGACACCTTTTCGCAACTTACCGACGTGGACATGAAGTTTGGTGTCTTGACCGACGCGACCGGTCGCGAAGCACCCCTTACGCAAAGTTCGTTCGGCTCATTCCTGGTGAAGCGCGATCATGAACTGCGCAAACGCGCCTTCCATCAGTTTTACACGGAATTTCGGGACCATCAGTATACGCTGGCCGCATCGCTTGCCTATTCGGTCAAGGCGGATGTCTTTCATGGGCGCGCCCGGCATTATCCATCTGCGCTGGAGGCTGCGCTCTTTCCGGATGATGTGCCGGTTGCGGTTTACGACGGGTTGATTAGATCGGTCCGCGCGAATTTGAAGCCGCTCTTTCGCTATTTCGACTTGCGTCGTCGCGCGCTCGGTTTGCGCGAGCTGCATCACTACGACACTTACGTTCCGCTGGTTCCGGAAATTGAAACGCGGACCAGCTTCGGTCAGGCAGTTGAGATGGTCCTGGCTGCGCTGGCTCCGCTTGGAAAAGAATATGTCGACGTTCTGCGGGAAGGTTTGCGCGGGCGCTGGATCGATCGTTACGAGAGCAAAGGCAAACGCAGCGGCGCGTTTTCATCCGGAAGCTACCGCGCGCCGCCCTATATTCTGATGAATTACAAGGAGGATGTCTTCGCCGATGTTTACACGCTGGCGCACGAGGCTGGTCACTCAATGCATAGCTGGTTCGCGCAAGAATCCCAACTGTTTCAGGACTACGAGTACCCAATTTTCCTGGCTGAGGTCGCATCGACATTCAATGAAGAGCTGCTCACGCATCATCTGCTCCAGCAAACGAGCGATCCGAAGATGCGGGCTTACATCATCAATCGGCAGATCGACGATCTGCGCGGCACACTTTTCCGTCAGACGATGTTCGCTGAATTCGAGAAAATCATTCATTCGATTGAGGAAAGCGGCGACGCGCTTACGCTCGATGCTTTCAAATCGGAATATCACAAGCTCCTCGAAACCTATTTTGCTGAGAATTTCGTGCTCGACGCCGAGCTTGATCTGGAATGCCTGCGAATCCCGCATTTTTATCACGCGTTCTATGTCTACAAATATGCGACAGGAATTTCCGCTGCGGTCGCACTTTCAGAGCGCGTGCTTTCCGGCGCATCGGGAAGCGTGGACGCGTACCTTAATTTCCTGCGTTCCGGCGGTTCACAATTTCCGCTCGAAACGCTGAAAACCGCAGGTGTGGACATGACAACCCCTGCGCCGATCGAGAGCACATTACGCTTGTTCGAACAGCGGTTGGAGGAACTGGAAGCGCTTTTGTTGTAGAAAAGATCGGACGACACCCAAGTCGTCCTCGTTTCTGTAGCGGCAGCCGTGTCGGCTGAACCTTAAATATTGCAGGCGGCACGCCTGCCACTACAGATTCCATCGATGCAACTGGACCCACGCGAACTTCGCGAGCGCTTGGAACCGCTGTTCCGGGGGAATTTCGAGAGGCTCGGCGAGCTCGGAGCCGCCGCTTCCGTTTGGCAAAATGGCAAACCGATTCTCGATCTTTACGGCGGATTTCGCGACGCGCGTCGCCAAAAACCGTGGGCGAGCGACACACCCGCCCTGGTATGGTCGGCGACAAAAGGAATCGGCAGCGCCTGTGTTCTGCATGTGTTGCAAGAACACAACATTGACATCAACCAGCGGGTCGCGGAGGTCTGGCCCGAGTTTGCCCAGGCGGGCAAAGAAAAGATCACCCTTGCGCAGTTGCTTTCGCATCAAGCCGGACTTTGCGCCTTGGATCGACGCGTCGACGTAGTCGACTACAGCGCAGTTATTCAAGCGCTTGAAGCGCAACAGCCGTTGTGGCCGCCGGGAACTGCGCATGGCTATCATGCCCGCACGTTCGGCTTTCTTCTCGACGAACTCGTGCGTCGCATCGCTCGAAAGACGTTATCGGATTATTGGCGACAAAATTTTGCCCAACCCCTCAATCTCGATCTTTGGATCGGCTTGCCGGAAAAGGAAAATCCGCGGGTAGCGACGATTTACGCTGCGAAAAGCGGAAAACCGCCGGAAACAAAGCAATTCTACCTCGATCTTGTCACGCCGGGCACGCTGGCGCGGAAAACGTTCACGTCACCGTATGGATTGCAGACGATCAGCGCGATGAACACTCCTGCGATGCGCGCGAAGTCGATTGTTTCTTTCGGTGGAATCGGGAGCGCCGCGTCGCTGGCGAAGTTCTATTCCATGCTCGCAAACGGTGGAAAATACGATGGCCAGACTTTCTTTTCGGAAGGAACTATCGCATGGATGACGACGACACTCGTTGATGGTCTGGACCGCGTTTTTCAAATACCGACAGCCTTTTCCGCCGGCTTTATGAAAGATTCACGGAAGGCAGCGCGAAGAATTTTCGGTCCGTCACGGAATGCCTTCGGACATCCTGGCGCCGGTGGCAGTCATGCCTTTGCCGATCTGGAAAACCAACTCAGTTTCGCGTACGTGATGAACCGAATGGAACAAAAGATCCTCCCTAACGAAAAATCATTGCGGCTCGTGGACGCGCTTTATCAGCTGTAGTGGCAGGCGTGTCGCCTGCGAAATTTAGAGAATGCAGCCGGCACTGCTGCCGCCACAGGCTATTCATTCGCCGATAATGGCAACGAGAATTTTTCGCCGATGTGGGGCGCGCCGGTGCTCGAACAGGAAAATGCCCTGCCAGGTTCCAAGCTGCATTTTGCCGTCGACAATCGGGACTGTCTCGCTTGTCCGCGTTAAGGCCATGCGAATGTGCGACGGCATGTCATCGCTGCCTTCCGAACCGTGAGTAAAGTAATCAGCATCTTCCGGCACCAAACGATCGAAAAATTCCTCCAAGTCATGTCGCGCCGTCGGATCGGCATTCTCCATGAGAATGACGCTGCAACTCGTGTGCTGAATAAACAGCGTGACTGTCCCATTGCGCAGACCGCGCTTGTCGATCTTCGCCTGGACATCGTCGGTGATTTCGTAGGTCCCTTTGCCAGTAGTGCGAACGTCGAGTTGATCCTGGTGAATACGCATCGGATTCCCGGAATGAGAATAACACCGGCGGAGACAATAGTCGCGGGTGGACTCCGAAAGCTTTCGCGAGTTGTCGCGCCCTGCCAAATCGCCTCGATTTGTTTACGAGATGGGTTCTAATAACCTGCATGTTGCTGGAGATTACGTCGGGTTGATTGCGGAATTAAGCGGATGAAAGTGCGAGTACAGTTTTACGCGCAACTGCGCGATCTGGCCGGAATTCGTGAGCAAGACGTCGATCTCCCGGAAGGAGCGACTGTTCGCGATTTGTTGAATGAAATCTATGCAAAACAGCCTTCCCTTCGGGCGCACGACAAAAGTATTTTGGTCGGCGCAGGAGTAGAATTTGCCGATCGCGATTACGAACTGAAGTCAGGCGAGGAGATTTCAATCATGCCGCCGGTGCAGGGCGGGTAGCTGTAGCCGTCGCCCTGTGGGCGACGTGACGCGCGTATGTTTAGCACCATCAGCGTCGCGCTTCGCAGAGCGAAGCGGCTACAATCTCAGTCCCGGAAATTTTTAAAATTTGTGGCGACGCCGAAGTCGCGACTGCGGAGGAACTGAATCACAGCTTGCAAGTCGTCCTTCTTTTTTCCAGTGACGCGAATTTGCCGGTCCTGCAACTGGCTTTGCACTTTGAACCCTTGCGACTTGATCGCCTGAATGATCTCCTTGGCTTTGTTGCCTTCGAGGCCCTGCTGGATTTTTAACTCCTGCCGCGCATGCCCGACCGATGAGATGGCAGGCTCTTCCTGTTCGATATTCCGCAAATCCACACCGCGTTTTGAAAGTTTGCCGACCAGAATTTCGCGCAATCCCCGAAGGTGGGCGCCGTCCTGAGCAGTGAGCGTGATTTTGTCTTTTTCGGCGAGAATTTCAGCCGTTATGCCCTTGAAATCGAAACGGGTGGCGAGCTCTTTGCGCGCCTGATTGATCGCGTTGTCGAGTTCCTGCGTGTCTACTTCGGAGACGATGTCGAAGGAGGGCATTTCGAGATTGTGGATTTTAGATTTCGGCTTCCGGATTGATCAACCCCGAAAGTCCGCCATTCGGACGGACTCGTCCGCTGGCGAGCGTTCGGGGTCAAATCATTTCGCCTTACGGATTAGTTCGCATCACTCGAATATTGCCTTCAGCGGCCTGCAGTTTAATTACGGCCTCGCCCCGCCGGCTAATAGTTCCCGATCGTACGAACAAATTCCATCAGCGCATCTGCGTTGCTGATCAATGGAAGAAATGCCGTGACGACAACGACCGCAAAGAGTGCAGCTTCCCCGAGAAAATCGTGGCGTGCTTCGTTTTTGAGATAGTCGCCGGTAATGTTCCAAAACGAGCGCACCGACGTGCGACCACAGTTTGCGCTGAAACTCTCGAATGTGCCGGAATGGTAGTTGTAATTGGCAATCGGCGACACGCGACGGCTGCGCGTTGCGGGATTAAACGAGTCGCGGCGGCTGGCGTTACAAATTGTTAATATTGTTGGTTTCATGTTTTCCGATGTTTGTTGTTTCCGGTGAGATGCGCCCCGCATCCCAATTGGATTCAAAATTTGTTGCAACCGGAAAACCGCCGGAACGAAAAGACGCCGTCGAGCTTGGGAAAAATTCCACGCGTGCGTGCCGGCAGGAGTTCCGATCTGTTACAGCTCTTGAACAAAGGCCGTCGCAAGACCGCTTTTAGCGGAATCGGACCATGCGGAAAACATTCGGCGACGGCAGCCGGAGCAGCTCTACGTCGAAAATCGTGGTGTGATGGCCTTGCACCCATTCTCTCAGTTGCGCGCCGTCCAACTCGATCCGGCACGGCAAATAGAGGATCTCTCCCGTCTCCGGCTCAACGGCAGTAATTTCCAGTGAGGAGATTTTTACATCATCGAGCCGCGACTTCCATCCTTCGGTTTTATTTACGAAAGCATCGGTGCGCAGATAAAAGGTGATCACGTTGGGCGACTTGTCGTTGACGTGCTTATCTTCGAAGAGCGTTTGAATTGGACGGCCGCGTATTGACCGCTGCACAGAGTCAAAGAAAATGTCGTAGTGCAGAACGGGAAACCCGTGTTGATCTCGAATCCGAAAGATCAACTGGGCGTGGTGATCGTATTGGGCGCGTGGATCGGTCAGCCATTTCTTCCACCATGCCGGAGCTTCTTCATTGAGTGCGCGCTCGTAGGTTTTTGCCGTCTCGGCATCGAATTGGGTCACTACTTGGGACCAGCCTTCCGGCGTTGCCTCAAGCGCGGCCCGAATCATCCGCAATACCTGTGCCCGTGGCCTTGAGCCAGATACGATTCCCATATCATCGCCAGTGTGCGCGCAGCGAAACGGAATTCCCATCGGCACTCTCGGCCGTTCCACCGTGCCGGGATGGTTTGTTTCCTTTGTTTCGTAGTATTCCTTGCGCTTACCTTCGCGCGCCAGATGCCGGTCGGTCTGTGTGCTGATTTCGTTCCACGGAATCTCTAGCGCTTCCTGCGCGGGTCCGAGGCGGACGTAATGAAAATTCACGTTGGCCCCGGAAACGCGCACCACTCCATCGGAGCCGTCCTCCTTTGCATAACGAATCGGCGCCGCGAACCATTTCACATCTGCCTGCGTTCCAGTGATGACGGATTCGTGCACCCCGTAATCAGCAATCATCAGATTTCCCGGGCGAACAAAGTGCAAATGCAGGTCGAGGGTGCGTTCCGCCCCCAGTTCGAGCGCATCCAGAATCTGCAGGCCGCGCTCCGCACCGCCTTCAAAGACCAGACGTGCCCACTTTGCCAACTGTCCTTTGCCGATGTGGCCCCAACCGCTCCCAAAGTTCGCGCCGGCGAGATAGATGAGATTGGCAATAGGCGAAGGTTTCGGACTAAATGATCGGAGCCAGTTTCGAACGACAAGCGCGCCCGTGCTGTGAATGATGACGTGGAATTTCCCGAGTAACAACGATGCGAATTCTGCTTTCAGGACGCGGTCGAAAGCGCGGGAAATATCGTCGATTGTTAATCCGTCCTCCAGAGTAATGTACCGGCTAAGGTCGATTTCGATCACGCCATCGTTGCCGTAGGCATCCCGCAATGCTTGCGGCAGGGTGCCGTAGATCTTCTGAATCGCTGCGGGGGTCGGCTGCTTGCTCTCAGCGGAGTAGCCATGGATCAGGACGATGGGATCCATCAGCGTGAGTCTATGTATCTAACGGCGCTGGGGCAACCAATTCCAACTCCGGATTTCACACCCAGAGTGTGCGATCGAAAGTGCGATATTGAATCGCTTCGCTGACGTGCTCTGGCGAGATGTCGGCCTTGCCATCGAGATCGGCGATGGTGCGTGAGACTTTCAGAATGCGATCATAAGCGCGGGCGCTGAGATTTAATTCATTCATTGCCACACGAATCAGGTCCTGCGAATCCTGGTTGAGCTTGCAATGTTGTTTGAGCTGGCGCGTGGCCATGCGCGCGTTGCAGGTTACTTTTGGGTCATTGCGAAAACGCTCTTGCTGGCGTTCACGCGCCCGCATTACCCGGCCGCGAATCGCAGTCGAACTTTCCTCGGCGCGTTCGCTGGCAACGTCCCGATATTCGACGGCCGGCACTTCGATGTGCAGATCGATGCGATCGAGTAACGGCCCGGAGATACGTTGACGGTATCGCTGCACCTGCACCGGACCGCAACGGCATTCGCGTTTCAAATCGCCAAAGTACCCGCAAGGGCAGGGATTCATCGCCGCGACCAGCATGAACTCTGAAGGAAAAGTCACGCTTCCCGCTGCGCGCGAAACGGTGACTTTCCCGTCCTCGATCGGTTGGCGCATCACTTCCAGGGCCGATCTTTTGAACTCAGGTAACTCATCGAGAAAGAGGACACCGTTGTGCGCGAGGCTGACTTCGCCCGGATTTGGGAATGTGCCGCCACCGAGCAAACCAATGTCGCTGATAGTGTGATGCGGGTCGCGGAACGGCCGCGTGGAGACAAAAGATTTTTCGACGTCGAGCAAGCCAGCAATGCTGTGAATCTTCGTCGTCTCGATTGCTTCTTTGAGCGACATGGGCGGAATGATGGTGGGAATACGTTTGGCAAGCATCGATTTGCCCGAACCCGGAGGCCCGATCATCAAGGCGTTGTGACCGCCGGCGACGGCCACTTCGATGGCGCGTTTGACGTGACCCTGGCCTTTCACGTCGCTAAAATCGACGTCGTAGGTTTGATGCGTCGCAAAAAATCCGGTCAGATCAGCACGCGTGGGCAGAAGGGCTGTTTCGCCGCGCAAGAAAGCAAATGTCTGCCGCAGATTTTGCACGCCGTAGATGTCGATCTTATCGACCATGGCGGCTTCGAGCGCATTGGCTTCCGGGACAAAGAGTGCGCGCCTGCCCCGGCGTCGTGCTTCCAGAGCGACTGGCAACACGCCCTTCACGGCGCGCACCGTACCGTCCAAAGCCAGTTCACCTACGAAGCTGAAATTTTCGAACGGCGAACTGTCCAATTCTTCGGTCACCGCGATCATACCAAGCGCAATTGGCAAATCGAAGCTTGGCCCCTCTTTTTTAATATCGGCGGGGGCAAGATTGATCGTGGTCCGACCGCGCGGCCAATAGTAACCGCTGTTCGCAATCGCCGTCGTCACCCGGTCGCGACTCTCTTTCACGGCGGCATCTGGCAAGCCGACGATGACAATGTTCGGGTCGCCGCCGGCGCCGTTAACTTCGATCTCAACTTCGTACGCATCGACGCCATAAACGGCAGCGGAATAAATTTTGGCCAGCATCCGGTGGCAGACTGGCAGAAAATCAGAAAGCGGAAAAGCGGCAAATATCCCTCTAAAGTGGGATGCGACTCATGCCCGCAAATGTGGTCAGATATTGATCGGACTTTGCTCGGACAGCCTTGGAAAAAGGGAGCCAGTAGGAGCCTCCAAAAAGATTGAACAACAGGCATCCGGGAAGTGTCAGAAATCCGAATATTTAACCTTGTTAAATACTTTTGAGAATGCTACAACGCGTGATCGACGAGGCCCCTACGAACCTTATTTGGAGATTGTCGATACGCAGCTCCCAGGTAACTGATGAAAAAGAGCTATATGGCTGCTGAAGATAGTGATAGCGGAATTAAGATTTATTTGCGCGAGATCGGGCAAATCCCGCTTTTGACTCCGGATCAGGAGATCGAACTAGCCGCGAAGATCAAGAAGGGCGATCGCGAGGCGCGGGCGCTCATGATTCGTTCGAATTTGCGCCTGGTCGTCAAGATCGCGCACGATTACGCGAATCTGGGGCTGCCGCTCCTCGACCTGATCTCAGAAGGAAATATCGGCCTGATGAAGGCCGTCGAACGTTTTGATCCGGCGAAAGGCGGGAAGCTCAGCACGTATGCCGCGTGGTGGATCAAGCAGTCCATCAAGCGGGCGCTGGCCAACCAGAGCAAGACGATCCGTCTGCCCGTGCATCTAGTGGACAAGATTTCCAAGATGCGCCGGGTTTCGCTCCAAATGAGCGAGGAACTTGGTCGTGAACCGACAGATGACGAGCTGGGCGACGAGATCGGGATTGCGAGCGGAAAAGTCTCGCAGTTGAAGACCGTGTCGATTCGCCCGGCTTCGCTCGATGCGCCAATCAGCGACGACGATTCGACTGAATTCGGCGAAATTGTCGGGGATGAAGAAGCTCAGACCCCCTTCGAGCTTTTGCGCGACAAGAATCTGCGCAATGAAGTCGGTGGTTTGCTTGACGTCCTGGACGACCGCGAGAAGAAGATCATTTTCCAGCGATTCGGGCTGGACGGCGGCAAGCCGAAGACGCTCGAGGAAGTGGGAAAGAAATTCGGCGTTACGCGAGAGCGCATTCGGCAGTTGCAGAACATCGCGCTCTCAAAACTACGTCGCGCCCTTAGCAAGAAGGAACGTCCGATCGAGGTTGAATTACCGGTCGAAGCGTAAGCAGATCACCGTTTCGTCCCGGAAACAACGGGCTGCAAGCCGCGTTGGACGCACAGGCAGAATGCCTGTGTTCCGTTATTTTGCCGTGCGAAGTTGCACGGAATCGATGCGTTCTTCGCCGGCGCGTAGATCGCTGATGATCACCAACTGATCGCCCGGAGCGGTCAGCTTGGTTCGGCGCAAAAACTTTTCCGCCGCCTCGATGGTTGCGTTCGGGTCATCGGTGAAGTCGATTTTCACTGGATAAACACCCCAGTAAATTGACAATTGGCGATACACTTCTTCGCTCGAAGTGAAGGCAAATATCGGCGCGTTTTCCGGACGAAGTTTTGAAACGTTGCGCGCCATCGCACCGTGCCGGGTGAACACAATAATCTTTGAATTCGCCAGCGAATTGGCCAGGAGCACGGCGGAAGCGACTGTTTTTTGCCGATTGTCCCTGAGAATTGCAGATTCGGCGTAACCGGCCCCTCCGCTGCGCTCAATCCGCAAGGCCACGCGGTTCAACACTCGGACGCATTCCACTGGGTAACGCCCCAGACTGGTTTCACCGCTGAGCATGATGGCATCCGCCTGCTCAAAAACCGCATTCGCCACATCGGTAATTTCAGCCCGAGTCGGCAGCGGATTCGTGATCATCGATTCGAGCAATTGGGTGGCGACAATGACCGGCTTACCCAGCCGAAGACACGATTTTACAATTCGCCGCTGGATGATGGGCAATTCCTCCATCGGGCATTCGATTCCCAGGTCGCCCCGGGCGATCATGATGACGTCTGCACCGTCGATCATGTCGTTGATCGCGCGGACCGCCAGTTGATCCTCGATTTTGGCGATGACCAGGGCCTTGCTCTTTTTTTCGGTAAGAACGGTGCGCAATTGGTCCAGATCGCTTTTCTGGCGCACAAAACTCAGGGCGAAGAAATCGACCCCGAGCTCTACGCCGACTGAAACATCAGCAAGGTCCTTGTTTGTGAGCGGCGGTAGATTCACATGCACACCTGGCAGATTAATGTGACGCCGGGAGCCGAGCGTTCCGGGCGTCATAACCTTGCATCGGATCCGCTTTCCCTGTTTTTCGAGGACCACCAGCCTGATCATGCCGCTGTCCATCAGGATGGTGTCGCCAACAGACACGTCATCAATCAGTCCGGGATAATTCACATCGACTGAATAGGGCTCCTGGCTTTTGCCGCCGGCGACCGTGAGCTCCAGAATGTCGTCCTGCTTTAAATGGAGATCAGTTTTCAAGTCTCCCGTGCGAATGGCAGGGCCTTGCGTATCGAGCAGAATCCCGATGGATCGGTGCGCTTCTTGCGCGAGCGCGCGAATGCGCGGCACAATTTCGCGGACCGAGCGGTGATCGACGTGGCTCATGTTCAATCGAAAAACATCCGCGCCTTTCTGAATTAATTGCCGCAACACGTCGGTTTGTTCAGTAGCCGGACCGAGCGTGCAGATGATTTTGGTCTTACGCATCCACCAGGAGGATTGAATTTGACCGGCCAAAAGCAAGGCGCTTTTAAAGGCCCACTGCTAAATAGCAAAAAAAATGCGGCACGCCTTTCCCGGCATGCCGCATCGTTGCGCGGTCAGCGTTCTATTGCAGCTTGCTTTGAGTTTGCTTGGCGAGGTCGAGATGTTCCTGGACCACGTTGGCCGTGTCCTCCGCGAATTTCTTCACGTCGGGATCACTGCCGTCCTTTGCTTCCTCCTGAAATTCGGCCAGATCTTTTTCGTGATCTTTCACCATCATGTCGATGTAAGCCTTATCGGAACTCCATTTCTCGCTCGGCTCTTTGCTCGACACTTTAACACCCTTTTTCTCCGCGATTGATTTCAGTTCGTCATTGGCCTTGCTATGATCCGTGACCATTCGCTTGCCGAATGATTTCACGTCATCGCTTTTACCGTTCTGCTCAGCCAGTCTTCCCATTGCCACTTCCATCATTCCGCCTTTGGCGGCTTTGTGCATGAATGTCTTATCCTTTGCGCTAAGCGACGAGCTTTTGCTGGCCGGGCTTTCTTGTGCCACCGCCAGGCCGGCGACACTGATGGATGCAAGCACCAGAGCAAGAACGCTGAACCGTGAGATAACGGTGAGTTTGTTTTTCATAATTTTTCTCCGTTAAAACCTATCGGAACGACCCGACAAATTTGACACTTAAGAATCGAAAATCCTCGTTTGCCCGGACGTGGCAAATGTGGATCTGCTTTCTCTTTTCTTACTCTTATTCATGCTCTTGCTCATACTATTTCTGTAGTAAAAGCAGCTTCCCTGCAGCAAGTCCTGAGAGCATGAGCAAGAGAAAGAGCAGGAGCGAGAGAAGCGCACAAAAGCTTTTCAGGAGCCAATCAAGCTTGGGAGATATTCTGTTTGTACGAGCTTTCCACCCTCTGCGCCACGTCCTTGTAGCCGTAATCAGCTTGGTAAATCTGCTTCATGCAATTGAGCGACTTTTCTCGCGCGCCCATCCGCTCGTAAACAAGTCCGAGATTGTAGAGGATCTCTTTCTTCATGGCGTCCATCGATACAATTTCGCTCGACGCTTCTTCGAATTGCTTCATGGCGAGATCGAGCATTCCAAGCTCGCCATAGCAGCGGCCGAGCAGGTTCATGGCCTTGAGACGCGCATTTGGATTTTGTCGCGCGCGTTGCAGCTCGGGCACGGCTTCGCGAAAACGCGCCGCATCTACCAGATGCGCGCCAAGTTCAAAGCGAAGCTGCAAATCGGTCGGATTCCGTTCTACACGGTCACGTGCATCGTCGAGCAGAATTTCCGCCCGGCTCTTTTTCGCCGTCTTTAACTCCTCAGACTTTTTTCCATACAACTCATGCGCCAGAGTGTGCGTGGACAGAAATTCTTCGTGTGCTGCAATCTCGCGCTCGAGCCCTTTGATTTTTAAATCGGAAACTTTGCGGACCAATCCGGCATCGGCGCCCTTGGTCAGATCGGCGGCATGTTGATACCAACCAATCGCCGCCTCGAAATCCTCCTTTTGCTCATTTAACGCGCCCAGGCGTCGTGCAAGATCGATATTGGCCGGTTCCGACTTTTGGCGCGCGAGTGTTTCCGCAATCTGCTGATCCAGCGATTCGCCGGTCAATCGCATGCGGCTCTGTTGCTCGAGGGAAATCGCCGCCTCCTTATCCTTGATCAAATCGCGATAACTTTCCGCCTCCGTCCATCCACCACTCTTCATCGAAGCGTGGGCAGACGCGTCTTTGCCGAGCCGAAGCGCCTCGGGATCGAGCGGATTTATCTCGGTGATTTGATTGTAGATTTCTACTTCCCGGTCGCTTTCTCCAAGTTCGTGATATAAGCGGCCAAGCTCGTGCAGCACCTTGACGTCACGCGGATTTTTTTCGAGCAATGTTCGCAACGCGAACACCCCGATCTCCGGCCAGCCGGCGGCCAGAGCAGCTTCCTTCAAAACCAGATTTGCCTGCCGATTGTAAGGCTCGTCCTCCAAAACTTTCTCCAGCTTTTCGATCGCGTGTTTCGGGTCCTTTTTGATTTCTCGCTGCGCTTTCATGATGGCTATCGGCGCGGTCGAGATATTGAAGAAACTCTTCTTTGCCGATTTGCTTTTCGTCACTTCAGCTCGCCGCAATAGTTGGCGGCCGGTGAGAAACTGGGGTTCCTGTTTGAGAATTCCCTGCAAGAGCGAAATTGCGTAACCGAAATTGCGCAGCTCAATCGCGGCCACGGCTTTCAGCCAATGACTCCGCTGCGTTTCGTTAAGTTCTTTCTCGGTTTTGACAGGCATCTTCGCCTAATCCTGCTGGCTATGATTTTGGCACGGCGCGCCGTTATCACAAATGGTGCTGGAGATTAAGATTTTGCGCCCTGTTAAATCAGGGAAAAAATCTCACAGCAAATCCAACTGCGGTTTATCGGGCTTCGCGGCAGGCTTTCTCTTCCGCCGCGATTTGCCGTCAGGCGGCGATTCCATCGCGCCATTGGGCTTTTCCAGGTGCGAAAGAATGTCCTTCGCGCGATCGAGGATTTCCTTAGGCAAACCGGCCAAACGCGCGACCTGGATTCCGTAACTTTTGTCCGCTCCGCCCGGCACGATCTTGCGCAGAAAAATGATCTGATCGTTCCATTCGCGCACAGCCACGTTGAAATTGCACACGCCGCTGCGTTCCTCGGCGAGCTTCGTTAGTTCGTGGTAATGCGTCGCGAAGAGTGTGCGCGCCTTGATTTTGTCATGCAGAAATTCGGCCACACTCCATGCGATGGAGAGCCCGTCGAAGGTCGATGTTCCGCGGCCGATCTCGTCCAGTATGACGAGGCTCTGCGCGGTGGCGTTGTTCACGATGTTTGAAGTTTCGTTCATCTCAACCATGAACGTTGATTGGCCGCGCGCGAGATCGTCGTTTGCGCCGACGCGCGTAAAAATGCGATCGACCAAACCGATCTCCGCACTTTCCGCCGGAATGAAGCTGCCGATCTGCGCCATCAACACAATCAGCGCAACCTGGCGGATGTAAGTGGATTTCCCCGCCATATTCGGCCCGGTGACGATGGCCAGTCGCAGGTTCTCTCCCTCGAGCGACGTGTCGTTCGGCACAAACTTTTCTTCCACCAGATTTTGATCGAGCACAGGATGCCGCCCGTCTTTAATCACGAGCCGCAGGGTGTCGTTCAGCTTTGGCCGGCAATAACGGAAGAGTCGCGCCGTCTCTGCCAGTGCGCAGATAACGTCGAGGACCGCAATGGCGGCGGCAGTTTGCTGGATTGGCTCCAGCTCACGTAACGTTTCGTCGCGTAATTTTTGAAAGAGTTGATACTCAAGCTGGCGGGCGCGTTCGTCTGCCCCCAGGATTTTTGCTTCCATTTCCTTCAGTTCCGGGGTGATGAAACGCTCGCCGCCTACAGTCGTCTGTTTGCGCGTGTAATGGGTAGGCACGCTCGCCAGATTCGATTTTGTTACCTCGATGAAATAGCCGAAGACGGAGTTGTAACGCACCTTGAGCGATTTGATCCCGGTCGCGGCAATCTCGCGTTCCTGTAATTGGCTGATCCAATTTTTTCCGTCGCGTGAAGCCTGACGCAATACGTTAAGATCGGCATCGTATTCATCGCGAAAAATTCCGCCTTCTTTCAGCGCCAATGGCGGATCATCCACCACTGCCCGCGTCAGTTTTTCGGCAAGCTCCGGCATTTCTTGAATACTTTCTTGCAATTGTAATGGTAGGGCGCGACCGCCGGGCGCGCCGTCTTCCTCTGCAATAACAGGCGTTTTCCCAAAATTCGTTCGATCAATGAGCTTTTGTAACTCGCCCTTTAGCTTTGGAATTTGTTGCAATGAAGTTTTTAGCGCGACCAGATCCCGCGCATTGCCTGAGGCCTGGCTCAAGCGCCCAGCTGCGCGTTCGATGTCGCGAATTGACTTGAGCGAGGAACGCAACGACCCAAGCAGGTCGGGTTCTTGCAGCAAATCGGCGATCATTTGCTGGCGGCACTCCAGTTCGGTCAGATCGCGCAGCGGTTGCAAAATCCACCCGCGCAATTTGCGTCCACCCATGGGGGTAACGGTGCGATCCAGCACCGCGAGCAAGCTGGTGTCCCGCGCGCTGCGCGATTCAACCAGCTCGAGATTGGTTTGGGTAGCGGCATCGAGCACGACGTAATGGGCCGGGGCATCGCAGCGCAACGACGTGAGGTGATCGATTTTGCGCCGAAGCTGATGCTTTAGATAATGAACGATTGCTCCCGCGGCGGCGACGGCCTGGGGCATTTGCGCGCAGCCAAAACCGTCAAGCGATTTAACTTTAAAATGCTCGCAAAGAGTGAAAATCGCCTGCTCCGGTAGAAACGCATAGCTGTCGTACCCAAGCACTCCGGTAACGTCGGCGAACTGCTGCTTCTGCTCATCGCTGACGAGAATCTCGGAGGGGCGGACCCGCGCCAGTTCATCGAGCAGCGATTGTCGATCTTGCGCTAGGGCCAGCCGGAACTCGCCCGTGCTCAGGTCCGCGTAGGCGAAGCCAAACACGCCGTCATTGATGTAAACGGCGCCGAGATAATTCGCCCGTTTGGATTCAAGAAGATCGAGATCGCTTACCGTGCCTGCGCTGATGATCTGGGTGATGTCGCGCGAAACGATCTTGCCCGGTTGCGGTTCGCTCGTCTGGTCGCAGATTGCGACGCGGCGACCCGCCTTGATCAGCTTCGCGACATAACTCTGCGCCGCATGATACGGAACTCCGCACATGGGAACGCCGTTGCGCTTGGTCAGCGCGACGTTGAGCAGAGCGGCTGCCTCCCTCGCGTCCTCGAAGAACAGTTCGTAAAAATCTCCCAGGCGAAAAAGCAAGAGCGTGTCCGCCGGAATACTGCTCCGCAGCCGCCGGTACTGCTGCATCATCGGTGTAAGCGCATCCTGCATTACCTGAGATTTAGATCAGTGAGCGCGAATTGCGAGTTCGCAATGCCAGTTGTGAGAAATCTCTTGCTCCTGAGATTGTCTGACGCTCTTGCTGCATTGCGAACGAACGTTACTAAAAGTGGCGGCGAGCGAATTCCCGGCCTGAGCCGGTTTTCAAGTGTTTTTCAAATGCGATGTTTTGCTGTGGGCGCACACCGTCCTTGATTGTGTTTAATCAGCCGGGCTTCGAGATTCTGGGTGATGCCCGTGTAATGAATTGTCTCGTTGCTTTCACAAACGAGAACATGAACGTAAAAGAAATGCTGCATTCTGCTGGCCTGCCAAGCCGTAGTCTTTTGGAGCACCGACGGGAAGCTCAAACCCGCCCACCTACGCTTTGCTCCGGCGTGGCAGCCTTCGCTTTTTGCGCGCTGCTCCAAAAGCGAAGGCTGGAGGCGAGGGGAGTTGAACCCCTGTCCTCGTCGCTATCCGCGCAAACATCTACATGTTTATCCGGTGATAAATTTTAAGGAGCCGAACGTTGCACCGGCACACTGCCGGCTCCCGAGCGTCCGCGAAATCGATTCACGAACCGGCGCGGTCGCTCCGCCGATTCGCCAGCCTGCTGTCCACGTTTCCGACGCTAGCAGGCGTCGCGCCGAAAACGTCGCGGTCAATTAAGCCGCGAGAGCTAGACCTTCGTGATCTGCGTTTATTTGTTTTGGTTCGGTTGTTAACGAGGCCAACGAACCATCCTCGACATGCCGCCTGCGCTTCCAACGATGAGTCGAAGCCAGTACGCCCCCAAATGTTTTCAGGAGAAACTAATATAACGCGCGTCGCCGCATGAGCAAGCAATCGAAGCTCGTCTCAATGATGAAGCACGAATGACGAATGACGAAAGAAGCCCGAATGCTCAAATGATCGAAATCAAGCTTTCCGTTGCGCGCGTCCAGCGCTAAAAGCGACTCGATGTGCGGGATTGCTGGTTACGTCGCTTCGGAGGACGGGTCTGATCGTCGTCCGTTCCTTCAGCAAGTGGCCCAGGCGTTGCGGCACCGCGGGCCGGATGACGAAGGCTATTTCATGGAGCCCGGCATTGGTTTGGCGATTCGGCGGCTCAGCATCATTGATCTGGCCGGCAGCCACCAGCCAATTTCTAACGAAGACGAAACGGTCCACGTCGTCTTCAATGGCGCGATTTATAATTACCTGGAGTTGCGCGCAGGCCTGGAAGAACGCGGGCACCGGCTTAAAACGCACGGTGATACCGAAACCCTTGTCCATCTCTACGAGGAGCACGGCATCGACATGCTCCGTTTCTTGCGCGGGATGTTTGCTTTTGCGCTTTGGGATTCCCGCAAGAAGACGCTTTTCCTGGCGCGAGACCGACTGGGCAAGAAACCGCTTAATTACCTGACTGACGGGAGGGGATTGTATTTCTGCTCGGAACTGGCGCCGCTTTTCGATCAGAACCTTGCTTCGTGGGAAATCAATCCCAACGCGCTCGCTGCTTATTTGCTGCTGGGCTTTGTTCCGGGAGAGCAAACCATGGTCAGGCAAATCAAAAGATTGCCGCCCGCCCATTATCTGATCTGGCACGCCGGAGAAACGAAGGTGCAGCGCTATTGGTCTTTTGGCGGAGCGCCGAAGATTCAATGCAGTTATGACGAAGCGATCGATGAAGTTCGCGAAAAACTGGATGAAAGTCTCCGCTTGCGCTTGCGCAGCGACGTTCCGCTCGGATTGCTCTTGAGCGGCGGCATCGATTCGAACGCGCTGCTGGCACGGCTGGTGCGCGGTCTCGGACAAAAGGTGCAGGCTTTTACGATTGGGTTTTCAGAAAAGGAATATGATGAATCGAGCATCGCCCAGGCGTCGGCGCGGCACTTCGGCATCGAGCATCATGTGCTGATCGGGAACACCGATCTGTTGCAGCTCCTGCCCGACGTGGTGAGATACTACGGCGAGCCATTTGCCGATAAATCCGCCCTGCCGACGATGCTGGTCTGCGAACTCACTCGGCGCCACGTAAAAGTGGCGTTGAGCGGCGACGGCGGCGATGAAGCGTTCGCTGGCTATCCGAAATACCGTTTGCAGGCGTGGCAGCATCGCTCCTCAGCATGGTTTTCACCCGACTTCAAAGAGCGCTGGACTCTGGCATCGATGCGCGGACAGGGCTGGCTCGGCAGCAAGGCGATGCGCAATTTACGACGGCAGGTCCTGCCGGAGACGCACAGCTTGTTTTCGAGCGAATTTTTTTCCGGGCGCATCTATCAGCGCATCTCCACCGCCACCCTCAGAATGCAAAGCGATTATTTTCTTACCGGCCTCGTGTCGGAATTTTGGAGCGGCACCATGGAACCGCTCGAGCGGATGCTGCATTGGGACAACACGCAACCGCTTCCCGATTCATTGCTGGTAAAACTCGACATTGCGAGCATGTCGCGAAGCCTGGAAGTGCGTTCTCCCTTTCTTGACCAGGAGCTGGTGGAACTCTGCGCCAGACTGCCAGCAGCCTGGAAAGTCAACAGCAAGCAAGGCAAGCTGATCCTTCGAGACCTTGTCGCAACCGACCTGCCACCGGAAGTTGCGCGTGCGCGTAAACGTGGCTTTTCGGTGCCACTGGAGCAATGGTGGCGCAACGAGGCCCGGCAGCAGATCCGCGCGGGATTACTCCCGCTGCATCCGGCATTAACTCCGTTCCTCCACGAGCGCACAGCGGCGCAACTTTTGGAGGAACATCAAGCCGGTCGGGCAAATCATGCCCAGCGGCTGTGGAACCTGTGGGTGCTAAACGAGTGGGCGCGCATGTTTCTCAGGAGCTAAGCATGTAGGACGATCTGGTGGACGGCCGATTTGCGCTTGGGCCGACGCGCATGCTTCATTGATGGACGGTCAAAGTCGCCGAGAAAAGTTTCCCGCACCATGTATGGCATAAGCCGATCGGCAGTCGCAATGCCGTGGCGAATTAACCTGACCAGCCGCGCCGCGGAACTCAGCGGCGGCGACGCCATCGTGGTGTCCATCCCAAAAAGTGGCCGCACCTGGCTGCGCACCTTTCTGTCGGCTTACTTCTGCGCACGGTATGAGCACCCGTTTTCGCTCGACCTGACCAAATACCAGGACCCGCGAATCCCCCACGTCATCTATTCGCATGATCTCTTTGAGCACCGCACAAAGGGGCGCTGGTGGGATCGAATCCGCGGCAAGTATTTAGTCCCGGCCAGCGAGCTGCGGCGGGCCCAGATCATCCTGCTGGTCCGCGATCCGAGAGACGCCTTCGTATCGCATTACGTTCAGCTCACTCGTCCAACAGCAGACGCGTCTGACGAAGTGAAGACAAAAACAGCGGGCGAGATGCTGCGCGATCCGTTCCTGGGAATTGGGCAGATTGTTCGAACGATGAACGACTGGCTGGTTGAATTTGGCGATCGGCCAAACGTGACACTCGTGCACTATGAAGATCTGCGCAGCCGCCCAGCCGAACAGTTTGGCCGTGTCCTGGCGGCAATCGGAGAACAGCAAGTTTCGCGGGAGCATTTGGATGCCGCGCTGCGGTTTTCTGAGTTTAACAACATGAAAAAACTGGAAGCCGCCGGTGCTTTCGATTCCAAGATTCTTCAGCCGCGCGACATTCACGATCCCGAATCATTCAACGTGCGGAGAGGGAGAATTGGCGGGTATGCCGATTATCTGAGCGCCAGCGATATCGAATACGCCAGTGAGGCGATGTCAGTGTTGGACCATCGGTTCGGTTACAGGATGGACGAAGCACGCCCCGCGTAGTAAGAACTTCACTCGTCAAGCGATTTTCAAGTCCTGTGGGAGCCGATTACACAATAACCGCGCGAAAAGTGCGCACAACAAGGAGAGAAATTATGTCAATCAAGAAATGTTTTTCAGGGCGAATTAGCGCTGTCGTTTCGATGTTGCTGCTGGCGACGCTTCCGACCCCGAATGCTTTCGGGGAAACCCATTCGGACTCCGAGCGACTCGAGAAACTCGAGCGCGCGGTCGACCAACTACAAAAACGCAATGCCGAGCTGGAACAGGAAATCAGCAGCTTGAAAAAGCAGGCCGCGGTTGCTCCTGAAGGCAAAATGAAAACCAAAGTCAGTTACGATGGCAAGTCGTACGTCGAAAAGGCGGTCGTGGAAAAAGAGAAAGCGCCGCTTTACGTCCTTCAGCGCGGAGTGGAATTAAAGCTGGTGCTGGGCGGATTCATTCAGGCCAATTTCGAAGGCGGCGATGTCTCCGCTTTCGAGGGACGGTTTGGTCAGACTGCGCTCGATGATCGTTTCCGGCTGCGCCGGGCGCGCATCAATCTGACCGGCGATTTCGCGGAGCAATTCGACTTCAAAGTCGAAGGCGACTTTGGCCAGGGCGATGGTCTCAACTCCAATCGCACCGCATTTTCAGCCACCGACATCTTCGTTAACTGGCATCAGTTTCCCGGAGCGCAAATCAAGGTTGGTCAATGGAAAGCGCCATTCGGCTTGGAGCAACTTACGCCCGACACTACCATGATCATGATCGAGCGCAGCCTGCCAACCGGGGCAATCACGCCGGACCGGCAAATCGGTGCTCAGCTTTGGGGAAAGCCGTTCACGAACGTTTGGCCTGAGCAGAAGGATCTGCTGACGTATTACGCTGGTATCTTCAACGGGAATGGGCGCAACACGAGCATTAACGACAATAACAGCTTCATGTATGTCGGCCGGTTGGAGCTGATGCCGTTCAAAGGCAAAGTTTTCGGTCAGGATTCCAGTCTGAAGCTTGGAGCGGACGTCCTAAACAGCCGCGACGACAAGGGCACGAACGTCTCACAAACGCTGAACCTGTTGGTAAACGATGATGGTTCCCTCTCGCCGTTCGTCCTGCCGGGGGCGGCTGAAAGAACGGCATGGAGCGTGGACGCCTGGTTCAAACTGGGCCCGTTTGATTTAATCGGTGAATACCTTCAAGAAAAAGTGAATGGTCTTACTTTCAACGGTGTGCCAGGCATCCCAGACTTCACAACGAACGGGTACTATATAACGGCAGGTTACTTCCTGATCCCGAAGAAGCTTCAAGCCGCCGTCAGGTGGGAGGGTTTGAACCCGGGACAAATGGGCAACGACGGCATTCGCTCCATCACGGGCGGTCTCAACTACTATATCCACGGCGACGATCTCAAGCTGATGATCAACTATATTCACACCTGGTCGGATTTCCGCGAAGCGAATCCTCAGTTTGGTCAGGATCAGTTCAATGAAGTCATTGCGCGCGCTCAGCTGATGTTTTAGTTCAAAAAAATGCTGAAGTGGGAATTTCTCCTCGCTCATCACCACCTTCTCCTATTGAAAGCAAAACTATGAAGATAAAAACATTAATAGCGGTTATCGGGACGTTTACGATTTTGCTGCGAATTGCCGGCGCAGAAGAGAAAACAGTGATCCGCTTCGGGCATTTCCCGAACATCACCCACGCGCAAGGAGTGATCGCGCACGCGCTCTCGCGGCAAGGCAAGGGTTGGTTCGAAGAGCGACTCGGACCGAATGTCGAAATTCAATGGTTCACCTACAACGCAGGTCCGTCGGCCATGGAGGCGATCTTTGCCGGCTCGCTAGATCTAACCTATGTGGGTCAGGGCCCGGCGCTCAACGCCCACTTCAAGTCAAATGGCGAAGAAATCCGTGTCATTTCAGGCGCAGCCAACGCGGGCGCGGCGCTTGTTGTTAAAGCCGATTCGCCCATTAAAACGCCTGCCGATTTTCGCGGCAAAAAGATTGCCACTCCGCAACTCGGCAACACACAGGACATCTCTTGCCGGGCCTGGTTAAAGGCGCAGGGGTTCAACGTTACGCAAACGGGTGGCGATGTGATCGTCGTGCCAACCAACAACCCGGATCAGCTCGCTCTTTTTCAAAGCGGCGGAGTCGATGCGGTTTGGACGGTCGAACCGTGGGTAGCGCGTCTCGAGCGCGAGGCGAAGGCGCGCGTTTTTCTTGAGGACAAGGACGTCATCACGACATGGCTTGTTTCCAGTGTGAAGTTCCTGCGCGATCGTCGTGAGTTGGCGAAGAAAATCGCAGCTGCCAACGTGGAGTTGACCAAATGGATTCAGGATAATCCAGCAGAAGCGCAGAAGGTGTTGATTGAGGAATTAAAGGCCGAAACGAGGGCCGACTTTGCGCCGGAGGCCGTCGCACAAGCTTGGAAACGAATTAAGTTTACAACCGAAGTGTCGCCCAATCTGATTGCCAAAGCGGTACAGGATGGAAAAGACGCCGGTTTTTTAAAGGGCTCGACAGACACGTCCAAGCTGATTGAGAGTCCGTAATGCGCCGAACCGCCCGCCGCCGCTCGACTGCGACGGAAGAGCTTCAACCGATCGCGCCTTCCAAGCTCGCGATCGAGGAAGTTTCGAAAAGCTTTCAAAGCGCATCCGGCACGGTCCTGGCGCTTGACCGCGTGAGCTTGAACGTCGCGGAAGGCGAATTTGTTTGCCTTGTCGGCGCGAGCGGCTGCGGCAAATCAACTCTGCTCAACATCATCGCCGGGCTGGAGAAACCGGATAGCGGCACCGTCCTGGCCGATGGCAAACCGGTCACGGCGCCAGGGCGTGATCGCCTTGTCATGTTTCAGGAAT
>WNGB01001081.1_pt1 | contig 44452 bp, 38 predicted proteins | sample 5400681 | NCBI WGS metagenome assembly WNGB01 (sample SAMN13153367, study PRJNA577476) | soil metagenome | isolation source: 115 cm soil or saprolite under grassland replicate 2 | place: USA:California | collected 2016-06-15 | reverse complement strand
AAAGCCGATGGAGCGCCTCGCCCTCTTTGAGCGTGTCGCCCACCGTCCGGCGGCACTGGAGCGCCTCCTCGAGGGCCGCGATTCCCTCGTCGTACTGATCGGTGATGTAACACTCTCGCGAGCGACGCTCGAGCAGCTCTGCGCGCTCGGCCGCCGGCAGCCGATCGCCGAATCGGAGGGCGCGCGCGTACTGCGCAGCCGACTCGCGGTGCGCGCCGAGCGACGCTGCGCGGGCGGCCGCTGCGGGTGCGAAGCGAAGCACCGCGTCGATGTCGCCGGCCGCCTCGGCGTGGTGCGCGAGCCGGGCCAGATCGCGGGCGCCGCCCGCTGGATCGGCGAGCGCCGCGAGGGCTTGACGGTGCAGGTCGATCCTCCGGTTGGGTGCGATCGATTCCTCGACGGCGAGGCGGGCGAGCTCGTGCCGGAACGCGACGCCTGCCGGCTCGAACGTGAGCATGCCCGACGTCAGGCACTCGTCGAGACCGTCGATCGCCTCCCCGGCAAGTGCTTCGAGCAGCCAGAGCTCCGCCTGCGGCGGGACGACCGCGACCGCCTCGAGGAGCCGCTTTGCGGGAGGGCTGAGACGCGCAGCGCGGGCGAAGATCGCGTCCCTAACCGTGTCCGGTATCTCCGCGGCTTGCGCAGCGAGCGCCTCGACGACGAAGAACGGGTTGCCGGAGGTTTTGCGGTAGAGCTCGTCCGCGTCGACGCCCTGCGGTTCGGCGAGCTGCGCGACCGCCGCCGGCGAGAGAGCAGCAAGCTTGAGCCGCGTAACCGTCTGGCTCGTCACCAGCTCGCCGAGCACGATCCGGAGCGGGTGGGCCCGGTCGAGCCCGTCGTCACGGTAGCTGGCGACGATCAGGGCCGGAACGGTCTCCACTCTACGGGCGAGCAGCCTCAGCACGTCGAGCGTGGCCTCGTCGGCCCAGTGCACGTCCTCGAGCACGAAGACGGTCGGAGCTCGTGCCCGCAGCTCGCGCACGAGCGCCGCCACGACCTCGTGCGGCATCACCCCGCTCGCTACGACCTTCTCGAGCTCGCCGCCGGCGCCCTCGGCTACGGCAAGCAGCGGCCCGAGCGGACGCGGAGTGAAGAGCGGATCGCAGGAACCCCAGAGGATCCGCGCCGACTCGCGGCGTTCCTCGCAGAACCGCCGGAGGAGCGCAGTCTTCCCCACCCCGGCCTCGCCTCGGACGAGCACCACGTGTCCCCGCGAGCTGCCATGCACTGCCCCAAGGGATTCGCCGAGCGTCGAGAGTTCGCCGGCGCGCTCGAGCAGCTCACTCGAGGCGCCCGAGGCGTGGGCGGGCGCGACCTTTTGCACACACCCATGGTGAACCTGGCGGATCAACGCTTCAACCTGCGGGCTGCGGGCTGCCGCCATTTCAGCCACGAATCTCGATGGGGTGTCTTTCGCGGGCGGTGCGAGCGCGGTGCGAGCGAAGTGTCGTGCTACTCAGGACACGTCACCGCGGGGTTGAACATCGCGAAGACTCCGCTGGGGTTCTCCTCGGCGACCCGGGCATGCAGATCGTAGTGGACCGGCATCGTCGGGTTGTGTCCCGGCATCGGGCCGTCGAACGGCTGGCCGAAGAGCGACGGCCGGTCATCCGCCGTGGCCAGACTGCCATCGGCATCCGCCTTCCAGTACTCGACGCCGACGAGCTTCAAGTTGCCGCTGGCGTCGGGCAGATACAGGAGAAGTTCAGGCCGGAGCGGGTCGATCGCCGGATCGTCCATAAGCGCTCGGTTGGCAGCGTGGACGCCCATCGTCCCAAGGGGCGAACGGACGCACGGCTCACCCGCTCTGATGGTGTAGCCGTCCCGTTCGGCTTGCTCGAAGCTGTGGTAGCGAGCGGTCGCGGCTCGCACTTTCTGCAACTCGGTCGGCAGCGAACCGTCGCCGCCGAGCGCCGCCGTCACTGCCAACGTCGCGACTATCGCGACGAGGCCGAAGGCCGCGAAAACTGTGCGGAGCATTGCCAACGTCTCCTCTCCCTCCACCTCTCAGAGGCGGAGGTTCGTCGTAACCAATTGCTGCGCCCGCATCTACGCCTCGGCGCGAGCTGCGCGGCCCACGAATGCCGCGACTCGTGCGAGAACGATCTGCACACGCTTCTTCGGTCGTTCTGCGGAGCGGCCGCGTCGACGCCCTGCCGTTCACCCACCTCGGCCGCGCGCCGCCACTTGAGGGCCTCACGCTCGAGATCCGCCTCGTGCTCCCTGCCCAACATGCGGTACATCTCATCCATGTCGCCTCCTTACGCCGTGCTGCGGTAGCCGTGCCGGGACACGATCGCGACGCCGCCCGCGAGCAGCATCAGCCCGAAAACGCCGGCCGCACCGACACCTGCGTCGCCCCAGTCAAAGCCGCCGGGTGTCACGCGGACGATGACCGGCGTGGAGATCGGTGCGCTCACGACGCCGGTGCCGCGGAACCCCGCGCGATCGTCCGGGCGGAGGCCGAGATCCTGGTGTCCCGCTCGCGCCGCGGGAGCGGCGATGCCGACGATGGCCGCGGCGACGACGAGGGGCCGGATCAGGTGGTGACGGCCGATCTTCATGATCTGCTCCTTTCAATGTCGGAGCGCCTGGATGCGCTCGATGGGTTCGACGCTGCGCCAGGGCGGTTGCGAACGCGCTGCGGAGCGGTTGCACGTCGGTAAACGCGCCGCTACCGGGCCGCCCGATTTCCGTGCTAGCTTCGGCCTCGAGAGACGCGGAGGAGATGGACTTTCGGATCCTGGGGCCCCTCGAGGTGCTCGACGAGGAGCGCGTGGTCGACGTGGGCGGCGGCAAGAAAGGTCTGTCTTCGCCCTCCTGCTCCTGCACGCGAACGAGGTCGTCGCGAGCGATCGTTTGATCGACGAGCTTTGGCCGGACGAGCCGCCACCAAGCGCCGCGAAGATCGTTCAGGCGCACGTCTCGCGGCACGTCGGCGAGGGCGCGATCTGGGTCGCCGCCCGGCCCGGCTTCCGCTGCTGTCCGCCCGAGACGGTCGGGACCGGCACGCTGACCCGAATCGATCCAACGACGAACTCCGTCGAGGCGACGATTCCGATCGGCGGGAACCCGGCTGGAGTCGCGGTGGGAGAGGGCGCGGTCTGGATCGCAGACCCGGGGACGCGCTCGGTCGTTCGCGCCGATCCGATCGTCCTCGATGCCGCGCTTTCGGCCGACCCGAGCGCTTCTCGCGTCGTGAATCAGATGCTCGAAGGCTTGGTCGAGCTCGCACCGGGCCGGACCACTGTCATTCCCAAGCTGGCGACAAGCTGGAAGACGAGCAAGGACGGCCGCACCTGGACGTTCTTCCTGCGTCGACGTGTGAAGTTCCATGACGGGACGCCGCTCAACGCAGCAGCCGTCTGCTTCAACTTCGAGCGCTGGTATGGCTTCGCCGGCTCGCTTCAGGGAGCGACCTACTTCTGGCCGATCATCTTCGGTGGCTTCAGGAAGCCCGAGCCCGGCAGCCCCGGCCCGGTGAAGAGCCTCTACCGCAGCTGCCAGCGCGTCGACGACCTCACGGTTCGCCTCCGCCTTGCACGCCGCACGACGTCATTTCTCGCGGCCCTCGCGTATCCGAGCTTCGGCATCGCGAGCCCGACGGCGCTCAGGAAGTACGACGCCGACGCAGGCGAGGCCGACGCGAATGGCACTTTCCATCCTGCCGGGACGTACGGCACGGCGCACCCCACCGGCACCGGGCCCTTCATGTTCAGGTCGTGGCGACCAGGCAGGGAGATCGTCCTGGTGCGGAATCCGCGCTACTGGGGGAAGAAGGCGAAGCTCGACCGGCTCGTCTTCCGCACGATCATCGACCGCACGGGACGTCTGCATGCGCTGGAACGAGGGACGATCCAGGGCCTCGACGCGGTCCTGGTAGGCGCCGCAGACACGATCAGGCGCAATCCCAGGTTGAAGCTCCTCGACCGGCCTTCGGGCAACGTCGGCTACGTCGGCATCAACCAGGCGATCCCGCCGATGAACAAGCTCCTCGTCCGGCAGGCCGTCGCCTACGGACTCGACCGCGCTCGGCGCGTTCGTTCTACGGCGGTCGCGGCCAACTCGCCGACCAGTTCCTGCCACCGATTTTCGTGGGGCACGTGAAGGGCGTGAAGCGTTACCGATACGACCCCGCCAGGTCGCGGGCGCTCCTTCGCAGGGCCGGGCTGAAGCCGCCCGTCAAGGTCGACTTCTGGTTCCCCACCGACATCTCGCGGCCGTACATGCCCGATCCGAAGCGCAACTTCGAAGCGTTCGCCGCGAGCCTGGGGAGGGCCGGCTTCGAGGTCGTTCCGCACAGCGCTCCCTGGAGCCCTGATTACGTCCAAACGGTCTTCGGCGGTAAGGCTCAGCTCTACCTGCTCGGTTGGCTGGCCGACTTTCCGGATCCCGACAACTTCTTCGGCACCCATTTTCGGACGTACCAACCGCAGTTCGGCTTCAGGAATCCGAAGCTGTTCGCACTACTCGACCGAGCAGACGCCGAGACGAACCTCGCGAGGCGCGCCCGCCTCTACGAGCGTGCGAGCCGCCTGGTCATGGAGCTCCTGCCGATCGTTCCGTACGTGCACTTCAAGTTCGCGGTTGCGTTGCGAAGGAACGTGACCGGCTTCGTGCCCGACACCACCGGGCCGATCAACGAGTCGTTCGCGACCGTTGGGTTCGCGTCGAAATAGCGAACGGCCTCGTCGCGGCTAGGCGCCGCGGCCCGGCGATGACACGATGTGGAACGGGATATGTCGTCCGTCGATCCGCTGCGCATTGACCCCGAGACGATGCGGGAGCTGGGCTACCGCACCGTCGACATGCTCGTGGATTGGCTCCACGACATCGACGCCCCGCCGCTCCGTCGCGCCGCGCCGGACGAGATGCAAGCCCGGCTCTCCGGGCCTCCGCTCGACACCGGGGTGTCGTTCGACGAGATCCTCGCCACGCTCGCGGGGAACGTGCTCCCGTTCGGGAGCCGCGTCCATCACCCGGCGTTCTTCGCCTTCATCCCCGGCAGCGGCACCTGGCCCGGCGCGCTCGGGGATCTCGTCGCGAGCGCGGCCAACCTCTACGCCGGCTCGTGGATGGAGTCCGCCGGCCCGTCGCAGGTGGAGCTCGAGGTGCTGCGCTGGTTCGCGGACTGGCTGGGCCTTCCGGAGAGCGCGGGTGGTCTCCTCCTCAGCGGGGGCTCGGCTGCGAACACGACCGCGCTCGCCTGCGCGCGGGAGAAGGTCGCCGGTGCAATGGCGCCGGATCTCGTCGCGTACCTGCCCGATCAGGCGCACTCGTCGATGGCGAGGGCGGCCCGCATCCTCGGCTTTGGACCCGCGCAGGTCCGCGTGCTCCCCGTCGACGACGAGCACCGGTTGCGACCGCGTGCGCTGGCTGGCGCGATCAAGGCCGACGTGGCGGCGCGCCTGCGGCCCCTCTTCGTCGTGGCGAGCGGCGGTTCGACGAACACCGGCGCCGTCGATCCCCTCCGAGAGTTGGCGACGATCGCCCACGAGTACGGCGCCTGGTTCCACGTGGACGCGGCCTACGGCGGCTTCGCCGTCCTGACCGACCGCGGGCGGGACCAGCTCACAGGAATCGGGCTCGCCGACTCCGTCACCCTCGATCCGCACAAATGGCTCTACCAGCCGTACGAGTGCGGCTGCTTGCTCGTGCGGGAAGCCGCAACGCTCGAATCGGCGTTCGCGATCACCCCCGACTACCTTCGGGACTCCGCGGCGACAGCCGGCGAGGTGAACTTCTCCGACCGCGGCATGCAGCTGACGCGCACCTCGCGCGCGCTGAAGATCTGGATCTCGCTCCGCTACTTCGGGCTGGACGCGTTCCGCGCCGCGATCGACCGCTCGCTCGACCTGGCCGAGCTCGCCAGCCGGCGCATCGACGAGAGCCCCGTGCTCGAGCTCGCCGCCTCGCCGTCGCTCGGGATCGTCTGCTTCCGACGTCGGTTCGACGAGGATGAGGACGAGCGAAACGCCGGCCTCGTCGCGGCGCTCGAGCGGAGCGGGATCGGGCTCGTCTCCAGCACGCGGCTGCGCGGCCGCTACGCGATCCGGCTCTGTCCGCTCAACCATACGACCGCCCCGGAGGACGTCGAGCGCGTGCTCTCGTTCCTCGAGACGGCGGAGCCGGAGCCGGGCGCGCTGCTCGAGCGCGATCGCGAGGTGTCCGGCGTCTGGCTGCGGTCACCCGGTGTCGACCCGGACGAGCTCGCCGCGGTGCCCCTGTTCAGCAGCCTCGGTCCGCCCCAACTCGCCCGCGTGAGCGCGATGGCGCGCGTGCGTGAAGCGGCGCGCGGCGAGCGGATCGTGGAGCAGTGGACGACCGCACGCGAGTTCTTCGTCGTGCTGGAGGGCGCCGTCGACGTCTTCATCGACGACGAGCAGGTCAACACGCTGGGCGCCGGGGACTTCTTCGGCGAGTTCGCTGCGCTGGACTGGGCCGCCGGCTACACGTACCCGCGGCTCGCCTCCGTCGTCGCAGCGGAGCCCCTGCGGCTACTCGTCTTCCCCGACGGCGCGCTCAACACGCTCGTGCAGGAGTTCCCGGCCGTCGAAACGGTGATCCGCGCCGCCCTCCACGAGCGCCTGCCGCGCCGCTGAGGATGGCCTACCTCGCCCAGATCCCAGGCGTGTTCGCGACCGTGATGCGGAACCGCGAGCTGCGGCGCGCCGAGCTGGCCTTCGCCGCCTTCAACGGCGCCGAATGGGCCGTCTGGATTGCCATGCTCGTCTACGCCTACCGCAACGGCGGCGCCACGGAGGCGGGAATCGTGGCGTTCGTCCAACTCGTTCCGGCGGGAGTGTTCGCGCCGCTTGCGGCCGGCCTCGCCGACCGGCTCCGCCCGGCACGGGTCTTGACCCTCGGCTACTTCGCCCAGGCTGCCGCGATGGGCGCGACGGGAGCCGCTCTGTTCGTCGAGGCACCGTCCGTCGCCGTCTACGCGCTGGCCGCGCTCGCGGCGACGCTCGTCACGATCACGCGGCCGACCCAGGCTGCGCTCCTGCCCGGTCTCGCCCGGTCGCCCGAGGAGCTGACCGCCACGAACGTCGTCTCCGGTTGGATCGAGAGCGTCGCGATGCTCGCCGCGCCTGCTGCCACAGGTGTGCTCCTCGCTGTCGCGAGCCCCTCCGCAGTCTTCGTCGTCATGGCTGCGCTGGCGCTGGCCGGCGCGCTTGCCGTCCTGCCGATCGAGGGCCCGCCGGCGGCGGCCGCCTCGCAGCCGGACGGCGCGATCGTTCCAGTCGACCGGCCGCCGCGACTGCTCGTCGGCCTGCTCGGCGCTCAGTACGTGCTGATCGGCGCGCTCGACGTCCTCTTCGTCGTCCTCGCGATCGGCGTGCTCGGGCTGGGCGGCTCCGGCGCCGGCTACCTGAATGCCGCGTTCGGCGCGGGGGGCACGGTGGGAATTGCCGCGACGGTCGTCCTGCTCGGGCGACGGCACGTCTCGCCGCCGATGGCGTTCGGCGCCGCCGCGTTCGCGCTCGCCTTCGTCGCGATCGGGCTGTGGCCGACGACGGCCGGCGCCTTTCTGCTGCTCGTCCTGGCGGGAGCCGGCCGCTCGCTTTTCGACGTCGCCGGCCGCACGCTCCTCCAGCGCACCGTGCCGGCGCAGGTCCTGGCCCGCATGTTCGGGATGGTGGAGGCGCTGTCGATGGCCGGGCTGGCGGCGGGTTCGCTGCTCGTGCCGGCGTTTGTCGCAGTCGGCGGTCCGCGGACGGCCTGTATCGCTCTCGGCGCGCTGTTCGCGTGCGCCGCCATCCTTGCCGGCGCGCGCGTACTCGCGCTCGACCGCCGCGCCAGCGTTCCGATCGTGGAGATCTCGCTCCTGCGGACGCTGCCGATCTTCGCGCCGCTGGGCACCCCGACCCTGGAGACGCTCGCTCGAAGCCTCGAGCACGTCGAGGTCGACGCCGGAGACGTGGTGATCCGCACCGGCGAGCGAGGCGACCGCTTCTACGCGATCGCCGAGGGTCGCTACCGGGTCTTCGTCGGCGGAGACGCCGTCGCCGAGCTCGAGCGCGGCACCGGCTTCGGCGAGATCGCACTGCTCAAGGACGTCCCCCGCGTCGCCGACGTCGTTGCGCTGACGCCGGGCCTTCTGTACGCGCTCGGAAGGGACCAGTTCGTCGCGGCCGTGACCGGCCACCCGGCCGCAGCCGCCGCTGGAGAACGAATCGTCCGGGAGCGAATGCCGGCGGAGGCGACGTCCGCACCGTGATCGACCCGCTCCAGCGCTGGCGGGAGCACGGCGAGAAGCCCGACTTCGCGGGACTCCTGACCTTCGGGACGCTGCCCTACACGGAGGATCCACGAGACCTGGAGGGCGTCGACGTCGCCGTCGTCGGAGCACCGACGGACGACCTGGTCTCGGATCGTCCGGGCAGCCGCTTCGGCCCGCGCGCCATCCGCGCGGCCGGGTGTCCCTGGGGGCCGCACCTCGAAGCCGGGATCGACGCCTCGACGGTTCTGCGGATGGTCGACTTCGGCGACGCGCCGGTCCTCCCGGGCGATCCGGCCCGGACGCACGCCGCGATCGAGGAGACCGTCGGCCAGGTCGTCGCCGCCGGTGCGATCCCGATCGTGCTCGGCGGCGACCACTCGATCGCCGAGCCGGACATGCGTGCCTGCGCGAGCCGCCACGGCCCGCTGGGCCTGATCCACTTCGACACGCACGCCGATACGGGCACTCAGGTCTTCGGCGTCGAGGTCTCCCACGGAACCCCCATGTACCGGCTCGTCGAGGCCGGAACCGTCGACCCGGCCCGCTACGTTCAGATCGGCCTGCGCGGGTACTGGCCCGGCGAGGCGGAGTTCGCCTGGCAGGCCGAGCGCGGGATCACCAGCTTCTTCATGCACGACGTCCGCGCGCTCGGGATCGAGGAGGTCGTCCGACGCGCCATCGAGCGCGTCGGATCGGGGCCCATCTTCCTCTCCGTCGACGTCGACGTGCTCGATCCGGCCTTCGCCCCGGGTACGGGAACCCCCGAGCCCGGCGGGATGGCGACCGGCGACCTGCTCTGGGCGTGCCGCACCGTCGCCTCAGGCGTCGAGCTCGTCGGGGCCGATGTCGTCGAGGTCTGTCCGAGCCACGTCGGCTCGCTGGACGTCACGGCGCTCGCCGCGGACCGGATCGTGCGGGAGATCATGACCGGGATCGCACTACACCGCACAAAGTAAAAAGCCCCGCCGAAGCGGGGCTTTCTACTGGGCGATGGACGCACCGCCGCATAGTGCGCCCATCCGATCGGTGGTTCCCCTCACCAGATCCACCGATTCTTCACGGTGCGCGGGGTCCGGGCGTTGCCGCGATGCCCTTCGGAACGGTTCGACACGCGGGCACCGCGACCAATCCGGGCCCGCGTGTCGTCGATCGCCAACCCGCCGATTCGCATACCCGACACGGGGATGTAGAGGCTCAGTCCCCCTGAAACCTCTTGCTTCCGCGCCGTGCCGGCGTCGTTGTTCGGTTCGGGTGTGATCGTTGTTCCTCCTTGCATCGTCTAGGGGAACGGTAAGGGGGTGAGCCGGCCGCGTCGTTCGCCGCCACGACGCTCCGAGTGTCACGGCCGTGACACTCGGGACGGCCCTTTCAGCGCGTCCGCTGGGTCAGCTGGTCGAGCTCGACGACGATCGTGCGGCCCCGCTTGAGCTCGATCACCCCACGTCGCTCCTCCTCCCGCAGCACGCGATTCACGGTCGCGCGCGACGTGCCCGCGATCTCCGCAATCTCCTCCTGCGTCAGCGGGATGACGGACGTGCCGTCGCGGTCGTAGACCGTGGCCAGCTGGCGTAGGTGGCGCCGGACACGAGTCTCGGCATCGACGTAGTGCGCCTCCAGCAAGCGCTCGTTCATGAGGCGGATCACCTCGGCGAGCAGGCCCACCAGGACGCGGTCGACACCCGGATGGCGCTTCCGCAGGCGCTCGAAGTCCTCGCGAAAGATGGAGCGGGTCTCGGCCGCCTCGAGCGCGACCACGGTCGCGGAACGGTGACTCGGCGGCGAGACGAGCGCCAGCTCGCCGAACGCATCGCCCGGACCGTAGATCGCCAGCAAGGTCGTGTCACCGAGCGGCGTCCGGATCCGCGCGGCGAAGCGTCCGCTCACGACGAGATGCAGCGAGTCGGCGGGGTCGCCTTCATGGAAGACGACTTCGCCGCGATCGAACGGGCGACGGCGGGCGATCGTCAAGACCTGCTGCAGCTCGTCGCTCGGGACGTCGGACAGGAGCTTCCATTGCACGAGGCGAACTATCGGAGATCTCGCACCGAAAGTCACGGCCCACCGGGGTACGGTCTCCCGAGTCGTGTCGGTAGCAGGCCCGCACTCCGTCCTCGAAGAGCTGTGGTCGCCGGTCGCGGCTCTCACAGCGGCGCATGACGGCCGCGCCGGTGGGATGATCACGTCGACAGCCGTGACAGCGAGCCTCCTGCCCGAGTCGCCGCGGATCGCGGTGCTTCTGGCGGGCGGCCACCGCACGCAGGAGCTCGCCCTCGCCTCTGGAGCCTTCGCGATTCACCTGCTTCCCGCCGAGCCGGTCGAACGGTCGCTGGAGATCTTCAGAACGCTCGGCTTCCGGTCGGGTCGCGACGTCGACAAGCTGGCGGGGATCCCGTGGCGGCCCGGGGCGACGGGCGCGCCGTTGCTCGAGGAGGCGCTCGCCTACGTCGAGGCGCGCATCGTCCGGACGCTCGACGCAGAGGACGTGACTGTCGTGCTCGCCGACGTCGTCGGCGGGGCGCGCTTGCGCGAGGGGCACCATCTGACGATCGAGGTCGTGCGCGCGCACCTGACGAGCGACGACCGGTCCGCCTGGGACGCCCGGCTCGCGGAGGAACTTCTCGAGGCACGCAGGCGGCGGGTTACTCGCGCCTGAGCCAGTCGGAAAGCTTCCCGCCGGCCTTCTCCATTCCCTCTCCCGCTTCGCGGAAGATCGTCTTGAAGCGGCGCGTGTAGTAGTCGACCGCGTCTCCGGCCTCGGCGCGGGGATCGGCGTCCACGTCCCGCGTCGGATAGACGCCGCCGATGATCCGGTCGTAGGCGCCGGAGCGGATCCAGTTCATCAGCTCGCCGACCCGCCGGACGGGATACGCGTGGTCGAACCGCCGCTCGACGAAGAAGCGCGAAACCTTGTCCCAGCCGGACTCCCACTCGCGGTACTCGGTCGCCTGGCGGAGGAAGGCGTCGAGGTTGAGCCGGCGGGAGTCCAGGCCGGCGGCGAGCACCATCAGCACGCGGCAGATCACGAGCGGGTCACGGGTGACGAGCACGGCGGCGCGATCCGCCGAGAGCTCGGACGCGCGCGACCACTCCAGCAACGCCGTACGCACGGCGAGCAGCGGCAGCCCTCCGAGAATCGGAAGCGCACTGACCGTCGTCGTCATCTGGAGCAGGATCAGCAGCGCAGTCCGGTAGAGAACATGGTCGGACAGGATGTGCCCGACCTCGTGGCCGAGGACGCCCCGCAGCTCGTCTTCGTCCAGCAGCTGCAGCAGCTCCGAGTTGAGGACGACCATCGGTTTGCCCGAGCCGACGGCGGCGGCGTTCGCGAACGGGAACTGCGTCAGGTACAGGTCATAGGTCTCCGGCAGGTCGAGCGCCTCGAGCGCGCGCTCGTAGCCCCGGTAGACGTCGGGCAGCTGATCGGCGCCGAGCTTGACGGAGTTGGCGAGCAGGACCTGGCGGAAGGCGCGCTCGTACTGGAACTCGATCAGGCGCCTGACGACGGTGTCGAGCATCGGTACCGACTTCAGCGCGGCGGTGGCGGCCCGGTCTGCGGGGTGCTCGTAGGCCTTCGAGGAGATGTTCTTCAGCCGGTAGCGGATGAGCTCGGTCTCGGTCATCGCTCGTAGCTTGCCCGGGATCGACGGCCGGCGAGTCGCTCGAACGGAGGATTTCCTAGGAGCTCTTCGTTGCGCCGATCCCGTCCGGGCGTCGGAGGAGAAGACTCAATCCCAGGCGCATCGGCTTGAGAGTAGATTGCCTGCAAATGGAGCCGAACGAGGATTCCTGGGAGTCAGCGGGGTGGCAGGCCGGCCCTGAGCAGCTCGAGCGCGAGGAGGTGTTGCGGCTCGCCCGCCACCTCGCCGAGCAGCGCGAGCGCCATCGGACCGAGGAGCTCGCGGAGATCGAGGAGCTGAAACGGGCGCTGCGCGAACGCGCGGCTCAGGTCGCCGTCCGCGAAGCGGAGGTCGAGCAGCGCCGGCTCGAGCTCGAGGAGCGCGACGTGACGACACGGACCGAAGGGTGGCGGCGGATCCGGCTTCCGCGGGGCGAGCGGCGCCACACAGAGGTTCACGGCGAGGACGAAGCGTACGCCGAGGAGCTGATCACGAGGCGCGAGGCCGAGCTGGAGCAGCGACTCGCCGACCTGCTGCCGAAGGAACGGCGGCTGGCGGAGGCCGAAGCGGAGCTCCGCGAGCGCGAGATGGGGCTGACCGCGGCCGAGAATGCGGCAGCCGAACGCGAAGAGCAGATCGCCCGGGAGCGAGCCGAGCTCGAGGCGGCCCAGCGGCAGCTGCACGAGGGCGAGGCCGGGCTCGCGGCACGCGCGCGCGAGCTCGAGGACGCGCAGGGTGCGGTTGCACGACGAGCCGACGAGCTCGAGGCGGCGCGAGCCGAAGTGGACCGGCGAGCGGCGGAGCTCGAGGCGGCCGGAGCCGACGCGGCCCGGCAACGCGACGAGCTCGAGGCGGCGCGGAGCCAGCTCGCTCGCAGGACGGACGAGCTCGTGGCAAGAGCCGCGACGATCGAAGCGACCGGAGAGGAGACGACAGCGGCCAGCGGCGAGCTCGAGGCGGCCCGGGACGAGCTCGAGACGCTCCGGACGTCGCTGGAGGCCCGCGACCGGGAGCTGCAGGCACGACAGCAGGAGCTGGCGGCGCGCGAGACCGGGCGCACGGACGAGCGCGACCGGGAGCTCGCCCGGCGCGAGGCGCGGATCCAGGGTCTCGAAGCGGAGTTCCGCGCACGCGAGGCCGAGCTCTCCAGGCTGCAGGCGGCACTCGCCGCGCGCCAGGAGGAGCTGCGGCGCCGTGAGCGTCGGCTCGAGGATGCCGAGCGGCTCCGCGACCGCGCCGCCGCGCAGCCGGTCGCGCCCTACGTCAGCTTCACCGAAGGCCTCGACGCACTCGCCGGCGGGGGCCGGCGCGAGCCACCGGCCTGGCAGTGAGCTAGTGCGAGTGGCCGAGCTCGGCCAGCACGCGCGTGCAGACGTCGACCACCTGGGGGTCGAACTGCGTGCCGGCGCCCTCTTCGAGACGGCGTAGCGCCTCGTTCTCCGGAAGCCGCTTGCGATACGGCCGGTCGGTCGTCATCGCATGGTAGGCGTCGCAGACGAAGATGATCCGCGACTCGATCGGGATGTCCTCGGCGGCCCTCTGGTCCGGATAGCCACAGCCGTCGTACCGCTCGTGGCAGTGCCGCACGATCGGGCGCACTTCTTCGAGCCGGTCGATCGGAGCGATGATGCGCTCGCCGAGCTCGGGATGCGTCTCCATCACCGCGCGCTCCTCGTCCGTGAGCGGGCCGGGCTTCAGGAGGATGTGCTCCGGGATCCCGATCTTCCCGATGTCGTGGAAGAGGGCGCCGAGCTCGAGCCGCTTCAGCTGGCGCGTGTCGAGACCGAGCCCGGCGCCGACCTTGAGGGCGAGGTCGGTGATCCAACGTGCGTGTGAGGACGTGTATTCGTCGTTCGCCTCGAGCGCGTTCGCGAGCGCCTCCACCGTGTCGAGGAACGTCTGTTCCAGGTTCCGGAAGTTGCCCGCGTTCGTGAGGGCGAGCTTCGCCTGGTGCGCGATTCCGGCCAGGAGCCGCAGGTGCTGCTCGGAGAACTCCTCCTCCGCCGGCGTCGCAACGACGATGCAGCCGACGCGGCCGCCGTCGAGCGACAGCGGCGCGACCGCGAACGGACGACCGCCCTCGACCTCCGCCGCACCGTCGAACCGGTCGTGGAGCTCCGGGCCGACCACGAACGGCTCGCCATGCTCGAGGAAGTCGACCGTGCGGTCGTGGTCGAACCGGACCCGCGCCAGGCGCCCGTGGTCGATCTGGGAGTAGCCGAAGGTGGCGCGCGCGTGTACATCGTCTCCGGCTGCGTCCTGGAACCACACCGAGGCGCGCGGCGCATTGACCGCACGTGCAGACAGCTCCACGATCCGGTCGAGGACCTCGTCCATCTCCTCGGCCAGCGCCAGCTCGCGGCTGAACTCGAGCAGGGCGGTCGCACGCTCCGCCTCACGTCGCGCCGCCTCGTAGAGAGACGCGTTCTCGAGCGCGACCGCGGCGTGGCCGGCAAGCACCTCGAGCAGGCGTACGTCGTCCTCGTCGAACTGGTTGAGGCCGAGCTTCGACAGGACGATCACGCCGATCACGCGCGTGCCGAACCGGAGCGGGACGTAGATCTGCGACTCGTCGATCCGGTCGGTGCCCGGAACCTGCCGGCCGAGCGGATGGTTCGCCGCGTCGCCGATCAGCAGCGACTCGCCCGTCGCCGCGACATGACCCGTGATCCCCTCGCCGAGCTTTCCGGCCAAGAGCTCCAGCGACGGCTGGACGCGAGAGAACGTGCCGACGAACGCGATCGGGACGACGTTCTCGCCCTCGACCGCGAACACGCGGCAGTTGTGGTAGTCGATCAGCGAGCGCAGCTCGTTCGCGATCACGTTGCCGATCTCGCGCACGTCGTTGAGGCGGTTGAGCTTCCCGCCCAGGCTCTGGAGCATCTTCATGTGCGCGATCGAGCGGACGTCGCGCGCCGACGGCACCGCCTCGCCCTCCGGCCGCTCCGTCGACGTGTCGTCGTAGAGGACGATCTGGTTCTTGCCGCGGGCCTTCGCCGTCATCATCGCGGCCTCGGCGCAGGCGATCAGCTCGCGCGGGTTCATCGCATGCTCGGGGCCGCGCGCGAGGCCGACCGAGACCGTAATCCGGCCCGCGGGGTCGAATGCCTCCGCGGCGACGCTGTCGACGAGGCGACCCGCGAGACGTTCGGCGTTCTCCGCGCTGCGAGAGGTCATCACGATCGCGAACTCCTCCCCGCCGAGCCGGCAGACGACGTCCGAGCCGCGGACGCAGCCGCGCAGGGTCACGGCCAGGGCGCGCAGGATCTCGTCGCCGGCGCCGTGGCCGAAGACGTCGTTGACCCGCTTGAAGTCGTCGATGTCGAGCATGAGGACGGACACGGCGTCGTGCGATCGGCTCGCCGTGGTGAGCTCGGAACGCAGGCGCTCGTGGAAGTAGCGGTGGTTGTAGAGCCCCGTCAGCGGGTCGGTCTGGGCCTGGTGCTCGAGCCGGGCGCGGATCTGCGCGTTGTCGAGCGCCAGTGCCGCCGCGTCCGCGAACCGTTTCGCCAGCTCGAACTCGTCGTCTCCGAAATGCGCTTCCTCGCCGAGGCGATAGATGTTGAGGGCGCCCTTGATCGAGTCGCGCGCGATCAGCGGGATCGTGATCAGCGCCTCGGGCTCGTCGGCGGGCGTGCCCGCGACAGTGGCGACGCGAGGATCGAGGTGCGCCTGGTTGACGCGCACCGGCTCGCGGTACTCGACACCCCAGCCGGTCAGCCCGACGCCGAAGGGGCACGTGCCCGCGAGGATCTTGTCCGCCCACTTGTCCCGTGCCCATACCGGTTGGAGGAGGCGGCGCGGCACGTCGGCCTCGTAGATCGTGAGGGAGTCGTGCGGGATCAGCTCCGCGAGCGCGTCCGCGATCCGGTCGAGCAGCGCATCGAGGCTCTGCTCGGCGAGCACGTCGTGGAAGACGTCCGCCAGGCGGCGGTACGACTCGACGAGCGAGCGCTCCTCGACGTGCACGGCCGAGCCGGTCGACCGGTCGTCGATCAGCCTCAACGGATAGGCGGGATCGCTCATCTGTGGAGAGTGGTGAACAGCTGCCGCAGGATCTGAATGCCCCTTTCCGAGCCGAAACACAGCATCTCCGCGTTTCCGCTGTCTCGTATCCCCCGGTCGAGGGAATAGCGGAGGAATGCCGAAAACGGCCGAGACCGGATCCGCCGCGGACTTCCTGCCGCCACGGCTGAATCTGCCCGCGCTCCGCGAGGCCGCGACCGGCTGTCGCGGCTGCCATCTCTGGCAGGTGGGAACGCAGACCGTGTTCGGCGAGGGCGCTCGCGACGCGCAGGTGATGTTCGTCGGTGAGCAGCCTGGCGACCAGGAGGACAAGGCCGGAAAGCCGTTCGTGGGACCGGCGGGGCGACTTCTCGACGATGCTCTGGTCGAGACGGGAATCGACCGGTCGCTGACCTACGTCACGAACGCGGTCAAGCACTTCAAGTGGCAGGCGCGCGGCAAGCGCCGGATCCACCAGAAGCCGAACTGGGCCGAGATGACCGCCTGCCGGCCGTGGCTCGAGGCCGAGCTCGCTGTCGTGCGGCCGCGCGTGCTCGTCCTCCTCGGCGCGACGGCGGCGCAGACCCTGCTCGGGCGGCAATTCCGCGTCACACAATGGCGTGGCCGGCTCGTCGACTCGGATCTCGCCGAAGCGGTGACGGCGACGGTTCACCCGTCTTCGATCCTCCGCGGCGAGCCGTCCGAGCGGGAGGCGAACTTCGCGGCGTTCGTGGACGACCTCCGCTTCGTCGCAAAGCTGCTCTAGCCGATACAACTAGCTTCTCGTGCTGGGGAGGCTGTTTCGGAGGACGGTTCTGCTCGTCGCGGCGTCCCTGGCGCTGCTCGCCGGCGGAGGAGCGGCTCAGACGCCGCCGCCCACCTGCTTCGGCGCGAGAGCGACAGTCGTCGGGACGGGCGGTTCCGACAAGATGCAGGGAACCTCCGGTCCAGACGTGATGGTCGGGCAAGGGGGCAACGACACCATCGACGGCGCCGGCGGCGACGATCTGATCTGCGGGAACAACGACAACGACACGCTCCGCGGTGGTACCGGGAACGACAGGATCGATGGGGGGAGCGGCGCTGACACCGTCATCGGCGACGCCGGCAACGACACCGTCGACGGCGGCGGCGGGGACGACTTCGACGTCCTGTCGGGCGGGCCGGGCAACGACACGATCATCGGCCGGCACGGCGGCGACGTCGTGAGCGACGAGGTCGACTACCGGCAGTCCGCCGCCGCGGTCCAGGTGGACCTCGGAGCGGGACGCGCGACCGGCGAGGGCACCGACACGCTCACCGGCATCGACTGGGCGATCGGCTCGCAGTCCGGCGACGTGCTCACCGGCAACGACCGGGACAACGTCATCGACGGCTCGGGCGGGAACGACAGGATCGACGGCGGCCCCGGCGGCGACCTTCTGAGCGGCGGTGGCGGCGACGACACGATCACAGGCGGCTCGGCCGGCACCGGCGCCCTCGCGCACGACTACGCCGTCTACTCGGCCGCACCGGGCCCGGTCCAGGTCGACCTCGCGGCGGGGCGCGCAACCGGCTGGGGCAACGACGCCCTGGCGGGCATCGAGGGCGTCTTCGGCTCCCGCTTCGGCGACGTGCTCGCCGGCGGTGACGGCGACAACCTCCTCTGGGGACAGGACGGCGACGACGAGCTGCGCGGCCAGGACGGCGAGGACTTCGCGCTCTTCAGCAAGCCGGTCGACGCCGATCTCGGACAGGGGCGCGCGCTCGGCGAGGGGACGGACAAGCTCGTCGGGATCGTCGGTCTGGTCGGCTCGGGCGGCAACGACAAGCTCACCGGCGACGCCAAGCGGAACGTCCTTGCCGGTGGATCCGGCGGCAGCGACGTCCTCTCGGGCGCCGGCGGGCCGGACGTTCTGCTCAGCGGCGGGCCGAGCACCTTGCTGGGCGGGGGCGGCGCCGACCGGCTCGACGGCGGAGCGGGCAAGGACGCGCTCGACGGCGGGCCCGGCGACGACCTCCTCTCCGGTGGCGGCGGTGACGACACGATCGACGGCGGCGCGGGCGTCGAGGACGTCGCCGACTACCTCTTCGCAGCGGCGATGCACGTCGACCTCCTCCAGGGCACCGCAACCGGCGACGGCACAGATCGCCTCCTCAACGTCGAGGGAGTCTCAGGGTCGACCAAGGACGACGACATCACCGGCGACGCGAAGGCGAACTCGCTCTCGGGCGGAGACGGGAACGACCGCATCTCCGGCGGCGCCGGGCCGGACTTCCTGGACGGAGGCATCGGCCAGAACGCCCTGGACGGCGGGCCGGGCAGCGACTACTGCAGGCAGAGAGGGCTCCGGTGCGAGGCCAGCGGCGCGCCGAACATCCCCGGGCCAGCGCCGTTGCCGCCCGGAGTGACGCCGCCGCCGGCTGTCGCGCCGACCCGCGCGCAGGCCCTGCGGATCCTCAGGGCAACGCCGCGGGGCTCTGCGTACGCCCTTGCCCTAGGAGCCGAGATCAGGGGGCCGCTTGGCCCGGCGCGGCCCCAGCGCGGCGAGACGGCCGCGTACAAGTACGCCGCGGAGCCGGTGTGCTTCGCGACGAAGCCGTACGCGACCGAGATCGCGCCGCCTCGGTCCGTCCTCCCCGTCGCCGGGGACGGCAAGCCGGAGGAGGCGTGGTGGCAGGGGACGCTCTTCCGTGGCGACCCGAAGCGGAAAGGGCGCTACAAGAAGTTCAAGACGACACCGTGGGCTCGCGCGGAGCTCGCGGGCGGGGCCGCCATTCCGGGGTTGACGCTGTGGAAGGACCAGACGGGGAAGCGGCCGTTCCCGAACTCCGTCCGCCTGCCGGTCAAGCGCGGTCGCTACGTGTGGAAAGGGAACCTCTACTGGGTCCGTAGCGGCGGGCAGGTCTTCGAGCCGATCGAGCCGCACATCATCCGCGCGCGCACGATCAGGCACAGCAAGCAGTGCGTCTTCGGCTGATTCAGCCCGCGGCGGGCCACTGGTCGCACGTGCGCCGATAGGACTTCCCGGGCAGGAACCGGTCCCACTCGCTGCGAGTGAGGTTCCGGCCGACGACGGCGCAGGCCCGCGCGCGGAGCGTCGCCTCGTCGGCCCACGGCTTCACGTCCCAGAGGAGAACACTGCCATCGGCGCCTGCCGACGCCACGCGGGTGCCGTGAGCGGCGAAGGCGACGGAGTAGACCGTTCCGGAATGGCCCGTGAGTGGCTCGCCGAGCAGCTGCCGACTCGCGATGTCGAACAGGACGACGTCGCCTGCTTCCGTGCCCGCGGCGGCGAGATGTCCGTCAGGGCTGAAGCGAACGGCGCTCAGCGGCGATGGACCCTGCAGAGGCTCGCCCTTCGGCGTACGCGTGCCGACGTCCCAGAGCTTGACGACCCGCTCCCCGCCCGCGCTCGCGAGCACCTTGCCGTCCGGAGCGAAGGCGACGCTCACCACGTCGCGGTTGTGGGCTGTGAACGGCTTGCCCAGGAGCGCGCGGCTCTTAGCGTCCCACAGGGCCACCGTCCCGTCTTCCCGGCCGGCGGCGAGTGTGCGGCCGTCGGGACTCAGCGCGAGGTCGAGAGCGAGCGGCGGTTGGGTGCGGTCGCGCGGCAGCGGGCGACCGAGGCGTGACGTGCCTCCGAGGAGAACATTGCCGTTCTGCAGGGAGGCTGCGAGGGTCGTGGCGTCGTCGTCCAGGGCGACGCCGATCACCTGCTCCTGAGCGGGAAGACGCCTCACCTGTCCCCCAGCGGCGTGAGTGACGAGAACGCCGCCGGCCTGCGTACCCGCGGCGAGCGTCCTACCGTCGCCCGAGAGCGCGACCTTGAGGATGCCCTCGCCGCGAACCCTGCGCCGGACGACGGTGCCGCCCCGAAGCGTCCACACGAGCACCTCGGAGTCGTTTGCGGCGGCGAGCACCGTACCGTCGGCGGACGCGGCAACGGATGCGACGGGTGCGTCTTCGTACGCGAGCTGAGCGGCACGCGGATCGTCCCGCGCATCCCAGAGGATTGCCGTGCCGTCGTCGCTTGCGGATGCCAGCAAGCGGCCGCTGGGCGCGAAGGCGAGTCCGCCGGCCGAGTCGGTGTGGCCGACGAGCGGCACCGGCAGCGGCCGGCCGCTCGCGAAGTCGAGCAGCGTGATCCGACCACCGGTGCCGGCGGCGGCGAGACGCTTCCCGTCGGGACTGAACGCGAGCGCGGTTGCCGAACGGAGCGCGGGGAGCCGCCGCGGTCCCGACTGCGGTGCATTGACGTCCCACAGCTCGACCGGTCCGTTCGCCCGCGCGACGGCGAGGCGGCGTCCGTCCGGGTGGAACGCGATCGCGTCGATGCCGGCGCGGCCCGAGAGCCGGGTCTCCGCGCGAGTTCGTACGTCCCACACGCTCACGGCATCGATCCCCGCGACAGCGAGCATTCGGCCGTCAGGGCTGAAGCCGATGTGGATCGCCGTCCGGCCGCCCCTCGAGAAGGGCGGGCCGATGGGGCGGCGGCTCCCGACATTCCATACGACTGCGGCATCCCCGGTCGCGGCTGCGAGGAGCCTTCCGTCCGGGCTGAACGCCACGTCGCTGACGCTCGGCGCCTGCAGCTTCGCCTCCTGACGACGGCCCGCGGCGTCCCAGAGCCGGACGAATCCGTCCGAACCGGCCGAGGCCAGCGTCCGCCCTGCACCGAACGCGATCGCGTTCCCCGACGGAGCAGCGCGGGCGGGAAGGAGGGGCTCGCCGACCGGACGCCGCGTCGAGGCATCCCACAGCCGGATGCCGCCGTCCTCGCCGATCGAGGCGAGCAGCTTCCCGTCCCGGCTGAAGGCGACGTCGTTGACCGGGCCCACATGCCCGCGGAGGAACTGCAGGATCCGGCCGCCCCGCTGCACGGCCGACAGCAGCACCGAGCGTCCCTCAGGAGTCGCGTGCCGCCGCTCCGCCTCGAGACCGAGGAGGAGCGCGACGTCGAGGCGGCCCCCCAGCTGCAGCTGGTCCCCAGCGGCCTGGACGAGGGCGCGCGCCGTCGCGGACCGCTCCTCGCGCTGTGCACGCCCGCGCTGGTTCGCAGCGACGATCGCCGCCGCTGCCGTCAATCCCAAAAGGATCGCCAGCGTCGCGGCGATGCCCTTCAGGAGCCGCTGGCGGCGGCGCCTCGCCTCGGCCTCACGCTCGAGCGCGGCTCGGCAGGCGTCGAGGAACTCGCGCTCCTCGCCCGAGAGCCGAGCGTCGTTGGCTTCGGCCCACTCCTGAGCCGCGGACAACCGCGCTCCTCGGTAGAGCAGACCAGGATCACGCTCGAGCCGGATCCATTCGCGCGAGTCGTCGGTAAGGCGGCGGTGGATCAAGAGCCCTGCGCGGTCCTCCTCGAGCCAGCGCCGCAGGAGCGGCCATTCGCGGATCAGGGCCTCGTGCGCGACCTCGACCGCGTCGAGACCGACCGTCACGAGCCGGGCGCGGGCGAGGATGTCGAGCACCTCCTCGACGGCCGCCTGCTCATCGCCTCCCGGCAGCAGCTCGCTAAGGCTCGCACGGCGGCGTGTGTCCTCCGTTCCCTGGCCCGGCTCGGTCAGCCGCAGGAAGATCCGTCGTGCGACCTCCTGCTGCTCGGGGTCGAGCTGGCCGTAGACGGCGTCCGCGGTCCGGGCGATCGCTCCGCGAACACCGCCGGAGTCGTCATAAGCAGCGAGCGTCATCGTGTGGTCCTGCCGGCGCGACCAGGTCTCGAGGAGCGCATGGGAGAGGAGCGGCAGGCTGCCGGGCTCGCCGCCGACGTCGTCGAGGATGCGCGTGACAAGACCGGGCTCGAGCTGGAGTCCCGCCTTCGCAGCCGGTCGCTCGATCGCGCGACGGATCTCGGCCTCGCGCATCGGCCCGACGAGCGACTGGTGGTCCTGGACCAGCGCGGCGAGCGCGGGATACGAAGCGCAGTGCCCGTAGAAGTCGGCGCGGAGCGCGAGGACGACGAGCGTCTGCGCGCTCTCCTGCGCCGCGTGCGCGAGCAGCTCCACGAACAGCCGCCGCTCCTCCTCGTCGCGGCAGAGCGTGAAGACCTCCTCGGCCTGGTCGACGATGAGCACCACCCTCGCGTCGCCCGACTGGTCGAGCAGCAGCTGGCGCACGGCGAGGCAGAGGTTGTGCGGGTCTCGACGGAGATCCTCGAGGACGGATCCCGGCGACAGCCCGCGCTCGGTCGCGAGACGGACGGCGAGCTCCTCGAGCGGATGCGCGCCCGGGGTCATGATCACGACCTTCCAGTCGCGGCCCTGGGCGAGGCCGTGCGCGCCGCCCCAGATCGCCGGGACGAGGCCGGCTCGCACGACCGACGACTTGCCGCTCCCGGACGGTCCGATCACGGCCAGAAAGGCCGATCCGGCGAGACGGCCGGCGAGGTCTGCGATCAGCTCCTCGCGCCCGAAGAAGAACTCGGCGTCCTGCGGCTGGAAAGCCTCGAGGCCCTTGTAGGGCAGCCCGACCTCGCCCCGGAACGCCGCGTCGTCGGCGGTCTGCTTGTCGAGCGTGCGCGGCGGCGGGAAGTCGACCGAGAGGCCGGCGATCTCCAGCTGGAAGAGCCGCTCGGGCCGGTCGAAGTCCTTGAGGTGATGCTCGCCCAGGTCGCGCAGCTCGAGCCCTTCCAGCTCCTCTCCCTGCGCCACCGCGCAGGTCGACTGGGAGACGAGCACCTGGCCGCCGTGCGCCGCGGAGCAGATACGGGCGGTGAGGTGAAGCCCGAGGCCGAAGTACCCCTCCTCCTCCACCGCGGGCTCGCCCGTGTTGAGGCCCATGCGTACGCGGAGCTCCTGTCCGTCGGGCCACTCGTGGCCGGCGAGGGCGCGCTGAGCGGCAGCGGCCGCGGCAACCGCGTCGCGCGCGCGCCGAAAGACGACGAAGAAGGCGTCGCCCTCGGTCCCCATCTCCTCGCCGCCGTATTGCGCGAACGCCGCGCGCATCAGCGTCCGGTGGTCGGCCAGGACCTGCGCGTAGCGATCGCGGAGCCGCCGGAGCAGCCGCGTCGACCCCTCGATGTCGCTGAAGAGGAAGGTGAGTGTCCCGCTCGGAAGCTCAGCCAATCCGGCCCGCCGCGCGGGAGCTACGTGTCAGATGCCTGCGGCTGCGTCTCGGTGGCCGTCGGCTCGACCTCGACCGCCTCGGCCTCGCGCGTCCGCTCGGCGAGGTCGTGAGCCAGATCCTCGCGCGCAACGTCCTCAGGATCGTTGTCGGTCTCCTCCCATGGGCGCGAGGACGGCGTCGGCCCAGGCGCCGGCCCCGCGAGCCGGAACCAGCCGTAGGCAAGCGCCGTGCCGAGTCCGAATCCGAGCAGCAGTCGTTTCATGGAACCTCCGAGTCCGTATTTCGCCGAACGCCTACCCTACGCCAATGGGACGGAGGCTAAAGCAGGCGAAGCCGCTTTAGCCGCAGACCGAACTGATGCGGGCGGGGACGCCGAAGGCGCCACCGTCCGCACCCCGGAAACAGTCGCCAACCCAGATCTCATAAGAGCGCGGGGCTCCGCCCCGCGCGTTCCCCGCGACCAGCGACGTACCTGAAAACCCGCGCGAGAGCGCAGCTCTCGCGCGGCCCATTAGTCGCCCCAGTCGAAGTCGCGGCTGCGGCTCCAGAGACCCTCTTCGGTGTCCGGGCCTGCATGCTCCGCGGTGTCCTCGCCGGGCCAGGAGAGAACGGTCGGCTCGGACGCGACAGCGGGCTCCTGGCCGTCCATCGTCTCCTCCAGCCGGGCCTGCTCCTCGGTCTTGAAGAGCGGGTGGTTGTCGAAGGGGTCGTCGCTCTTGTACTGCGTGAGCGGCATCGTCTGCTCGAGCTTCGCGTTCCGCTCTCTCAGCTCGAGGTGATCCTGAATGACCTGCGCGAACAACGACGGTGTCTCAACCGGCATGGGGCCTCCTGGGGTGGAAACAGGTGGGGGCGACGTACAGCGGCCGATTCTAGCCCCTCCACCGGCGTTTTCCACAAAGGAACGGAGGCTAGCCGGAGGCGCTCTGGGAGCCGGCGACGGACTCGGACGCGACGGAGACGCGGTTCTTTCCCGTCCGCTTGGCCTCGTAGAGGGCCGAGTCCGCGGCGGAGAACAACGCCGAAGCCGATTGCGCCTCGGGATGGGCGGCGACGCCGAAGCTCGCGGTCACCGAGATGGGCTCACCGTCGACCGAAAGGACGATCCGCCCGGCGAGGGCTCGCCGGATGCGGTCCGCGACATGCGCGGCGCCCTCGAGATCAGTCCCGGGTAGGACGAGCAGGAACTCCTCGCCGCCCCACCGGCCGGCGAGGTCGATGTCGCGGACGCTCTCGCGCAGAAGCGTTGCGAACTCCCTGAGGACGACGTCCCCGGCCTGGTGACCGTAGCGGTCGTTTACTTCCTTGAAGTCGTCGAGGTCGGTGATGACCAGCGCGAGCGGGCCGGGGAATCGCTCCGAGCGGGCGAGCTCCGCGTTGAGGGTCTCCTCGCACGAGCGGCGGTTCGCGAGCCCCGTGAGTCCGTCCAAGAGCGCCTGGCTGGAGACGATCCGATGGAGCCGGGCGGCTTCGAGTGCGATCATGGCCTGGCCCGCGAGCGAGGCTGCCGTCATCCGGTCCTCGTCCGAGAACTCGTCCGCGAACAGCATCATCGAGCCGTAGCTGATCTCGCCGGCCAGGAGCGGCTGCTCGATCCGCGCGCGGCCCGTATCGGGGGATCCGACCTCGACGAGCTCGTTCGTCGGGCCGACGAAGACGCCGCCGGCTGCCCCGGTCGCCTCGACCGCCGTCTCCACGAGGACGCGACGAAGCTGCTCGGGGTCGTGCGTCGCGGCAAGTGCTTCGCCGAGGCGGTCGATCGCCTCCCGAAGTCGCGCGCGTTCCGACGCGAGCTCCTCCAGCCGGGCCTGGAGCTGCAAGGCCATGTCGTTGAAGGCGCGGCCGAGCAGTGCGAGCTCGTCCCGGCCCTGAACCGGGACGCGCTGCTGCAGGTCGCCACGCGCGATCGCGCGCGCCGCATCGACCAGCCGCTTGATCGAGCCGACGATCGCTCGGCCCTCGACGTAGGCCACCAGCATCACGATCACCAGCGAAGCGAGCAGGCCGATTACGAGGCGCCGCTGCGACGCCCAGTTCGCCGCGTCGATCTTCGCCTGCGGGCTGAGCACGGCCAGCGTCGCGGACGGCTGCTCCTGCAGCGTGCCGGCGGCGACCGCCCGATAGCGGGTCCCCGCGAGCCTCACGGTCGCCGTGCGGCCGGCCGGCGTCGTCAGGCGCCCGGAGATCCCGCGCGGCCCCGCGACGATCCGCCCGTCCTTCAGCAGGACGACGTGGCCGCTCTCGCCGAGGCCGGATCGGAGCTCGAGCCGATGGACGAGACCGCCGTTCAGCGGGACGGAGGCGATCACGAGGCCGCGCGAGCCGGCCGGCCCGACGACCGCAACCTGCCGCGTGGCAGCGAGCGGGACGCGTGTGCCGACCCGCAGATCCCCGGCGACGACCGTCAGCCGCGGATGGCCCAGCAACAACCGTTGCAGGGTCGCGCGGTCGCGTGCCAGCAGCGCGCGCTGGAACGACGGATTCCGGGACATTGCAGCTGCCTCGCGATCGGCCGCCCGCAACTCGTCCTGATATCCGGCGATCGTCGCCCGAAGGCCCGCCTGAAGCAACGCGTCCACGCGCCGCGTCTCGCTCCGCGAGGCGACGGTCGAGAAACCCCAGAACGCAGCCGCCAGCGGCAACAGCGACAGCAACAAGAAATATGCGACGAGCTTGACTCTGAAACTACCCATGACGGCTGTCCTTCAGCTCCCGGCCTCCCCTGCCGATAGTCCTCTCGTAAGGGTTGTCGGCCTCCAAGGGGAGGAACATGAGTAGAACTTGCGCGCGCGTCCTAGCCGCCGTGCTGATGACGGGGGGTATCGCCACGGCGCTGGCACTGCCGGCACTGGTCGGAGACCGGCCGGACGAGCCCCGGGCCTTGATCGCGCCACCGTCATCGCTCGAGCGCATCGTCCGCGTCCACACAGGTGCGGCGAGCGAGCGGCCGAACCCGACGAACACGGGAACACACGTTTCGATCGGCCGGCGCTCGCCGGCCTTCGCCAGCGTCGGCAGCCACCGAGGGCTGGCTGACCACGGCAACGGACCGTCCCGGCCTCAGGCTCCTGCCGCCGCGCCGATCGCGGCTCCTAGACCGGCTCCTGCGCCCGCACCGACGGTGACGGGACCGCCCGCGGCCCCCGCGTCGGCGCCCGCGCAGGCAGCGCCCGCAGTCGTGGAGCCTTCGCGCGAGCTCGCCTCGTCGAACGCGCACGGGAACGGCAAGAGCAAGGGCAACGGCAAGGCCAAGGGCCATGACAAGCAGAAGGCGAAGGCCGACGCCGTGCCTCCGTCAGCCCAAGAAGAGGAGAGCGAGGCTGCGCCCGCCCCCGTCGCCGCACCGGCATCAGTCCCCGCAGATGACGGAGACGAAGCCGACGCCTCGCACGGCAACGGGAAGGACAACGGCAAGGACCACGGAAACGGCCATGCCCACGGCGATTGACTGAGGCGCCGCTTGCGGCGCCGTTGTCAGGACGCCCGGCTCCGCCGGGCGTCCGTCTGCACCGGCCGGCCGACACCATGTGAGTCAACAGCGGCCGTGAGCCCTGTGGAAGGATAGGAGCGTGGCTCGACCCCGCTTCTTGTTTCGGCGCGCAGGCCCGTTCGGCCTCGCGCTGACCGCATGGGACATCTGGCGCCGGCTGCCGCCCAAGCAGCGGAAGCAGGTGCTCGACCTCGCCCGGAAGCATGGCCCGAAGGTGGCCGCGCGAGCGTTGCAGGCGCGGTCGAACCTACGTAATCGGCGTCGCCGCTAGCTAGGAGGGTTTGGCGGACAACGCCGCGCGTACGATCCGGTCCTGCTCCCGCAGGTGGGCGGTGGGATAGCCCTCGCTCGGGCTGGCCCGCCACGGCCGCCCGGCGAACGAGAGCGGAACGCCGCCTTCGCGGAGCGGTTCCTCGAGGCGGTGGCGAATCGTCCGCCAGGCGCCCATGTTCTGCGGCTCTTCCTGCGCCCAGACGACCTCGCGCAGATTCGGGTACGACGCGATCAGCTCCGCGTACGCCTCCACGGGGAACGGGTAGAGCTGCTCGAGCCGCGCCACGGCGACCTGCGCTGCGTTCGCGCGCTCCTCGTGGCCGGCGATGTCGTAGTACACCTTCCCGGAGCAGATAACGAGGCGCGTGACCGCGTCCCGGTCCGCGCCGGGATCGTCGATCACCGGTCTGAACCCGCCCTCGGCGAGGTCGGACAGGGTCGAGGACGCCTGCTTGAGGCGCAGCAGACCTTTCGGCGTCATCACGACCAGCGGCCGCCCGGCCGCATCGAGGGCCTGACGGCGGACGAGATGGAAGTACTGCGCCGACGTGGAGCAGTTGGCGACGCGGATGTTCTCCTGCGCGGCGAGTTGCAGGAAGCGCTCGAGCCGTGCGCTCGAGTGCTCGGGGCCGTTTCCCTCGTAGCCGTGCGGTAGGAGGAGGGTCAGGCGAGTGGTCTCGCGCCATTTTGCGAGCCCCGCGACGACGAACTGGTCGATCACGATCTGGGCGCCGTTGACGAAGTCCCCGAACTGCGCCTCCCAGAGGACGAGCGCCTCGGGCGCGGCGACCGAGTAGCCGTACTCGAAGCCGACGCAGGCGTACTCGGACAGCGGCGAGTTGTAGATCTCGAAGGAGGCGCTCGCGTCGTCGAGGTGCTGGAGGGGCGCGTGCGTCTCGCCGGTGTTGACGTCGTGGAGGACGGCGTGGCGGTGCGAGAACGTTCCACGTTCCGTGTCCTGGCCGGTCAGGCGGATCGGTATCCCCTCGACGAGCAGCGATGCGAACGCCAGCGCCTCGGCCTGGCCCCAGTCGATCCCGCCCGCCTCGACCGTCTCGAGCCTGCGCTCGAGCTGCTTCATCAGCTTCGGGTGGACCGCGAAATGGTCCGGAACGCGCAGTAACTCCTCGTTCAGATCGCGGAGGCGATCGGCCGGGACTGCCGTGACGACCTCGCCGCCGGTCGAGCTCGGAATGCGCTCTTCGGACGGCTGCGGCGTAGCCAGGGACCACTTGAGGTGCTCGTGCGCCTCGCGCAGATCGACAACGACCTGCTCTACGAACGCGTCCGCCTCCTCAGGCGTGACTGCGCCTTCCTCGATCAGCCTGGCGGCGAACTGCTCGCGCACCGTCGGGTGCTCGGCGATCTGAGCCGCCATCAGCGGCTGGGTGTACGCGGCCTCGTCTTGCTCGTTGTGGCCGTGGCGGCGGTAGCCGACGAGGTCGACGACGACGTCGCTCTCGAAGCGGCGGCGAAATGCGAGCGCGAGCCGGATCGCGGAGATCGCGGCCTCGGGGTCGTCGGCGTTGACGTGGATGATCGGGACGTCGAATCCCTTCGCGAGATCGCTGGAGTAGCGGGTCGAGCGGCCCTCGCTCGGGTCGGTCGTGAAGCCGATCTGGTTGTTGGCGATCAGGTGCAGGGTGCCGCCGACGGAGTACCCGTCCAGCCCGGACAGGTTCAACGTCTCCGCGACCTCGCCCTGACCGGGGAACGAGGCATCGCCGTGGATGAGCACGGCCAGCGCGACGCTGGGGTCGTGGAGGCCCATCCGGGTGGAGCGGTCGGTCTGCTCGGCACGCGTGCGTCCCTCGACGACCGGGTCGACCGCCTCGAGATGGCTCGGGTTCGCCGCCAGCGTGACCGTGACCTCGCCGGACCGAGTCGAGCGCGTGCCCTCCGCGCCGAGGTGGTACTTGACGTCACCGGTGCCGCCCTCCTCGGTGGCGACGACGGCCTCGATCGTCCGCTCGCCTTCGAACTCGCGGATGATCGAGTCGTAACCGAGGCCAAGCGTGTGCGCGAGGACATTGAGCCGGCCTCGGTGCGCCATCCCGATCACGACCTCGTGCGCGCCGTTCTCGGCCGCGAGCTCGATCGTCTCGTCGAGCATCGGCACCATCACGTCGAGGCCCTCGATCGAGAACTGCTTCTGCCCCAGGAATGCGCGCCTGAGGTACTGCTCGAACGCCTCGACGCGGGACAGCCGCTCCAGCAGCTCCTTCTTCTCCTCGGCTGAGAGCGGCTTCCGGTACTTGCCCGACTCGATCGCCTGGCGCAGCCAGAGCCGCTTCTCATGGTCGGAGATGTGCTCGATCTCGTAGGCGATCGTCCCCGAATACGTCGCCTGCAGGCGCGGCAGCGCCTCGGCGAGGGTCTCTCCAGGGACGTAGAGGCGAAGGACGGACGTCGGGATGCGCGCCTGCAGCTCGGGCGTGAGCTTCGGGATCAGGCGTTCCGGCTCGAGCGCGGGGTCGCCCGGGGGCTCGCTGCCCAGGGGATCCAGGTGGGCGGCCAGGTGGCCGTGCATCCGCTGCGCCTTGATGAGAGCCATGGCAGCGGCGACGCCGCCGAGCATCTCGTCGGTGACGGGCTCGGGCGGCGCCGGTGCCTGTTCGGGCGCCGGCGGGGCCTCCGCGACGGCATGACCGTTGCCGCCGAGCGTCTCGAGCAGCCGGTTCAGGCCGGGATGGGTCGCGACGAGGTCGCTCTTCCCGCTCTCGAAGAGGTGCCGCCACTCGGACGGGACCGCGTCGGGATTCTCGAGGTATTCCTCGAGCAGATCGCGTGCGTAACCCGCATTCAGGCCATCGACGTCGGCCATCACTGTTGTTGTAGCAAGCGAGCCGGAACGGCCGCGATCACCAAAGGGGATGACTCGTGACGACGGCGAAAGCAAGCCCGAGCACGAAGCACGCAGCGCCCGCATACACCGCGATGGTCGCGAGCCGGGCATGGCGGCCGCCGATCGCGGCGGCGAGGAGCGCCAGCAAGATCGCGAACGGGACGAGGCGCAGCGGCCGGTACGCGAGCCCGAGCGCACTGACGAAGATCGCCGCCGACGCGAGGAAGCCCGCGACCGTCTCGCCGGGACGGCCTGGGCCGCGCTCCGGCAGGACGCCGAACGCGAACATCCCGACACCGAGGCTGAGGTGCAGGAGGTCGTCGTCGCGGTCGAGCGGGACAAAGTTCCAGCCCGATTCCTGGGGCGTCAAGACGCCGTAGAGGGCCAGTACGAGGTAGACCAGCCCGCCGCCGATCAGGAACGCCCGCGCGCCGGCGGTCGTACGTGCCAGCGCGAGTCCTGCGACGCCGTAGAGGAGGTGCACGAGGTTGTGCAGGACGCTGACCTGGAAGACCCCCAGCAGCTTCGCGCCGGAATCGTCCCCGGCGAACCGGAGATCGCTGTAGTGCGTCGTGATCCCCGGGATGAATCCCGCGATCCCGACCGCCAGAAAGCCGAGGGAGATCAGCAGCGCGAGATCGCTCAGCGGAGCACGCTCGCGGACGGGCTCACGCGCGACGTCGGCGACCATGACGGTCGGATTATCTCCGGCTGCGGGTGAGCGCGGCGCGGGCAGTGCGCTGATAGACGCGCGTCGGGCCGCCGTGCGGCCGTACCGGGCGCGGCCGGCGTGCGCGGCGGAAGCGCCAGCCGGAACCGGGCCCCGGCGAGTCCGAAGGGAGCACGGCGGGGAGCGCTGCGCCTTCCTCCCTGCCCGGGTCGGCCTTGATTGCCCACCAGACGACCCAGCAGAGATAGAGGATGGGGATCTTCATGATCACCATCAGCCAGATCAGCTCCCACACGGCCCGGCCAGTTTAGCGCCGCGCTCAGAAACGGTTTCAACCGGCCACGTGTGCCACGATCGCCTGTCGGACGAGGAGCTTCCAGCGGCCGTCGTACTGCCGCACGAAGAACGTTGCGCTCGAACCGCCGATCCGGACGTTGCGGTCGGTCGAGACGCGCACGGGCAGGCCTGCAGCGACGCGGTAGAGCTCCGTGCGCCTTCCGCGGAGGATCCCGATCCAGCGGGTGTGAGGGCCTGGCGTCACCCAGATGAACGCGACCGGCTGGCCTCCTCGCGGTTGGCAGAGCGTCAGCCGGGGATCGCGCAGCCGGCCGCCGAAGAGCGTTCCGGTCGCCGGGGCGCACCAGCGCCGTCCCTCGATCCGAACGCCGATTGCGTCACATGCGGCCAGGGACCTTCCTTCCGCGCTTCGGAACGTCAGGCTGCGGCGCCTCCCATTCCGCCGGTCGACGACGATCGTGCCCGGCCTCCATTCGCGCGGACCGCGGCCGCGGCATTCCCGAAGCGTCCGCGCGAGCTCGGAAGCGTGCCGGACGTACACGATGGTCGTAACGGCGTTGCGGACCCGGGGCTGCCCGCCGCGGGCGGCTTCACCCGCGGCGAGCAGCGTGAGCGCGACGACCAGGGCCGAGACTCGGCTCAGCCGGTCCATCCGATTCGCCGGATGCCGCCGTATGCGGACTCGGAGCGATACGTCTCCGACATGATGTTCGTCCCGCACGACTCGCATTTCGCCTCGATCATCTGATCCCAGCCGCCGCTCCCGCGGAAGAAGATCATCCCGACGTGCCAGCCGCTCGCGAAGCCGTCCATGACGCCCGCGTATGCCTTCGAGATCGTGCCGTTCGGCGCGCCGACACCGTCCCGGAAGGACGATGCGACGTACGGGCCGTGAACGTTCCGGATCGGGTTCCAGTAGTACTTCCCTCCGTCGCCGGTGTTCTCGGACTCCTTCCACGTCTTGAAGACGAGTCCGGAGCAGTCCGCGCCCTCGCCGCGCTGGCTGACGTCGCCGGGCGGGTCGCCCCAGCCCTCGTCGACGTCGTTGTTGTTCCAGCAGCCGCCGCCCCACTGATACCCCTCGTACGCCGCCGTGTAGGAATACGTCTGCGCCCCGTCGCGTGTCAGCGCGTAGTTCGGCTGGGCGGTCGCGTAATTGCAGTTCGCCCAGAAGTTGTGGTACGCGCCGGCACCGCCGGCGGTCATCGCGAAGGCCGCGACCGCGAATGCGAGCACGAGCCCTTTCATCGGGTCACCTCCACCTCGTAGCGGTCGACGAACGCGCCGTCGGGCGTCGAGCCGAGCTGGTAGAGCGAGGAGCCGGCCAGCCGGAACCGTGCCAGAGGCGCAGCGGCCGCCCACTCCGCCGACGTGACCGCGAACTGCCTCACGGCCCCTCGTCCGTCCAGGATCAGGACGACGAACTCATCGGCCGCGTCCGTGAACGCCTTGACGACGACCAGGAGCCGGTTCCCGGTCGGCTCGGCGAGCTGAACCTCGCCGAGAGGGGTGTCGCTCAGGATCCGCCACGCGGCGCGAACGTTGCCGGCGACGACGCGCGCGACGCGCAGCTCGCCGACGCCGGTGCGGAGGACGACGACCTCGCCGCCGTCCGCAAGCGGGCGCCCGGCACGTCCCGAGCGAACCTTCTCCGCGCGTCCGAGACCGGGAGCGGCTCGGAGCCATTGCTCCGAGGGCTCTTGGTGGACGACCGGGCCGTCGGGACCCATGTCGATCTGCGACCACGTCCGCTCGGTGAGCGGCTCGCCCGCGAGGAGCCGACCGTCCCGGCCGAGATGGCGCAACAGCGGCGGCCGGCCTCTCCCGTCGACGACGAAGGCCGAGCCGTCGGGTGCGAGCGCGAGGTCGTCAACGGCGCCGTCGAGATCGGCATGGACGGCCGAGACGCGTCCGTGCGACCAGTGCTCGAGCCGTTGGTTGCCGCCGTCGAGGACGACGACGGTTCCGTCGGCCGCGACGTCGAACGAGGACGGGCCGATCCGGAGCCCGCCCGGCGGCTCACCGAGGCCCACCTCGCCGAGATCGGAGCCCCACGGAGCTTCGACGATCCGCTCGTCGGCCCCTCGCGTGGCGCCGAACCGGTGCGCTCCGAGGTGGATCGTGACCGCGCGCGCGAGCGGCAGGCTTCGCTGCGGAGCCTCCGCGCCGCCGGCGGGAAGCGTGATCGAAGCTCCGGTCGCATCGTTACGGAGGACGGCGTAGTACGAGAAGCCGTCAGGCGACCCTGCGAGCGCAGGCGGCACGTCGAGCGCATACCGTCCGTTGACCGAGTCGTCGGTCCGCCGCAGCGGCAGCCGGGTGAACGGGCCGGCCGAACCGGCACGGATGTAGACGTCCCCGCTCGCGTCGCAGGGCGCGCCGCCGAACGGCGAGTCGCCGGACGCGGGACAGATGATCGCGTACCGCAGCGTCACCGCCTCTCCGGGCACCATCAGCAACGGCGGCACGTGCGCGGCGTCGATGATCGAACGGACTGCCACGTCCGGTTCCCCTTGCTCGTGGGCTCGAGGCGCGGCCGCAGCGATCACCGCGCCCGTCACGAGGCCGGCCAACCCGCCGGCGAGGGCTCCCCCGAGCAGGCGTCGCCGCCTTCTCGAGCGTTCCATGGCAGAGCACCTCCTATTTGACTCATCGCGACGTTAGGCGACCCAGGCACACGCATGGGTGACGAGCTCGTGACGAAAGTTGAACGTTCTCTCCGCATGAAGGCCCGCTCGTGGCCCACTGGGACGGCGGTGTTACGCTGGCTGGGGCTGCGGGAACAGCCAAACGGAATGGTCGTCGACGAGCGACTTCAGACGCTGCTCGAGCAGGGCGAGGAGGCCGGCTGTCTCAACCTGTCGGCCGTCAACGAGTTCCTGCAGGAGGCGGATCTCGACGAGGAGCAGGTCTCGGGCTTCTTCGAGCAGCTCGAGGAGCGACACATCCCGCTCACCGACGACTGCGCACGGGCCGACGCCCCGGAGGGCGTCTACGTCAACGGCGACCTTGCCGTGGCGACGACGGACGCACTCCAGCTCTTCCTCAACGAGGCCGGGCGGTACAAGCTTCTGACCGCCCAGGAGGAGGTCGAGCTCGCCAAGCGGATCGAGCGGGGCGACAAAGAGGCGAAGGATCTGATGATCAACTCGAACCTCCGCCTGGTCGTCTCGATCGCGAAGAAGTACCAGGGCCATGGAATCTCCCTGCTCGACCTGATCCAGGAGGGGATCATCGGGCTGATCCGCGCGGTCGAGAAGTTCGACTGGCGCCGCGGCTACAAGTTCTCGACCTACGCGACGTGGTGGATCCGCCAGGCGGTGCAGCGGGGCGTCGCCAACAAGTCGCGGACGATTCGCATCCCCGTCCACATCGTCGAGCGCGAGCAGAAGATCTCGCGCGCCGAGCGCGAGCTGACGGCCAGGCTCGAGCGGCCCCCGACGGACGAGGAGATCGCGAACAAGGCGAAGCTCTCGCTCAAGCACGTCAGAGAGGTGCGGGCCGCCGCCCGCGCGGTCACGAGCCTCGACAAGCCCGTCGGGGAGGAGGGAGACACGAAGCTCGGCGACCTCTTCGCCGGCCAAGAGGCCGAGCCGTCCGAAGAGCTGCACGTCAGCTTCACGGAGAAGGCCGTCCGGCGCGCTGTCGAGACCCTCCCCGACCGGGAGCGAGAGGTCGTGAAGCTCCGCTACGGGATGGACGGCGACCCGGACCCGAAGTCGCTCGACGAGATCGGCCGCAAGCTCGGCCTGACCCGGGAGCGCGTCCGGCAGATCGAGGCGCAGGCGCTCGGACGGCTCGCGGAACGGCGCGAGATCGAAGCGCTCTCGGAGACCGCGGCCTAGGCCGAAAAAGCGTCTTGCGTAGAAGGCGCGGCCGGCGCACCCTCGGCGTGTGCGCGAAGCGCTCGTTCTCGCCGCCGCCGTCCTACTCGCCGTCGCGGCTTTCGGGATCCCTGCACGAGACCATGGACCGCTCCTTCGCGCAGATGCGGTTCGAACGCCGGGCGTCGTGAACCCGGAGGTCACGCAGGCGAACATCGGGCAGACGATCTGTTTGCAGGGCTGGACACGGACGATCCGGCCGCCGAGCAGCTACACGGCAGAGCTGAAGCTCCGCCAGATGCGTGAGTACGGCGTCGGCGGCTCCCCTTCCGACTATCAGGAGGACCACCTGATCAGCCTCGAGCTCGGCGGGCATCCGACCGACCCGCGCAACCTCTGGCCGGAGCCGATTGAGCGCGCGCGGAGAGTAGACGAGACGGAGAACGAGCTGAACGGGAAGGTTTGCTCGGGCGAGCTCTCCCTGGCCGAGGCCCAGCGCAGGGAATCGGCCCTCAAGCACACCGATGGCTGAAGGCTCAGATCCCTAGCGGGTTGGCGCAGTCCGCCGCGCGGCCGTCGACGGTGACGACGCGCGTCGCGACCTGGGCGATCACCGTTTTTCCGTTCCCCGCACAGTGACCCGCCGTGCCGATGTAGTTCGAAGTCCCGTCGGTGAAGACGAAGTTCATCGTGCAGCCGGAGGCGAAACCATGCACGTTCCCGCCGAGACAGCGTTGACGGAGACGCCCGAGGTGCCCACGTACGGCGGCGCGTAGCCGAGGCAGTTGGGCTCGATCGCCGCCTTGGGCGCGAACGAGACCTCCACGCCCTTGGGGCCGGCTGCGACGATCTTGGCCTCGAGCGCGTCGGTCAGCCACGCCGGCCGCGGTTGGTCGAGTGTGCCGATGGTTCCGTCGTCGGCGACCGCCGCGCTCGGCCCTGCAATGAGCAGGAGCATCGGTTACGAGACCGGCGACGGTAAACAGCTTTCGCATCTACGTCCCCCTAGGTCGGACGTAGATCGAACGCGATCGGCTCAGGATTGGTTGCGCGCGGCAAGCGCGACGAACCGCATTCGATGGAGCCAGCCGGGCTCGAACCGGCGACCTCGTCCCTGCCAGAGACGCGCTCTCCCAACTGAGCTATGGCCCCTTGGTGCGGGCCTAGTGTAGCTGCGAACTCGAAATCCTTCGCCCAATTTACGTTCGCACGCTGGTTGTTTCGTGTTGGCGCTAGCCGAAGTTGAATGCTGCTCCGCCCGGCAAAGTCAGCCAACGGCAAGAAGTAGCACTGATCAAGCTCCGCGCAATACGCGGCGAAAGCGTCGACGTCGTCCGCGGAATAGAGCCTTCGAAGAAGACCATCTCGATTTCGCCGATTTGAGTAGCAGCGGACGATCACGACGTCTCCGTAGCGGCACGCCCACTTGCATTGAACACCGATGAGCTCAGGCCGTAGATCGAAGAGGAGGTCGTACCGCTCTACCGTGTACGAACCCCATACGCCAATCCCGAGTTCGGCGGCCTTCCGTGCAATCGCCAGCTCGGCGATTACACCCTTCTGATCTGTTGTGAGCATGCTGCCGACGCTAGCGTGAGCATCGGCTGGGCCGTGTCCTAAATAGACAACAGCGCTATGCGGAAGCCGTCGCCACCTCGACGCTCGGCACGTCCCCCCACAGATCCTCGAGGCGATAGTACGAGCGCGCCTCGGGCGTGAAGATGTGCACGACGACGTCGAGGTAGTCGGCCACGATCCAGGTCGCCTCGCGCGCCCCGTCGACCGATTGCGGGAGCAGTCGCACGTCCTGCTTCAGCTGCCGGTGCACCTCGTCGTAGATGGCAGCGGTCTGGCGCGGGTTCTGGCCCGTGCAGACGACGAAGAAGTCCGTGTAGGAAACGACCGGCCGCATGTCGAGGATCACCACGTCCTGCGCCAGCTTGTCCTGTGCGATGCCGGCGATGCGGCGGGCTTGTTCGAGAGGGGTCAGAGCTTCGTCAGATCCTTTCGGTTGCGCGCGCAGTCTAGCTAGGCATCGCGATAGAGCCCAAGCTCCGAGATCAGGTCTGCGACGGCGGGCGGCACGAAGGCGTCGATCGGCTCGCCCGCCGCGACCCGGTCGCGCAGGTCGCGGGAGGAGATCGGCAGCGGCTCGATCTCGAAGAAGAGGACGCGGTCGGGCCGGGAAAGGCGCTCGAGCACGGCGTCCAGCCGCTCGCGCGGATAGCCGGGCCGTGTCGCAACGGCGAGCCGGGTGCGCGCCAGGACTCCCTCCGGATCCTTCCAAGTCGAGAAATCGGAGAACTCGTCCGCGCCGATCACGAACAGCGGGTCCTGCCAGGGACCGTGCTCGAGGGTGTCGACCGTGCGCTCGTGCTCGTCCAGGACGACCTCGTACTCCGGGAAGGCGGCGCGTGCGAGTCGCAGCCGGGCGTCCGCGTCGAGCTGGACCTCCTTGTGGCCGGGCCGGACGGCGACGAGAATCACCAGCTCCTCGAGCCCGAACTGGGCGACGGTCGCGCGCGCGAGCGCGACGTGGCCGTTGTGCGGCGGATTGAAGGTCCCGCCGAGGAGACCGATCACGCGAGCGCCGCCACCCTTAGACCCACTCGCGCACCTCGTCGCCGATCTCGACCTGGTCGCCCTTGCGGGCACCGGCTGCCTCGAGCGCGGCCGTGAGCTCGTCCTCGTCCTCCGGCACGTCGCCTGCGATGCGGAAGCCGCGGTCGGTTCGTAGGATCCGGAAACGGCGCCCATGCGGCCGCGGCCTGTAGACGAGGAAGTCGACGAGGCCGTCGTCGTCCGTGGTCGACTCGGGCTCTGCCGGCGCGCACAGCTCGAACAGGGCACGCCGGAAATCCTCGACGCCCTCGCCGGTCGCGCACGAGAGCCGGAAGACGCGCACGACGCGGTCGTCCTCGACCTCGAACACGGGCGGCTCCGGAACGAGGTCGATCTTGTTCAGCACCACGGCCTGCGGACGCGTCTCGAGCCCGGCTCCGTACGCCTCGAGCTCGGCGCCGATCGTCGCGAACCGCGCGGCCGCGTCGCCCTCGCTCGCGTCGATCACGTGCACGAGCAGCCGCGCCCGCTCGAGGTGCGCAAGGAACTCGTGGCCGAGCCCGACTCCCTCGCTCGCGCCTTCGATCAGCCCGGGCACGTCGGCGACGGTGAGCTGGCGGCCGTCGGGCGCGTCCACAGTCCCGAGTACGGGAGCCAGCGTGGTGAAGGGATACTCGGCGACCTTCGGCCGCGCGTTCGAGATCCGCGTCAGCAGGGACGACTTCCCGGCGTTCGGCAGGCCGACGAGCGCAGCGTCGGCCATGAGCTTCAGCCGCAGCTCGAGCTCGGCTCCCTCGCCCGGCAGGCCGGTCTCGGCGAAACGCGGCGTCTGCCGGGTCGGCGTGGCGAAGTGCTTGTTCCCGCGCCCGGGCGCGCCGCCTCGCGCAGCTACGACCCGCGCCTGCAGAGTCGCAAGGTCGGCGATCAACTGGCCGTCCTTGTCGAAGACCTGAGTCCCCACCGGAACCCGGAGCTCGACGGTCTCCCCCGTCGCTCCGTGCTTCAGCGAGCCCCGGCCCGGATCGCCCTTGCCGGCCTCGAACCAACGCCGGCGCCGGAAGCCGGAGAGATCGCGGAGGTCGGAGTCGGCGACGAGCACGACGTCGCCGCCCGGGCCGCCGTCGCCGCCGTCAGGCCCACCTTTCGGGACGTGCTTCTCCCGGCGGAAGTGCAGGCTGCCGTCACCGCCGCGACCCGCGACCACGTGGATGCGGGCGCGGTCGTGGAACGGAGATTCGCGGCCCTGCCGCGAATCTCTAGTTGTCGGACGCCTGTTCACCGGGCTGCGCCATCCGCGAGGGTGCCACAGCTAGAGCGTCTTCGACGTCAGTCGGAGACGCTCACGAAGCGGCGTTCGCCGCTCTGCTTGAACGCGACCGTGCCCGGACGTGTGGCGAAGATCGTGTGGTCGCGACCCACGCCGGTGCCCGCGCCGGGCCGGAACTTCGTCCCGCGCTGGCGGACGATGATCATCCCGGCCTTCACTTCCTGGCCGGAGAAGATCTTCACGCCGAGCATCTTCGGGTTCGAGTCGCGGCCGTTCCGCGACGAGCCGAGTCCCTTTTTGTGCGCCATTTAGCTTTCTCCCTTCGCCGCGAGCGCTGACTCGAGCGCGGCGGTCGCGCCCTTGCGCTTGGCGTGCTCCTGCTCGTACGCGAGCGCGGCCTCGAGCGCGGGCCGGTCCCAGCCCTTCGCGCCCTCGGCGACCTCGGCGACGGTCATGTTGGCGTAGCCCTCCGGCATGCCGGCGGACGCCTCCTGCTTGGGCGCCGCCGGCTCGGCCGGCTCCGCCTTCTTCGCGGCCGCCCGCTTCGCCGCGCCGATCGACTCGATCTCGATCTGGGTCAGCGCGCTGCGGAAGCCCGTGTGCCGCTTGTAACCCTTCTTCGGACGGTACTTCCCGATCCGGATCTTCTGGCCGCGGACATGCCCCACCACGCGCGCCGTCACCGTCACGCTGGGGCTGAGCTGTCCGTTGCCGTCGCCACCGAGGAAGAGGATGTCCGGATGGAACGTCTTCCCCTCGTCGGTGGAGACGCGGTCGACGAGCAGCCGCTCGCCCTCGCGGACGCGGTACTGCTTCCCGCCCAGTGAGATGATCGCGTACGTCGAAGCCATCTTTTCGTGGAAAACGCGGGCCTTTTGCCCGCGAGCCGAGCCAGTTTAGCGGCGATGGCGTCGCTCCGCCAAAGGGCCGTGGCGCGGGAAACGGTGGCCGTTTGGGCGCTGTTCGCCTTCGTTGCCTTCGAGATCTTCGCCACGTACTCGCGGCTGCCGTTGCGCGAGCTCTACCACGTCAGCGGCACCGGCCCCGTCGCGGGGCTCGGGCGGGCCGTCGTGTTCCTCAATTTCCCGACGGCGCTCGTCGCACTGCCGATCCTTCCGCTCGTTGCCGGGCGGCTTTGGCCGGTCGCCCTCGTGGCGGCCGTACTCTGCTGCGGCGTCTTCTGGCCCGGCATCGTCGACCAGGCCGACCTCGACGTGAAGTGGGCGAATGCGGTGCCGGCGATCGGTGTCGCAATCGCGCTCGCGTTGACGCTCTGGCGCTTGCGCGGCGGCTTCGCCCCGCCCGTGCGGATGCGCGGCGACCGGTGGCGGATCGCCGTCGCGCTCGTGCTGCTCGTCCTCTCAGCGCCCTGGCTGGCGGCCGAGCTCGGCCTGTCGTTCGGGGACATGGGCGCGTGGTGGGCGCCGCTCGGCCAGGCGCGGGTGCACCACGCCGTCCACCATGGACACCACCACGGGATGGACGGCACGCTCCTCGTGCTGGCTGCGCTGCTCCTCTCGCGGACGCTCGGCCGCGTGCCGGACGCGTTGCGCGCCGCCGTCGCCGTCTACCTCGGGATCCTCGTCACGTACGGCCTCGGCAACATCGCCAACGACGCCTGGTTCGAGCAGCTCGTGAAGCGCGGCTGGCTCTCCTACTCGCTGCCCGCAGTGCTGCTCCCCGCGCTGAACCTGCCGTGGGCGCTGATCGTCGTCGGCGGCGTCCTCGTCGGCATCCTCTTCCTCCGTGCGCCGAAGGAAGGCACGCCCGCGTCGGGGCGCCTTCCGAGGGTCGCGGCGCTCGTCCCGATCGCGGCAGTCATCGCGCTTGTGACCCTCGGCGCCGTCCAGGACACGCAGCGCACGGCGCACACGCCCTTTGCCCGGACGGGAACGGGGACGATCGTCTTTCCGATGTCGACGAAGGGGCCGTTCCACCTGTACGAGGTCGGCGCGAACGGCCGCGGCCTGCGTCAGCTCACCGACGAGGACGCAAGCGACCTCGCTCCAGACTGGTCACCGCAAGGCCTCCTTGCCTTCCAGAGCAACCGAGACGACAGCGGCGACGTCTTCGTCGCCGACGCGGAGTTCGCCGCGGTCGAGCGGATCACCGGCGGCGGTCGCGAGGGCGAGCCGGCCTGGGCTCCGGACGGGGAGCGGATCGCGCTCGTGCGCGACGGCGACCTCTACGTCGTGCACGCGCACGGAGGCGGCGAGCGAAAGGTTGCCGACGATGCCGAGTGGCCAACGTGGGCGCCGGATGGATCCGCCCTCGCCTACGATGTCCACTTCGGTGGGCACAGCGGTATCGCTGTCGAGGCGGCCAGCCGGTCGATCCATCCATACGGCGCGCCGGACGATCGCCATCCGGCGTGGTCGCCGAAGGGCGACCTGATCGCATACGAGTGCAGGCACGGCCACCACTGGCACATCTGTCTCGCGCGCCCGGACCTGCGACTCGTGCGCGTGCTCAGTACCCCCGATGCGGACGCCTTTGCGCCCGCCTGGTCACCGGACGGAAACCGCATCGCCTTCATCGGCGACCGCGACGGCAACGACCAGCTCTACGTGATGCGCGCGGACGGCACCGGAATCGTCCGCCTCACGAGCGGCCAGGCCGACAAGGAAGCGCCGGCCTGGAAACCCTAGGAGCGCTCCACCTCGTCGCCCCACTCGGACATGGGGACGTACTCCCAATTCTCCTCGGTAGCCGTCGTCGCCGGCTCCTCGGCGGCCTCGGGTGTGCCGTCCCTCGTCGCCGGCTTCTTCTTCCGATTTCGGCCCCCACGGGTGCCGCGCCGCGTCTTCTTCTTCGGCGTCGCAGCCTGCGCTCCGTCCTCGGACGCGACGGCCGCTTCCTCAGCCGCCTGCGGCTCGGGCTCGGGCTCGGCCTCGGACTCGGGCTCCCCCAGGCTCGGGTCGGGGACGTGAATCTTGGCGACCGCGACCTCCTCCGCAGCAGCCGCGCCGTTCCCCGCTGCCGCGGCCGTCGTCGCCGGGCGCTTCCGGCCGCGTCCGCCGCGCGTCCCGCGCCGCGTCTTCTTCTTCGGTTGGGCCGGCGCCCCCGGTTCGGCTTCGGCTTCCACCGTGGCTTCGGCTTCCACCGTCTCCTCTACCTCGCCCTCGGCCACAAGCTCGGCCTCGGCCTCGACCTCGGCGACAGGCTCCTCCGACGCTTCCGCCTTGCGCGTCGGCGGCTTTCGCGTCGGCTTCTCGGCCTCGCCCTCGGCCGTGATCGGCTCCTCAGGGGCCTTCTTGGCGTCCGCGAGCGTCGCGTAGACGGATCCGTCGAGCACGCGCTCGACCTGGACCTTGACCTTCTTCCCGACGAGCTTGGCCGCGCCGGCGACGCAGATGTCCAAGCCGTCGAGCTTGCCGACGCCCGAGCCGGGGTCGTGGAGGCCGACCTCGACGAGCTTCAGCTCGATCTTCGCGCCCTCTGCGACCGGGCCGGTCGGGGCGAGCTCCTCGCGCTTGCCCTCCGCGAGCACCAGGAAGTGGTCGAGGTGGACGCCTTCCTTCCCTTCCAGGTAGAGGCGGCGCTTCGTCAGCGCCTCGAGCTCGGCAAGCCGGGACGCACCCGGGCCGATCAGCAGCGAGGCCACCTTCGCCTCGAGCTCGACGCGGAACGCTTGGCTCCTCGACCCCGTCACGAGCGTGCGTAGGCGCCGCTCGACCTCGAGAGCCGCCGACGCCTCCGAGATCACGATCCCGTCGCCGCCGCAGGTCGGGCACTTCTTCGTCATCACCTCGCGCGGCCCGTCGGTCACGTTCTGGCGCGTCATCTCGACGAGGCCGAGCGGGGAGATCTCCACGACGTACGTCTTCGTCCGGTCGCGCTCGAGCTCCGTGCGCAGCGCCTCCTCGACGGTGGCCCGGTTCTTCGGGTTCGCCATGTCGATGAAGTCGATGACGATGATCCCGCCGATGTCGCGCAGCCGCAGCTGCCGGACGACCTCCTTCACCGCCTCGAGGTTGTTCTTCGTGATCGTGTCCTCGAGCCGGCCGCTCGAGCTCTTCCCGCGCCCGCCGACGAAGCGGCCGGTGTTCACGTCGATGACGGTGAACGCCTCGGCGTAGTCGAAGATCAGGTAGCCCCCGGAGGGGAGATCGACGCGCTTGTTCAGCGTCGACTTGATCTCCTGCTCGACGCCGAACGCCTCGAGCAGCGGCTCCTTCTCCTTGTAGCGCACGACCCGCTCGACCATGTGCGGAGACGTCTTCTTCAGGTAGCCGACGATCCGCTTGAAGGCGCGCTCGTGGTCGACGATCGCGCGCTCGAAGTCGCCGGTGAAGAGGTCTCGCGTCACGCGTAGCGGCAGCTCGGCCTCCTGGTAGATCAGCGCCGGCGGCTTCGCGTTCTTCGCCCGCTCCTGGATCGACTTCCAGAGCCGCTGGAGGAAGACGAGGTCGCGCTCGATGTCCTCCGCCGACGCGCCCTCGGCGGCTGTCCTTACGATGACGCCGCCCTCCTTCGGCATGATCGCCTTGAGGATGTCCTTGAGCCGCTGGCGCTCCTCGTCGTCGAGGCGCCGCGAGACGCCCTGGCCCTCCCCGTTCGGGACGAAGACGACGAAGCGGCCGGGCAGGGAAATCTCCGTCGTCAGCCGCGCGCCCTTCGTCTTCATCGGGTCCTTGACGGCCTGGACCATGATCGTCTGGCCGCGGCTGATCAGGTCCTGGATCTTCTTGCCGTGGCGTTTGCCCTCGAGCTCCGGCGTCACGATCTCGTCCACGTAGAGGAAGCCGTTCTTCTCGAGGCCGATCTCGATGAACGCGGCCTCCATCCCGGGCAGGACGTTGTCGACGGTGCCGTGGTAGATGTTCCCGGCGATCGAGCGGCGTTCCGGCCGCTCCAGATAGACCTCGGCGACCTTGTCGTCCTCGAGGACGGCGACGCGTTGCTCGCCGACGTCGACCGAGACGAGCAGCTCGCGCTTCGCCTGCGGCAGGGGCGCCCGCTTCGGGGGCTCGCGGCGGCGGCGCTGCTGCTGCTGGCGCTCCCGCCGCTGCGACTGCGGCGGCTTCCGCTCGGACGGCTTCCGTTCGGGCTTCACAGGCGACTTCGCGGCCGACTTCGGCGCCGATTCTTCCTTCGCCTCGGCCTTTGCCGTCGTGCCGGCGGGCTTCTTCCGGCCGCGGCCGCCTCGGCTGCCGCGTCGGCGCTTCGGTCTGGGAGCTGTAGTCGTGTCTGCGCCGGCCGTCTCGGCCGGCGCTTCGGGTGTTACGTCAGTCGGTGCAGGTGGAGCGGCAGCCGGTTCCGGCGCCTGCTCTTCGGGTTGTTGTTTCCGGCGAAACCAGCGCAAGCGAAAACTCCTTCGTGCGCGCGCGCTGCGACACACCCGAAGGCAGGGCGGAGCGCGCGCGGCAGGTCGTTGTTGAAAGAAACATGCATAACTCTCGATACAGGCTAGCAACCGCCTCGGCGTCCCCCGTCGGGCGGAGTCCGTCCGACCGCGGTCCTACCCTTCGCGCATCGACCCGCAGGAGGTGAACGCAGTGGCCGGAACGCGCGAAGCCCACGAACTGCTCCTGATCGAGGAGGCCGATGCCTGGTTCGAGTACCTCGAGGCCACGCGCGGCCAGACAGCCCTCCGCTACAGGGAGGTCGAGCCCTGGGCCTGGGCGCGGCTCAGCCAGCGCCTCCGCGCGATCAGGACCCGGCGCACGAAGCTGCGACCCGCGGCGGCGGCTTAAGTGCCCCTCCCGGCAATACACGCCGGCTTCTGGCCCGCGATCACGCGGCGCCAGAGTCCTCCCTCGCCCTTGCCAAGGCCACCAGCCTTGGCCGCGGACGAGTGGGGCCTCTGGCTTGGTGCTCGCGACCCAGAAGCTCGACAGCATCACTGGCAGGGGCACTGATGGCCAGCTGGGCCGAGCCGGTGAGACGACGTCAGCGCCGCTGGCGGGCTCGCGCGTGGATCCCGAGAAGGAGGCCCACGGCGATCAAATTGGTGATCATCGACGAGCCGCCGACGCTCATGAACGGCAAGGGGATGCCCGTGATCGGCGCGATCCCCATCGTCATGCCGACGTTCACGAAGATCTGAAAGACGAGCGCGGAGACGAGCGCGCCCGCGACGATCGCCGAGAACGCATCGCGGGCGAGCGTCACCACCCTGATCCCTCTCCACACGACGAGCAGATAGAGCGCGAGCAGGATCGCGCAGCCGACGAAACCGCGCTCCTCCGCGAACGACGCGAAGACGAAGTCGGTCGCGTGCTCGGGAAGGAAGTTCAGCGTCGTCTGGGTCGCGCCCTCGACGCCGCGGCCGCGTAGCTGCCCCGAGCCGATCGCGTTCTTCGACTGCGTGATGTTGTAGGTGGTTCCGCGAGG
>WNGB01002416.1_pt1 | contig 44459 bp, 52 predicted proteins | sample 5400681 | NCBI WGS metagenome assembly WNGB01 (sample SAMN13153367, study PRJNA577476) | soil metagenome | isolation source: 115 cm soil or saprolite under grassland replicate 2 | place: USA:California | collected 2016-06-15 | reverse complement strand
AAACCCGGCAAGCCCGGCCCCGGACGACCACCCGGCTCCAAGAACCGGCGACCAGCACCCCGCTACGACGTCGGCAAAACCGTGAAACGAGCCCTCACCATCGCAGCCAGGCAGCAGCGAACAGGTTAAACAACAAGCTCAGAACGTGTTTGAGAAGTGGGTTCAGTGGGTTTCGGGCCAACGCTACCGTTGTTGACGGGTGGCGGGTCGGCCACGGGCGATGCGTCGGGTCATGGTGTCGATGGCGGCCCATCGGATCATGGCTTCGGAGATGGCTGGGTGGCGTTGTAGGCGCGGGCCAGGCGGCGGTGGGCGGTCAGCCAGGCCAGGGTGCGCTCCACGGCCCAGCGGAGGGGGGATGACCGCGAAGCCTTGCTGGCCTTCGGGTTTGCGCACGATGTGCAGCGTGGTGCGCAGGATCGCGGTGGCCCAGTCGACCAGCCGGCCGGCGAAGCCGGCGTCGGCGAAGACGAACCGGACTGGCACGGCCAGGTACATGCTCAGCAGGGGTGGTCTTGGCGCCGTCGCGGTCCTGGGACGCTGGCGGCCAGCACGACCACCACGATGAGCAGGCCCAACGTGTCGGTCCGCTACGACCGCGTCAAACACCAGGCGACCCTTCGCGTGACCATCTACGCCGAAGCCATTAGCGCGCTCAGCAAGAAGATCCACGCCATCGGCAGCCCAGACTCACCAAACAAGATCCATAACGACGAAACCGCCCCGGTGGCCGACACATCGGCTACCGGGGCGCGTTCCCATGTTGTCTGTGCACCCAACCTGTCAGCATACGAACCCTCAACCTGTGATTGAGGATCCTGTATGTGTGGTCGCTCCGGTTCATGCGAAGGTGCGCCGGGACGGGTACAGCGGTTCTTCGCGGTGACGAGGTGCGGCGCGTGCTCGCCGGGCTACCGGTGTGCACGCGCCGCTCGGGGGGTGTGTGGGTGGCGGGCATGTGGTTGAGCAGTTCATGGTCAACGGTGAACGTGGCGGGGCACGGCTCGCGGCCGGTGTCGGTAACGACCGAAGAGCCGGCTCTGGTGCCTATGTCGGAAGCGGAACGAGCGGCAGCGGTATCGGTACGTCGAGATCCTCGCGGACTGGTGGATCGAGCACGGTAGCGAGGAATCGGAGCAACGGGCCGAGAGCCGCTCAGCCAGATCATGATCGACGCACTCTTCTGCCGATGAGCGGGTGCGTCGGGAGCGGTCGACGAGCGTGCGGCTGGCATGCCGACGGAACGCGGGTCGCCCTACGGCGGAGCCTCCCGTCGGTGCTGTTGTTCGGCCGTTCGGCCGTGCGCCCAGAGGTCTGGGCTCAGGCGGTCATGCACTTCGCGGCAAGAACGTGCGGTTCGTTCGGGATATGGCGGACGTGGCTCTCGCTGTATTGAGATTTACTCCCCGGGCTCATAGCCGGCAGGGTCGATGTCGCTGCCCTCGTAGGGGCTGGGGGTGATGTACCAGTTTTCGCCGTACTTCCATGCCGCGCCGGAGCCTCTGCCGTACGGGCCTTTCTTCACATCTAAGGTCACGTTCTGACCAACCAACTCGATGTGGCCGTCCTCGTAGACCCGGACGTATATGTTCTCAGTGACCTCAACCCTGCGGACCATTCCTTTGTCTGTCATGAGGGACTCCCGACGCTCGATGAGATGGCGTTGGCCATCATGCCCGCTGCTACGCGGTAGCGGTAGTTCCCCGGTCGACTGGCGACCGACCGATACACCGCCTGTCGGCGGAGTGGAGCGCCGTTTCGCTGCGGGACCCGAGGATAGTGATTGATGTCGTTTTTGTCACGTCGTTGCCGAGGTCGCTGCGATTCGGCCTTGAGACAACGGCGCGGACGATTGTCGGCTCTCCCGGGGTGCGGGGTATGGCGTCGGTACGGCGTGGACGTTCCGGGACGTCCTGGGAGACGCGGTACTGGCGGACGTGCGGTTGGTCGAGGCTTCTGGGCGCGGCCGTCCCTTCGGTCCACGTCACGAGCCCGAATCCGAGTCGGTGTTCGTGTCCGGTCCGTCGTGACGCCGTAGTGAGGCCCCGGCCGTACGCGACATGGAGATCCGTACGGCCGGGCTGCCAACGTCACCTGAAACACGGGTTGGCGACGGTACGGAGACCGTGCGTTTCTTCGCCGTGAACCCCGACCGTGCGTTGGGTGCGTACGCGATGGAGCTGGTCCAGTAGCACTGGCCAGGCGACCAGGTGTCACACTGCGGCGCCGGTATCGCTGGTCGCGAAGGCACGGCGGTGAGCCGTCCGTTCGAGTGATCGTGAGGGAGGCGACGTGGAGCGGGTCGAGGCGTACCGGATCTTGACCGAGCATCTGCCGGTCCACGACCGGCGGTGGCTGTGGCTCCGGCGGCGCTGCGAGCAGTGCCCCGAGCGGTGGCCATGCTTGGCGCGCCGGGCCGCACTGGATGAGCTGGTCGCCGGTATCGCGGACCGGTTGGCTCCTCGGCCGTGGTGGCAGCGGCTGTTCCACCGGTCGCCTGTGCTGAACGCGGCCCGGCCGGACACTGGCAGGTGGTGGCGGTGAGCAGTCTGCAGGCGGGCGACGAGGACTTGCACTACTCCGACGGTTCGCATCGCTGGATCTTTCCGGTGCTGAACGCGTCGAAGGCTGACGAGGCAGCCTGGTCGCAGCGGAGCACGCGCACCGCGATGCGCACCGCCTCGGCGTGAGCGACGTTCCGGCGGCCCGACCAACGATCCGCCCGGTGCTTCGGGCGGACGGGCGGCAGCGATGACGGTGCACGTCCCGGTCCGTCCATCGTGGATGTGTGGTGGCTGCCCGACGCCTTGGCCGTGTCACACGCGGCGGCACCAACTGCTGGCCGAGTACGCGGCGGCGCCGGTGTCGCTGGGGCTGTATCTGGGCGGGTGCCTGGTCGACGCCACCAGGGACCTGGCCGACGTGCCGGCCGGCCGGCTGTATGTCCGGTTCGTGGGCTGGATAGGTCCGGGCGCACCGCAGTGACAGCGGTGATATACACGGCGGCCAAGAACATCGTTGCGGCGTGGCTGCCGCTCGATGACCTGCGGGAGTGGGGGGCGCGGGCCCGGGAGCTGGACGAGGACACCCTGACCAGCAGGGGTGGCCCTTGGCGAGGACCGCCCGACACCCTGGCCTTGGCGAGCAACCTCACCAACGGACCTGCGCACCCTGGGAGAGATGCCGGAGGTGGGCGCGGTCATGTGGCGCGGCGCGCGTTGGCCCAGACGCGTTCGAAGGAGTCGAGGTAGGTGGCTGCCATGCCGTCGTCGTGGCTGCGGTGCAGGTGCAGCACCGGGGCGTGGGCGGCGGGGCAGCCGTAGAGGTGGACGTTGACGAGCAGCTCGTCGTCGGCGTGGTAGATCGAGTTGTACAGGACGGTGTCGTGTAGCCGTAGCTCGATGCCGGGCTCGGTGGCCAAAGACCGGTACAGCAGCAATGCGTTTCGGATCCGCGCGGCCATGATGTCGTCGATGCCCTCGTCGGCGCCTCGACGCGCGACGTGTGTGCCGTCGGGGTCGCCGAGCGCGATGCGTACCCGGACCCCGGCGCGGGCCTTGTCATGCAGCAGACGCGGGACGGTGGCGTCCTCGGCGAGGAACAATCCGCTGTAGACGAGCACGCCGATGTCGTGCTCGGCGCTGGCGAAGAGGCGGTGCCAGGCGTCGGAGGGCACGGCGGAGCGGTGCGGGTAGGCAAGGCGCACCTCGTCGACGGCCGACTCGGGCTCGGCCGAGCGGGCGGTGCTCGGCCACAGGTCGCGGGCCGCCCAGCCGGTGAGGTCGGCGAGCGCGGCGCGGTGGCGGGGGTAGGGGAGGCGTCCGGCGAACCAGCGTTGGACGGTCTTCGGGTCGACGCCGAGTCGCGCGGCGACGTCGACGCTGTCCAGGCCAGCGCTGGCGAGTGCACGCGCGAGCGGATGCCTCACGGGTGGTCCTCCCATGGCCGGCGGGTTCGCCGCCAGTCTAGCCAAGACGTACCAAGACGTCCCTACGGCGTGGTTCACGCACGGTCACCGTGCTCGAAGACTGTCCGGGACGGCACGAGGGCGAGAGCGGGTAACCATATGACCGGGCAGGGGCCGCCGGCCGACACCGATGGCGGGCCGGCTGCGCAGCGGGCGGCGGACCGGCTGGCGCTGGCGTTGGAGGATGTCGGGTTCGATGTGGGCCAGGCGTTTCCGATGCTCCACAGCGGGGTGAGTAGCGACGGCTTGGGGTTCGTTGAGCTGGGCAGAGTCACCAGGGAGGTCGCGTGGAGCCTGGCGGTTGTGCTGGCCGAGGCGGCGCGGCGAGGCGTCACGCTGTGAAGCGGTGACCAGACAATCCTGAACCGAGCGCCCGGCGGTGCACGCTGGTGGGCAACCCGCCCGGACGGTGCCGGTGCGTCGCGTGACAAGGCGGAGTAACTACGCTCAGGCGAGGTTACGGCAGACGGGAAGGCGCGGGTGAGCCCACGGGCGACGGCATGGGGCGCGTACAGGGCCATCACCGAGGCTCTACGCGCCCGTATTGTCGGCGGCGATCTCAAGCCCGGTGCGCCGCTGCCGTCGGAGTCGGCGCTGTGCGCGGAGTACCACGTAGCACGTAATACCGTGCGGCGGGCGCTGGACCAGCTCGCCGCTGACGGCCTGGTCGAGACGCACCCCGGACGCGGCCGGATGGTGGCCGGCCCCGACGCGAGGCGAACCGAAGCGGTGCCGCAGTACCGGCGTATCGCATCCGACCTCCGCGAGCTGGTCGAGTCCGGCGAGCTGCGGCCGGGCGACGCGCTGCCGAGCGAGTCCGCGCTCTCCGAGCAATACGGGGTCTCCCGGGGTACCGCGCGGCACGCGCTCGCCGAGCTGGAAGGCGCCGGCCTGGTGGAGTCGGTCCACGGTAAGGGCCGGTTCGTCCGCGGGCGTTGATCATCGGTTCGGCTAGTCTCGCACGTGTGGAACATGTTCCGTGGGCGCATGAGGTCGCCAGGCGGCTGCTCGCCGAGCTACCGGGCCGGTGGGCGCACACCCAGGGCGTGGTCCGTGCGGCCCAGTCGATCGCCCACGTCGTCGGCGACGACGCCGAGGTACTGGTCTGCGCCGCGTGGCTGCACGACATCGGCTATGCCCCGGACCTTGCCAAGACCGGGTTCCACCCGCTCGACGGGGCGCGCCACCTGCGTGACGTGGAGCATGCCAGCGGCCGGCTGTGCCGGCTGGTGGCCCATCACTCCTGCGCGGTGATCGAGGCCGGCAACCGTGACTTAGCGGGCGAGCTGGTCGACGAGTTCCCCGCCGTCGACGGGCTGGTGGCCGACGCGTTGACCTACTGCGACATGACGACGAGCCCGGAGGGCAAGCCGGTCGGCGTTGAGGCGCGGCTGAGCGAGATCGTCGATCGGTACGGCGACGGTTCCGTGGTGGCGGACTCGATCGAACAGGCACGTACACAGATCGAGCGGTCGGCGCGGGCTATGGCCGACGCGATGGCGAAACGGCGGCGTTAGCCGCGCTCGCGGTCGGCCCGGGTCAGGGTGCCTTGCTCGTCGCGGGTCCATCGCCGGCCCGCGCTGTCGAGGAACTCGATCTGTACCGGCTCGGGGGCGACGTGGGAACGTAGCCACTCCGGCGGTGCCGGACGGCGGATGGTCTGGCCGGGCGGCACCAGACCCACGAACTCCGACCGTTCCTCGTTGGACGGCGTGGGCAGGGGTAGCTCAACCTCGTAGATAGGCATGTCGCTGGCGTTGTGGATGTGGAAGGCGAGTTCCCGGGTGCCGTCGGGCTTGCGGTACACCTCGACCCATGCGCTGATGCGGGCGGCCTGGCTGCGGCGCTCGTCTTCGGTCCGGCCGGCTTCTCGCCGGTGCTCGGCTCGCAGGAGGATGAAGCCGACGACGAAGGCGCCGACGGTGCCCACGGCGGAGAAGATGTTGGCGGCGGTGGCTATCCAGTCGCTAGCCAAGGTGAGGTGTGCCGGTTCCGGCGAGGTAGTGCTCGATGCGCATCCGCATGGAGCGGTCCATCGCGAGGGTGCTCACCGTGTCCCGGCCGACCCAGCGGACCTCGCGGGACTCGTCGCTGGGGGTGGGTGTACCGCCGAGCGGGCGGGCGGTGAAGACGACGGAGAACTCCTGTCGTACCTCGCCGTTGCTGGTGTAGAGGATCACGTGGCGCGGGTCGGTGTAGATGCCGACCAGTCCGGTCACCTCGACCTGGACGCCGGTCTCCTCGGCGGTCTCCCGGACCGCGGCGCCGGGAAGGGACTCGCCGAGGTCCATCGCTCCGCCGGGCAACGCCCAGTTGTCGTTGTCAGCGCGGCGGATCAGCAGGATCTCGCCGGTGTCGTTGACCACCACCACGTTCGCCGACGGGACGACGGTGTTCGCCTTGGGGGCGGCGGGATCGTCGAAGTAGTCGATGCGGCGTGCCACGTGCTCCTACCTCATTCCAGCGGGCGCGCACCGTCCCACACGTTGTCGAAGCTTTCCAGGTACGTCGTGACCATGTCGCCGCCCACGACGCGTCGCAGATGCAGGACCGGGGCCTGCGAGGCCGGGAAGTTGTAGATGTGCGTGTTGACCATCAACTGGTCGTCGGCACGGTAGATCGAGTTGTACAGGACCGTGCGATGCAGCCGGAACTCTACGCCGTCGATGCCGCGCAGCGGCTGGAACAGGACGAGGGCGTTGCGGATCCTCGCCGCCATGGTGTCGCCGATGCCCTCGTCGGCGCCGCGCTGCGCAACCTCCTCGCTGTCCGGGTCGCCGAGCATGATCCGGACGGTTGCCCCGGCGCCGGCCTTCTTCCGCAAGACACGAAGGATCCCGGCATCCTCAGCCAGGAACAGTCCACTGTAGACAAGTACGCCGATGTCCCGTTCGGCGTTGTCGAAGAAGTTGCGCCACAGGTCCGACGGCACCGCCCACCGGTGCGGGTAGACGTTGATAATCTCGCTTTCGGACGCGTTCGCTACCTGGTCGGGACTGAGCGCGTCCGGCCACAGGTACGCCTCGTCAACCCTGAGGTGGGCCGCGACCGCGTAGCGATGCCGCCGGTAGGGCGTTCGCCCGGTGCTGATCCAGCGCTCAACAGTCTTGGGGTCGACGTCGAGCGCCTCGGCAAGCTGTAGCTCGGTGATGCCACGCTCAAGCAGCGCGGAGCGCAAACGATCGTTTGGCATCGGCTTCCCCGAATAGGACGTCCCAGCAGATCACCACGATAGGCAAGACATCTCTGACACGTCCAACCATGCCCTGATCACGTCCCGTCGATCTACCGCATCCTCGATGACATCGACGCAGCCCGCGTCCCAACCCGGTGGAGCCGCAGACCCCGAAGACCGCGTCTTGACGCCACGTCGACAACCGATGATGCTAGACTTAAACATGATGAACATGTCTAGATATTGGTTGGTGTTGTGGACCGTGGTCAAGGGCCGCGACAGCCACCAGATGACCAGGAGGAGAACGACTTGGTTCCAGGCTCAATCAAGATCCCGGTGCCGTTCGAGTACGTGTTCCCCAGCGGCGCGCTGTTCCTTGGCGTGGACAAGCTGGTCGACTTCGACCGGCTCCGCGAGGACGACAACCAGGCCCGCGATGAGCGTGGCGTACGGATCTGGGTGGTCAAGGTGATGGATCTCGACCCCGAGGCCGGCCGGTTCGGCCGCTCGACCGAGACCAAGGTGAAGATCGCCGCGCCGGAGGCGCCCACACCGCCGACCTCGGTGGTGCCCGGGTACCCGCCCGCGGTGGCGTTCTCCGACATGACCGTCACCCCGTACAGCGACACCAACGCATGCAAGGGCGACAAGCGCCCGCACAAGTGCAAGGCACGGCTGGCGTGGTCGATCCGCGCTGGGGCGCTGGTCCAACCGGACCGCGCCACCGGCACCGCCACGGCTGCCTGAGTCAAACCCGTTGGGGCGGGCGTCATCCGCCAAGACACCGCCCGCCCCAGCGGTCTTCCAACCCCGTCCGCTCTCTCAACGAAAGGGGCGTTGTGCCCACGCTATCGAACGCCGCCGGCGACCACGCGGAATGGCGCACCTGCGCCGGCTGCGACACGCTCGCACCGCTGACACCCGACACCGACCGCTGCGATGCCTGCCGGTTGCCGGCGCGGCAGACCGTACGGCGGCTGCGGGCCGAACACTTCACGCCCGCTGACGTTCTGGACATCATCTACGCCGGCAGCGGGTTCGCCGCCGCGGTGGCCGATGTCGCACACCACCAGATCGGCGACCCCGGCTACTGGGATTGCTACGGCAGCCCGCCGGACGAGCTGGCCCGGCTGCGCGACGCGCTCAACGGGATGCAGCGCGCCATCCACGAGGCGCGGGCCGGTCTGGCCGCCGTCGAACGGCGCGTCCGCCGCCGTGCCACCCGCCAGAGCCAGCACCGGCGGCCGGCATGAGCAACCACCACCGCACCGCCGCGACAGCGTCCGCTGTCAAGCCCGGGTTGACGTCCGACCGGCGCCGCCGGGTCGTCGAGAACGACGAGTACGCCGCATTCATCCGCCGTGCCGTGCGCGCCTACGGCCGGCGCGTGAGTACCGGCGACATCGAGGCCCTGGCCGACCTGGTCGCCTTGTCCCTCCACCTGGATCGCGCCGTCGCCGAGGCGGTCGGCGGACTGCGCGGCTTCGGCTACTCCTGGGCCGACCTGGCCACCCGGCTCGGTGTCACCCGGCAGGCCGCGCAGCAGCGCTGGGGCGGGAGGGGTGACTGACCGGTGCCTCTGGTCAACGTGATCCGCGGCGAGCGGCTGCCCGATGCGGCGTTCAACCTGCGTACCCCGGTGCTGCGGGTGCCGCTGTGGCTGGCCCTGATCGGCTGGACGCTGCGCGGCACGTTCCGGCTCGTCGTGGTGTACCTGCGGTTCTGGTATGCCACCCTGCCGGCGACGCTGCTGGGCTGGCTGTGGTGGCGCTACGACTGGCCGGGTCCCGCGCTCGTCGTCGGCGGTGTGGCCGGGGTGGCCGGCGTGTGGGCGCTGGTGCACCGGGCCTCGTTCCTGCGGTTCGGCTGCTACCCAGTGTGCGGCCGGTGGCGGCGGCTGGCCTATCGGCGGCGCTGGTACCCGGCAATGGCCACCGCCCGCCTCGCGGTTACCTTCGATCGGACCGTCGTGCTCCCCGAGTTGCTGCGGGTCTGGGCCGGCGCTGGCGTGGACGTGCTCACGGTGCGGCTGGTGACCGGGCAGATCCCGGATGACTTCGCCGCCGCCTCCGAGCGGCTCGCGCACACCTTCGGCGCCTTGTCATGCCGGGTCACGCCCGGCCGCCGCCCCGACCTGGTCGTCGTGACGCTGCTGCGCGGCGACTCGCTCGCCGCGACCGTGGCCCCGCTGCCAATCCCGACGGAGCCGGACTTCACGGCGCTGCCGCTCGGCCGACGCGAGGACGGCCAAACCTACGCGCTGCGGCTGTTCGGCACGCAAGTCCTCGTGGTCGGCGCCACCAACGCAGGCAAGGGCTCCGTGCTCTGGTCACTCCTGCGTGCCCTCGCGAGCGGGATCCGCTCCGGCGTGGTCCAGGTGTGGGCGTTCGACCCCAAGGGCGGCATGGAACTCGCGGTCGGGCTACCGCTGTTCGCCCAGTTCGCCTGCGACGACTTCGACGCCATGGCCGACATGCTCGACGAAGCCGCCACCGTGATGCGCCGGCGCACAGCCCGCCTGCGCGGAATCGTCCGCCAGCACGAACCGTCGGCCGACGCGCCGCTCATCGTGATCATCATCGACGAGCTGGCCACACTGACCGCCTACCTGACCGACCGCAAGCTCAAAGACCGCATCAAGGCCACCCTCGGCATCCTGCTCACCCAGGGCCGCGCCGTCGGCGTCCACGTCGTCGCCTGCCTGCAGGACCCCCGCAAAGAGGTGCTGCCGTTCCGCGACCTGTTCCCCACCCGCATCGGGCTCCGCGTGGCCGAAGACGCCCACGTCGACCTGACCCTCGGCGACGGCATGCGCGACCGCGGAGCCCTGTGCGACCGCATCCCCAAAAGCACCCCCGGCGTCGGGTACGTCGCCCTCGACGGTGACCCGACCCCGATGCGGGTCCGGTTCTCCTACCTGTCCGACGACGACATCCGCGACCTGGCCCGCACCCACGGCCGGCTCCGCGCCGTCGACAGCAAGGCAGGTGCGGCATGAGCACCCGCACCCGAGGCGAACGGGCCGAGGGCGTGGTCCAGGTCCTCATCCTGCTCACCATCGGCTCGATGGCCGCCGCAGCAAGCTTCACCCACGTCCACAACGTCGCCGCCAGCCACGGCCAGCCTGGATGGCTGGCTTGGGCCGACGCCGTGGTCCTGGAGCTGATGTCGATCGCCACCGGCCTGGAAATCCGGCGCCGCCACCGGTCCGGCCAACCGACCGGGTTCGTCCTGGCCGTCCTGGTGTCCGCCGTGGCGTTGTCCCTGTCGGCCCAGGTCGTGGAAGCCGAACGCAGCATCGTTGGCTGGCTGGCCGCCGCGCTGCCCGCACTCGGCTTCCTCGCCCTGGTCAAGATCGTCCTCACCCGGACGCCCACCGGAACGGGAACGGAACCGGTCCCGGACGCCGTTCCCGACCCGGCTGCCCGCCAGAACGACGAGAACGACGAGAACGACGAGAACGACGGGAACGGCCAGGACGGCGGCCCAGCGGTGACCGTCGAGCTGCTCGACCGGGCTCGCGCCATCGCGACTGCGCACCGGACGACGCACGGCCGCGACATCACCCGCGACGCCCTCCGCGCACAGCTCCGGGTCTCCAGCACCACGGCATCCGAGCTGCTGCGGCTGCTCCGTACCGACATCCGTCCCTGCCTGCTGTCCGTGCCGGCGGACGCGTTCGCCCGCACCAACCACACCACCGTCCACAGTAGAGAGGAGCAGTGACGACCACCATCGAGGCACGGCCGGGGTCGCGGGCCGCACGGCTGGCGATGCCGCGCAGCATCGAGGTCCTCAGGAGCCTGGCCGCCGAGCACGGCGTGTGCGCGAGGCCGATCACGCTGCGCCGCACCGAACTGGCCTCCGGACAGACCGAGCTGATCGACCTGCCCTGCGGCGCCACCCGCGAGGACAAGTGCCCCTCCTGCGCCAAGCGGGCCAAGCGGCTGCGGCAGGTACAGATCCGCGAGGGCTGGCACCGCACCGACGAACCACACCTCGGCCCGGCTCCAGCCACCGACGAACAGCGAGCACTCATCGAGCTGCGGGCGCACTACGAGTACGCCCGCGCCGACGCCGAACGCAACGCGCAGTGGGACCAGCTCGCCGACCTGGACGGCGCAATCGTCGACGTCGAGAAAGCAATCGCGGTCGAGGGCCTGCGGGGCCGGGTCGCCCCGCCGCACGGGACCGACGATGACGACCAGGACGACGGCGACCCGGGGCATCGGCGGAAGCGTTCGACCCGGCGCCGGCAGGACGTGCCGGACCTACCCCGGCAGAAGGTCGACCTCCGCACCGTGGGCCGCACCTACCTCGGCCGCGACGGCAGCGAGCACCGCCCATCGATGTGGCTCACCCTGACCCTGGACTCGTACGGCCCAGTCCACGGTGCCCGCCGGGCCAGCAACGGCCGGCCCATACCCTGCCCATGCAAGCGCTGGCACGACCCCGACGATCCGTTCCTCGGCGTACCCGTCGACCCGGCCAGCTACGACTACCGCCAAGCGGCCTGGGACGCCGTGCACTTCGCCCGCCTACTGGACCGGTACTGGCAGAACCTGCGCCGCGCGGTCGGCTGGAACGTCCAGTACGCCGGCTGCGTCGAGCCCCAGCGCCGGCTCGCCCCGCACGCCCACTTCGCCATCCGCGGCACCGTCCCTCGCACCATGCTGGAACGCGTTGCCGCCGCCACCTATCACCAGGTCTGGTGGCCACGCGTCGCCGAACCGCGCTACAGCATCGACCACCTGCCGACCTGGGACGCCGAAGAGAAGAGCTGGGTTGACCCGCACACGCGAGAGCCGCTGACCACCTGGACCGCCGCGCTCGACCAGGTCGACAACAACCCTGACGCCGAGCCCGTGCACGTCGTCCGCTTCGGCAAGCAGGTCAAGGCGCGCGGCGTCGACCCCGGATCCAAGGACGTCGACCGCACCATCGGCTACATCACCAAGTACCTCACGAAGAACACCGCCGACTGCCACACCATCTCCACCGACGCGCAGCGGGACCACGTCGACCGGCTCTGGTACCAGCTCCGGGTCACCCCGTGCTCGGACCGGTGCGCGAACTGGCTGCTCTATGGCATCCAGCCGAAGAAGGCACACGCCAAGCTGCGACCCGGCAACTGCAAGGGCCGGACCCACCAGAAGGCCACGCTCGGCATCGGCGGCCGTCGCGTACTCGTCTCCCGCGACTGGTCCGGCAAGACCCTCGCCGACCACCGCGCCGATGCCCGCGCCTGGGTCCGCGCCCTGCTCGGCGTCAGCACCAGCCACGAGCACCACGACCAGGTCGACGCCGAGCCCGGCACACCAGCCCCGGTCGTCTGGGAACTCGCCCGCCCCGACGACCCCGACATGCAACCGCTCGAACACCGACTCCTGCGCACCATCTCCCAACGCATCCAATGGCGCGACCAGCTCAACGCCGCACGCGAGCGGGCCGGAACCGGACCGCCCGGACATGTTTCGGCGACCTCGACCAGCTCGCCAGCCACCAAGGCGGCCTGACATGGAAAGGAGACATACGGACCGGCCGGGCCGGCATATGACGATCGCGGAACTCTGCGAAGAACTCGGGATCGCGCGATCGACCTTCTACGACTGGCGGGCCAAGCGGAAGGCGCCCCGGTGCTTCAAGCTGCCCAACGGTGACCTCCGCATCCGCCGGTCCGACTACGAGGAATGGATCTCATCACTGGAGGAGGCGGCCTGAGTGGCTACCACGTATGACGTGCGAATCTGGAAAACGAAGGTCTACGAAGGCAAGCGCGGCAACACCTACTACGTGCGCTGGACCGTGGCTGGCAAGGAGTGGAAGGAGCCGTTCAAGACCTCGGCGCTCGCCGAGAGCTTCCGCTCCGACCTGGTGGCCGCCGCGCGCAAGGGCGAGGCGTTCGACACCGATTCGGGCCGACCGGTGTCCATGGCGCGAACGACCAACGACATGACCTGGTACGAGTTCGCCTGCAAGTTCGTAGACATGAAGTGGCCCCGCGTCGCGGCGACCACTCGACGGACGCACGCCGAAGCCTTCACGGCGCTGACGCCGGCCATGTTCACCACGACGCGCGGCAAGCCGGATGACAAGCTGATTCGCTCGGCGCTGAGCCGGTGGGGCTTCAACACGGTCAAGCGAGGCGCAGACGACTGCCCCGACGAGGCGCGGGCCGCGCTGCGGTGGATCGAGCGCAACACCCGGCCCGTGTCGGCGTTGGGGAAGCCCGAAGTCCTCCGGCCGATGCTCGACTCGCTGACCGTCCGGCTCGACGGCAAACCGGCCGCGTCGAGCGTGATCAGCCGCAGGCGGAAGATCCTGAACACGGCGGCGGAGTACGCAGCGGAGCTGGGGCTTCTACCGACCAACCCGATTCCGGCGCTGAAGTGGAAGGCACCGAAGGCGGTCCAGGTCGTCGACCCGCGCTGCGTCCCCAACCCCGTCCAGGTACGCACGCTCCTGGACGGTGTTCGGGAGCAAGGTCGGGTCGGCCGGCGGCTCGTGGCGTACTACGGCTGCCTGTACTACGCCGGGATGCGGCCGGAGGAAGCCGCGTGCCTGAGCAAGAGCAACCTGGCGATCCCGGAGGAGGGCTGGGGAGAGTTCCACCTCGACGGCGCCGACCCCTATGCCGGCAAGGAGTGGACCGACACGGGACGCGACAGCCCCGTGCCCGCCCGAGCTGACCGCGCTCATCCACACCCACCTCGGCGAGTTCGGCACCACGCCGGATGGTCGCCTCTTTGTCGGTGACCGTAACCACCAGGAGCTGCCCAAACTCACCGTGGTCCGGGTGTGGAGCCGGGCTCGCGAGACAGCGTTCGTCCCGGAGGTGGTCGCGTCGCCGCTGGCCAAGCGACCGTACGACTTACGGCACGCCGCGGTGTCGACGTGGCTCAACGGGGGAGTGCCGCCCACCGACGTCGCGGAGTGGGCTGGGCAGTCGGTCGAGGTCCTGTTCCGGATCTACGCCAAGTGCCTGGACCGGGGCACCCAGCAGAACCGCAAACGGGTACAGGCCGCACTTGGCCACCGGTAGAGGTGGGCGAAAACTTGGCCGCGTATTTGCCGTGGACGGCCGATCAAGGCCGGATCGAGCCGGTGACAACCGGACATATGAACGGAGCGCCGATCTTGGGTGCCCCCGGCAGGATTCGAACCTGCGCTCCCGCCTCCGGAGGGCGGTGCTCTATCCCCTGAGCTACGGGGGCTTGCTACCCACAGGGGGGCTCGCGACCCACCGAAGACTAGCAGAGCGCCCGGCCCCGCCGCCCGCGGTACCGCTCTACCCGCCGAGCTCGGCCAGGAGCTCCTGCATGCGTGTCACGTCGCCGGTCTGTGCCAGCCGCATCGTCTTGGCCAGGCTGCGTACCTCGTCCCGGTGCGTGAGCTTCAGGATCGCCTCGACCATGTGCAGCCCGCCCAGGTGGTGGCGGACCATCAGCTGGCAGAACAGGATGTCGGCCTGGTCGCCGGTCGCCTTGCGCAGCTGGTCGATCTCGGCCTTTGTCGCGATCCCGGGCATCAGGCCATCGGCGCTCAGCTCCTTCGTGCCACCGGGCATCCATGCCATCCGCGGCTGGCTCGACGTCGCCGACAGGTGCCAGTCGGTGAGCCAGGTCTGCATGATCCCGAGCTCCATGCTCTGCGACGTCGCGATGTTGTACGTCATGCTGCGGATCTCGGAGCGGGTGGTCTTCGGGTACACGATCATGGCCATCTCCACCGCCTGCGCGTGGTGGGTGGACATGTCGCGGGCGAAGCCGGCCTCGGCCGAGGTGTCGCCCGGCGTCCTGAGGTCCTCCACCAGGTAGCGGCCGGTGTACCCGACAGCGAGCAGCAGCACCGCGATGAGCGCCCCGATTGTGAGGCGGGCCCACCGCGGTGCCGCGGCGAGCGGCAGCAAGATCAGCCGCCGGGCTGCGGCTGGCCGGGTTGCTGCGGCTGGTCCTTGCCGAGGTCGCGCGGGGTCGTACCGGTCTCGGTGATGCCACCGGAGCACTGGGCCGTCTCGATGCCGGCGGACTTGCGCATCAGCTTGATGAACTGGTCGATCCGCCCGTCGTCGACCTTGTCGACCTTCAGCTGGTACCCCCATGCCTGTAGGGACACGGCCTTGTCCAGCCCCGGGTACGGGCTCATCAGCAGGTACTCCTGGCCACGCACCTTCTTGGCCAGCACCTCGACCTGGTCCTTGGACAGCTTGTCGGGGTTGTACGTGATCCAGACAGCCCCGTGCTCCATGGAGTGGACCGCGTGCTCGTTGGCGATCTGGGCGTCGTAGACGTCGCCCATGCAGTTCTGCCAGTTGGGGTTGTGCTTGCCGCCGACTGGCGGTGACTGCGGGTAGGTCAGCGGACCCCACCCGTGCTGGGCCGCCTGCTTGAGCGACGGGTTCTTCTTGAGGTAGTTGACGACCCCCGGGATGCGCTCGGCCCGCTGCTCGAAGGTGAGGTTGTGCTGGTACACCAGCCACGAGCCGTACCCCATGATGCCGACCGCGATCAGCGCGACCACCGCGAATGTCAGGATCGGGATCCAGTTGCGGCCCTGGCTCACCTTGACGGGCGCGATCGGGCGCCGAGGGCCCTTGCCGGCTGCGGACTTGGTCGCCGGCCGCGCGCTGGTGCCGGTTGCCGGCCGCGCCGACCTAGCCTTCGCGGACGTCGCGCCCGCCTTCGCCGGGGCCGTGCCCGCCTTTCCCGCGGTGCCGTTCGAGCGGGAGGACGCGGTGCGGGTGGGCTTCGAACGCGGCGCGGGCTTATCGTCCGCATCGGTCGAGTCAACCTTGGCCGAGTCGGCCTCCACCGACGCCGAGTCAGAGTCCACCGGAGCATCCGGGTAGTCCACGACAGAGGTTGCCGCTGTGGCATCCGGGTAGTCCACGACTGGGGTCGCCGCAGTGGCGTCTGGGTAGGCCTCCACCGACGAGTCGACCTCCGCCTCATCGACGGCTGCCGCCGCCTCGGCCGCTTTGGCCGGCGGCCGCTTGCCCCTTGTTGGCTTGCCGCCGGGCTTGGTCGTGGACGGCCGGCGACTCCCGCCGCCGTGCGGGGTGCTCACGCTCATGCCATCGCCTCGCCGCGCTCGGCCTCGCCGCGCTCAGCCTCGCCGCGCTCGGCGGTGCATTCGCTATCCACTGAGCCCATGGTTGGCTCGCTTCGCTCGCTCATCCTGCTGCCTCGTCAGGGTGGATTGTCGGGTCACAGTCCCGGGGAAGGTGGCGTCCCGCATTGTGACCAGCACACCGGGTCGCCGCCAAGTACGGAAGTCTACCCCCGATAGCATTGTTCGGTGACTCCCGCTGAGCTCGCCGATGCCGTGCTCGCCGCCGCCCGTGCGGTGCTGGTCGAGCGCGGCCTCGACCCGTCCGTCCTGCCGGCGACGACCAGCGTGGAGCGACCCCGAAACCCCGACCACGGCGACTATGCCTCCAGCCTGGCGTTGCAGGTCGGGAAGAAGGCCGGCATGGCGCCGCGCGACCTGGCGGCCGCGCTCGCCGACCGCTTGGGCCAGCTCCCGGGCATCAAGTCGGTGGAGGTCGCCGGTCCGGGCTTCCTCAATGTCCGTCTCGACGCGGCCGCCGCCGGTGAGCTCGCGCGCGTGGTGGTCCAGGCCGGTCGGAGGTACGGACGAAGCAGCGCCCTGGCCGGACGGAAGATCAACCTTGAGTTCGTCTCGGCGAACCCGACCGGCCCGGTCCACATCGGCCACGTCCGGTGGGCAGCCGTGGGCGACGCGCTGAGCCGGCTGCTGCGCGCCGTGGGCGCCGAGGTGACCAACGAGTACTACTTCAACGACGCCGGCTCGCAGATCGACCGGTTCGCGGCCTCGCTGCTGGCCGCCGCCCGCAACGAGCCGGTGCCCGAGGACGGGTACGCCGGCCAGTACGTCAACGACATCGCCCGCACCATCGTGCAGCGCCACCCGGGCACCACGGACCTGGAGGTCTTCCGGGTCGAGGGCGTCGCCCTGATGTTCGACGAGATCAAGCGCTCGCTCGCCGACTTCGGCGTGCACTTCGACGTGTACTTCAGCGAGAAGCTGCTTCACGACCGCGGCGAGCTGGAGGCGGCGGGCCAGCGGCTGCGCGAGCAGGGGCACGTCTACGAGTCCGCCGGCGCGCTGTGGCTGCGCTCCACGGACTTCGGCGACGACCGGGACCGGGTCGTGGTACGCAGCAACGGTGCGTACACCTACTTCGCGGCCGACTGCGCGTACTACCTGGACAAGCGGGAGCGCGGCTTCGACCGGGTGGTCATCATGCTGGGCGCCGACCATCACGGGTACATCGGTCGGTTGCGGGCGATGGCCGCCTGCTTCGGCGACAACCCCGACGAGACGCTCGAAGTCCTCATTGGACAGATGGTGAACCTGGTACGCGACGGGGAGCCGGTGAAGATGAGCAAGCGCGCCGGCACCATCGTCACGCTCGACGACATGATCGAGCTGCTCGGTGCCGACGCGGCCCGCTACGCCCTGGCGCGCTACTCCACCGACTCGCCGATCGACCTGGACATCGACCTGTGGACCCGGCGCACCAACGACAACCCGGTGTTCTACGTGCAGTACGGCCACGCCCGCATCGCCGGGGTGCTGCGCAACGCCCGGGAGCTGGGTGTCGAGCGCGGGGATGACTTCGATCCCGGCCTGCTCACCCACGAGCGCGAGAACGACCTGCTCAAGGCGCTGGGCGAGTTCCCGGCGGTCGTGGCGACAGCCGCCGAGCTGCGTGAGCCGCACCGCGTGGCGCGGTACCTCGAGGAGCTGGCCGGCACGTTCCACCGGTTCTACGACCGGTGCCGGGTGCTGCCGCAGGGGGACGAGCCGGTGACCGACCTGAACCGGGCACGCCTGTGGCTGGTCGAGGCGTCGCGGATCGTCTTCGCCAACGGCCTGGAGCTGCTCGGGGTGAGCGCCCCGGACCGGATGTAGGACAGGACACGACCATGCGCGCACACGAGGCGGGCGCCCTCCATGCCGACATCGGGCATCGGGGGCCGGCTTGGCTGCGTACTCCCGATGATGTCAACGCGCTCCTGCCGGCGCTGTGGCCGCGGACCGTGACCCGCGCGGACGCCGTTGCGGTCGGCGGGATCGACGTGCGGGACCTGGCGAAGACCTACGGCACTCCGGTCTACGTCTTCGACGAGACCGACTTCAGGTCCCGCTGCCGGGAGTTTCGCGAGGCGTTCGGCGGCGCCGACGTGTACTACGCCGGAAAGGCGTTCCTGTGTAAGGCGGTCGTGCGGATCATCGCCGAGGAGGGGCTGCGCCTGGACGTGTGCTCCGGCGGCGAGCTGGCGGTAGCCCTCGCGGCCGGCATGCGACCGGACCGGATCGGCCTGCACGGCAACAACAAGTCCCTCGCCGAGCTGCGGCGCGCGCTGGACGCGGGCGTCGGGCGCATCGTCGTGGACTCGTTCGACGAGATCGACCGGCTGACCGCGCTCGCGCGGGAACGCAAGACCAGACCGAACGTCATGGTGCGGGTCACCGTCGGGGTGGAGGCGCACACGCACGAGTACATCGCGACGGCGCACGAGGACCAGAAGTTCGGCTTCTCGTTGACCGGGCGAGCGGCGTCGGCGGCGGTCGACCGGATCCTGCGCACCGACGTGCTGAACCTGATCGGGCTGCACTCGCATATCGGATCGCAAATCTTTGATACGTCCGGGTTCGAGCTGGCGACCCGGCGGGTGCTGAGCCTGCACGCACAGATCCGCGACCGGCACGGGCTGGAGCTGCCGGAGCTGGACCTGGGCGGTGGCTTCGGCATCCCGTACACCAGCCAGGACGACCCGTCGACGCCGGGCGACCTGGCCGCGAACCTCGCCAAGATGGTCGAGCAGGAATGCGCGGCCAACCACCTCAGCACGCCGCGCCTGTCGGTGGAGCCGGGCCGCGCGCTCGTCGGCCTGTCGACGTTCACGCTCTACGAGGTGGGCACCGTCAAAGACGTCGACGGCATCCGCACCTATGTCAGCGTCGACGGCGGGATGAGCGACAACATCCGCACCGCGCTGTACGACGCGTCGTACTCGGCGACCCTGGCCAACCGGGCCTCGACCGCGCCGCCGATCCTGGCCCGCGTAGTGGGGAAGCACTGCGAGTCGGGTGACATCGTCGTCAAGGACGAGTTCCTGCCCGCCGACGTGCGGCCCGGCGACCTGATCGCGGTGCCCGGCACCGGGGCGTACTGCCGCAGCATGGCGAGCAACTACAACCACGTGCCGCGCCCGCCGGTGGTGGCCGTCGTGGACGGCACCGCCCGGGTGATCGTCCGCCGGGAGACCGAGGACGACCTGTTAGCTCTGGATGTGGGATGAGCGAGCGTCAGCGAGCGAATCATGGGCTCAGTGCGGCTGTGCCTCATGACGACGACGAGCGTAGCGAGGAGTCGGCATGAGCGGGATCAAGCTGGCGCTGCTCGGTTGCGGCACGGTCGGCACCGAGGTGGTACGGCTGCTGCACGAGCAGTCCGCGGACCTGACCGCGCGGGTGGGCGCTCAGCTTGAGCTGGTCGGGATAGCGGTGCGCCGGCCGGGCCGCGACCGCGGGCCGCTCCCGGTCGACCGGGCGCTGTTCACCACCGACGCCCTGGGTCTGGTCAAGCGCGACGACGTCGATGTCGTGGTCGAGGTGGTCGGCGGCATCGAGCCGGCGCGCACGTGGCTGGTGGAGGCGTTGCGCGGCGGCAAGAGCGTCGTGACGGCCAACAAGGCGTTGCTCGCCGAGGACGGCCCGGCGCTGCACGAGGCGGCGGCCGACGGCGGCGCGGACCTGTACTACGAGGCCGCGGTCGCCGGTGCGATCCCGTTGCTGCGCCCGCTGCGCGAGTCGCTGCACGGAGACCGGATCACCAGGGTCACCGGCATCGTCAACGGCACCACCAACTTCATCCTCTCGGCGATGGACTCCACCGGCGTTGGCTTCTCCGAGGCGCTGGACGAGGCGACCGCGCTGGGCTACGCCGAGCCCGACCCGACGGCCGACGTCGAGGGCTTCGATGCGGCTGCCAAGGCGGCGATCCTCGCGTCGCTGGCGTTCCACACCCGGGTACGGGCGGCCGACGTGTACCGGGAAGGCATCACCGAGGTCACCGCCACCGACGTGGCCAGCGCCAAGGCGATGGGCTGCGTCATCAAGCTGCTGTGCATCGCCGAGCGGTCGGACGACACGGTTTCCGTGCGGGTGCACCCGGCGATGATCCCGCGCACCCATCCGCTGGCGAGCGTGGGCGATGCGTTCAACGCGGTCTTCGTCGAGGCGGCGGCGGCGGGGCAGCTCATGTTCTACGGCCGGGGCGCGGGTGGCGCGCCGACCGCGAGCGCGGTCCTCGGCGACATCGTCGCCGTGGCGCGCAACCGGCTCTCGGGCGTCCGGGCGGCGCCCGAGAGCGTGTACGCCGATCTGCGGGTACGCCCGATCGGTGAGGTCGCCACGCGGTACCACATCTCGCTCGACGTGGCCGACCGGGCGGGCGTGCTCGCGACGGTGGCAAGCGTGTTCGCCCGCCACGGGGTGAGCATCGCGACCGTGCACCAGTCCGGCCGGGGCGACGACGCGGTACTGGTGATCGTCACGCATGGGGCGCCGGATGCGGCGCTGGGCGCCACGGTGACGGAGCTGCGGGCGCTGGACATCGTACGCTCGGTCGCGAGCGTGCTCCGCGTCGAAGGGGAGTGAGTCCGGTGTGGCGCGGGTTGATCGAGGCTTATTGGGACCGGTTACCGGTGAGCGAGGCGACGCCGGTCATCACACTCTACGAGGGCAACACGCCGTTGCTGCCCTCGCCGGTGCTTTCGGCCCGGGCCGGCAGTGAGGTGTACCTCAAGGTGGAGGGCGCCAACCCGACCGGTTCCTTCAAGGACCGCGGGATGACCCTGGCCGTGTCGAAGGCCGTGGAGGCCGGCGCGAAGGTCATCATCTGCGCGTCGACCGGCAACACCTCGGCCTCGGCCGCGGCCTACGCCGCGCGGGCCGGCCTCACCTGCGCGGTGCTCGTGCCGACCGGCAAGATCGCGCTTGGCAAGCTGGCTCAGGCGTTGGTGCACGGTGCGCGCCTGCTGCAGGTGTCCGGGAACTTCGACGACTGCTTGTCCGTGGCGTCGAAGCTGGCACTTGACTATCCGGTGGCCCTGGTCAACTCGGTCAACCCGGACCGGTTGCACGGGCAGAAGACGGCCGCGTTCGAGATCGTGGAAGCGCTCGGCGACGCGCCGGACTTCCACTGCCTGCCGGTGGGCAACGCGGGCAACATCACGGCGTACTGGATGGGCTACGTCGAGGATCACGCTGCCGGCCGGGCCTCGCGGCGCCCCCGGATGCTCGGTTTCCAGGCCTCCGGTGCGGCCCCGATCGTGCGCGGCGAGGCGGTCCAGGAGCCGTCCACGATCGCGACCGCGATCCGCATCGGCAACCCGGCCTCGTGGACCAAGGCGCTGGACGCGCGAGACCAGTCCGGCGGCGATATCCAGGCGGTGACCGACCGGCAGATCCTGTCGGCGTACCGGCTGCTGGCGCGCAGCGTCGGGGTGTTCGTGGAGCTGGCGAGCGCCGCGAGCGTGGCGGGCCTGCTGCAGGCGGCCGAGGCGGGTCTGGTGCCGCGAGGGTCCACAGTGGTCTGTACGGTCACCGGGCACGGGCTCAAGGATCCGGAGTGGGCGATCTCGACGGCGCCCGCGCCGATCACGATCCCCGCCGACGTAGTGGCAGCGGCGCGCGCCCTCGATCTTGCCTAGTTGCCTAGTCCAGCGGCAGCGACCAGTGGCCGAGCCAGTACTCGCGCGCGGACACGGTGAGCTCGCGGACCCGGTGAGCCTTGTCCAGCCGATCACGCCAGGCCTTCTCGATCCCGGCGCTGAAGATGGAAAGCCCGGTATGCAGACCGGAATGCCCGAAGTTGCGGGACGCCAGCTCGCCTGGAAACGAGAGCTTGCCTTTGCCGCGCAGGACGGAGTTCCCCATATGCCGGCAGATGAGGTACTCCAGGTTGGCGTCGGTCGTGGAATCGGCCTTCGGACCTTCGTCGGTCGTGAGGAGGCCGAAGTCTTTGAGAGCGGAGCAGAGTGCCATGAACGGAAGGCTGAGCTCCGCTTGCTGGCCCTCGACCTCCCATGACACCCACAGGGCCCGCCGGTCATTGTTGGCGGCGTGGTCGACGGGCAGGGCCTGGCCGACAAGGGTGTGATAATCCCCGGCTCGGTCTCCATGCTCGTGCGGCACCGCCAAGCCGAGCGGTGAGTCCTGCCGCACAAGGAGCGGCAAGATGCGCGGTAACAGTACGGACGGGTTGTCGTCAAGCGGCGTAATCTTCCCGGGCGACGCTACCGTGTCGAGCGTGGCGTTGAGCTGGTCGAGACGGGCCGCCGGGGTGTTCGTCGTCAGCTGCATATGAATGAAGGCGATGTCCTCGATGATCGTCCCGGAGAAGGCCAACAGGCCAACCTCTGGAAAGCGGGACAGGAAGGCAAGTACTGATCGTGTTGAGCCGGTCCGGGCAGGGCCAACAAAGGTAATCGGCAGGCAGGTGGAGACTGGGTCGCCACCACGTTCGCCAGCAGCGTCGCCGAACCTGTCGTGTACCCGGGCCGTATTGTGGGGGCATATCATAAACCAGTTGCCGCCGCGATAGCCCGGCCGCGAGTCGGCCACCCACAGCCCGAAGCCTCGCTCGGCGCAGAAGCTCGCGAACGCCTCAGCTATCTTCAACCTCAGGTCGGCGCTCGGCTGGTCAAGCGCGATGGTAAAGCGTACGGCAACAGCTGACGAGCGAGGCCACTCGGAATATAGCGGCACCTGCACCGGCGACTGCAGCGACAAGATGGGCGCCGATGCGACCGTGACGGCGACATCGGCGATCTCGCCGACCACCGCGAGGATAGCGCGACAGTGGCTCAGCTGGACCTGCACCTGCTCCACCTCGATGGATATGAGCCCTTCAAACACCTGAGAAGTCTCGTGGACGAAGCTGACGTTTGGCACGATGGTCCCGCGGAAGATCCTGCTTCCGCTGGTCGGATCGTCGACCTGACGCACCATGGTAGGGGTCATGTCCGTGCGACGAGCCTGGGCATCCAGGTCAGGACCGACCGTACGGGTGCCCACAACCAGGCCCACGCCGTTCGCGGCGGTCGTCAAAGCCTCGATGAAACGCGGCCGCTCGTTCTTCATGCCAAAGAGCGCGGAGTAGCGTCCGTTGAGGATGTCGTGCAGGTACCCTGGCCGATCCTTGACATGGTGCACCTCATAGGCCAGCCGCATTGACGGCTGGCGGAGGATCGCAGATCCCGCCCGCGCCAGCTCCGCAAGGGCTCGGGGAGATATGACGCTCGAGTCGTCATCGGACCTGACGGCGGCTTGCGATGTCATGATCCCGTTCCAAACGTTCGGAATGTCGCGTCCGGATGTACGTACAGCTTTCGTAAACTTCGCTCAAGCAGTCGCTTGAGCCACCGGCGGGCTCGTGACCGACCGGTCGTGGGTCCGGCCATTGGCTGAGCCCACGTCGGTAGTGTCGGAGAAACCTTGAACAGATCGGCATGTACCGCGCGGGACATCGCCACCAGGACCAGCATCGCAACCGTGGGAACCACGACGCATGCGGCGAGCGCGATGTGCACGATCAACGCGTTCGAGCTGGCGGCAATGGCGGCGGCGAGGAAGGCGGTGCAGGCTATGCTGACGTGCGCGACAAATCGCGGCAATATCCGGAGCTGGCCAACGATCGAGTGTCGAACAGGCAGGTCCAGGCGGGCATAAAGGAAGCCGGGCACCAGCAGCAGGACGGCGATCACCGCGTCGGCGTTGAGCCCGCTGCTGAGGGTCTGATGCGCGGCAAAGGGAAAGAATGACGCAAACAGCAGGCACCCGAGAAGGTACGAGATAGCCACGACACTGAGGACGTACGTGACCACGCTGCTGGCGCGAGAGCTGCTGGTGTCCCGGAGGAACATCGCCGCTGATATCTGAATAGTTTGACCTACCACCAACCGGGACGGATCTCTCCTCCAGTAGACGTGCGCACGATCGCTTGCCGGGTCGTTCTCCAGGTTCAGGTCAAGGAAGAGCTGCCGGTCCTCGATTTCGTCCGCCGCATGTTCGAGGTTCGCCGAGGTGATCGATGGATGGTGCAGAAGTGCGTCGGTCACCGTCTGCTGCCTGGTCTTGGTCACCACACCGGAAGATACGGCCCAAGCGAGGGCGTTCGTGGCCGGCAGCTGGTCTTCGGTGAGTGTGCGAAGCGCCTGGCTGGCCTCCCATCGCCGTCTCCTCAGCAGCTCCGACAAGCGCGTCAGGCAGGACTGGAGCTCCAGCTCCAGGATCTTCTCCGTACTTTCGCGGTTCGGTACGGTCTTTGCGGCCTGGATCGTAGGCGACAATACGCGCAGATCACTGGCCAGCTCCCGGACGATACCGCCGTCGGCGTTGGTCGAAAGGTACATCTTCTGGATTTGAACCCCCGGCTCGGTGTCCGCGACCAGGTGGTACGCGCGGAGGCTTGCCGGAACCTGCGTTCGATACTCGACCCAGTATGCTCCGCCGGCCAACCGAAGCGGTCGCCTGAGCCAACCGTCGGTTGGCTGGTTGTCCACGTGCAGGGGAGAGTCGAATGCGAGAAGATGTTCGTCCCGTGCCGCGTCGAGAGCGACGACGAGCAGGTAGTCGTTGACCGCGACATCAAGGAGCGTGATGTATCCCTTGAGGTACTCCTCGTACTTCGTGAGCACGTCGAGGGCGTACGCGCGATGTTGTGCGCCCTGACCGTGCAGCGTTCCAGGCGTGCTGCCGCGCCGCTGCCAACGATCGGCTGGCCTGCTCCGTTCCGTCATGAGCGTGATGAGCGCCGCCTGGAGCAGCCAGCGCGGCTCATGAACCCGGAACAAGAGGTCGCTGAGCTTGGTTCGGGCGTTCTCCCTGGCGTCGGAGTTGGTGAGCAGAATAGCCCGGAGCAGGCGGTAGAGCGCCGAGGCCATGAGCCGCGAGGTCTCGTACTGGGTCAGGCGCGGAAGCTTCTTACCCTCGCCGTTGATGACGTCGATCGGTGAGTGAGTGCGGCGCGAGATGCGGGAGACCGGTACCCATATCAGGTCGTGACCGGGTCGGAAGCTGTCGCGCGACAACCCGTCCGCAGCCTGTGGAGCGGTTTGTTGATCGCCCCTGTTCCGTAGCTTCTGGTACAGGGTGCCGGCTTCGCGTTGTGACTCATCGAGCAGTCCGAGGCTGATGTCGACCTCGGTGGTACATCTCGCGGCGCGATGCTCGATCAGCGTAAGGCGCTCGGTCAGGCGCCGGACATGGTTCTGGCGCAACGCGACATCGAGGAACGCGAGGCCGACGGCCGCTCCGTCCTTGGACATCCGCGGCGGTGCACCAGGGATGGGTACCGACAGGACGGCTTCCTTTAAGCAGTCAATGCCTTTCAAGACTTGCCCCAGACGCTCATGTCCACCTCCGCCGAGCACGTCCGCTGCTGTCGTGCGGGGCGGGCCAGGGATAGCGGCTGGTGGTCAACTGCACGGCGTGCCGAGCGCTGGGAAGCCGCGTTCGGTGCTCACCGGACTATCCTGGATGCTCGTGCATTCTTCACCGCCGGACCGGCCACTATGCGCGAACTGGCTGTAAAGATATCAATCGAGCCTGCGAATACAACCTGCAATCGGCCGGTTACTCTCGGACTATCGGCTACATCAGCCGACCGATCTCATTAGCTTTGCGTGGGCGCCTATGCCCGGGCGGCCAATAGCTACGAACGAGAGGCGGCGGTAGCAAGTACCGACCGAATGTGCTCGGCAAGCTCATGGGCGACGTCGCTCAGCGGCTGGCGCGATGTACACCACCGGCATCACGTTCGCCACCGGCCGGGTCGCCGCTCGGCGGGACATCCCCGCCGTGCTGGACCTGGTCAGAACCGGCCGGCTCGACCCGAGCGTGGTGACCGCGACCGCCGTGGGCTGGGACGAGGCACCGGCAGCCTGGTCCGCACACCGGGAGAAGTTGGTGATCATGCGTTAGCGTGTGTACGTGCCAGGAACCCTGTCGGTCCTTACCCGAAACCGGGACTTCCGCCGCCTGTTCGGTGCCGAGCTGGTCATCTTCGGTGGCGACTGGTTCATCCTGATCCCGTTGGTGACGCTGCTGCCCAAGCTGACCGGCAGCGGGCTGTGGGGCGGCTTGGTGCTGGCCGCCGACACCGGCATCCTGGCGATCCTGCTGCCGTTCACCGGGGCGGTCGCCGACCGGCTCGACCGGCGCCGGATCATGCTGACCGCCAACCTGACCGGTGTGGCGGCGGTGCTGGTCCTGCTCCTGGTGCGGTCGGCGGGTACGGCGTGGCTGGCGGTGGCGGCTGTCGGGGCATATGCGGTGGCGAAGGCGTTCTACACGCCGGCCGCTGGGGCGGCCCTGCCGAACATGGTCGAGCTGGAGGACCTGGCGGCGGCCAACGCGGTCGCCGGCTCCGCGTGGGGCACGATGCTCGTCGTCGGCGCCTCGCTCGGTGGGTTGCTGGCGGCGGCTGTCGGCCCGTACATCTGCTTCTTGGTGACCGCGGTGTGCCTGATGGCGGCGGCGGCGCTGGTGTGGCCGATCCGCCGCCCGATGCAGGCCGAGCGCGACGGCGGGCGACCGGCGCACCCGCTGGCCGCGGTCGGCGAGGCGATGCGCTACATCGTGCACCGGCCGCGGGTGGGCGCGCTGGTGACGGTAAAATCCGCGGTCGCCCTGGGCAACGGCGTGCTGACCACGTTCCCGCTGCTGGCCACCGCCGTGTTCCACGTCGGACCGACCGGTACGGGTTTCCTGTTCGCGGCGCGGGGCGCCGGCGCGCTGGTCGGTCCGCTGCTGCTGCGCCGCGTGCTGCTGCGCCGGTCGTGGCTTCTGCCGGGCCTCGCGGTGTCGATGGGGATCTACGGGCTGGCGTACCTGTCGATGGCTGTCGCGCCGTGGTACGCCCTAGCCCTGGTGCTGGTGGTGCTGGCGCACACGGCGGGCGGCGGCAACTGGGCGATGTCGAACTACGCACTGCAGGTCGAGGTGCCCGATGGGCTGCGTGGCCGGGTCTTCGCCACGGACATGATGCTGGCCATGGTCGCGTTGTCGGCGAGCCAGCTCGTGGTCGGGATGCTGGTCGACCACGTCAACCTGCGCTTGCTGATCGCCTGCAGTGGGGCCACCACGCTGCTCTACGCGATCGGCTGGCGGCTGACGACCCGACGCCTGCTCGCCCGGGGACCGGCCGCCGGGGCCGCGCTCGACACCGCCCGCGAGCCGGCAGGGACTGCCGAGTAGCGGGTCCTCATCGGTTTCTTGTCACACCCGGTGCCTACCATGGCCGGCATGGCTCTGTTGACCGTTCCGGTCACCGTCCGCACGCCGGCGACCAGCGCAAACCTCGGACCGGGCTTCGACGCGCTGGGGTTGGCGCTGTGCCTGCACGACGAGGTGACCGCGCAGGTCACGCCGGGCGGGGTGCGCGTCACGGTGTCCGGCGAGGGCGCGGGCGAGCTGCCCGGCGACGACCAGCACCTGGTCGTGCGGTCGATGCGAACCGCGTTCGACCTGCTCGGCGAGCAGCCGGCCGGGCTGGAGCTGCACTGCGTCAACCGGATCCCGCAGGCGCGCGGCCTCGGGTCGTCGTCGGCGGCGATCGTGGCCGGCGTGCTGCTGGCTCGGGCGTTGGTGAGCGAGGGGGCGGACCGGTTCGACGACGACGCGGCGCTCGCGCTGGCCGCGCGGCTGGAAGGCCATCCCGACAACGTCGCGCCATGCCTCCTCGGCGGCTTCACGATCGCCTGGACCGAGGCGGCGGAGCATGGGGCGGGACCGGCCCGGGCGGTGCGGCTGACCCCGGCCGAGGGCGTCCGCCCGGTGGTCTTCGTTCCCGAGGAGCGCGGGCTGACCGAGGAGGCCCGAGCGGCCCTGCCGCCGGCGGTCCCGCACCGCGACGCGGCGCATTCGGCCGGGCGGGCAGCGCTGCTGGTGCACGCCCTCACCGCACGGCCCGAGCTGCTGCTCGCCGCCACCGAGGACCGCTTGCACCAGGGGTACCGGGCGGCCGGCGCGCCGGCCACCGCCGGCCTGGTCGAGGAGCTGCGCGCCGCCGGGGTGCCGGCCGTGGTCAGCGGCGCCGGGCCGAGCGTCCTGGTGCTGGCGGCGCCGGGCTGGGCGCCGCCGCAGCCCACCGGATGGCGAGTTTGGACGCTTGACGTCGACACGACGGGAGCCACTGTGACGATGAGCGGGGGATCGGGTATTCTGGAACACGCCGAGCGGGATCCTGTTGCCGCTGGTTGGAAGCGTTGACTACGCTCTAGACCTACAGCAGCCGCGACGCGCGGTGATCTCAAGCGGGGCGGCGCACCCCGATTTCTGTAGCACACTCGCTGCATCCTGGCCGCCGAACCGCAGTCTCCACGGATCGCCCGCGCACCGTCGGACCTGACCGCAGTATCTGCGGCCCGGCCCGCCGCCCGGCAGCGAAGACTCCCGTGACGCCCTTTGGCCGAGCGGGTGCATCCGCGGGTCACCCGGCCACCCATCCATCCGGGCGGCCCCGGCCTATCGAGGGAAGGAATCCATTGAGCGACACCACCGACGTCACGTCGGACGTCTCTACTGGCCGCACGTCGGACGAGGCCGAAGGCGCTGACCAGGGCGTGGTTGCCCGGCGTCGGCGCACCGGGAGCGGACTGTCGGCGATGCTGCTGCCCGAGCTGCAGAGTCTGGCCGCGTCGCTCGGCATTGGCGGCACCGCCCGCATGCGCAAGGGCGAGCTGGTCGCGGCGATTCAGGAACGGCAGGGCGGCGACGCCCGCGGCAGTGCAGTCCGCGGGGAGGTCGCGGCCCGCGTCGAGGCTCCGCGCGCCGAGGTACGGGCTGAGGTCCGTGACGGGGAACCGCATCACGACGACCGTGGCGAGCCGAGCGAAGAGCGCGTGGGCGGCCGGGCCACCCGCCCGGCGGGACCACCGCAGCCGCGGGTCACCGGGGAGGAAGCCGGCGAGCGCACCACGCGCGAGATCCGCGAGACCGACGTGTCGGACCGCAACGGCAGGCGCGGCGGCGAGCCGGTCGAGCGTGGCGAGCGGACCGACCGTGGCGAGCGGACCGACCGCGCCGAGCGGACCGACCGCGCCGAGCGGACGGACCGGGGCGACCGGGACCGCCCAGCCGCCACTGCTGACCGCAGCGGCCGCAGCAGCGAGGGCGACCGCAACGGCCGCGGCAGCGACCGCGGCCGCAACGGCGAGCGGGGAGACCGCGCCGCGGGTGGCGAGCGGTCCGACCGCGGCTCCGACCGCGGCTCCGACCGCGCCGACCGCGAGGACGACGACGAGGGCGGCGCCCGGCGGGGCCGGCGCAGCCGCTTCCGGGACCGCCGCAACCGCGGCCGGGGCGAGCGCGGCGACGGCGGCAACGAGCCGCAGGTCGCCGAGGACGATGTGCTCGTACCCGTGGCCGGCATCCTCGACGTGCTCGACAACTACGCCTTCATCCGGACCACCGGCTACCTGTCCGGGCCCAACGACGTCTATGTGTCGATGGCCCAGGTCAAGCGCTACGGGCTGCGCCGCGGCGACGCCGTCACCGGCGCGGTGCGCCAGCCCCGGGAAGGGGAGCAGCGGCGGGACAAGTACAACCCGCTCGTGCGGCTGGACACCATCAACGGGATGGACCCCGACGAGGCGCGCCGCCGGCCGGAGTTCTACAAGCTGACCCCGCTCTACCCGCAGGAGCGGCTGCGGCTGGAGACTGAGCCGCACATCCTGACCACGCGCGTGATCGACCTGGTCATGCCGATCGGCAAGGGACAGCGGGCGCTGATCGTCTCGCCACCGAAGGCCGGCAAGACGATGGTGCTGCAGGCGATCGCCAACGCGATCACCCGCAACAACCCGGAGAACCACCTGATGGTCGTGCTCGTCGACGAGCGGCCCGAAGAGGTCACCGACATGCAGCGCTCGGTCAAGGGCGAGGTCATCGCCTCCACCTTCGACCGGCCGCCGCAGGACCACACCACGGTCGCGGAGCTGTCCATCGAGCGCGCCAAGCGCCTGGTCGAGTTAGGACACGACGTGGTCGTGCTGCTCGACTCGATCACGCGGCTGGGGCGGGCGTACAACAACGCCTCGCCGGCCAGCGGGCGGATCCTGTCCGGCGGCATCGACTCCGCCGCGCTCTACCCGCCGAAGCGGTTCCTGGGCGCCGCCCGCAACATCGAGAACGGCGGCTCGTTGACGATCATCGCCACCGCCCTGGTGGAGACCGGTTCGACCGGCGACACGGTGATCTTCGAGGAGTTCAAGGGTACCGGCAACGCCGAGCTGCGGCTCGATCGCAAGATCGCCGACAAGCGCGTCTTCCCGGCGATCGACATCGACGCCTCGGGCACCCGCAAGGAGGAGATCCTGATGGCGTCCGACGAGCTCGCCATCGTGATCAAGCTGCGTAAGGTGCTGCACGCCCTGGACTCGCAGCAGGCGCTCGACCTGCTGTTGGACCGGCTCAAGAAGACGCGGACCAACGTCGAGTTCCTGATGCAGATCGCCCAGACCACGCCAGGGGAGTAGCGGTCGGCCCGGCGGCGGGCCACTCTCGGGTGCCCGCCGCCCGCTAGCATCCGTGCCGTGGCCGACGATGATTTCGCGCTGACCATTGCCCTGGCGGAGTACGAGGCTGTCCGCGAGATGCGCCGGGGCGCCCACGAGGGCTCGGCGGCGCGGTTCAACTATTTCCTCGTGGTCGCCTCCGGTGGCACGGCGGTCGTGGCTGGCCTGCTCGGCTCTGGCGACACGGACACCGCCCGGACCGCCGCGGCGCTCGCCATCGGTGCGATGGTGCTCCTGGTCGGCGGCGTGGTGTTCGTGCGGCTGGTGCACTACCGGGTCACCGGGCTGGAGTACAACACCGCCCTGGACGCGCTGCGCACGTACCTGGTGAGCCGGGCACCTGAGGTCGGCCCGTACGTCGTGATGCCCACGCTCGCCGACGACGTCCGGCTGCGGATGAGCTCACGGGTGCGCAGCTGGACCGGGCTGGCCTCGACCGTCGGCCTGGTCAACAGCGTGCTGCTGGCGCTCGCCGCCGGCGCGCTGTCCGGCTGGGCCCGGTCGCACTGGGGGGTCGCGCTGGTCGCCGGGCTGATCGTGCTGGTGAACGCGGTGCTGGGGCATCGGGCGTACGAACGGGCGATCATCGACCGCGCGATCACCCGGCTCCGGGACCGGCTGCCCGGCGCCGTCAACCCCGGAACAGCCGCCAACCCCGGAACATAGGCCTGCCCGTCAGTCGGCCAGCGCCGACTGGCCGACCACGCGCTCGGCGTGCAGGCGGCACAGCCATTCACCGTCGACCGCGTTGCGCCGGCCGTACTCGTCGGCCCGGTCGGCTGGCACGTAGCGGGCGGCAAGGCGGCAGGCCCACGTGAACAGGTCCGGGGCGGCCCGGTCGACGTCGACCCGGCCGCGGACGACCACGAAGCCGAACGGGAACCGCTCGTCGTCACAGGTCAACGCGGCCCGCGGGTTCGCGGCCAGGTGCCGTGCCTTGACCGTTGTGTGAAACGTGGTGAACACCACCGAGTCGCCGTCCACGACGAACCAGACCGGTGCCACGTGCGGGTCGCCGGTGCGCGATGCCGTGGCGAGCTTGCCTGTGCGGGCGCCCTCGGCGAGGAAGGCCAGGGCCTCGGCCGTACTCATCGTCTGCATGTGGTGATTTTGGCGCTCGCCTTCGCTCGCGCGGCGCACCGGCTCTTCAGGCGCCGTCTTCCCTCGTCGCTGCGCTCCTCAGTCCAGGCGACGCCCGCCGGTGCGCGGGCGGGAATAGCTGGGGGGTGTGGCAGACTTACATCTCAGTCCCGGTACCGGTTCACGCCCGCACCCCGAGGCGACCCGGCGACCACAGTTGAGAGGACCCCAGCAGCGCCATGAAGCCCGACATCCACCCGAAGTACGTCGTCACCGAGGTGACGTGCTCGTGCGGCAACACCTTCACCACGCGGAGCACGGCGAAGAACGGCGTCATCCACGTCGAGACCTGCAACGTCTGCCACCCGTTCTACACGGGCAAGCAGCGCGTGCTCGACACCGCCGGCCGGGTCGCCAAGTTCCAGCAGAAGTACGCCAAGGTCCAGGGCAAGACCCAGCCCAAGAAGGCCGCCAAGTAGCTACGCCACCGGCGCCCGTACCGCCCTCAACCGAGGCAGCGGACGGGCGCCGAGCCCTGTTATGGAGCATGCATGAGCGTCGATCGTCTCGCCTCGTTACTGGCCGAGTACGCGGACCTGGAGCGCCGCCTCGCCGACCCGGCGATCCACGCTGACCAGGTGGCGGCGCGCCGGGTCGGCCGGCGCTTCGCCGAGCTGACGCCGATCCGCAAGACGGCCGACGAGCTGGACCAGGCACGCGCCGACCTCGAGGCGGCCCGGGAGCTGGCAGCCGAGGCGGGCTCGGTCGACGGCGCGGCCTTCGAGGCGGAGGCGCAGGAGCTGGCCGGGCGTATCCCGGTGATCGAGGAGCGCCTGGCCGAGCTGCTCGCTCCGCGCGACCCCAACGACATCAAGGACGTGATCATCGAGATCAAGGCAGGGGAGGGCGGCGAGGAGTCGGCGCTGTTCGCCGGCGACCTGCTGCGCATGTACCTGCGCTACGCCGAGCGCCGTGGCTGGGTCACCGAGGTGCTCGACTCGCAGGAGTCCGACCTGGGCGGCTTCAAGGACGTCACGGTGGCGGTCAAGACCCGCGGCGCCCCCGAAGGGGGGTACGGCGTTTGGTCCCGCCTGAAATGGGAAGGCGGCGTGCACCGGGTCCAACGCGTACCGGTGACCGAGGCGCAGGGGCGCATCCACACCAGCGCGGCCGGCGTCCTGGTGACCCCTGAGGCCGAGGAGACCGAGGTGGAGATCGACGAGAAGGACCTGCGCGTCGACGTCTTCCGCTCCTCCGGGCCAGGCGGCCAGAGTGTGAACACCACCGACTCGGCGGTACGCATCACGCACCTGCCCACCGGCATCGTGGTGTCCTGCCAGAACGAGCGGTCCCAGCTACAGAACAAGGACCGGGCGATGCGGATGCTGCGCGCCAAGCTGGCTGCGCTCGCCGAGGAGCGGGCCGCGGCGGCGGCATCGGACGCCCGGCGCTCGCAGGTACGCACCGTCGACCGGTCCGAGCGCATCCGCACGTACAACTTTCCGCAGAACCGGATCACCGACCACCGGATCGGCTATACCGCGTACAACCTGGAGCTGGTGCTCGCCGGCGACCTCGATGGCGTGCTCGAGGCGCTCGTTGAGGCCGACCGCCGGGCCCGCCTGGCCGGTGCGGACCAGCTGTCCCGTCGATAGCTGGGTTCCGATGTCGGGTCCGATCTCGCTATGCTCGCCGAAGGTTCATGGGCTTCCAGCGAGAACTTGACGCCACCGTCACATCGCCGAAACAGGGACTGACCAGGCTTTTGTCAGGTACGGTTTGACCGACGCCGGACACCCGAGGAGTACATGCCATGACCACTCCAGACCGTCCGACCGTTGACCTCAGCGCAGCACCCCGGGCCGTCATCGGCACCGCCGCCGGCATCCTCTACCGAGTAGGGTGCACCGTGCTCGGCGAGGACCGGGTTCCCACCGCCCGTGCCAACGCGTGGTCGGCCGTGTGCGCCGACCAGCAACGGGCCCGCGAGCGCGCCGAGGTGCAGCGCTGGCTGGCCAGCAACCACAACAGGCGCACCCCGCTCTGAGGCGGGAAGGCCCGCGCCTGAGGCGGGAAGGCCCGCGAGGCCGGGTGCCGGTCAGCTCTTCGCGAGCGACTTCACCTGCGTGATGGCGTGATCGGCCGCCTTGAACGCTTCGGCGGCCGAGGCGAACGGGCCGTCTCCGGACACCCCTGCCCAGCCGATCCGTACCGCGACCGGCGTGCCGGGTACCAGCGCCTGCCAGTCCTCGGCCGCGACCGCCCGGACGATCCGGCGGGCGATCTCCGCAGCTTCGGCCGGGGAGGTGGTGGGCAGCACCACCATGAACTCGTCGCCGCCGTACCGGGCTACGAAGTCGCCACGCCGCATGACCCGGTTGAGCACGCCGGCGATCCGTTGTAGGACAAGGTCGCCGGATACCTGCCCATGTACGGCGTTGACCGCCGCGAACCCGTCCAGGTCGCAGATGCCCAGCGACACCGCCTCCTGGCGCGCCAACAGGTCGGCCACGTAACGCTCGAGGTAGGGCCGGTTCGGCAGGCCGGTGAGCGGGTCGGTGTTCGGCTCGGCGCCCCGGCGAGCCACGTTGCGACGCAGGTCCTCGTGGTCGAGCCGGGCGGCGACCGCGTCGACGAACAGGTCCCGGATCCGCTCGGACTGGGCGTACGCCAGCCAGAACGCGTGCCGGTCGGCCGCGAGCGCGGACTTGTGGTCGTCGCTGGCGATGTGGGCCAGCGCGCGCAGGCGATGCGGCTCGGCCGGGCCGAGCGTGGTGTCGGTGACCTGCGCCGCCTCCAGGCGCGCCACCGCCTCGATGGCGCGCTTGTTGGCGATGGCCGTGCACACCGTGCCGAGCACCCGCAGGTCCTTGGCTATGACGGACTCGCTCGTGCCGGCCAGCAGCGGCGTCGGGTCGACGCGGCCGAGCGGGCCCGGGTTGCCCAGGGCGGCCAGCCGCGCGATCGCGTAGCCGTAAACCACGCGGCTGCTTGGCCGCATCGCGTCGAGCGCACCGGTTGAGCGCAGCGTCTCCAGCTCCTGGCCGACCGCCCGCAGGATCCGCTGGCAGCTGTCGGTGTCGCCGCGCTGGTCCAGCCAGACCGCCTGCCGCAGCCGGATCTGCGGCGCGGCGAACACGCCGGCCGGCATGCCCAGCGTGGCGGCGACCTGGCGGGCCCGCTCCAGCGTGGACTGGGCGTGCGCGTGGAACCCGGCGTACGAGTAGGCCATCGCCAGGTCGTGCCATGCCCAGGCGATGCCGGCGTCGGTCAGCTCGGCCGCGGCGAGCGCGCGCGAGCTGTGGATCAGATGGGTGACACAGCGGTCGAGCGAGTCGTCGCGCAGCGCCACGAGCGCCGCCAGCGCGTGCATCTTGCCCATCCGGCCGGGCTCGGGGCGGGCCCGGGTGGCTTCGAACGCGGCGTCCATTGTGGACGCGAACTCGGCGCGGCGGCCCTCGTTGATGAGCGCGGTGAGCCGCAGCGCGAGCAGGTCTGCGCGGAGGCGCGGGTCGTCGTGTGACGCGAGGAGATGATCGACTAAGCTGATCGCCTCGCCCGACCGTTCCTCCACCAGCAGCGTGCGGACCCGGCTGAGCGCGGTGCTGCTGTCGGTGCTTGCGGGCATGGGGTGGCCCCCCCTTTCGAGCCGCGCGGTGACGGCGCGCGGCAGTGCCACATGATTATGGGGTGTCACCGACCGTAGAGCACACGCCGGAAGGCGAATTGCTCGACACAACTCGGGCGATCAATGCGGCTGTGGGCGTTTTGTCCGTAGCTGGGGTTGGCTCGCCCCGCGTCGACGCCGAGCTCGTCGCCGCCCACGTGCTCGGCGTGCCGCGCGGCCGGCTGCCACTCGCTCCCGCGCTGACCCCCGCGCAGGCGCGGCGGTTCCGCGAGCTGATCGGGCAGCGGGCCGACCGGCTCCCGCTGCAGCACCTGCTGGGCACCGCCCCGTTCTACGGTCTGGAGGTGGCGGTCGGCCCGGGCGTGTTCGTCCCGCGGCCGGAGACCGAGCTGCTGGCGGAGTGGGGCCTTGGCAAGCTGCCTGCCGGATCGGCCACCGTCGTCGACCTCTGCAGCGGCTCCGGGGCGATCGCGCTCGCCGTCGCGCGCGAGGGTCCACAAGCGAGGGTGTACGCCGTTGAGCGCGACCCCGCCGCGCTGGAATGGTTACGGCGCAACGCCTCGGGCGGCTCCATCGAGATCGTGGCGGGCGACGCGACCGACCCGGCCGTACTGTCCAATCTGGACGGCCGGGTGGACCTGGTGCTGTGCAACCCGCCGTACGTCCCGGCCGGTACCCCGGTGCCACCGGAGGTGGGGCGGCACGAGGCGTACTCAGCCGTCTTCGCCGGCACCGACGGCCTGGACGTGATCGCGCCGCTCGTGGCGCGCGTGGCGGCGTTGCTGCGTCCGGACGGCTGGTTCGGCGTGGAGCACGACGACTCGCACGCGGACGCCGTGCCCGCCCTGCTGCGCGCCGATGGGCGCTTCGTCGAGGTGGCCGACCATCGCGATCTCGCCGGCCGGCCGCGCTTCGCCACCGCGCGACGTTTGGCAGACTGCATGCCGTGATGCTTTACGACTGCTCCCTGGTCGCCGAACGCGATCGCGGTATCGCCGCGGCGGTCGAGGCCGTCCAGCGCGGCGACCTGGTCGTGCTGCCCACCGACACGGTGTACGGCCTTGGCGCGGACGCGTTCAAGTCGTGGGCGGTGAGCTCGCTGCTGAACGCGAAGGGCCGGGACCGCCAGATGCCGCCCCCGGTGCTCGTCGGCTCCCGCAACACCCTCGACGGTCTGGTGATCAGCCTGCCGGCGGTCGCCCGTGACCTGGTCGAGGCGTTCTGGCCCGGGGCGCTGACGATCGTGGTCGAGCACTCGCCCACCCTGGAGTGGGACCTGGGCGAGACCAACGGCACGGTCGCGGTACGCATGCCGCTGCACCCGGTCGCCCTCGAGGTCCTGCGGGAGACCGGGCCGATGGCCGTCTCCTCGGCCAACAAGACCGGCCAGCCGCCGGCCGTCACCGCCGAGGAGGCCCGCGAACAGCTGGGTTACACGGTCAGCGTGTACCTGGAGGCCGGTCCCTCGCAGAACCGGGTGGCCAGCACGATCGTGGACCTGACCGGGGACCGGCCGCGGCTGCTGCGCGCCGGCGCGGTGCCGGTCGAGAAGCTGCGCGAGGTCGCCCCGGACCTCGCCGAGCCGGAGTACTGACCATGCCACCGTTCACGGTGCTCCACGTCTGCATGGGCAACATCTGCCGCTCACCGATGGCCGAGCGGCTGATGCTGCTCGCCGCCCACAACATGGTCGGCGACAAGGCCGACGAGCTGCTGCACGTGCACAGCGCGGGTACGGGCGGATGGCACGTGGGCGCCGAGATGGAGGGCGCCGCGGCCCGCCAGGTGCGAAAGCGCGGCGGCGACCCGGACCGGTTCATGGCGCGCAAGCTGCGCGCTGAGCACATCGACACGAGCGACCTGATCCTCACCGCGACGACCAGCCAGCACGACCAGGTGCTGGGGCTGCGCCCGGACGCCGCGCCGCGCACCTTCGTGCTCGGCGAGTTCGGCCGCCTGCTCGGCCGGGTCAACGTCTACCTGCTGCCACCCGGCGCACCCGACCCACAGGCGGTGTACGCCCGGGGTGTCGCGCTGGTCGCCGAGGGCGACGCCGTGCGGGGCGGTCAGCTGCCCCGCACCGCCGACGACCTCGACGACCCGTGGGGCCGCAGCGATCTGTACTTCAGCCGGGTCGCCGACCAGATCGAGGAGACCGTACGGCCGCTGACAAGCGCATTGTTACGGTCATAGCATCACTGTGTATGGACGACGATCCGTCCAGCTACGTGTTCGGACGCCACGTCGACGACCGGGAACGGCTGCGGTACCAGTTCGGCTTGTTGCGGGAAGACCTTAACGCCTGGTTCGACCGGGCCCTGCAGCTCGGCGGCCTGCCAACCGCCCCGGACCGGGCCGCCTGGTCGGTGCTTGACCTGGGCTGCGGCGAGGGCCAGCTCACCCGCGAGATCGCCAGGCGCTATCCCAAGGCGCAGGTGCTCGGGATGGACATCAACGCCGCCGCCATCGAGGCCGCTGCCATCGAGGCCGCCTCGGCCGCCGAGACCAACGCGCGGTTCGTGGTCCACGACGTGCGGCAGCCGATCGCCGATGTCGCTTCCGGCTTCGACGTCGCTGTCTTGTGGCTGGTCCTGCTCTACCTGCCCGACAAGCCGGCGGCCCTGGCCAACGTGGCCGCCGCGCTTCGACCCGGCGGGGTCGTGCTGGTCGGCACCATCCCCGACGACGCGGTCCGGCTGGACCACCCGGCCGCGTCGGAGATCCACGAGCGCGGGTACGAGATGGTGCGGCGACTCGGGCTTACCGGCTTCGCACCGAAGCTTGAGCCGTGGCTGCGGGAGGCGGGCTTCGACAACGTGCGCACCGTCGAGCTGCGGTACCCGGCGGGCGGGGCGACCTGCTCGGGTCAGCGCTGGTTGAAGTACGCCTTGATGACCTTCGCGGTCGGCAGGGGGGCGGTGGTGGACCTCTGCCGGCTCATGACCGCGGCGGACTATGACCGCAATGTCGAGCGCATCGTGCGCGAGTCACCCCTCGACCTATCCGGGGAGGTCCGATACCTGGTCACCCTCGCCCGCCGGACGTGACGCCTCCGGTTCGCCGGACAACTTCGCCGAACAACGGAGCTAATCCGGGCTGGGTGAGCGGTTCCTCGGCTGGCTGGTGATGTCGAGGGGTTGGCGGTCGGGTCTGGTTGCGGTGACGGTGTTGGCGAGGGTGTCCAGGTGCAGGGTCCAGCCGCCTTCGTGGACCGCGGTGTGGTGCCACCTGCATGGTGAGACGAGGTTGTCCAGGTTGGTGGGGCCGCCGTTGGCCCAGGGCACCAGGTGGTGCGCGTCGGTCCATTGTGGAGGGCGGTCGCAGCCGGGGAAGCGGCAGCCTTGGTCGCGCAGCACGAGGGCGCGGCGTTGGGCGGTGCTGACCAGCCGGGCCGCCCGACCCAGGTCCAGCGGCTCACCCGCGCTGCCGAGCACCGCCGGGATGACGGTGGCGTCGCAGGCGAGCCGGCGGGCGGTCTCCGCGGTGACCGGCACGCCGGAGCCTAGCGTGGCGGTGCCGGCGCCGCGCAACGTCTCCCAACTCACCGTCACGGTGACGTGGGGCTTCTCGCCACCCGCCTGTGGGGTGTGGTTGGCGGCCAGCCGGCACAGGTCCAGCAGGGCGTCGGCCCGCCGGTGCGCCGGGGACCTTGGGTCGTGCGCCACGGCTGGGGGCAGCAGCGCGGTCAGCGTGTTCAGCAGCAGCTCGCCGCCGTCGGGGTCCAGCAGCCCCTGTACCGCCACGGCGCCGTCGAAGGTTGCGGGCCACGCTCAGCCAGCGCTCCTCCTGGCGTTGCCGGGCCCGCCGCTCCGCGGCGTCGGGGTCGAAATGGTCCCTAATGTGAACGGCGGCGTGCCGCAGCAGCCCGGGGGCGAGCTGGGTGGCCTGCTCGGCCAGCAGCTTGCCCGCCCCGGACGCCAACACCGCCGGGTCGATGTCCGGCAGCACCGCCGCCACCACCGACACCTGCTGGAAGGACACCTGCCCGGCGGCGTATGCGCTCGCCAGCTCCGGCACGCCCCGCGCCGCGGCCGCCGCCCGCACCTGCCCGGCACCGTCGGACATCCGCAGCCGCGACCGCAGCCACGCCACCGTGGAGACCGCCCCGTCGGCGAACACCGCTCCGCGGCGGTGCACCGACCCGATCACCCGGCTGCGCTGCGCCTCCATCCGGCACACCAACGGATGCACCACCCGCAACAGCCCCAGCTGCTCCCCATCCGACAGGGCTTCAATGTCGACCTCGGACAGCGCGGCCACCCCCGCTTCCAGCAGCCGCACCGCCGCCGCCACACCGCCCGTCGAACCCATGTGCGAAACCTACCAACCGGGTACGACGCTTTCCCGCGGCAGCAACATCCTCCACAATGGATATCCGATGAGACGAGCCAGAAGTTGCTCGCCTTGGCCTTCGGCCGGACGTCAGCCTGCCCGTAGACTGCGCGATGGGGGTATGCATGGACACGTACTGGGGCCCCGACTTCGCTGCGCTTCTGGAGACCGACCCAGAAATCGCTGACGTCGTGCTCGCCGAGCTCGGCCGGCTGCGGGGTGGGCTGCAGCTGATCGCCAGCGAAAACCTCACCTCGCCGGCTGTGCTCGCCGCGCTCGGCTCGACGCTGACCAACAAGTACGCCGAGGGATACCCGGGCCGGCGCTACTACGGCGGCTGCGCCGAGGTCGACCGCGCCGAGCAGCTGGGCATCGAACGGGCCAAGGCGCTCTTCGGCGCCCAGCACGCCAACGTGCAGCCGCACTCGGGGGCGTCGGCGAACCTCGCCGCGTACGCCGCACTGCTCATGCCCGGCGACACGGTACTGGCCATGGACCTGCCGCACGGCGGGCACCTGACCCACGGCAGCCGGGTGAACTTCTCCGGCAAGTGGTTCAACACCATCGGCTACCACGTCGGCCGGGATGACGAGCTGATCGACTACGACGAGGTACGCGACCTCGCGCTGGAACACCAGCCGAAGCTGGTCATCTGCGGCGCGACCGCGTACCCCCGGCTCATCGACTTCGCCAGGTTCCGCGAGATCGCCGACGAGGTGGGCGCATACCTGATGGTCGACGCGGCGCACTTCATCGGGCTGGTGGCGGGCAGGGTGATCCCGTCGCCCGTACCGTATGCCGACGTCGTGTGCTTTACCACGCACAAGGTCCTGCGCGGCCCGCGCGGTGGGATGATCTTGTGCACCGAGGAGCTGGCCAGCCGCATCGACAAGGCGGTGTTCCCGTTCACCCAGGGCGGTCCGCTGATGCATGTGGTCGCCGCGAAAGCGGTGGCGCTCAAGGAAGCCGCGTCGCCCGCCTTCGTCGACTACGCCCGCCAGGTGGTCGCCAACGCCCAGGCGCTCACCGCCGGGCTCGCCGCCGAGGGAATGCGTCCGGTCTCCGGCGGCACCGACACCCACCTGGCGCTGATCGACCTGCGCGAGCTGGGCGTGACCGGCCGCGAGGCCGAGGAGCGCTGTGACGCGGCCCGCATCACCCTGAACAAGAACGCGATCCCGTACGACCCGCAGAAGCCGATGACCGCCTCCGGCATCCGGGTCGGCACGCCGTCGGTGACCACTCAGGGAATGCGCGAGGCGCAGATGCGCGAGATCGCCGGCCTCATCGCGCGCGCGGTGCGCGCCGATCCGTCCACAGAGGACGGTCGCAAGCGGCTCGACGAGATCGCCGAAGAGGTTGGCGCGCTGGTCGCGACGTTCCGGCCGTACGCCCGATGAGGAGCCGGCTGCGGCACCTTCCGCCGGCGATGCTCGCCTCGGCCGTGCTGCTCGCCGGGGCGGTTCCGGTCGGTGCGCTCACCCGCGGCGTGGCCGGCGCGTTGGGCGCGGTGGCCGGGGTGTTGCTTGTCGTGGTGAGCTATGTGATCTCGGGGCTCAGCGTCGCCTGGGCCGACGCGGTGAACCCACGGCTGGTCGTGCTGGTGGGGATGGGGACCTACGCCGTGAAGTTCACGCTGTTCGGCATCGCGATGGCGGCCGTGGCCCGGACCGGCTGGGCCGGCCTGGTGCCGATGGGCATCACCGTCATCGTGGCCGTCATCGTGTGGACCGGTACCCACCTGTGGTGGACCCTGCGCGCCCCGAACCCGTACCTCGGCTTGGTGAAGGACCGGTGATGTCCGCGCGGCGCGCCGCCGCGAGCTCGGCCTCCCCGACGGGGTGGCTCAGGACGACCGGGTGCGCGTCGATCTCACGGGCATCGGGACACTTGACGCCGTCGTGGACTACCTGAACCCGAACTTCATCGGGCTGCGTACCGCCGACGCCATGGTCCGCTTCTTCGGCCGTAACGCTTGGGGCCAGCCGGTCGGCATCTCGGTGCACCACTTCGGTACCGGCGTGGACGAGAAGCAGCTCGAGCAGGCGTGGCGGACCAGGCTGGACGGCGTATACGCGTAGGGGTGCGCAACGACGCGCGTTAGACGAGGCGCCGGCACGGGTTGGTGATCGCCAACCCGTGCATGGCGTACGCCGTCTTCACGCCACGGCTCACCCCGGTGCCTTCAAGGTTCGTACGGAAGACGCCTTCGGCGCACGGGGCGACCACCTTGCGGATGCGGTCGGCCTCGCTCCGGGCCCGGGTGGTGTCGGCGCCCTTGGCGGTGAACTGCTGCGACACCAGCGTCACCCACTGCCCGTTGACCTTGTGCTGCAGCGCCACGGTCAGGGCGAGCGTGTCCGGACCCGGCTTGTCGCAGCGGAAATGCGCGGGAGCGACGAGATGGTCGCCGGTACCGTTCTTGCCCACGCTTTCCCGCGTGACCGGGTCGGCCATGACGGTGCAGTAGACCGGGCGCGTCGAGGAGCCAGGGGTGTTGTCACCGTCACAGCCGGCCGTGGTGACGAGCAGCATGAGCGCGAGGAGCGGTCGCACCGGAAGCACCTCTCCAGGAAACCGCCGCCGATGGTTACCGGTCAATGAACCTCGCGCCGGCTTGCCAGCCTCGGCAAATCCGTCGGCAAGGTGACTCACTCCAGGCGTCTGATCGTAGTAATGTGTTCGACCGCCGGTTGAGTTTCGGACACCCGCTGTCACCCCCGCGCGTTCGACACGCGGGGGTCGAGTCACAGGCGTCGAACGCAGGCTGATATGGTCGCCGCGTCATGGCGGACAGGCAGCATCGAAACCGCCCCGACCCTGGGGCGAATGCCGGCTGGGCAGCGTTAGGCACCTTGCTCAGCGGCATCCTCGCCTGGGGTGGGATCGGCGCGCTGGTCGACTGGTGGCTCGGCATACCTAAGCACATCGGGCTCCTGGTCGGCTTGATGCTCGGTGCCGGCACGGCGCTGTACGTGATCATGAAGAGGTTCGGTTAGCGACGTGAAGGGTGGAAGCGTGGGCGACCAGCCGGCTTTCCTCGCCGAGGGTGGGATCGACATCGGGCCCGGGGACTTCGAGCTGCCCAGCTGGATCCCGTCACTGCGCGACTCTGTCTGGGGCCTGGCGATCACCAAGATCACCTTTATGGTGTGGCTCACCGTCGCGGTTCTCATCGTGTTCTTCCTGGTGGCCTACCGGAACCCGAAGATCGTGCCGACCCGCACCCAGTGGATGGCGGAGTCGCTCTACGGCTTCATCCGGGGCTCGGTCGCCAAAGAGGTGATCGGCCACGACGGAGTGCGCTTCGCGCCGTACCTGACCACCCTGTTCCTGTTCATCCTGCTGAACAACTTCTACGCGATCCTGCCGGGCTTCCAGATATCGCCCAACTCGCACATCGCGTTCCCGATCATCCTCGCGTTCATCAGCTGGGTGATGTTCATCTACCTCGGCGTCCGCCGGCACGGCTTCGTCAAGTACTTCAAGGACGCCCTGTTCATGCCGGGCATCCCCCCGCTGATGTACATCCTGGTCACGCCGCTGGAGTTCGCCTCCACGTTCCTGATCCGCCCGGTGACCCTGTCGGTGCGGCTCTTCGCCAACATGTTCGCCGGCCACCTGATTCTCGCGGTCTTCACGCTGGGCGGCGCCGCGCTTCTCGCCAGCCAGAACTTCGCCCTCAAGGGCCTATCGGTGATCGCGTTCCTGTTCGCCATCGTATTGACATTCTTCGAGCTGATGGTGATCGTGCTGCAGGCCTACGTGTTCACCATGCTGACCGCGGCCTACGTGCAAGGTGCCCTCGCCGAGGAGCATTAAGTTCCCCCGCAGTACCACTTCATCCGCGTGAAGTCTCACCCGGGAACCTCAGGAGGAAACGCAAAGATGGTCGACCTTCTCGCAGAAGTCACCGGCAGTCTCGGCGCCGTGGGATACGGTCTCGCCGCAATCGGTCCCGGCATCGGTGTGGGCATCGTGTTCGCCGCCTACATCCAGGCCAGCGCGCGCCAGCCGGAGTCGGCGGCGGCGAACCGGACCTGGCTGATCATGGGCTTCGCCGTGGTCGAGGCGCTCGCGCTCTTCGGCCTGGTTCTTGCGTTCACCCTTTGAGCCACGCGCCACGGAACAGGAGCGCATCATGAGCTACGCCGCCGAGAAGGTGAACCCGATCATCCCGCACATCCCCGAGCTCATCGTCGGGGCGATCGCCTTCGCAGTCGTGGTTTACGTGCTCGGCAGGTTCGTCTGGCCGCGCATGGAGGCCACGTTCCAGGCGCGGGTCGACGCGATCGAGGGCGGCATCAAGCGCGCCGAGGAGGCGCAGGCCGAGGCGAACAAGGTGCTCGAGCAGTACCGCCAGCAGCTCGCCGAGGCGCGGACCGAGGCGGCGCGCATCCGTGACGAGGCGCGCGCCGACGCGGTGGCGATCCGCGAGGACCTGCTCGCCAAGGCCGCCGAGGAGCGCGACCGCATCATCGCCGCCGGCGAGGAACGCCTCGCGGCGCAGCGAGCGACGATCGTCCGCGAGCTGCGCGCCGACCTGGGCAGCCTCGCCGTCGAGCTGGCCGGTCGGATCGTCGGCGACTCGCTGATCGACGAGGCGCGCCAGCGAGGCACCATCGAACGGTTCCTGGGCGAGCTGGGCGGTCCGGAACCGGC
>WNGB01001374.1_pt1 | contig 44464 bp, 46 predicted proteins | sample 5400681 | NCBI WGS metagenome assembly WNGB01 (sample SAMN13153367, study PRJNA577476) | soil metagenome | isolation source: 115 cm soil or saprolite under grassland replicate 2 | place: USA:California | collected 2016-06-15 | reverse complement strand
AGGCCTAGCGAGTCAGCAGGGGCGCGATGCACCGGTACGGCGTCCGCGACGTCGAGAAGCTGCTTCACCTGCCGCGCAGCACGATTCGAGCGTTGATCGCCGCCGGGTTCGTGTCGCCCGCGCGCGGGCCCCGCAGCGCCTGGCTGTTTTCCTTTCAGGACCTGATCGTGCTGCGCACCGCCCAGGCGCTTGCCGAAGCGAAGGTGCCTCAAAGGCGGATCACGAAATCCGTGAGAGAGCTTCGCCGCCACCTTCCCGATGCCATGCCGTTATCGGGGCTCAGTATCTGCGCCGTCGCCGATCGTGTAGTGGTCAAGGAAGGCGGCGGCCGCTGGCAGGCGGACTCCGGGCAATACCTGCTCGAATTCGAAGGCGATCCCGCCGACGGCTCCTTGAGCGTGATCGAACGGAAAGCGGCCGCGGCACCGCGCGGGGCGCAGGCGTGGTTCGACGAGGGGCTGGCGCTGGAGAAAGAGGACGCCGAAGCTGCGCTAGCCGCATACGAGCAAGCCATCGCCGCCGATCCGGCACTCCTCGATGCTCATATCAACCTGGGGCGGCTGCTGCACGAAGCCGGACGCTTCGCGAAGGCCGAGCAGGTCTATCGCGAGGCGGTGAAAGCTTGTGGCGGCGATCCGTTACTGCTCTACAACCTCGGCGTGCTCCTCGATGACATGGCGCGCAAGGCGGAAGCGATCGAGACGTATGAGGCGGCGCTGCGCGGCGATCCCGGCCTCGCCGATTGCCACTACAACCTGGCGCTGCTGTACGAAAAGCTCAAGAAGCCAAAGGAAGCGATCCGCCACATGGCGCGCTATCGCGTGTTGGTCGGCAGCAGATCGAATTAGGGAGTACTCGACCGGCTGCCAGGATGAGGCGGTAGCGCGCGAACGGCCGCGTCAGTCCTCGTCCGATTGCGTTCCCGATGTATGTGCGCATTGGGCGCGTCGCAGATGATGGCGCTCGACTAGCAACCCGCGTAACCCACGCGCCCGTATTGATCGACATACGGCGTGCAGCCACGAATCGCCCGCATGCTGTAGTCGTACACGGCGTTGCTCCGACGCTTCGAGTTGTTGAACTGTGCTTGGTTGTACGCCTGCCCGGCCTGATTGGCGGCGTTGATGCTCGCGCGCAATGACTCGTTGGTGACTCCCGTGGGCAGCGACGGCCCCGTGTAGCCGGCCGCGCGCAGTTGTTGCATGTAACGCAGGTACTGCATCGCAACTGCATTCGCGTTGGCCTGGCCCTGGTTATACAGATTCATCTGCGATTGGATGGCCCAGGACATGTTCATGGGCGGGTTCTGCGCCTGCGCCGCGGACGGAGCAAGTACGGCAACACCAAGAGAAAACGCGACGACGCTGGCGATTTTGACGGTGCGGTTCAACATTTTGGATCTCCTTAGGTTGGTGGTTGACTCGGGTGGGGTGCGGAGGCGTTCAACGCGTACCGCTACCTTGGAGCGAACTCTAGATGCCGAGCGTTAGGCAAACGCTAGAAGACCCAAAAAAGCCGTCCGCGGGTGTAGCGGGTTTGCAACATGGGACGGAAAAACAGCCATTTAGTCGCGGCCCGTGCCTGCGCGGAGTTGTGCGCTCGGACCGGGCACGGTGAGAAAAGCTTTCTAACTTTGCTACAGTAGGCGCCCCACAGGTTCGCCTGACGTGTCCACATTGTTGCCTGCCTCGCCAGTGCGCGCTTTTTCTCGTCGCCTTCTTCGCTATCTCGGTGGCGTCGTTGTGGTCGTTCTGGTTGCATTCGCCGGGACGGCGGGGTGGTATTACTTTCAGATGCGCGGCAGCCTCGCGCAACTCGATGGCGAAGCCGCGATGCCTGGCGCAACGGCTGCGATCCAACTCGATGGCGAAGGCGCGATGCCTGGCGCAACAGCCGCGATCGTGATCGAGCGCGATACCCTGGGAATTCCAACGATTATCGCTACCTCGCGTGCCGACGTGGCGCGCGGACTGGGGTTCGTGCATGCGCAAGATCGTTTCTTCCAGATGGACCTCGCGCGGCGACGGGCCGCGGGAGAGTTGTCCGAGCTGCTCGGATCGGCGGCCGTACCGATCGACACACGGACATGCACGCTGCGTCTGCGTGCACGCGCGCAGCGCGCGATTGACGCAGCGACTCCGGAAGAGCGTGCGGTGTTGCGCGCCTATGTCGAGGGCGTCAACGCGGGCTTAAGCGCACTCCCGGTCAGACCTCCCGAATATCTCGCCCTGAGTACGGAGCCGCGGGCGTGGGCCATCGAGGATTCGGCGCTGGTCCTCGCATCCATGTTTCTGACGCTGCAGGACTCCGAAGCGCGCCGCGAGTCGCGCCTTGCCGCCGTGTACGCGGCGCTCCCGGCGCCACTCGCCGACTTCATCACAACCACGTCGAGCGAATGGGAAACGCCGCTCGTGGGCGGGCTGCGTGGCGTGCCGCCCATCCCCGATGCGAGCGTGCTCGATGTGCGCACCGCGACACCTCCTGCGCACCCTCCACGCTCGCGGTCAAGCGTGGAAGAAGAAAGCGCCGCGCTGCTGGCATGGCTTTCTCCACCCACGAACGACGATGCACGTGGAAGCAACAATTGGGGAGTTGCGGGTCGCCTGACCGCCGACGGCGGCGCCATCGTCGCGAACGACATGCACCTCGGCCTGTCGACACCAAACATCTGGTATCGCGCATCGATGGTCTGGCGCGACACACGGCCACGACGCCTCACCGGCGCGACGCTTCCGGGCTTGCCGTCACTTGTTGCCGGTAGCAACGGGGACGTCGCGTGGGCCTTCACCAATTCGACCGGCGATTGGAGTGACCTCGTCATCGTCGAGCCCGACCCGACGGATGCGAGTCGCTATCGCACGCCGTCCGGAATGCTGCCCATCGAGACCGTGCACGAGACGATTAACGTAAAAGGTAGCGCGAACGTGCCGGTCGAAATCCGCGAGACAGTCTGAGGACCGATCGTCGGCCATGATTCGAGCGGACACGAACGCGCCGTCGCATGGGTGCCGCTGCGCGAAGGCGGCATGAACGGCACGTTGGCCGCGATCGAGACAGCCGAAACGCTCGAGCAGCTCTTCGACGTGGCTGCGCGCGCGGGGATCCCCGCGCAGAACATGGTCGCCGCCCAGCGCGACGGCCGAATTGGCTGGTCGATCGCGGGACGCATCCCACGCCGCGTCGGGCACGATGGACGCCTTCCGACGTCATGGGCCGATGGCTCGCGTGGATGGAACGGATGGGTCACGCCAGCCGAGTATCCGCGTCTCATCGACCCGCCGGATGGGCGCATCGTGACCGCCAACAACCGCCTTGTCGAAGGAGCAGCGTTGGAAATCCTCGGCGACGGCGGCTACGATCCCGGCGCGCGGGCGCGGCAGATCAAGGATGACCTCCAGCGAATCGCTCGGGCATCGGTGCGCGACATGATGACCGTGCATCTCGACGATCGCGCAATCTTCCTGTCGCACTGGCGCGATCTCATGTTGCAGACACTGTCGGCAACCGATCTCAAGGATACGAAAACGCGGCGAGAACTGCGCCGGGTGGTGAGCGAATCGTGGACGGGCCGGGCGTCGGCTGATTCGGCCGCGTACCGAATCGTGCGCGAGTTTCGTACGCACGTGGGCGAGCTGGCGTTCGCACCGTTGATCGAACGTATCCGGCAGGTCGATCCCGAGTACTCACTCACGGCCGGACGCGGCAGCGAGGGACCACTGTGGGCGCTCGTTTCGGAGCGTCCGATGCATCTGCTCGATCCAAAATTCCAGACGTGGGCGGATCTTTTCGTTGCCGCCGCCGATCGCACCGCCGAGGATGCGCAGAAGGCCGGTGGAATCGCGACTTACGTTTGGGGCCGAGCGAATACGGTGCGTATCAGGCACCCGTTGAGCACGGCCGTGCCGATGCTCGGACCCTTCCTCGACATGCCTACCGAAGAGCTCCCCGGCGATTCGAACATGCCGCGCGTGCAGGGACCGACCTTCGGGGCGTCCGAGCGCTTTGCGGTTTCGCCGGGACGCGAGAAGGACGGCTACTTCCACATGCCGACCGGGCAGAGTGGTCACCTGTTGTCGCCGCATTACCGAGACGCGAACTCCGCATGGGTCACTGGCGCGGCGACCCCGTTTCTTCCCGGCTCGACCGTGCACACGCTCACGTTGCGGCCTGCGGGCGCTCCTCAGTCCGCGGAGGCAGCCAAGAGCAAGTAGATGCACGCGAAACTAAAGCGGCTCGCGCCGGCGAGCCTACATCTGCTTGAACCGATGATTGAAGCTGCGGCTCACTTCGAGTTTTTCCTCGCTGCCCTTCACATGCACTATCTGCTTGCCGCGGAAGTTGCGGCTGACCTGCTCGACCGCATCGACGCGAACCACGGTGGAGCGATGGATTTGCCAGAATTCGTCCGGGTTGAGCTCATCGATCAGCTCCTTGATCGGCTTGCGGATTAGGGCCTCGAAACGTTGGGTCTGCACTCGAGTGTATTTGTCCTCCGCGCGGAAGAACAGGATGTCGCTCGTCGGGATCATCCGTATATTGGCGCCCACGCTGGCCTGGACCCAACGCATGTATTCGCGTGATTTCAGGCCGCTTGTCCCCAGTCGTTGCGATAGCTGCGCCAGCAGGTCCTTCATCGGATCCGGCGCTTGCTTGAGCCGCGCGCGCAGGCGCTCGCAGGTCAGCGCCACCCGCTCCGGGTCCGCCGGCTTCAGCACATAATCGACCGCGCCGTGTTCGAAGGCGCTGATGGCGTATTGGTCGTGCGCGGTGACGAAGACCACATGGGCCTGGCCGGCGAGCGCTTGGGCCGCCTGGATGCCGTCCATCCCGGGCATGCTGATATCGAGAAAGACGATATCGGGTTCCTGGCTCTGCACCATGGCTATTGCTTCGCGGCCATTGCTCGCCTCACCCACGATCAAGAGTTCGGGCCAGGCTTCCTTCAGGCGGTCAATGATCTGTTCGCGCATCAGGCGTTCATCGTCGGCAACGACGGCGGTGGGTGCAGGCAAGGGGTGCATGCGGGTGCTCGTCCAATCAGGCGGGCGGTGTAGCTGGGGCGATTTCGTAGGGCACTTTGATGGTGGCACAGGTGCCACCCGCGGGCGGCACGCTGATGATCAGCTCAGCCCGGCCGTCGTACAAGGCCTTCAACCGCTCGCGGACATTGGCCAGTCCCACGCCACCTTCGGCTTTGGGCATAAAGCCGACGCCATTGTCGAGCACGTGGACGGCCAACTGGCCATCGACGATCTCGGCACCGATCTCGAGCCGGCCACCCTCGGGCTTCGGTTCCAGGCCATGTTTGATGGCGTTTTCCACCAGGGTCTGCAACATCATCGATGGGAAGACGGCCGATTTCAAGCCTTCCGGAACATTGACTACCGGCTGCAGGCGTCCTTCCATTCGCACCGACATGATTTCCAGGAACGCGCTGCAAAGTTTGACCTGCTGACCCAGCGAGGGTCGGGTACCTTCGCGCATCTGCGGCATCGCCGAGCGCAGGTAGCGGATCAGGCTCTGTTGCATCCTGGAGGCGCGCGGCGGGTCGGTTTGGATAAGCTGGTCGATGCTGGCCAATGTATTGAAGAGGAAATGCGGCTCGATCTGGGCCTGCAGCGCTTCCATGCGCGCTTCCAGCACGGTGCGCTCGAGCTGTTCGGTTTCGGCCCGCTTGGTCGCCTCGTTGGCGGTCAGTTCCGCTCTGCGCTTGCCGCGCGCCACGACCTTGATGATGAAGGAGGCGACGATGAGGAAAAAGACCGGGGTGGGGTGCTGGAGTATGCCGGCGAGTATCAGGCCCAGGAATGAAACGAGCAGCAGCGCCTTCCACGAAATTACGGCCAGCCAATCGAAGAAAGACCACCACATCACGACGATGCCCTTGCGGATCTCGCGCAGGGCTTGTCGGATTCCCATCGGCCGCGAGTCGGGACCGCTCTTGCCGCGTTCGGCGGCGTTGTCGGTGCCCGGGCTGCGTTGGTCGGTATTCATCTCGGTGCCCTCTGCTCGCCTGCTTGTCACAGGGCAAGATTACGGGAGGGAGCCGTTTTGCTCCAGCGCGGCAGGACACAATGCGCGCCGGTAGGGGTGAAATGCAGGAAAGCGTCGTAGTCGGTTTCACGCCCATGGCGCCGTCCTTCGCGCACCGGCACGGGAGCGTACGGTGCCGCGCCTCCCGCTTTTGCCTCGGCGCTGTCGCTCGCCGGTATCCACGAAGTGTTTGCGCTGCGGTGCCCCAAGTGCGGCGGCCACGGGGCCTGTTCAGAGGTTCCCTTGTCGCTTGACCGCTCGCACGATCGCTATTTCGATCCAACCCGCCAGCGCATCCAGCAGCTCGGCCATGATCTCCGAATCCTTGCGGCCCGTGCGCGCGGGTACGTGAAAAGAGTGATCGGCATCCTGGAAGAGCTTGAGCGTTGCGCGCGCACCAAGCTCTCCCGCGAGCGGCTGCAGGAGCTGCAAGTCGGCGAGGGCATCACGAGTTCCCTGCAGGAACAGCATCGGGATTTGCACCGCGAAGAGGTGCGCTGCGCGCTCGGCCGACGGCCGACCCGCCGGATGCAGCGGGAACCCGAGGAACACCAGCCCGCGGACTCCGGGCAATGGCGATGCGGCCTGCGCTTGCGAACTCATGCGGCCGCCAAAGGATTTGCCGCCTGCGAAAAGGGCAAGCTCCGGTAGCCGCCGCGACGCTTCTGCGACCGCGGCGCGGACGGTGGCTTGGGCAAGCTTGGGCGTGTCAGGCCGCTTCGAGCCCTGCTCCATATAAGGAAACTGATAACGAAGCGTGGCGACGCCGCGCTCGGCGAGCCCGTTCGCGATTGCTTCCATGAATGGGTGCGCCATACCCGCGCCAGCACCGTGAGCGATCACGTAGCAGGCGCGCGCCTGCCGTGGTGTTTGCAGCAAACCGGAGACGCGCTGCGCGTCTTCGACGGCGACCGTCACCGGCTGCGGACCCGCCTTCATCTATTGCGGCGGCCGACCGCTCAAACGAAGACCAATTTCTTGAATCCGCCGTAGATCAGGCGCTTGCCGTCGAAGGGCATCGACTTCGGATCCATCATGTCGGCCAGCCGCGGGTCTTTCATGACCTTGGCGTTCACGCGATCGCGATGCGCGCGAGACTTGTACACGATCCACGAGAACACCACGGTTTCGCCGCGCTTGAGCTTCACGCTCCGAGGAAACGACGTGAGCTTTCCGACCTTCACGTCGTCGCTTATCCATTCCTTGTAGTCGAGGGCGCCGTATTCCCTCCAGACTTTTCCCGCCTTCTTGGCCATGCGCCGGTACGCCGGCAGGTTTTTCAGCGGTACCGGTACCACAAAGCCGTCAACGTAGCTCATGAAGTCTCCAAGTTTGTTGGGTCCTTACCGAAAACCGTTCGCGGCGACGAGGACGACGACGGCGATCGCGATAATCTTGAGCATGATCACTTGCTCGCCATTCCGCCGCTGACCATCCAAGGTGTGCCGAAGCGGTCGACGAGCATGCCGAATGCTTCGGCCCAGAAGGTCTTCTGCAAAGGCATGGTCACGCGGCCGGCGTCGGCCAACGCGTCGAACACGCGCTTCGCATCGGCCACCGACGGGTAAGCGAGCGACAGCGAGAACCCCTTCATTCCGCCGTACGGCTGGCCGACCATCGAGTCGGACGCCATCAGGGTGCCGCCGTCGAGACCGAGACGTGCGTGCAGGATCCTGTCGGCGCTGCCGGGCGGCGTCTGGTCGGCCATCGGAGATCCCGCGTGCGTCATCATTTCAAGCTTGCCGCCCAGCGTGCGTTCGTAGAAGCGCATCGCATCGGCGCAGGTGCCGTCGAAGAACAAATAAGCATTGAGTTGGTGCATGGCGATTCCTCGTGCAGTCGTTGAAGGTTACAATCTATCCGGACGAGCTCGAACAGGCCGCGGTCATACCCGCGGGCGGCGCGGGCGCATCGACTCACTTTTTCGCGGCCACTTGCGCGCGTATCCGCTCCTCTTGGGCGCGGAGCTCGGGCGTGAACTCGGCACCGAAATCCTCCGCTTCGAACACCTGGCGAATCTCGATCTCGGACTCCGTGCCCGGGAAGGGATTGGGGCAGCGCTTGACCCATTCGATCGCTTCTTCCTTGGACTTCACCTGCCACAGCCAGAAGCCGGCGACCAGCTCCTTCGTCTCGGCGAAGGGTCCGTCGATGACCGTTCGCTTTGCGCCCGAGAACCTGACGCGCGCGCCTTTCGAGCTCGGCTGCAGCCCCTCGCCCGCGAGCAGCACGCCGGCCTTCATCAGCTCTTCGTTGAACTTTCCCATGTCGGCAAGAAGCTTCTTGTCCGGGAGAACGCCTGCCTCCGAATCCTTCGTGGCTTTGACCATGACCATGAATCGCATCGTGATATCTCCATATCGTTTCGGGTTGGGAGCGCGGGTTCCCGGATAGTTCGGACCGGCTGAACCCGCGCTCTACTTATAGACGAACGACGGGCGGCGGGATCGACAGCTTCAGTATCTTTTTTTGGAAGTATTTGGCAAGCATCGGCAATGACTGATTTTCCCGTTTCGCGGTCGCCGGGGCGACGGGCCGATCGCTTCCTTGGCGGACACGCCACCCCAAGCCGACTACCTCCGCGCGTGCGGCCGCGCGGCAGCTTGCAACCCCGCCCAGGGCCTCATCGGCGTGACGTGTACTGCCGGCAGAAGACTAGGCGATCTGCGATGGCCAGGGCGTCGCCAAGGCGGCGAACGTCCGCCGCCGTGGGGATTCGATTTTCACCGGGCACTGACGCAGCGGTCCCGTCGAGGCGCCGGCAAGAAAAAGCCCCCGACAGCGCGGGGGCCTGGAGTATTGCCAGAGGAGCTACAACAAACGCGTGGCGCCTAATTCGACCTGCGGCGGCGCGAGAAGCCGAGACCGGCGAGAGCGACCCCCAACAGTGCGAGCGTGGCGGGCTCGGGAGCAGCCAAGGCGCCCTGGAAGGAGATCCCGTCGCTGGTATCGAAAGTGACACCGTACGGGCTGAAGGGGCCTTCGCCATCGCTTGCAACGCTGACCGAGACGCCCGTCAGCTCACAGCATATCGGGAAGAAAGCACTTATCGCGCCGGTGGCATCTTCCGCGACGTTCGTGAATTGGAAGTAACCATCGGGAGGGGCGAAAGCACCCGGATTCGGATCCGAATAAAACTGAACCCGGAAAACGCCGCCAGGACCGAGGCTGTCGAAGGTGATGATGTCGCCGAAGGCACCGCTAGGATCGGTCATCGAGATGTACGACGGAATACCGGACCATGCGGTGTCTCCGTAGAAAATCCCGGTGGGCTCGCAGATCGGTTCATTCTCCGCACCGCAGCCGAAGGCATTCAAATCAGCGGGAAGCACCCAAGTTGCAGCACCGGGTGTAGCTACCAGCACCCACGCAGGGCTCGCGCTGGTAATGGTTATGGCCAGAGCGCCCGGAGCGGCGATGCTGACAAAGAGACCCAGAGACAGCGCCCACAGAATTCGTTTCATCGTAACCCCCCAAAACGTGTGATCTTGCCTCGAAATGACCTTGCCCCTGGCTATTAGCAAGATCGGGGCCCGCCGATTGATCCCGTTCATTTACAATGCTTTAGATGCCTGACCTGCAACCCGACGGGTCCGCGTCGTAAAATTATTCGACAGGTTGCCCGCGTCCTTATCTCGCAAGCCGCGGATCGGCATGTCCCATGAGCCGACCCATGTGGATTGCCCTATCAAGCAGAGGGTGGCGTGACCCCGAGCTGCTGGTACATGCCAAGCTTGTCGAAGATCTCCCACTCTTCGACGACGCGAGCCTGGTCGAAACGGTAGATGATCGTGGAGGCGAGCCGCACCTTCCTGCCAGTCGGGGCAATGTCGCCGAGAGGACCTGTATGGGTGGCATGTAAGACTGCACGCGCGACCACGCGGTCGCCGATGGCAATCAGGTCTTCGATGTCGACTCGGCGGTCCGGGAACGCGGCCGCAAAGCCGGCGTTGCGGGACATGTAGGTCGCATGATCGATGGGGGCGCCGGGCACGGTGATGTCGTGGTAGCGGTAGCCGGGACCGTGGACGCGTTCGGCGAACTCGACGTTCCCCCGGTTGAACGTCTCATCGTAGAACTGGCGGATCAGCGCCGCGTTCGCGTCAGGATCGTTCATCGAGCAAGTCCCCAGAAATTAAAGAAGGCGACGGTGAGTTAGCAACGACTCCTTTATTATCGGCTTGTCTGATTGAACAACAGCAATAACGGACGATAGGCCGTATCAAACTCATGAGAAGAAATCGGACACCTTTTCGTAGCGATGCACCGTTCGCTATTGTCCAGTTGCTGTTGCGCCCTCAAGCGGCGCTTTGTCGATTCCAGCATCATTTGACGCGTGCGAAGATCATGCAGTCGGCCAGCACCTCCGCGCCGCCCGGTGGGGTGAAGTAATCTCGAAGACGTGGCGTTGGTTGTTCAAGATCCGGATCTGTCAGGTACCCATTCGTACCGCTGGTCCATAATGCATCGGCGCGGTTACTCCGGTGTCGCGCCCGACTCGTGCACGATGAGCTTCCATTTCTCGTACTCGCGTTGCACAAACTGGCCAAACTCGGCCGGCGTGCCGCCCACGGGATCAGCTCCTTCGCGTATCAGCTGTTTCTCGATCGAGGGCACGGCGATGATCTCGTTCACGGTTCTGTTGAGCTGGGTGACGATGTGTTGGGGCGTGCCCTTGGGCGCGAAGAAGCCGAACCACGAACCGGCCTCGAAACCGGGCAAGCCGCTCTCAATGACGGTCGGCACGTCCGGCAGTGAGCGCGACCGCTTCGCGCTGCTCATCGCGATGGGAGTGAGCTTGCCCGCCTGAATGTGCTGGATGACCGAGGGAATGGTGGCGAACATGAATTGGACGCGGCCCACGAGAAGGTCGTTGAGCGCATCGGCGCCCTTGTAGGGAATGTGCGTCGCGTCGATGCCGACGCGCTTGCATAGCATGTAGCCCGACAGGTGCGAGGACGTTCCGATGCCGGTCGAGCCGTAGTTCAACTTGCCCGGATTGGCTTTCGCATAGGCAATGAAAGCTTCGAAATTCCTTACGCCGAGCGAGGGGTGGACCACGAGCACGTTGGGCACGTCGGCAATCTTCACGATCGGCACCAGATCGGTCAGCGGGTCGTACGTGAGCCCTTTGTAGAGCGTGGGGTTCACCGCGATCGGGCCGACCGAGTCGACGATCAGCGTGTAGCCGTCCGGCGCGGACCGCACGACAAATTCGGTGCCGATATTTCCCCCGGCGCCCGGTTTGTTGTCGATCACGAACGGCTGCTTCAATCGCTCCGAGAGTTGCTGTCCGACGCTCCGCGCAAGGATGTCGGTCGTGCCGCCCGCGGAGAATGCCACCACGACGCGTACCGGCCGGGTCGGGTAAGGCTGGGCGTGCGCAGTGACGGGGAGACTGGTCAGCCAGATTGCCGCGAGCCCTCCAAGCAGCGAGCGTTGACAGGCGTACATCCTCATTCTCAAGTCCTGTAGCTTGGATCGATGCGGTCGAGCTTCCTGAGCAGCGCCGGCCACTCCATGACGCCGTAGGCTCTGCGCGTCTGCGGCTGGTAATTGCTCCAGGTTTCCTCGAGCACTGGCTGCGGCACCGGGACGAGCTTGACGTTGCATGCCATGGCGGCGAGTTGTGACCGGCAGGCGAGCTCGAGTCGGTGCGTCCAGTTGAACGCCTCGCCGATGGTGCGGCCCACGACCAGTGCGCCGTGATTGCGCAGGATCAGGGCTTCGCCGCCGCCCAGGTCGCGGATGAGCGATTCCTGTTCGGCAACGTTCAAAACGACACCGCAATAGTCGTGGTAGCCGATCTTCAGAAAGCGCATGGCCGTCTGGGTGATGGGCAGCAGACCGCACTCGAGGCTAGACACCGCCATCGACGCCCAGGTGTGCACGTGGATCACGCAGTCCACTTCGGGCCGCGCCGCGTGCACGGCGCTGTGGATCACGAAGCCGGCCTTGTTCACGCCGTAGTTGAGCGGTCCGAAATCGGGCGTGCTGAGGATCTTGCCGTCGTGGTCGACCTTGATCAGGCTCGACGCCGTAATCTCCTCGTACAGCATGCCGTAGGCGTTGATCAGAAAAGCGCCAGGCTCCCCCGGAACGCGCGCCGAAATATGGTTGGCCATCATGTCGGACATGCCGTAGAGCTCGACCAGGCGATAACAAGCCGCGAGATCGACGCGCGCTTGCCACTCCGCCGCGGAGCAGTGCGCGCGCATCGACCGCAGTCGAAGACCGTTGGACTCGGGCATGGCACTCAGCGCGAAATGTTACGCCGGTGCGCCGCTACGAGGGCGGCCCCTTGAGCTCGACCGTATTGCCCTCCGGATCGCTGAGATAGATCGACGGGCCTTTCCCCTCCGCGCCATATCGCGACGCCACTTCACCCACAGCGATACCGCGCTCCGCCAGATAGGTGCTGATACTTTTCTCATCGAAGGCCCGAAGACGCAAACAAAAATGATCCATGTTCCTGCCCTCGCGACCAGGCGCCGCTCCGCCTTGCGAACCCAGCTTGCCGCCGACTGGAACAAGATCGATGAGCGAGCTGCCTGCGCGAAGTTGCACCAGTCCGAGGTCCTCTTGCCGGCGCTCGACGCTGCATCCGAGCACGTCGCAGTAAAAAGAGAGCATTCGCTCGAGATCGATGACCCGGAGGACGAGATGGTCGATTTCGCGAACGCTGATCGGATTTTTCTGTTGGCTCATTACCTGCATCCAAGACCCGTCGAGCGGTTTGCGGCGGCGATCTACGTGCTACGCGCTCTGGCAATCAAAGCGTCACGGCGCTCGAGACTTTCCTTTGGCCAATACTTCGTGCGGTCGTAGTACTCCTCGACGGCGGGGATATTCGGCGGGAGGACGACCCAGGGTTGCTTCGATGCAGTGAAGATGTGGATATCGGGCGGCAGGCGATCAGGCTCATTGAGCGCGCCTACGCGAACAAAGCGCACAGCATCGCCCGCGCCGGCGTAGTTGCTCCACAGAGCGATACGGCAGATCGGACAGCGCGCGATCTTCTGTCCTTTGCCGCTATTCGACGGCGTGTTGACGATTTCCGGCTCGCCCTTCAGCACGACGACGCGATCGGCTTCGATCAACGCATTCAGTGCGAAGGACGCTCCCGTCTCGCGCTGGCACCAGCGGCAATGACAGCAGTGAACAAACATCGGTTTGCTTTTCATCAGGTACCGCACGGCACCACAGGTGCAGGCGCCCTCCAAGGGGCGATCTTCATTGGCAGCCATTGAACACATCCGGTTGAGGGGTCAGAAAAGTCGGCGAATTTGATTACAGGCGTGGGCAATCGTAACCGCGGCGCGCATCTATTTTGGGGCCTTGTGCTTTTGGCTGGAAGCAGGCACATCGGCCTCTGCAGTCCGCTGCGGTGCGTCGTTTTGCCGGCGCTGCAACGAGGCTACGATACGCGGTCTTATGTGACGTTCGACGGCAGTCTGTTTGGTCTTTTCCCGTCCACGCCGCCCGCGGCAGCGATTCTTGCAGCCAGCGCAATTTCGCGCCACGCGCTTGATTTGGTGGCAGTCCCGTGACGTGCCGGTGACGCCACGCAAAGACTGGCATGTTAGTTGCGTGAGGCATAGGGGCCCGACTTGGAACGCGAGACCGGTTCCGAGTGCGGACCGACAGCTCAAGTACTGCCCCAGGCAGACGGGAACTCTGCCGCTGGCCCTGCGCACGGGCACACCCAATTCGACCGTCGCCCGGCCGCTGCTGCAACGAGTTTACGCAGCAGGACGCCGCGGCACGACAAGCTTGGCCGTCAAAGTCTGCACGATCTCACCGCGCTGATTGAAGGTTTCGCTGCGCACGGTGACCATTCCGCGGTCCGGCCGCGAGCGCGACGGCGCCACGTCGAGGATTTCGCTTTCCACCTGGAGAATGTCGCCGGGCCGCGTGGGCTTCGGCCAACTTACTTCTCCACCGGCGCCGATGAGGCCACCGGCAATCGGCGCCCCGCCATCGACCAGAAGGCGCATGGTGATGGCCGCCGTGTGCCAGCCGCTCGCTGCCAAGCCCGCGAACAGCGTGCTCTTGGCCGTGGCGTCATCGAGGTGAAACGGCTGCGGGTCGAACTGGCCGGCGAAGGCCTTGATCTGCGCCTCGTCCACGGCATGCGCTCCGCTCGCGAATCGCTGTCCGATATGCAGATCCTCAAGATAAAGCCTGCCGTTCAGATCATGCTTGCCTGCTTCGGTCATGGGATCACCTTAAAGTCTCATCGCTTGACTCTTCACGCTCAATAGATCGGCGCCGGGCGCGGAAGAACCGGCAGCTCGGCAGGCACGGCATCGACGTTGCCGGTGACGAACTCGACGACCGCCCCGACGACGCTCGGCTCGCGCAGGACGCGGTAGTGACCGAGCCCGTAGGTCTTGATCAGTCGCGCCCCAGGCAAGCGCCTGGACAAGCGAAGCGTGTGCTCGAAGGGCACTTCGGCGTCGCCGCGGTCGTGCACGAACAGCGCCGGCAGACGCAATTGTTCCAACTCGTCGATGCGGTCGATCTCGGCAAAGCGCACGCCGTAACGGTGTTCGAGACGCCGGCGCATCGCCTCGCGAATCCGCGGCGTAATCCCGAGCAGACGAGCGAAGTTGTGTGCGTGTTCGTTGATCGACGCCGGCGCGCTGACGAACACGACGCGCCCAAACTCGATACCGCGCCGCAACGCGAGGCCAAGCGCTGCTGCCCCGAGCGAATGGCCGATCGCCGCTGCGAACGGTCCATGCGTGACGGCGAGCGCCTCCAAAGCGCGCACGAAGTCGGGCAGGGCAACCGCAGCGCTGCCGCTCTCGCCATGCCCGGGCTGATCGAACCAGACGACGCGATAGCCGCGCTCCAGCAGCGGCGCGACAAAGCTGCCCATTTGCACGCCGCGGCCACCCCAGCCATGAACGAGCAAAACGGTCGGCGCGGCAGTTGGCCCGGCCTGCCATATGGCGAGCGAATGCTTGCCGGCGACCACGGTTTCGCGCCGGGCATCGACCGGGTGCGCCCTGCGGCCGGCGTACCGCGGCGGCAGGGTGAACAAGTGCTCTGCTTGCCGGCGCGCCAGGCTAGGCAGCAGGCGTGAGACGATCGCGAAGTAGGCGGGGACCGCAGACCACAAAGATCTGCGAGTACGAACGATCGTGCTATTTAGAGGCGTGATTAACGTGGCATTCATGGAAAGTCTCCGAAATCCGGTTTCAAGCTGGCGGCGAAGCCGCTGCGACTAGCCGCTCGAACGCAGCTCGCGCGCGCGACTCGGCCTTCTCACCCTTGATCAAGCGGGCGTTGTGGTAGTAGGCGAAGATGACGCCCATCATGTCGAACACGAATTGGCCGGTATCGAGATCCGCGCGCAAATGGCCCTCGCGTATCGCAAGCTCTACCGCCCGAACCAGCTCTCGCTCGAGGCGCGCGAAGTGTTCGATCACTGCGTCGCGTACCGGCCCAGGGCGGTCATCGAACTCTACGGCCGCCGCCTGCATCGGGCAGCCATGAGCTAAACCGCTCCGCTTCGTCCAATCGAGCCAATGGTCGAAGAGCGCACGGAGCCGCGGCAGCCCACGACGCGCCTTGAGCGCCGGGATGAATACGGTCTGGGTGAAGCGCGCCGCAGCCGCCTCGATTGCGGCCACCTGCAATTCCTCGCGCGATCCGAAATGAGCGAACAGCCCGCTCTTGGACAGGCCCGCACGCTCGGCCAGCGAGCCAATCGTCAGCGACTCAAAGCCGCCTTCGCTTGCCTGCGCCAGCGCGGCGTCGAGGATCGCAGCCCGCGTATGCTCGCCTTTGTTCATAAACCCAATATACGAACGTTCGTGCTTTTCGTCAAGGGATTTATATTGGCAAGCGTAAGGTAATCAAATCTTGTCGGCCGAACAGGTGCAAACCGACAGCCTCAGCCCGGCGGAGCCAAGGGGGCGAGGAATTGCGCTACGACGTTTGGAGCGGTGCTGCGCCCATGAACCGGTCGCGGCCTGCGTCCTTGGCGCGATAAAGGGCTGCATCGGCCCGTTGGATCCAGACGTCGACACTCGTTGTCTCCGGACTGGCCTCGGAAGCGCCAAGGCTGACGGTGCAGCGCAGGTCCGAGGCGTTCTCGAAAGTCAGTGCGTCCAGCTGCCGCCGAATGCGCTTGGCGGCTACCTCGGCCCCCCGCAGGTCCGTTTCCGAAAATACCAGCAGGAATTCGTCGCCACCATAGCGGGCGACGACGTCGACCACTCGGCAGCACCGGCGCAAGGTATTCGCCACAGCGCATAGCACGGCATCGCCCGTCGGGTGGCCGTAGCGGTCGTTGATTTCCTTGAACCGGTCGACGTCCAGGATAGCGAGCACCGCGGGTCTGCTGGTGCGGCGATGGCGTGCGAGCTCCGTTTCCGCGGCTGCGAAGCCCTGTCGGCGATTGTCAAGACGCGTCAAGCCGTCGGTGCGGCCCAATTCATCCAGCCGCCGGTTCTGCCGTACGAGCTGGCGCGTCAGCGAATGCGTCGCAAAGCTGATCGCCAGCGGATACGCCACCAGAAAAGGTAGGCACGCGACGATCACCGACATCGGGCTCGCGATATCGATCGGAACGCCCAGCGCCGCCGACGTCGCCACACATCCTGCGACCAGCAGGACTGAAGTTCGCGCCAGCAGCGACGCACCGCCAACGTTAACCTTGTCAACCGAAAGCATCGTTGCCAGCAGCACGCTCGGGAGCAGGTTGAACTGCATTACTGCAATCCACGCCCCGCCGAGCGCGGAATCCACCATCAGGTTGCGCCGCTCGGCCCGCAGCGGGTCTGTGCTGCGCATCGCGAGCAGCTGGGCGGCGTGCGGCCAGGCGAACCCGTGCGCGACCAGCAGGATCCACCACCCAAGAGCCTCTTCATGGAGGCGCAAGACAGACGCAACGCACAGGACGCCGAGGCCGAGTCCCAATGTACGCAACAAATGAACGCGACGGACGAATCTCAGGTCCCGTGCATGGTTAGCGCTGACGGCTCGCATGGGATTTCCGACTGCTTCGTTCGCGGACAGGCTGTCGCGAAGCGGACGATTGCCCACGCTGGCGGCGAAAGACGTCAGAACTTCGCGCGCTTCCGGGCGAGCCCGATGTCGCTCTCCGGCCACATTTGACGGTGGACGGCGTTGCTCCTCGTCTACGGCCGAGATTGCTCGCATTACTGCTGCAATGCAATAATCTTGCCAACCCTAGGTAACGGAGCTTGGTCACGGGCGCTGTGACCAGGAGTCCCTTGACCTCTGCGGCGACGGCATAGCTTTTTTCCGCGGCCAGCCCGGACGTCAACGGGTGAAGAAAAGCGATCTCTCGGACCCGAAGTGCCACCGGCAACGCCTGCCCTGTCTTAGCGATGGCGCTTTGCGTACTACACCAGCCGCGTTTGCACAGACCGCTAAGCGCCGCTACTGATCACTCCGGCAATCCAGCTTTGAGCAGGCCCTCGCGAAGGTGATCATTGTCGCTGTCGAGCAGGTAGTGCAACGTCGATAGAAAGCGCTGATTCGAAAAAGCCGGTACTTCTCGCAGCACTTCCTGCGCATGGGCTGCGGCCGCTGTCTTGTCTCCGAGCTGTGCCAAGGCGGCGGCAAGGAACGCATGGTGCGTGTGATCCGGCCGCATGAGCCGGCTTAGCGCCTCGACGGTTTCGGGGTATTGCCGCGCCGTGTAGTGCGCGCGACCGAGGTGGCTCCAGTATCGCTCGGGGTGGTAAGGATTCAGCCGCATTGCCTTCCTGATCCATTCTATGCCGTCCAGCGGTCGGCCTAGCCACGTGAGAAGCTCGCCGTTCTGCACCAGGATGAGGTCGTTGTTGGGATTGAGGCTCAGCGCGCGTTCCTGATGATAGCGAGCCTTCTCGTGATCACCGTGCGCCAGACTCACGGCGGCGAGGATGCGGTGCACGTCGCTGTCGTTGTCATCGAGGGCGAGAGCGATCTGGAGCTCGTCGGCCACTTTTTTCCAGGTGACTTCACGATCCGCGCACCAGTTATGGACCCAGCTCTGACCCAAAACGCATGCCTTCCACGCGTGCGCGTGGGCGTATTTCGGGTCGAGGGTGATCGCGCGGTCGAGCAGACGTTGGGCTTCCGCGTTGTCATCCGGTGTCGAGCGGTGGTGCATTATCTTGCCGGTCAGCACGTACTCATAGGCCGCCATGTTTTCGGTTGGCTTGCGCTTCGCCAGATCGTGGCGGGCGGCTTCGATCCGGCCGGGGAGCGTAGCGACGATCGCGCAGGTCAGCTCGTCCTGGATCGCAAAAATGTCCTCGATCTTGCGATCGTAACGCTCGGCCCAGATGTGCCGGTCGGTCTCGGCGTCGATCAGTTGCACGGTGACTCGAACGCGGTCGCCGGCTTTGCGAACGCTCCCCTCAACGACATAGTGGACGCCGAACTCGCGCGCGATATCCTGGACCTTGACCGCCTTGCCCTTGTGCACGAACGCCGAGTTTCGGGAGATAACGAGGAGATCGTGGAACCGGGACAGCTCGGTGATGATGTCCTCGCTGAGGCCGTCGACGAAGAACTCCTGCTCGGGATCGCCGCTCATGTTGACGAAGGGCAGAACCACCAGGGACGGCTTCGTGGCCGGGCTTGCCTCGTCCGCCATACCTTCCAATCGACGGCGGGGCTCCTTGTCGAGCAAGACACGGAAGATGCGGATGGGCCGGACGATATTCTTGACGTTTTGTTCGCCGAGGTCCTCGAACGCGACACCAAGACGGTCGCCGACCTGATCTCGGACGGCGGCGGAGACGCAGATCCCGTTCGGAGCAGCCAGCTCCTGGAGGCGCGCCGCTACATTGACGCCATCGCCGAAAATGTCGCCGTCCTCGACGATCACGTCACCGAGGTTGATCCCGATCCGGAACTGAATCCACCGCGCCGGAGATACGTCCGTGTTGCGCCGCGCCATCCTGCGCTGGATTTCGGCAGCGCACTCTACGGCGTCGGCCACGCTCTGGAACTCCACCAGCATTCCATCGCCCGTAGTCTTGATGATGCGCCCCCTGTTCTTGGCGATGACCGGATCGACGAGCTCGAGGCGGTGAGTCTTGAGCCGCGCGAGAGTTCCCGTCTCGTCGGCTTCCATCAATCGGCTATAACCGACCATGTCAGCCGCGAGAATCGCCGCCAGCCTGCGCTCACCGCCGTGCGGTTCCATTGCGCTTGTCTCACTGCCCTGCGGTTCCATTGCGCTCTCTTAAAGCAGATCTATTTTGCCGTGTGCTACCAGACTTGCTTCTGCGATCGATCCGTCTGCAATTAGATCGACAGCTTGCGCAAGGTTTCCGGATTCTTGATCACGGTCTTCTGGCGGCCGGGCGGGGCGCCGTACAGGCCGGCGGGCGGGTTGGTTTCAAGCCGGTTGAGCACCGCTGCATCGGCGCAGCGCTTGTCGAAGACCACCGATACCTGCTCGCCGCTGCTGCCGCCAAGAGCGAAACAGGCTTGACCGAGCTTGGCGTTGAGCGGTTTGAGGACGCCGTTGGCGACAAGTTCGCTCGGGGCGCCGGCCCCCGCAAGCTGCAGGTCGTAGACGCGCGGTTTCGCCGGGGACCTCGGCGTCGCGGCGATCACTTCGGGCAGGCCGACCAGCTCGCGTGCGAGCAGGTCTTCCGAGGCGGCGTCGGGCATTCCTTCGACGCTGAGCGTCACCGGCTGGCCCGTCACATTCGCGTGCTGCAAAAAGAAGTCGCGCGAGAATTCGTCGGCGATCCTGGCGCCGATCGCCTGAAGCGCTTCCTCTTCGCTGGCCCAGCTTCCGACCCCTTTGGGCAAGGCCGTGTTGTAGTAGATTTCCTCACCCGTCTCGCGATCGATGCACTTCACCGTCCACGAGGTGAGCGTGTACTTGGTCGCCATCAAGCCGGAGGCGGGTAGTCGCATGGAAAGCTTCTTGACCTTGGCCTCGCCGATCACCGCGAAGTCGGCCGCTTTGCCGCTTTCGTTGGCGCCGGCACCGACTTCCGACCAGGTGCGAAAGCCGAACGATTTGATGCGCTCCTTGAGAATGTTCTCGGCGACCGGAGAGTACTGCGGCGGGGCATCCGGCTGATCGGCATCGCGCACCGAGATCTGCACCGATACCTTCGGATCGCCGCTCGCGCGGATGAAGTCGATACGCTCGTCGCGCGACATCTGGTTGAGCGATTTCTGAACGGCCTTGACGTTGACCACGGCCTCCGTCGTGATCGACATGAGGCCATCCTTGCCCATGCGCGGCTCGCTCTCGCGGACCACGGTCTTGATGAAGCTGCCGCTCTTCGACAACAACCGGTCCTTGAGCAGATCGTAATTCTTGGCGAGCGAGCTCGTGTCGAGCAAAAGACCCACGGCCTTTTCGACGACCTGACTCTTGGAATCCGCGCGCAAGTCGCTTTGCAGCAACGTCTTGTCGCTCTGGTAGCGCGGGTCGCTGGGGTCGATCAGTCCGACCGCGGAGATCGTCAGCGTCCCGGGTTCGGATTTCGGCGCCGCAGTGGGCGCGCGCGCGGGCGGAGCCGACGGAGGAATCGGGGGCGATGTGCCTGCCGCGATCGGCGCCGGCGATCCGGGAGCTTGTGTGGGCATTGCCGTATCCACCGCCTGCCGCTGATACAAGAACCACGCCCCCGCACCGACCACAATGACGGCGGCCGCGACGACGATCGCGACCGCGGGAGTCTGCGACGGCCTGGTCACCGCGGCCGGAGGCTGCGGCGGTTCGCGACTGGCCACCGCGGCTGCCTTGGCCAACGTCGCGTCGGCAGTCGTGATGAGCGTCGGGTCGGAATGCCCAACCGGCGTGGCCGCGACGGCCGGCGTGACCGTTGCCGGCGCAGCGGCACGGATCGCGTCGGCAAACTCCTGCGCGGTCTGGAACCGTTCGTCGGCGCGTTTGGCGAGCGCCTTGCGGACGACGGCATCCATTGCGGGGGGCAACTGAACGTTGAGCGTCGATGGCGGCAGCGGCTCCTCCTTCAGCACCTTTTGCATGGTCGTGGTCGCCGATCCGGCAAAGGGTCGCTCGCCGGTCAGGAATTGATAGAGCACCACACCGGCCGAGAACAGGTCAGAGCGACCGTCTACCGGCAAGCCCATGATCTGCTCGGGCGACATGTAGCTCGGCGTGCCCATCACCGTGCCCACCTGCGTGAGGTTCGACGATTCGATGTGGGCAATGCCGAAGTCGGCAACCTTCACCGACCCGTCCGCCAGCAGGAAGATGTTCGCGGGTTTGATGTCGCGGTGGATAACACCCTGACGATGCGAATAGTCGAGCGCGTTCAGGATCTGCGACATGATCCGCACGATGTCGGCAATCTTGAAGCGCTCGTTCGTCTCGAAGCACTCCTTCAACTCGCGACCCTGGACGCACTCCATCGCGATATACCAGACGCCGCCGTCTTCGCCGAAATCGTAGATGGACACGATGTTCGGATGATTGAGCCGGCCCGCTGCCTGGGCCTCCCGCCGGAAGCGGGCGATCACGGCCGCCGTATCTCCGCCGGCAAGCTGGTCCGCACGGATGGTCTTCAGCGCGACGACGCGCTTGATCGATGGATCGTAGCCCTCGTAGACCACGCCCATCGCGCCGCGCCCGATTTCGCGGCGGATCTCGTATTTGCCGATGCTATTGATCTCTGCCATGGCTCACTCCTAAGGAACCTCCGCAAGAGTCCCACGTGGTCGCGACGGCGGCTTTCCGGGATGAGATGCACGAAGCGACGCGAAGCCCATGGCAGGCCCCCATGGGCGAGCGGCGCGACACAGCAGATCGCCCGGAAAGCCCCGTCCCTCCCGGTTTCGGCGCAATGGCCTCATCTGCGTTGTTGCGCGGCTTGCGAATAGGACAAGCTATTCGCTGCGCCGCGACGCCTAGCATCTGAAGCCATTGCGCCAGAAACGCGACTCATGCGGGACTCTTGCGGAGGTTCCCCTAAACGGTGACGCCGGCGGCGGGCCGGCGTCGCAGATCTCGCGTCCTGGCCGCAACCGTCACTTGTATTTGCTGTCGATGTCCCACACCGACTTCTGCACGAGACGCTGGACCATGGTGTCGAGCGTCACGCCACCCTGCTGCGACTGGTGCATCCCGAGCGCGCCCGACGACGTCGCACCGAGCTCCATCTTTTCTTCGGTATAGCCCGTGGCGACCTGCTCGGTCGTCTCGGCGTTGATGATCTTGTAGCGCATCCCGATGACCCAGACGCTGGTCGATTCGTCGGAATGGACCGAGCCCACTGCGGTGGCGCCCACTGCGCCGCCGCGTGAGCCCCACGCGCCCAGCATGCCCGCCATGTTCCCCAGCGTTCTGCCGTCGAACCCTTGCTGAGCCGCGGCGACCTGTTCGGTCTTCAGGATGTCGAACTTCACTACGTACTTCGTGCTCTTGAGCTTGCCCATCCTCAGGAACTTGCGCGCCTGATCGGGATCGCCGAGGTTGTACGCGAGCTCGAATTCCTTGAGCAGCGGCCCCAGATTCGAACGCTCCAGCACCGTGAAGTTGGCGCTGCTCAATTCGATCTCGCCGAAATCCGCGATGTTATTGGCCGTGAATCTCTGCAGGAAAGTCGCGTTGTTGCTCTTGATCTCGCCGGGAATGACGACCAGCGCCGGGCCCTTCTTGCTGGCGTTGGTGTACGTCACCGCCTGGTAGATCGTCTGGTCGGCCGCGGCATTCGCCTTCTGCGAGGTGTCTCTGCCCGCGGTCGGCGACGGGTTGCCATACGTCGGCTGCGCCGACGCGAGCGACGCCGCAGCAAGGAGGGTCGCCCCGAGCAGATATTTAGTACAGACGATGGAAGCACGCTGTTTCATGGCGAATAGTCTCCTTTCGACGTTCAATCAAATCCAGACGGTCAAGTTTACTTCGGCGCGGCCCTCTTTGCAGCGGCCGGGCCGGCCTTGCGGCAATAATCCGCGTAGAGGGTCGGCACGACCTCGTCCGCATTCTCGTTCACCAGCGTCAGCGCCATGCGTTCCACGTTGGCGCCCGCGTACGAGCCGGAGCTCGCTTCGGTATCGGAAATCAACCGGCCGTCGCTGCCGTACAGCGTGAACTTCATGTTCACCGACACCTGGTTGACCGCCATCATCGGATTCCGGGTGGCTTGCGACGAGATCAAGCCGCGCAGAATGAAGCTCGCACCGAGGCGCTTCGAGGCGCTGAGCATGGCGTCCGGGTCGTTCCTGAAGTAGGCATCGATCTCGGCCTGGGCGATCTGCCTGCGAATCTCTTCCGGTGTATAGGTCCGAAGCCCAAGCGCGCGCAAGCGGGCATTGATCGACTGGAAGTGAGGACCGTAGTTCTGCTGGCGCGCCGCGATATAGCCATTGGATTGCCGCTCGCCGATCACCACCATGATCTTCTTGCCTTTGAGCTCGGCGCGGCACGGCGTCGAAAGCTGCTCCGCAATTCGGTTCTCACGCGCCTCCTTCTCGAGGCGGTCGGAATCGTCCTGCTGCGAAAACTTGAATCCTTGCGCGCTTGCGGGTCCCGATGCGAGCAGGGCGAGCAGAATCAGCGGCGCGAGCATCGCAAAAGCGCAACTTGGTCGCATCGGTGTGAGGAAGGTGCCGGGGACGGAGGGCGCAGACAAGCCGATCAGAATAGCCCAATGGGGTCCGGAAATCCATATGGCATATTCGACAGGCAGGGACCAGAACCGCGACTCGCGCCCCAGCCTCGCCAAACGCTTGTGGGCTACGAGCTTCAACGTTGTACCGGTCAGCCCTTCAGGGTTTCCTTGAAGAAGGCGATGGTGCGCGACCAGGCGAGCTTGGCTGCGGCCTCGTCGTACCGGGGCGTGGTGTCGTTATGAAAGCCGTGATTGGTGCCCGGATACATATACATCTGATATTTCACGCCGTTTGCCTTGAGCGCTGCCTCCCAAGCGGGCCAGCCGGCATTAACGCGCTCGTCGAGCGCCGCGTAGTGGATCAACAACGGTGCTTTGATCTTGGCGCTATCCGCGACGCTCGGCTGATCACCGTAGAAGGGTACCGCCGCGGCGAGATCCGGGATGCGCACGGCCATTATGTTGACGATAGTCCCGCCGATGCAAAAGCCCACCGCGCCGACCTTGCCTGTGCATTCGGGACGCGACTTGAGATACGGAGCGGCGGCAAGCATGTCTTCGATACGCTTGGCGGGGTCGAGCTGGCTAAACAGCTGCGCGGCCTTTTCGTCGTCACCGGGATATCCGCCGACCGGCGTGAGGGCGTCCGGCGCGAAGGCGACGAAATTTTCCACCGCCAGCCGTCGCGCGACGTCCTCGATATGCGGACTGAGGCCGCGATTCTCGTGAATGACGACCACGCCGGGTAGTTTGCCGGCCGTGTTCGCCGGCCGCGCAAAATATCCGCGCACCGTTCCCGAGCCTTGCGGCGAGGGGTACGTCAGATATTCGGTCTTGAGGCGCGCGTCATCCTTGGCGACCTGCTGCGCCCACGCGTAGTTGGGGCGCAGGCTCTCCAGCATCGCGGCCGCGGTAAAGCCGCCCACTGCAAATTTTGCGGCACGGTCCAGAAAATCGCGGCGGCTGATCATGCCGTGAACGTAACCGTCGAACAGCTTGAGAACTTCCGGAGGAAAATCGCTGGCCTTTTTCCGTTCCATTGGAGTTGCTCCTTCGGTTGAGAAATGCGCCCCCGGCGATTCTACAACCGGCGCGGCGGACGGTGCTACGATCGCTTGGCGGGAATCGCACCCGAGCTGTCATGTTGCTGATCGAGAGAGATGTCACTCCCTCATCCTCCTTCACGGAGAGGCAGGCTACGCCGATGCTTCAGTCGAAGCCGCGCGCCTTTTCGTCGAGCGGCATCGCGGTCCGGCAAGGCGGCGCCGTTGAAGCAGATTTGCGCGACGATAGGGGGGTTCAGATGATAAGGACAATTGCAGGCATCGTGGGCGGACTGATCGTCTGGATTATCGTCGCGACGATCGTCAATCTTTTGTTTCGTGTTTCATGGCCTGGCTATGCCGCGGCCGAAATTTCAATGACGTTCACTCTCGCGATGATGGCAGGGCGGCTCTTGTTGGGCGCGCTGTCTTCGCTGTGTGCCGGATTGGGGGTGGCACGGATCACGAAGGGGAACGGCACGGTTGCAAAGATTCTCGGGATCATCGTGACCGCCATATTCGTTCCGGTCCACTACGGTCTGTGGGACAAGTTTCCTGTCTGGTATCACGCGATATTTCTCGCCTCGATTTTTCCTTTCACCCTTCTGGGCGCGAAGCTGTTGCGGCGCCGCAATCGCATAACGCAGACGCTTCGCGCTTGACACCCCGCCGAGAAGGTTGGCGTAGAATCGCCTAAAGGGGAGCCTGCGATTTTCGTCCGGTCGACACTATAGCTTTTCACTCCATGACATCCACACCAGTTCCGCGCAGAGACATCGCTCCACGCTGGACCTGGCTTCCAAAACCCGGCACGTGGAAGTATTACGCGTTGCTTGGTGCCGTGGGCATCCTCCTTCTGGGACCGCTGGGCGGGCTCGCCGCGTCATACATGAATTTCTCGCTTGGCTTCTTCGTGGGCGGACAGGTACTCGCGGGCATACTGGGATCGACGGTGACCTTCGGCTATGGCGCGCAGGGGCGTCATGGCGCGAATTACATCCAGACGACCGCCGCCTCCGTGGCTGGCATGAGCGCGATGGCGGTGGTGATTCAGGCCATGGTGTGGTTGGGTCTGCCGCAGCCGCCCATATGGCAGCTTATGCTGTACATGCTGTGCATCGGCATGTTCGGTGTGGGCGTAGGCATGCTCTACACGCCGATTCTTGTCGACCGACTGCAGCTCAAGTTTCCCTCCGGTCTCGCCGTCGCCAACATTCTGCGGGCGCTGACCGATCCGGAGCTGCTCCGGCAGTCGGTCGCGCGCCTATTCGGCGGCATGGCGCTGGGGATCGCCGGCGGCATCGGCGCCGCCAAGACGACGCTGCTCGCCGCGATCGATCTGTCCACATCGACGTTCGGCGCCGGCATGATCGTTGGTGCGCGCATCGGTGTCGCGGCGCTCGCCGGCGGGCTCTTGAGCTGGGCGCTGATTCCCTACTTCGTATCCATCGGTTGGCTCAAGCCGGGCGAGCCGTTTCGCAAGATCACGTTCCTGATCGCGCTGGGAATGATCATGGGCGCGGCGCTGATCGACGTCTCGCTGATTCTCTTCCGTGCGTACCGCCGCGCGCGCGAGCGTGCCGCCAAACCCATCGAACAGGAAGACTGGAAGCGCACCAATATTCGCAGGCTGGTTGCCTGGGTGCTGTTCTGGGGTATCGGGATCGTAGTCGTCGGCTCGCAGGTGCTGCATCAGCCGGTGGGCTATCTGGTCTTCGCGGTGCTGCTCGTTTTCGTGTTCGCGATGGTGAACGGTATCTCCGTCGGCATGGTGGACCAGAACCCGATCTCGTCGGCGTTCGTAGTTACCGTCATCCTTATGGCTGCCATAGGGCTGAAGGAGCCGACGATCGGCCTGATCGCGGCGACCGTACTGCTCGTGTCCACGAGCGAGGCCTGCGACATGCAGCAGGACCGTTCCACGGGCTGGCGGCTCGGCACCAACCGGACGATACAGTTCCGCTTTCAGGTCGCCGGGATCGTGATGGGCGCCGTCATGGCGGTCGTGTTCGCCGAGCTCTTCATGAGTTCGTATCCGGTGCTGCAGCTCGATCAAACCACGCTTCCCGCGGACCAGCAGCCCGACAAGTGGACCTCGGCGATGACCTACAAGTTCGTGGGGGTGCTACGCAGCCTTACCGATGACAAACCCTACCAGCGCACCGCCATCTGGGTTGGTATTGCGATCGGATTCGCGACAGAGATGCTGCGCAAGGTGATCAAGTCGCGGGCGGCTTACAAGAAGTTCGCTACGGCGAGCCGGACGGGATTTGCCACCGACTTTCTCCTCGACGCGGTGGTGCTGCCATCGCCCTACGCATCGTCTTTCGGTGGCTTTGTAAATCTGCCGACGTCCACATGGTTCGCGGCCGGCGGCGTCGTCGCGAGCATTGCCAACAGCATGCCCAAGCGCAAGGACCAGGCGCCCGCGCTCCCCGAAGACATGAGCACGGCTTCTCTGGTGGGCGGAGGGCTCATTGCCGGCGATGCTCTCGCCGCGCTCGGATTGGGCCTCGCGGGCCTGCTCGCGACCGTATTTAGCTGAACCAGGTGTGCAATGGGCGACCCGACAATTCTCATCGTTGTTATCGCCATCGTGGCCGCTTCGCTGGGTCTGTGGGCGTATCGCCGCTTCACGAAACCGACGAGTACGAAACCAAGGAGTACGAAACCAACGAATGCCAGGATCGGAAACAATAAGGCTAGCAACCAGTCCGAACAATGGGGCGTACGGATAGCTGCGCCGGCCAAGGAGCGTGCCTGTCCGCAAGTGCAGGAGCTCTTGGGCAAGGAGTTCCCCATGGGCAACAAGCCACCGCTACCGGTGCCGGATTGCCCTTATTCCCACCAGTGCGAATGCCATTACATAAAGCTGTTTGACCGCCGGAGGCATGAGCGCCGCTCAGAGCAGGACCGACGACAGGCTCAGCGCTTTGAGAAGGACAACCCGCCCCGCCGTTCCGGCCAAGACCGACGCAAAAGCCAGATAGACTGGGGCTCGCGCGGGCACGTTTGATCACAAGTACCCTGACGAGCTCAGAGATTACACCGCCGCTGGTCGAGGCTTGATCGTGTCCGGAGGGCGGCGTATGTTTCCAAACACACTCGCGACCGGCCGCCATCGGAGAGTGCGACGCCATCTACAGGAGATACGGCAATGAAAGCATCCATCGCGTGGCCCATCGTCGCAACCATGATGCTTGGCGGGGTCGATGCAACGCTCGCCGGCAACCTGAAAGACGAGGTGAAGATCGACATCGGAAGTGCGGGCGCCCATTCGGGAATGGCGCCGGGAACGTACGTCTGCGCGGCGGGACACCTCCACATCAAAGGCACGGTGCAGAACCTTGCTGCTGAACCGGTCGGGCCGATCAAGGTCGCCGGAAAAGTGTTCGACGCCGAGGGGAAAGTACTCGGCACGGCGACAGCTACTACGAAACGACCCGTGCTCAATCCCAACGACAAGGCTGAGGTCGATCTGGAATTTCTCACCGTGACGGGACCGCTGGTCAAGCAGGTGAAGAACCAGGAGCTGGCGGTTATCGAGGTGGAGCCCAAGCCTTAGCAATCGACTCCGCCTTGCGCAGACGCCGCGATTGCGCGCCGTGCGATTTGCACCCGCGCTTTCACGCCGTGTGAAGCCGTAGCTAAGGAACCTCTGAATAAGTCCGACGCGGATTGCGTTGCGGCAAAATGCGGATGAATGTGAGGCGCGCGACGAAGGTCGTAGCTTGGGCTACGATGCCGAGGAGCGCGACGAAGCAGGCGCCGCATTTTGCCGCAACCCGCATGGGACGGGGCTTTCCGGGCGATCTGCTTTGTCGCTCGGCTCGCGAAGGGGTCGAGCCATTCGCTTCGCCTCGCTTCGCGCAGCTCATCCCGGAAAGCCTCCGTCGCAACCGTGCCGGACTTGTTCAGAGGTTCCCTAAACGCTTGGCGGCCGGCCGCGCTCGCCGTGTGCAGCGCGCCGTGCCCGCGTGGACTTCCGCGTTATCGTCCTCGATGCCCGAACCGGTGTCTCTTGCACGATCAGTTCCTTGAGGCCTCACGCCATGACCGAGCTGCTGTTCAGAAGCGACGCCTACCTCAAGACCGCGCAAGCGCAGGTCATCGCGGTACATGAACGCGGCATCGAGCTCGACCGCACGATCTTCTATCCGACCGGTGGCGGGCAGATGGGCGACACCGGCGTGCTACTGCGGGCAAGCGGAGAAGCGATTACGATTGCCGACACGCGAAAGGGCGACGCGATCAACAGCGTGTTGCACATCGCGCCGCCATCCATGCCGCCGCCGGCGCCCGGGGAAACGCTGACGCTCGAAATCGATTGGCGACGTCGCTATGCGTTGATGCGCCTGCACACGGCATTGCACGTGATGTCCTGCGTGGTGGTAGCTCCGGTCACGGGTGGCAACATATCTCCTGACAAGGCGCGTCTCGATTTCGATATCGACATGAGCCTGCTCGATGCCGAAAAGATCGAGCACGAGACGAATGCGCTCATCGCGCGCGGCGCCGAAACCGAGACCGTCTGGATCACCGAAGAGGAGCTCGACTCCCGGCCCGAGCTGGTCAAGACCATGAGCGTACAGCCGCCCCGCGGTGGAGGCCGGGTGCGGCTGCTGCGGATACCGGGTATCGACTTGCAGCCTTGCGGCGGCACGCATGTGAGGAACATCGCCGAGATCGGCGCCATCCGCGTGCTTAAGATCCGCAGCGAAGGCCGGCGCAACAAACGCGTGGAGATTGCGCTGGCGACGTGAGGCCATCTCAATCGCCGGGAGAATGCTGTGACCGACTTGAACCCGCAGGCCAAGCAGATGGCCGACGAGTCGATGGTGCGCAATCTCGCCGCGCAGGCGCGCGCGATCTGGCCGCAGGAAATGCCTTTGCTTCGTCGCTACGCGCTCCCGGCCGATCCGCGAATACTCGACGCGGGCTGCGGCACCGGCGAGGCGGCATCGCGGCTGGCCGAGCTCTTCCCGCAAGCCCGCGTGCTCGGAGTCGACATCATCGATCACCACCTGGAGCTCGCGCGCTCGCGCTACGCACGGCTCGCGCCGCGGCTCGCCTTCGAGCACCAGAGCGTGTTCGAGCTTGCTGCCGCCGACGGCAGTTTTGACCTCACCGTATGCCGCCACGTCATTCAATCGATCCCACATCCGGACCGCGTGATCGCGGAGCTCTCGCGCGTGACACGACCTGGAGGCTACCTGCACCTCATCGCCGAGGACTACGGAATGCTGCACTTCCAGCGCGGCGCACTCGATCCACGAGACTTCTGGCATGTCGCGCCGACGAGCTTCGAGGCTGCAACGGGGACCGACCTGTTCATCGGTCGCAACGCCTTCGGGATCATGGCTGCGATGAACCTCGAGGAAATCACCGTCGACTACGTCGTTGTCGACACCCTGCGCGTACCGCGCGAGACCATTGCGGAAATCCTCGAGGCCTGGTGCGACGGCTATGCCGGGCCGATCGGCGAGCTGACCCCGATCAGTCGGGAGTCGGCGGTAGCGTATTTCGAGCAGATGATCGCCAACGTTCGCGACCCCCTCGGCTATGCCGCATGGATGGTGCCCGTGGTGAGCGCGCGAGTGCCGAGGAGCGACGCCGCTGCGGCCGACCAGCGAGGGTAATGCTCAAGACTGCTTCTTGCGCTCCAGCAGTTCCTTGAGATTCGCGAACGGCGAATGGGTCGCGCTGCTGCTGCGATTGCCGATAATGTTGCTGCCACCGCCGGCTGCTTCCAGTTGCCGCTGGTGTTCATTGTCGTGGCAGTACACGCATAGCAGTTCCCAGTTGCTGCCGTCGGGCGGGTTGTTGTCGTGATTGTGGTCGCGGTGATGGACCGTCAGCTCGCGGAGATTGGCATGGGTGAATTCGCGGCCGCAGCGACCGCAGATCCACGGATAGATCTTGAGGGCTTGTTCCCGGTAGCTTTGCTCGCGCTCCTTGGCGTTGCGGCGGGCTTCGGCCAATATGCGGTCGAGCTTGCTTGGATCGTTCGTTTTCATACGGTGACGCGGGCCTCGCTCATGCGCCGGCCAGCGCGTTCGTCTTGGCCGCCATGATGAAATCGTTCTCGTGGAGGCCCTTTATTTTCTTGGTTTGCCAGGAGACCCTGGCGGAGCCCCATCCGAAGCTGATATCGGGATGGTGACCCTCGCTCTCGGCCAGGTTGCCGATCCGGGCAACGAAGTCCAGGGCTTCCTTGAAGTTCTTGAACGTAAAGCTCCGCTCGATACGGCGCCCCTCGTCCACGAGGGTCCAACCGGGCGCTTGCTTCAGATAGCCTTCGGCCTCGGCTTTTGTCAGCGGCGGGACCCCGCCGCGACACGGCGTGCAAGTCTTGGACAGGAGATCGTCGCTCATTCCCATCGCGCGCACACGTGCATTACTTGACCAGCCCCTTGATTTTTTCCACGATCTCCGGATTGGCGAGCGTGGACACGTCGCCAGGATCCTGGTGATTGGAGATCGCCGCGAGCACGCGGCGCATGATCTTTCCCGAGCGGGTCTTGGGCATATCCGGAACGATGATGATCTGGCGCGGCCGCGCGATGGCGCCGATCTCGGAAACCACCGATGCCGAGACCTTGTTTGCGATCTCCGCGGAAGGCGCCAGTCCTGGCTTCAACGCAACATAGAGGTCAGGCAACTTGCCCTTGATCTCGTCGGCGACAGGAACCACTGCCGCCTCGACGACCTCGGCCACGAGGAGAGCGGCTGACTCGATTTCCTTGGTGCCGAGCCGATGGCCGGCGACGTTGATCACGTCGTCGATGCGGCCGAGGATTCGAAAGTAACCGTCCGCCGCCTGCACCGCGCCGTCACCCGCCAGGTAAGGCCAGTCGCGCCAGTCCTTGCTCTTGGGATCACGGCAATAGCGCGTGTAGTACTGGCGCACGTAGCGATCCGGGTCCTTCCAGATGGTCTGGAAAGAGCCGGGCCAGGGATTGCGGATGCAGATGTTGCCCGCCTTGCCCGAACCGCTCGGAAGTTCTTTTCCCTCGTCATCGTAGATCACCGGATGAATGCCTGGAATCCCGGGTCCCGCACTGCCGGGCTTCATCTTGTGGATCGCCGGCACCGTGCTGCAAAGAAATCCGCCGTTTTCGGTCTGCCACCAGGTATCGACGATCACCGCTTCGCCCTTGCCGACCATCTTGTGGTACCACTTCCAGACTGCGGGCTCGATCGGCTCGCCCACGGTCGTCATGTGCTTGAAGTGGTGGTTGTACTTCGCGGGCTCGTCGGGTCCGTCGCGACGTAGCGCGCGTATCGCCGTGGGCGACGTGTGGAAGATGTTGACGTCGAGGTTTTCCGCGATGCGCCAGGGTCGTCCGGCGTCCGGATGGGTCGGCACGCCTTCGTACACGACCGAAGAGGCGGCGAGCGCAAGCGGGCCATACACGATGTAGGAATGGCCCGTGATCCAACCGATGTCTGCCATGCACCAGTACACGTCCTCGGGGTGGATGTCCTGAATGTTCTTCGATGTCCAGGTAACGTAGGAGAGGTAGCCGCCGATGGAGTGTTGGCAGCCTTTGGGCCGCCCCGTGGTGCCGCTCGTGTACATGAGAAAAAGGGGCGCCTCTGCCGGCATCTGCGCGGGCTCGACGCGCTTGCCGCGGAACTTTTCAAGGAGATCGTTGATGACGACATCGCGTCCCTTTACGAGCTTCGTGGGGCTCGAGTACTGGCCTGGGTGGCGCTGCCAGATCAGAACCTTGTCGACCTTGTGGCCCTCTTTGACGGCCTCGTCGAACGCGATGTCGGCCTTTTCCTTGTGATCGAGCAGTTTGCCGGCGCGGTAATAGGCATCCATGGTGATCAGCAAGCGGCTCTCGGAATCCCAGATGCGGTCAGCGCAGGCCTTCCCGCTGAATCCGCTGAACACCTGCGAGTGAATCACGCCGAGCCGCGCGCAGGCGAGCATGGTGATCGGCAGCTCCGCCACCATCGGCATATGCAAGGTCACTCGATCGCCTGCCTTCAGGCCGCAGAAGTCGCGCAGCAGCGCCGCGAACTCGTTGACGCGTACGAAAAGCTCCTGATAGGTGACGTGCTGAACCGCCTCGTTCTCCGGCTCGGGCACGAAATGGATCGCCGTCTTGTTCTTGTACTTCGCCAGGTGGCGATCCACGCAGTTGTAACACGCGTTGATCTTGCCGCCGACAAACCAGCGCCAAAAGGGAGGATGGCTGGCGTCGAGCGTCTTCTCCCAGTACTTGTACCAGTCAAGCAGGTCCGCGAACTCCTTGAAGCACTCGGGGACCTTGTCGAGGGAAAAACGCGCGAAGACGCCCGGATCCGTCAAATTGGCCTGCGCGATGAACTGGTTCGGCGGCGAGAAATAGTCCTCCTCCGGCCAATGCACCGCGATCTGCGCCTCGGAGATATCGGCAGTTTCACGCGGCGTGGCTTGCGCTTGGCGCGGCGGCTTGTTTTTTGACATGGCAGGACCTCCTTGATCTTCCATGATTCTGCTGCAGGCAATTGCGGAACTACCCCCGGCACTAATATTAAGTCTGGCGCTAGTGAATTGCCAAGAAAGGCGCCCCATAAGCCCCACAAGAGTCGACCCTGGACCGGATGTTTCGGGGATCCTGTGAGCTTTCAACCCGCAGGTGCATGCATTGGTGGCTGAGGCGTGGTTTATTGCCGGGTGGGCCGTTTGTGCCGCTTCGTCCGGCGCCGGAGGAGTTGCTTTTGGGCGAGCTAAAGCCTAGATTTTCTTGGAGTGCCACAGTAGAAGGAAAGGAGGATCGGTCATGGATCTTCTCGTGGAACCTGTGGATGTTTGGGCGGCGACCATCGAAGACACGCCCGGCGGCCTTGCGGAAGTGCTGACTGCTCTGCGGGAAGCAGGGGCCGACCTGCAGTTCATCATTGCCCGGCGCGCTCCGGAAGAACCCGGCAAGGGAGTAGTGTTCGTGACGCCGCTGCAGGGAGACCGGGAAATCCGCGCAGCCGCAGACGTGGGTTTCAATGTTACCCGAAGGCTTCACTCCGTCCGGATCACGGGCCGGGACCAGCCGGGCATCGCCGCCGAGTTGACTCAGAAGCTTGCCGATGGGCGAATCAACCTTCGCGGGTTCTCGGCCTCCGCGATCGGCACACAGTTTGTAGGCTATGTGGCGGTGGACACGGCGAGCGATGCCAACAAGGCGATAGAAATTCTGGAGAGCGCCTGAAATACCCTGACGAGCGATGTCGTGGCGGTGGTGAACCCGGAGCTCGTTGGAACTGATCGTATCTAAGGAGTGGCGTATGCTTCGATCGCCCTCGCGACCGGGATAACAGATCGCCGCTCATGTGGACGCTCCTTTGAAACGGACGATGGTCCGGTTGCCTGAGACGTCGCTCTGCTTCTACAACGCTTCATCCGGCCTGCGCGGCTTCGAGCGACTTGCGATCCCAATGGGCGAGATTGGCCGCCGCTTCGTAGCTGCTCTGAAGAAACGCGAGAAGCTTCTCGTCGGGAGCATCTGCTTCGCGCACGGCGTCATAGGGCAAGATGAATTCGCGTAGCGAAGAATCATACCGCGCCTCGGCCGGCTGCAGTGGAGCTCGGGCAAAACCATCGGGCTCCGGGTAGGCGTAGCTGTAGAAGAGAGGATACGGCGCAGGCGCGCCGCCCGGCCAGAACCCGCAGCTGCTCACCTCGTGCGAATAAGCATCGCGAGTCACCCGATCGGCTACGTTGGGGATGCCGCCTGGATGAGGCGGGGCGGGGCGTCCCGAAAAGCGGGTGACCGCGAGATCGAAGCCGCCCCAGAAGAAGTGAACGGGACTGGCTTTCCCGTAGAAGCGCGAGCGAAAGCGCAAGAACACATCCGCGGATGAAACGAGAATGCGCCAGCAGCGATGCGCGTATTCGGCATCGTAGGCTCGATGTGTTTCGTCGGCGTCGAATGGTATTGGGCTCTCAACTTCCACCGGTTTGCGGTAGATCCTGACCGGCATCCCGACCGCCTTCAGCGCCTCCATCACGGCACGATAAAAATCCGCCACCGACATCGGGGCGAGCGCGATGCTGCGCCGCTCGCCGCGACTCGTTTGCACGCCGAGCTCGTGGGCGATGAAGTCGAAATCCAGCTGGAGATGTTCCTCGCCATACGGCATCGGCCCGGTAGTGAGGCCGCGCGCAGTGGGGTAGAACGTCACCTGCCAGCAATGATTGAGCCAGGGCATTCGGGCTAGGCGGATCTTGCCCACGATCTGCATCCACATGTGGAGTGTTTCGTACGTATCTTTCCACGCTTCATACGGCAGCGCGGGCCACAGGGGATGCGTCATTCAAGCCTCCGGCGTGTTGGAGCGGGCTCGCGCGTGGGCAACGAACCCCTCGAGGAATTTGCGGAGCGCGTCGTTTATCCTGCTGTCCACGATCGTTCCGCTCGTGTCGAACACGCCGCCCGCGCGCGATACCAACAGCCGTCCGCCCGCCCACAGATCGGCGCCGAGCGTGCGAAACACCGGTAGCCACGCGTTCTGGGACAGGATCGTTCCGAATCCACCCGGCGAGGCACCGATGATGGCAACGGGCTTACCGCCGAATACCCGGGCGATATCGGCGGGCGGTCGGCTGAGCCAGTCGATGGCATTCTTCGCGACGCCCGGAACGCTGTTATTGTATTCCGGCGTCGCGAGCAGCAATCCATCTGCGGCCGCGATCGCGTCCTTGAGTGCGGTTACTACCGCAGGAACGCCATGCGCCGCTTCATCATCGCCGTCATACAGCGGGATCTCCCGGATCGACGCCTCGTGCAGCTCGCTGCCCGGAGGCATCATCGCGCCGGCAGCCCGCAGCAGGGCCGCGTTATAGGAACCCTGCCGCAAGCTTCCCGCGAACCCGACGATGGTGATCATTGCAGCGACCGGTGACGGGCTAAGCCGTTATCGCTCCGGCACGCGGCGGAACAAAAGCCGGATCGACGTGCCACCCGCCTTCCGTGCGAATCAATCGAGCCAGAGCCAACGCGGGCGGCAAGACCGCTTGCGCGAAACCGATGACACAGGCCTCTTCGATGGCGGCGAAACTCGGCTCGCCGCTTGCCGAGCGCGAATCCAAGGGTAGTGGATGCTCCCAGAAGCGCAGGCTCACGAAAGCTTCGTTACCGGCGCTCGGAGGCGCCAGTGCTGCGCTCGCGCACACAGCGATCTCCTCACCGCAAGCATTGATCGCGTAGCCGGCATCCACAATGATGCGACCGCCGTTCGGTTCGGACGTGGGCTCGACGTGAACGCAGAGTCCGCTCACGATTCCGAAGCCGTGCAGCATGCGATTATGGCGCCGGAGTTTCTCGCGATGATAGTCCTGCTCGGCCTGCAGCGTAGCGGCGTCCAGAAGCTGCCCGGCAAAGAAGTGAGGCCGCGTCAGGGTCGCGCATACTGAAGTGCACGGGTGAGCCATTGCAGACAGCGCGGTAGCCGCGCGCAGCGCGGCGGTACGGCCCCGTTCCGGAATGTCGCGAGCGCGGTAAAGAAGATTCTCGGTGAGCCACGCGAAGAGCTCGAGCAGCGTCACTCCGGGATCGGCCTCGTTCGAGTCGGTCCACGCCGGGACCTGTGCGATGACTGCCTTCTTGAGCTCGGCGACGAGCGATTGCAAACGCGCGCTGTCGATCGAGGTCGGGACGCCGGGGATGCTTTGCGTGCCCGTGTCGACCTCTTCCACGTAGACACCCGGAGACAGGTATTCCGGCATCGCGATCTCCCGAGTGGTGTTCGATCCTCGCGCAAGCACACCCCGTTGCGCTCGGCAGGAGAAGAGGATAGCAGACGTCGTTCGGGCCGCGACTGCGCCACACCGCGCTGTCGGATCACTTGCCCGGAGAAGGCTGGGTACCGCGGGTCAGCTATCGCCGCGCTTGCGCGCCGACGAGGCACTCCAGCGATCTATCTATCGCCGGGTCAGTCGGCCCCGACACTCCAGAAAGTAACCGGTCGGGTCGGCCGATTCAAGTAACGCTCCTCGATCCGTTCGCGCAGCCGCTGCGCATGGCGGATCTCCTCAATCGAGGCCGTCACGAACGGCGTGAACGCGGGATCGAGCACCGGAAGCGTGCCCGCTTGCGTCAAACCGACTGCCTCGCGCAACCTGGACTTGAGCGCTTTCATGGTTCAAATTATGGGGAGTCACGCGGGAGCCCGTTATCAGCGAGCGCCTGTTACAGGCGTCGGCGCTGTCCGATTCGCGCGTAGGATATGAACTCAACGGGGGTAGGAATTATCCTACGCCGCTATGGCCGCGCCCGTTGGCCGGCGATTGTCGATGGAGTGGCCTTGGCGGACGCAGTCGCGCTCGCTGCCGTGCTGTTTCTTGCCGGCGCATCCCTTGCCATCGCGGAGGAAAAGTCCATGAGCCTGACCATCACTTCAACAGCGTTCGCGCCCGAGGAGGCCATACCGTCGCTATACACTTGCGAAGGGAAGGACGTCTCGCCACCGCTCGCCTGGAGCGGCGCACCGGCAGCGACGAAGAGCTTTGCGCTCATCGTCGACGATCCCGATGCGCCGGATCCCGCCGCACCCAAGACGACGTGGGTGCACTGGGTGCTCTATGACATTCCGCCGACGGCGAGCAGCCTGCCCGAGGCCGTCCAGGCGAGCGCCCTGCCGCCAGGCACGCGCGAGGGTGTCAACGATTGGGGCCGCACGGGATTCGGCGGACCATGCCCGCCCATCGGCCGTCACCGCTATTTCCACAAGCTCTACGCACTCGACACCACGCTTCCCGATCTTAAGCGCCCGAAAAAAGCCGCCCTCGAGAAGGCGATGCAGGGACACATCCTCGCGCAAGCGGTGTTGATCGGCACATACCAGAAGCGCCGCTAGCGGTCGCTCGAGTGCGTTCCTCTTCGAGGGGTGGCGCCGACATGGCACGATCATCGCGCGCATTCGGTGCAACGACGCCGAAAACGGAGAAGGATTTCCAACCGAATTTCATCTTGCTGCGGAGCGTGGAGCACATATTTGGAGGATAGACATGCTTGTCATCTGGGGCAGGAGCAATTCGATCAATGTGCAGAAGGTGCTCTGGTGCTGCAAGGAAATGGCCATCGAGTACAAGCGCATCGACGCCGGCGCCGCCTTCGGGGTAGTGAACACGCCCGAATACCGCAACCTCAATCCGAACGGTCTAGTGCCGACTATCGACGACGACGGCTTCGTTCTCTGGGAGTCCAATGCCATCATCCGCTATCTCGCCGCGAAGCACGCCGCTGCAAGTCTCTGGCCCGACGATCTCAGGATTCGAGCCAGCGCTGACCAATGGATGGATTGGCAGCAGACAACGTTCTGGCCCGCGATCCGGCCCCTGTTCATGGGACTTATCCGTACCGCGCCCGACAAGCGCGATCCACGGGCACTGGAGGAGTCCCGTCTCAAGACTGTAGAAGCCCTTGGAATTCTGGACAGCCGCCTGAAATCCCGTGGGTACGTTGCCGGAGATGCCTTGACGGTCGGCGACATCCCGCTCGGCTGCGCCATCTGGCGCTGGATGGCTCTGCCGATCGAACGCCCCGAGCTGCCGAACGTACAGCGATGGTTCGATTCGCTGGCGCGGCGGCCGGCGTACAAGACAAGCGTCATGCTGCCGCTGAGCTGACGTTGCAACTCTTCTCTGTTCCGATGATCGTGACCGCGGTCGCGATCATCATGCTCGCCGGCTTGGCGCACGGCACGCTCGGCTTCGGCTTTCCGCTCATTTCCACCCCCCTCGTAGCGCTCTTCGTGGACGTCAAGACGGCAGTGCTCGTGACCGTCGTGCCGAACATCGCCGTCAATATCGTCAGCATCCTGCGCGGTGGAAATTGGCGATCCAGCATCGGCAAGTATTGGCCGCTCGCGTTGTGGGTCGTGCTCGGTACGCTGCTGGGCAGTCATCTGCTGCTGACCGTGCGACACGAACCCTTGCAGCTGCTGCTGGCGGCGATGATCGTCGTGTTCCTCTTGCAGGACCGGTTGCGGCAACTCGACTGGTCGTGGTTGACGCGCAAGCCGCAGCTCGCGGCCTTCTTATTTGGGCTGACTGCGGGCGTCCTGTCCGGCGCGGTAAACGTGGCGCTGCCGCCGCTCGTGATCTACCTGATGACGCAGGGGCTGACGCCGCTGGCGATGACCCAGACGCTCAACCTGTGTTTCATCGCAGGGAAGACGGTCCAAGCGATCGCGCTGGGCGTGAGTGATGCGCCGAGCCAGCAGCTGCTTTACGCCTCGCTGCCGCTGGTTCCGCTGGCGGTCGTCGCGGTTTATGCCGGAATGCGCCTGCAATCGCGCATCAGTACCGAGACGTACAACGGGCTGCTGCGCAAGGCGCTGGGCGCGATCGCCGCGGTCCTGATCCTGCAGGTCATCTGGAGCATTGGCGATTAGTTGTAGCCTGGGTTGAGCCCGGAGGGCGAAGCCCAGGGCGGCGCTTCGAATCGAGGCGAGACCCGGGCATCCCCCGGATCAAGTCCGGGGTCAGCCCAGGCTACGGTATTGGCTGTCGCGTCCCAGCTAGCATCACTGCAGCGCGCGCGGATCATCGAAGAATTCGTGGATCAGGAAATTCTCCAACGCCGCGTTGTCCGAAAGGCGCGCGGAGAGCACCAAGTCGCTGTCACGACGCGGTGAGTGCCAGATGAAATCCCCTTTTGAGTACTGGCGGATGATAGCGATCATCTTGCGTACCACGGCGATGCGCATGTCGCTGTTGTCGCCTTTTCGCACCTCGATGAGCTGCGGCGTCCTGCGGCCCATATCGTTGTTCCAGCCGAAGAACTCGAAAGCGGCATCGTCGTAGGCCATGCGCTTGATCTCGAAAATGCCGCCGCCCCTCTTGCTGTCCTGAGTGCCTACGCCAGTTGCCGGCACGGGGAGGTTGGCCGCGAGGCCGGCATTCGGTTCGGCCTTGGCGATGGCGACAGCAGGCGCTTCCGACTCGCCGCGCTCAAGACGCCGCGCCTGAATATAGGACCAGAGATCGCCCTCGACGGGCGGGGTCATCCGCGGGGGCGCGGCGACGGGCGGCGTTGCCGGAGCTGGCGTCGGGATCGTGGGCGCAGTCGGAGCGGGCGCCATAAGCACTGGCGGCGGCCGCGTGCGCAACGTTGCCCTCGGCGGCCGCGCCAGAGGCTTCGCTGACGCCACGATTTCATTGGGCGGCGCAGGCGTTTGTATGGGCGCCGGCTTTGGAATGGCAGCCAGCCGAACCTGCAACCGGTCGTTCGCGAGCTCCTGTTCCTCACCCCGAGGCGTCAAGAGCGGCATTCGTGGCAACCACAGGAAAAGCACGGCGAGGTGAACGAGCAACGACAGCGCGATCGTCACCCAGAGGGTGCGTACGGTCACCACTTCGTGCAGGTGTCGGGGTTCGTCGAGCCAATGGCTCATCGGTCAGTCGGTTCTGGGCGTCGCCATGTTATCGGCGCGGTCGCTGCGGATTTGTTGCGGGGTTTGACGCGGGATGGCTCTTTGGAAATCCCGGCCTCACCCAAGATTTTCTCACGGGCGGGGACGCGTCCGCCTTCCTCTCAACCGAACTTCGCCTTCATTCGCTCGGAGAACTTCGCGAGATCGATCACATTCCGCTCGTGCGTGCCGACACCGATCTCGTCGGTCCCATCCATCGCCCGGATCCTGAACTCGATCCGCCGTCCATCGACCTTGGTTACTTCGGCCTCGCCTGCCACACGCCGGCCGGCCGGTGTCGCCGCCAAGTGCCGGACATCGACGCGCGTTCCAAGCGCGCTTTCGCCGGCATCGAGATACGGCTTGATGGCGTTGAGCGCCGCATTCTCCATGACCATGATCATCACCGGCGTCGCCAGAACCGGAGGCAAGGTCGCGTCCTTGAAACGGTTGGCGAGATGCTCGGGAGTTACGGCCAGGCTGAAAGAGCCTCGGGCGCCTTCCGGTATGGATTTCATGCAATCTCCTTCGGCGGTTGCGCCCTCCCGGTCAGATGCCGGGATGGAAGGCGGACGCCCTGCCGTTGATCATGCCCTCGCCGAATTATCGTCCAGCTTTTTCCCGTAAACCAGGCGAGCGCTGCTTCTCGGCTTTGCCGCGTTTGAGTTGGCTCGCTCGCCGCGCGACAATGGCCCCGGGCGTGATCAATCGGAAGCCAGCGTCACGTGACTGGGGAAAGCACTGCGCGTCGCGGAGCAGCTTACGCGAGAGGTGGCGTGTCGCCCGGCAGGAACCGGAGCAAGACAGTGGAGCAGACGGCGCTCGCGAGGGCGATGAGCCTCGCCGGAATAATTCTGCGGCTCGCCATCGCGTGCCTGATCGTATTTGCGGGAATCGCCATGTTCCAGGACCATTTGCTCTACTTCCCTGACAAGGCCTCGTTGGGGGACATGGTCTCTGGAGGGCTGCGCGCGTGGCCGGCGCCGCAGGACTTCCGCGGCCTCGTGGCGGAGCCGATTGGCACTGCGCGCGGCACCGCCGTCGTCTTTCATGGCAATGCCGGACATGCCGGTCACCGCGCGTTCTACGCCAAAGCGCTCACGCCCCTCGGTTTGCGAGTGATCCTCGCCGAGTATCCGGGCTACGGTCCGCGCGACGGAGCGCTGGGCGAACAGAGTCTGGTCGCCGACGCCGAACAGACCATTGCGCTCGCCCATCGCCTCTATGGCGCACCGCTGCTGCTCATCGGCGAATCCCTGGGGGCCGCCGTGGCGGCCGCGGCCGGCCCGCGCCAACGCGACAAGATAGCGGGGCTGCTGCTCATTACGCCATGGGATCGGCTCGAGAACATCGGGGCGTACCACTATCCTTGGCTACCGGTGAAATGGTTGCTGCGTGACCGCTACGACAGCGTCACTCACCTGGCGTCCTTCGGCCGCCCGATCCTGGTGGCCGTCCCCGCCCGTTTTGGCACTGCGCTCTACGAAGCGCTGGCGGATCCCAAGCGACTGACCGTGCTGAAGGGAGCGGAGCACAACGACTGGCCGGCTCGCGTCAACGACACCTGGTGGCATGATGCGACGAGCTTCCTGCTCGATGAGTCCCGTTGATCGAGGCTGCCGGACTCGATTTAGCAGCAATTCCTGGACGCGCAATCGCTATTTGATCTTGCCGCGCCCGGCCACGCGCCAGATCGAAGCGATGCGGCCGCCGCGGACGCCGACGATTTCCTCGTGCAGGTGAACGGTGGTGTCGGAATAGCCGACGATGAACTCGATTTTGTCGCCGATTTTCGGTATAGCGCTCGGCTGCTCGAGCTCGATTTTCGAGTGCTCGGCGGAAAGCTTCAGTGCGGCAATGGGCGGCAAGCCGGAAGGCGCCGGCATCGCCGCATCGCCGCTCATCGTCTTCTTGCCAGCGTCGACCACGATGCGCGTCGGCGTCGGCCGGCTTGTGACCGTCGTCAGCACGGTGAGCGCCGGCGCAAAATCGACGTGATAGTGCGTGAGGTAGTGCATATCGCTGAAAATCGCGCCGCCGACCTGCACCTCGGTCACCCCGGGTTGCTGCGCACAATAGGGAAAGGTACCCGTGCCACCGCAGCTCACGAGCTCGACTTGGTAGCCGGCTTCCCGGCAGGCGCGGGCGCTCGCCGTGAGCAAGGAGACGGCGGCGCGGACCGTACGCTCCTTCTCCGCCGCATCGCCGATGGTCGTGGCGTGAGCCTCCCATCCCACCACACCCGCGAAACGCAGACCGGGGCGATTGGCGATCTCGCGCGCGAACGCAACAACCGCTGCGCCCGGCTCGACGCCCGCGCGGTTCATGCCGATGTCGACCTCGATCGCGACTCGCAACCGCTTGTTGGCTCGCATGAAGGCCGCATCGAGCTCCGTAAGATTCTCGATGCTGTCGACGCAGACAATCGGGTCCGCACGATCGGCCAGCGTGACCAGCCGGCCGATCTTTATCGGTCCCACGATCTGATTGGCGAGCAGGATATCGCGGATGCCTGCGGCGGCCATCACCTCGGCTTCGCCCAGCTTCGCGCAGGTTACGCCGATCGCACCGGCGGCAATCTGCATCTGCGCGATCTCCGGTGTCTTGTGCGCCTTGGTATGCGGCCGCCACGCGACGCCGTGCGCGCGGCACGCGGCGGCGATGCGCGCGATGTTGGCTTCCATGACGTCGAGATCGACGAGCAGCGCCGGCGTATCCAGCGCGGATTTGGATTGGCCGATCAGGCTGTGCATCGCGGCGGTTTCGGTGTCCATGGGGATGTTCTCCTCAGCGACTGGGCGCTCCTCATCCGGCAGGAGCGATATGGCGACCAACCGTTGCCGCGGGCCCGTGTCCGTTCATTCAGGGAGGCCGGCCTTGCGTAGCCCCGCCAGAAGTCGTTCTTCCGTAAGACGTTGGTACGCGGGACTCGGAGAAAGCCTCGCCACCATTGCCTGATAACGCCGGATCGAAAAATCAGGTTTGAGCTGAAGCAGTTCAGCCTTACTCGCCGCCGCTTTCTGCGAGTCGCCCGCCTGCGCGTACGCCGCCGTCAGATAAAGATGTTCCACCCACCATCCCGACAGGAGGGTGGCCTTCTCGCAGAACGGCGCGGCAATCGCGTAGTTGGCGCGATAGACTTCGACGGCGCAGGCCACACGCGAAGTCAGGGCATCGACATTCTGATCGATGGCACGCGCTTGCTCGAGGAGGGCAATGCCTTTGTCCGGTTCGCCATCGAGGACCGTCTCCCATGCCGCCAGCGCAAGAAAGAACTTGGACGCCGGGTCGAGTTGCAGGGCTGTTGCATTGGCCTGCTTCGCCGCATCACGCCTTCCGAGCCAATTCAATGCAAGTTCTCGCATGAGCCAGGCATAGGCATCCCGCGGGTCGAGCTGGACTGCGCGGGCCGAATCCCGGTCGAACTCTCGCGCAAGAGACTCGTAGTCCGCTCGTGAGTTGTTCCAGAGCTCCTGGTCAAACGTCCACGCGCGGCCGATGAGAGCGGCTGTCAGGCCCGGGTCCATGCGTAGCGCTTCGTCATACAGTTTTCTCGCCGCAAGGTTCCTCTCCAGGTCGAGATAGTTGTTGATCCGCAGTGTATCGGCCCGAAGGACAAAATCCATGGCGCTGGCGTCCGACGACCCGGCCGATGCATTCGCGCGACGCCGCTCGACCTCCTGGATGACATAGCGCAGGCGCAGCGTGAGACTCGAAACAAGCGCCTTCTCATCGTCGAGGGCCCTTTGCTGGGGTAATTCCAGGCGATCGCTCCATACTTGGGTTGCGCCCGTGGTTTCCACCATCTGAATGTTCACGACGGTTCTTTCGCCCGCGGGGCGCAGGTCGCCCACGACCAGATAACGTACGTTGAGCTCGCGGCCTGCCGCCCGCGCATCGACAGGCTTGTCCTTGTAGGCCGAGACGCGACCGTCCGAAACGACCTTGGCGCTGCGCAAGGTTCTGCCGATACCGGCCGCCAGATCCCTGCTCACCGTCTCGCCGAGACGGTCGTCGGCGGCCGTAGTCCCTAGGGTATTAAATGGCAGCACCGCCACCGACATTGCGGGAGGTTGCGCGCCTTTCCCCGATGTGCCGGCCTCCGACTGCGCCCGTGGCGTTCCGAAAGGCGGGCCCCAGTTCAGCATGAATGTCGCTGCGCCGATCATGAGCACTATTACCGCGGCAGTAGCCACATACGAGAGTCGTTGCCACCGTACAACCCGAATCGCCCTCCAGCCGCGCGCCAAAATCGAATCCGTCGTGGTACTGGATTCAAGGGTCGCGCGGAAGACCCGGATAGGCCTTGCGATGTTCTTGACGTGTTGCTCGCCGATGTCCTCGAAACGAACCCCGGGCGTTTCTCGCACATCGGCGAGCAACACGTCAAGAACATCGCAAGGC
>WNGB01003667.1_pt1 | contig 44492 bp, 44 predicted proteins | sample 5400681 | NCBI WGS metagenome assembly WNGB01 (sample SAMN13153367, study PRJNA577476) | soil metagenome | isolation source: 115 cm soil or saprolite under grassland replicate 2 | place: USA:California | collected 2016-06-15 | reverse complement strand
GGTTGAGCGAAAAGCGCGCGGCGGTCACGCAGCGGAGCAATTTTCCAAAAGCAATTTTCCAAAAAGAAACTCGTTACGAGACGATCGTCGCAGCGGAGAAATTTTCCAAAAAACTCCGTCGTGCGGCGGTCACGCAGCGGAGAAATTTTCCAAAAGGAAACTCGTGACCGACGGACCGCGAACGGAATTTTCGCAAAGAAGCGCGAACTGACCGGTGCGATACCGTGCCACCCAAGAGTAGATGGATCTGGGCTATCCGTTAATAGACGTCCACACGCACCTGATGCCCGAGCGGCTCTTCAGCGCCGTCAGGCGCTATTTCCGCGCGCATCTGTGGCACCCGCGCTACGAGGGGCCGATCGACGAGCTTGTGCAAACGCTCATCGACATGGGTGTCGCAAGGTTCGTGTTCTCGTCGTACGCGCACAAAGCCGAGATGAGCAGGTCGCTCAATTACTGGGTAGCCAATGTCCAATCAACATTTGCCCCAAACGCGATCGGCTTCGGAACGTTCCATCCGGACGACGCCGAGGCGCTGCCTGAGCTCGTCAAGGAAGCCTTCAATAAACTGCAACTAAGGGGCGCCAAGCTCCACCCGCAGGTGGGCCGCTTCGGCGTCGACGACCCGCGCCTCGACGCCGTCTATGCCTCAGCCCAGGAGCACGGCAAGGTGCTCCTGATCCACGCCGGCAGACTGCCTGAGGACAACGAGCACGTCGGCGCCAGGGCCTTCGCGCGCATGATGCGCCGCTTCCCGAGATTGAAGGTAATCGTGGCCCACGCCGGCGCCGACGAATTCGACGCCTTTTTCAATCTGTGCGGCCTGTACGAAGGCCTCTACCTGGACACAGCGATGGTCTTCAACCGGTTCCTCGGCGGCCCGCCGCCTATTCAGCGGATCCTCGAGTTTCAGGACCGCGTGCTGTACGGCAGCGACTTTCCGAACATTCCGTATGCCGTCGAAAGTGGCGTGCACGCGATTCTCGACCTGCGCCTGGGCCGCGCGCTCGAGGAAAAGCTGCTGTGTACGAATGCTGCGCGCTTGCTCGGTCTGAACCCCGCCGAGCTGACCTGACCAGCCCGCGCGAGCAGGTCCTGGCATAGCCCTTGCCGTTTCGGTTGGTGTTTAGACAAGAGGCCCCGAGACCCGGCGCGCAGCAATGAAGCCGTGTCGAGTCCATGCGTGGTGCGCGCGCCGATGGCGGCTACGTGCGCGCCGTCACCCCCAAGGACTCGAACCCATGACTCTCGTGACGCTGCAGCGTCGAGCACCGGTCGCACCGGGCGCGGCTTCGTGCCACTTGTGTCAGAACGCGCTTGGCGGCAATTTTCAAGACCACCTGCTGGTCGGTACGCCGGGCACCGCGGCCGTCCGCGCGGTCATCTGCGCCCAGTGTGGCGACTGCCTGGCTGGCCTGATCGATCTGTGCGGCAGCGACCTGCGCATTTTGATCAAGGACGATCAGCCGCCAATCCAGCCCACGGACGAAGACCGTGCCGCGCCCGCGTCCGAGTTGGACCAGACGCGCCATAGGCTCACGCGTGAGGCCGACACACTCGGGCGTACCGCGCAGTCACTGCGCGCCGAGGCCGACAAGCTCGGTATCGTGCGCGATACGGAGAACCCGCATGGACGCCAACCTGGCGGTTCGGGAAGAGCTGTATGACGAGCAGCACCGTCTCCTGGTGCATAGCCCACGCTGGTAGTCCACAGCGGCGAACACCTGGGCAGATCCTGCTGACCCGCGACCTATACGCGGCTCGAGCCGAGACTCGCTAGCGCAAGGCCTCGCAGGCGATGCCGTCGTGGTCGGCGTCCAGGCGATGCCGGTCGGACGTCGGGCCGCCGGCTGCGATGAAGAAGGCCTGGGCGTCGGCGTGGGTTCGGAAGTCGCCGCAGTCTCGATCGGGGCCGAGTGGGTCGTACGGACCGGTGTAGGTCGGCAGGGATGGTTTGGGCGCGGGTGCTGGGGCTCGGGAACGGCCGGCGCGGCGACCACGGGTGGTGGATCGGCTGGTCTTGTCGTGTCGCCGCTGCACGTCGCGGGCGACCATACGCCGGCTCACATCACGTGGGCGAGGCTTTTCGGGGTGGGTAAGACGAGTTTGCTGTCTGGAGTTGTTCCCGAAACGTGGGTATCGGCTTACGACCTGATTACAATCGGGCGTTTAGCACGCTGTTAACACCGACTTGTTTTCGAATTAGCCCCGGCGACGCATACTCATTGCGCGATGCAGATAGCCGCCCCTCTCCCTCGACCGGTGCGCCGGTTCTTGCCCGCGGGCAACTTGCGCCCCGGTCGCAAACAAGTATTGGCGTTGCTGGCGGTTCTGGCCCTGGCGGCCGCTGGCATCTTCGCCTATCAGCGAGTCTTTACCGCGGCGCCGCCGGCGCCGCTCGGCCAGGTCGTGCCCGTCCAGCGTGGCAACGTGGCCGCGACCGTCAGCGCGACGGGAAGCGTGGTGGCTACCAAGCAGGCCAAGCTCATGTTCACGGGCTCGGGCAAGATCAAAGACATCCTGGTCAACATTGGCGACCAGGTCAGCGCGAACCAGGCGCTGGCTCACCTCGTCAACGACGCGGCACAGGTCAAGCTGGAAACCGCCAGGAGCCAACTGCTCACGGCGCAGCTCAAGCTGCAGCAATTGACCGAGACCGCCACACCGGAAGACCTGGCGGCGGCGCAGTCGGCCTACGAAGCGGCCATGGCCAAGCTCGACGACGTTCAGTCTGGCCCCAAGGCGGCCGATCTGCGGTCTGCGCAGGCCGCGGTGCTCCAGGCGCAGGCCTCGCTCGCCGATGCCACGAACAAGTTGCAAGTCCTGACCTCAGGCGGGACTGCCCCGGATCGGGCCAGCGCCCAGGCCGCGCTGACCAGCGCCGAGAACGCGTTCGCCGCGGCCCAGGCCAAGCTGGACGACCTCAACGGCGGCCCGACCAACGTGGATCTGACGGCCGCGCGCACCGCGTTCAGCGATGCGGAATCGGGTCTGCGTGCGGCGCAGCAAAAGCTCGACGACGCCAGGACCGGCTCCACGACATCAGAGTTGGCGGCGGCGCAATCTGCCTTCGACAGCGCTCAGGCGAGCGTCACGAATGCCAAGGTCAAGCTCGATCAGGTCACCGCGACCAGCGAACTGTCGCCGGAGGTGCTCACAGCGCGCCAGGGACTGGCAGCGGCCGAGCTGAAGCTGCACCAGTCACACGAAGCGCTCGACCAGCTCACGGCGCAGCTCGAGCAAGCCAACGCTGAGCTAGTCAGCCAGCAGGTCGGCTTGTCGGCCGCCCTGAAATCAGTGGATCAGACCTGCGACCAGCTCGGCGATAGCTCAGCCGAGTGCGCCTCGGCCAAATCCAAGATCGACGCGCTGCAGCCGACCATTCTGAAGGCCGAGCAGCAGGTCAAGCTGCTCAGCGGCAGCGGTGCCTGGGACCAGCTCGCGGCCCAGAAGGACCTTACCGCGGCCCAGCTCGCCTACGACCTGGCGGCCGCGAAGCTCAAGCAGACTCAGGCCGCACCGGCCGATTTCATCGCCGCCCAGACGGCCTACGACTCGGCGCTGTCAGGCCTGACGAGCGCTCGGGCGAAGCTGGAAGAAGTCAAAGCCGGCTCGACAAAGGCCGAGCTGCTGACCGCGCAAAACGGCTACGACCAGGCCAAATCCGCGCTGACCAACGCACAGGCGAAGCTGGACAAACTGGTTCAGGGCCCGACGGACGTCGATCGCATCGCCGCCGAAACCGCGGTCACCACCGCGCAAGCGAACCTCGCCTCGGCCCAGGCCAAGCTGGCCAGCGTGGTCCAGAGCACGCCGCAGGACATTCAGGCGGCACGCCTGGCGCAGGCCAGCGCGCAAGCGAGTCTGACAACGGCCCAAGCCAAGCTCGATCAGATCCTGGCCGGCCCGACCCAGGCCGATCTCGAGTCGGCCAAGAGTGGCGTTGCCTCGGCTCAGGCGTCACTGGCAACCAAGTCAGGCAACGTTCGCGCCAGCGACATCGCCCTGCAAAAGGAAGCGGTCCATCAGGCCGAGCTTTCGGTGCAGCAGGCGCAGATCGACCTCGACAGCAACACGCTGGTCGCGCCGTTCGACGGCATCGTGGCCAGCATCGCGGCCAATCCGGGCGAGCCGGCGCCGAGCGGCACGACCGGCTTCATGACGTTGGTCGATCCAAGTCAGGTGCGCATCGACGTCACCGTCGACGAAACCGATGTGGCCAAGATCGCGGTCGGCAAGAACGCCACGATCACGTTCGATGCGCTGCCCAATCGCCCGTTCAGGGGCAAAGTCATCTCGATCTCGCCCACTGGCACGCTGAGTCAAGGCGTGGTCAGCTACCCGGTGGCTATCAGCATCGACGCCCGAAATCAGGCCCTGCCGGCGGGTATGACGGCGTCGACGACGATCACCATCGACGAGAAGGACGACGTTCTGGTCGTGCCCAACCGAGCGGTTCGGCGGCAGGGTCGGGATCAAATCGTCGAGGTCGTGGGCGCCGACGGCAAGCCCGCCACGCGCACCGTGCGCACGGGCGTCCAGAACGACACGATGGTCGAGGTGACCGATGGTCTGAATGAAGGCGATCAGGTGCTCATCCAGGGCACCACGACGCGCGCGCCCAACGTCGGCGGCCCGGCCGGTGGACCGGGGCCACAGCGTGTCGTGATCGGTCGATGATCGCGGGCGTCCAATGCAAGCCGCTGCGCGTCCACCTCGACGACCGAGGCGTGTTCATGGAGCTCCTGCGTGAAGACGATCCGTTCTACACGCGCTTCGGCCAATCGAACTTTTCGGTCACCTATCCCGGCGTGGTCAAGGCGTGGCACTACCACAAGCGCCAGGATGACCTGTGGTTCGTCGTCTCGGGCACCGCGCAGATTGGACTACACGATCTGCGCGAGGACTCGCCTACCGTCGGCCAGACCGATGTCTTCTATCTCGGCGAGCAAAGCCGAGGCCTGCTGTTCATCCCACACGGCGTCGCGCATGGCTATCGCGTCCTGGGCCGCGAGCCGATGGGCCTCGTCTACTTCACGACGCACGTCTACAACCCGGATGATGAGCTGCGCCGCCCGTGGGACGATCCGGCCATTGGCTTTTCCTGGGCGACGGTGAATCGATGAGCATCCAGATCAAAGACGTGGTCAAGACCTACCACATGGGTGCCATCGAAGTTAATGCGCTGCGCGGCGTCAGTCTCGACATTCGCGATGGCGAGCTGATGGCAATCATGGGTCCCAGCGGCTCGGGTAAGAGCACGCTGATGAACATCCTGGGCTGCCTCGACGTTCCGACGAGTGGCAGCTACATGCTCGATGGCCAGGAAGTCGCGCGGCTCAAGGACGATCAGCTGGCGGCAGTGCGTAGCCGCAAGATCGGCTTCGTGTTCCAGCAGTTCAACTTGCTGCCGCGCACGCCAGCGCTCGAACAGGTCGAGCTGCCGATGGTTTACGCAGGCATCACTGATCGGCGCAAACGCGCCCTGGCTGCGCTCGAAGCCGTTGGATTGGCCGATCGCGCCAACCATAAGCCCACCGAAATGTCGGGCGGGCAACAGCAGCGCGTCGCGATCGCCCGAGCGCTCGTCAACGAGCCGTCGATCATCCTGGCCGACGAGCCGACAGGTGCCCTGGACACACGCACCAGCTCCGAGATCATGGCCATTTTCCAGCGCCTGAATCGTGATCAGGGCTTGACGGTCGTCTTCGTCACGCACGAGTCGGACATCGCGTACCACACGCGGCGCATCATCCACCTACGTGATGGTCTGATGACCAGTGACGAGGCGGTGCCTGACACCCTGTATCGGAACGCCGAGACGGCGGGCGAGATGGTGGCGGTGTGAGCGGAGCTATCCGCGTCGCGCTGCGAGCGCTTGGCGCCAACAAGCTGCGCACGACCTTGACAATGCTCGGCATCATCATCGGCGTCGCCGCAGTGATCGCGTTGATGTCGATCGGCCGCGGTGCGCAAGCCCAGGTCACGTCGCAGATCCAAAGCCTTGGCACGAACTTGCTGTTCGTGCGCCCGGGCTCGACCCAGAATCAGGGTGTGCGTACTGCCGCTGGCCAGGCGGCCACCCTCACCCTGGAAGACTCAGATGCGATCGCCACGCTCCCCAACGTGGTCGCCACTGCGCCGGAGATTGGCACCGTCGTGCAGATCCTGGCGAACGGCCAGAACTGGTCTACGCGCGTAACCGGCGCCACAGAGGACTACAGCACGGTGCGCAACACGAACCTTGCCGAGGGCGAGTGGATCTCGCGCCAGCAAGTCGACGGGCGTTCACTGGTCGTGGTCCTGGGCGACAGCGTAGCCAAGCAGATTTTCCCGGACAGCGATCCCATCGGCCAGACCGTGCGGATGAGCTCGGGCGGCCGCACCGGGACCAACTTCCGCGTGATCGGCGTCGCCGAGGCGAAAGGCGGCAGCGGCTTCGGTAATCAAGACGACCAGGTCTTTGTCCCGATCAGCACGGTCATGGCGCGGCTCTTCGCCCAGCGCAACGCGCGCGGAGCGCCCAACGTCAGTACGGTCAACGTCCAGGTGGCCAGCGAAGAGGTCATGGACGACACCGTCGAGGCAATTGGCGAGCTACTGCGGACGCGCCACAGGGTGACCCAAGACGACTTCTCGATTCAGAGCCAGCAGGATTTCCTGAACACGTTCAACCAGATCGCCGGCACGTTCACCTTGTTGCTCGGGGCGATCGCCGGTATTTCGCTTGTAGTCGGCGGAATTGGGATCATGAACATCATGCTGGTTAGTGTGACCGAGCGCACGCGCGAGATCGGCATTCGCAAGGCCGTGGGTGCGCGACGGCGCGACATCCTGACCCAGTTCCTGGTCGAGGCGGTCGTCGTCAGCGTGCTAGGCGGTGCGATTGGCATCGGCATCGGCAGTGGTTTGGCCGCGCTGATCAGTCAAGTCCAGGTGCCGGGCAACGGCGGCGGCGCCGCGTCGAACCTGCAGACGCAAGTTGGTCTGGATTCGGTGCTGTTGGCGTTCTGCGTCTCAGCGGCTGTCGGGCTGTTCTTTGGCATTTATCCCGCGACCCGGGCCTCACGACTGAACCCGATTGAGGCCTTGCGCTATGAATAGCTATCAGCCGTCAGCCCTCAGCTGTCAGCTGATTGCTGAGTGCTGATTGCTGATTGCTGCTATGCCCACTGTGCTGATCGCCGACGACGAGAAGAACATCGTCCAACTTGCGCGCATGTACCTGCAGGCCGAGGGCTTCACGGTCGACGTCGCGTCCAACGGTCGCGAGACGCTGGACAAAGTGCGCCAGGGTCGGCCGGACTTGCTGGTGCTGGACCTGATGATGCCCGAGGTCGATGGGTGGGAGGTCTGCCGCCGATTGCGCAAGGAGAGCGACCTGCCGATCATCATGCTTACCGCACGCGGCGACGACGTGGACAAGATCGTTGGGCTCGAATTGGGCGCTGACGATTACATGACCAAGCCGTTCAATGCCCGCGAGCTGGTCGCACGGATCAAGGCGGTGCTGCGGCGCTATACCGCCGGGAAGTCACCCGAGCGCGTGTTGCAGGTGGGTGATCTGCGCATCGACCCTGAGCGACACGAAGTGACAATCGGCGAGCGAGTCGTTGAGCTGCGGCCGAAGGAATTTGAGCTGCTCACGACGCTGGCGCGGAACCCTGGCGTGGTGTTCGACCGCGAACGGCTGTTGAAGCTGGCGTGGGGCTATGACTACTACGGCGACTCGCGCACCGTCGACGTGCACGTGACCTGGCTACGCGAGAAGCTGCGCGACAGCACCGCGCGAATTCAGACCGTCTGGGGCGTGGGCTACAAGCTGGTCGAATCCGAGCCGGGCGACGTCAGTGACAACGGCCGCCGACGCAAAGGCCACCAGTGACACTGGCCATCGCTCGGCGAGGCAAAGCATGGATTCTGGGACTTCGTCCTCTGGGTGGCACCCCGTGTTCAACCGCCGGAGGCGGAAGGTACCTGATGCAGGTGGCGCGGCCCTCGGGCACGGCATGAACCCGCTGGAACCTCGGTGAAGCTACCGTTCGGGTCCCTTCGGGCGAAACTCATTGCCGCGTTCTCGGCCGTGATCGCCTTATCGCTGCTGCTCGCCAGCGGCGCGTTTGCGTATCTCCTGGCCGATTACCAGGCCGAACGCGAGCGCGACCGCTTGCAAGAGATCGCCATGATCTACACGTACCAGGTCGGCCGTGCCATGCGCGCCGGCCTGTCGGTCCAGGAGATCGGACCGCAGTTGGATCAAAGCGTCGGCGAAGCGGGCGTGCGCGTGCTTCTTCTCGACGCGCGCGGCACCGTCATCTACGACACGGAAAACAACGGCTTCGCGGGCAGAACCTTCCCGATGCCCGCTGCCAGTGGCCGACGGCCCAACGTCACCCAGGGTACGCTGGCCACGCCGAGCGGCGACGAAGTGTGGACCGTCATGCCCGTCTTCTTGCCTCAGGGGCCAAGCGGCCTGCGACTCGCCGTCGTGGCGCCCGAGCAGTCGCTGACCAATGCCTGGCGTGCCTCGCTGCCACGTCTGTCGCTCGCCGCGCTGGGCGCTCTACTTGTGTCGATCCTGATCGCGTGGTGGCTCGCCGCGACGATCACGCGGCCACTGCTGCGCATCACCCAAGCCTCGGGCGAGATCGCCAAGGGCAACTATGACGCCGATTTGAAGTTGCCCGAGACACGCGACGAAGTAGGCCACCTGGCCCAGGCGTTCACGATCATGGCGCGTCAGGTCGCACGCTCGCACCGCGCCATGCGCGACTTGCTGGCAAACGTCAGCCACGACCTGCGCACTCCGCTCACGTCGATCAGTGGTTTTGCCGGCGCGCTCGTCGACGGCACGCTCTCGGGTCCAGATGGGGCACGGGAGGCTGGTCGAGTCATCGGCGAAGAGGCCGAGCGCATGCGCCGCCTGGTCGAGGACCTGCTCTACCTGGGTCGCATCGAGTCGGGCGACCTGGCCCTCGAGAGCGAGCAACTAGACCTGGCCGATCTGGCCCGCGCGACGCAGGCGCGCTTCTCCTTCCGCGCGCAAGAAACCGGTATCAACTTCAAAGTGCATGCACCGCAGCCGGTCCACATCACCGGCGATCCGCACCGCTTGTCGCAGATGCTCGATAACCTGGTTGAGAATGCGTTCAAACACACGCCACCCGGCGGCAGCATCGATCTCACCGCGACCCGCGAAACAGGGCGTACCAACGGCAGCCATCGCGCGTCGCGCGCCATGCCACTGGCGGTATTGACTGTTCACAATAGTGGCTCGTACATCCCGCCTGAGGAAGCCGAGCGCGTGTTCGAGCGCTTCTATCAGATCGACAAGGCGCGTAGTGGCACCAAGAACGGTCGCGGCCTGGGGTTGGCGATCGCGCGCGAGATCGTGCAGGCCCATAACGGCCGCCTTACCCTGGAGAGCCGGCCGCACAGCGGAACGTCGTTTATCGTTCGCCTGCCGTCGGTTGAGCCGACGGCGCCGGCTTCACTACCATCTGCCGAGCCTGCACGGCCGGCCGGAGTTGGCGCCGTCCACCGTTAATTACGTGTCATTCCGAGCGGAGCGAGGAATCTCGCGGGCATGTCACTCGCAATTGTGCGAATGCCAGACTGGCGAGATCCCTCGCAGGCTCGGGATGACATTCAAACGTCAATGCGAACCTGGATCGTAGTTTTCGCTCTGACCGGCTTGGCTGCCGCGCTACCCGCGCAGGCGCTGGCCGCGGCATCGCCCACGCCGACCGTCGCCGCCAAGGCGTCGCCAAGTCCAACGGCGCCGCCGAAGGCAACTGCGACTGCCACGCCGGTGCCCGCCAAGCCTACTCCCGCTGGCGCGGTCAGGGCGGCAGCGACGGCGGCTCCAACTCAGCCGCAGTCGCCTCCGGCGGTACCAGCAACGCCGAAACCGGCCGTGCCGAGCCCTGTGCCGCCGACCTCGACACCTCCGCCTACGGTCGTGCCGACCAAGGCGCCGACGGTCGTGGCCCCTGCCACACCAGCCACACGCGCGACCCCCACCGGCGCAGGCGGCGTCCACGGCTTCGCCTACTACGACGGCAACGCCGACGGCGAGGTCGCCGACGAAGAAGCCGGCATGGCCGACGTCGAGATCACACTCCTGGCACAAAGCGGTGGCCAACGCGCGACCAAGACCGACGCCACCGGCGCGTTCTCATTCGAGGGAGTGGCGCCCGGCACGTACCACGTGAGCGTGGTCTGGCCCACCGACCACGTTGGCACAACCGACGCCGGCGCCGACGTCGTCGTCACCGCCGGTGCCATGACCGAGGACGTGGCCTTTGGCCTGGTCGTTCCGCCCGAGGACGTGCTGCGCGCCATGCACGGTATGCCAGCCACTGACGAGCCAACAGAAGAGGCAGCGCCCGAAGACGCGACCGACGAGCAGGTCATGGCCCTCTCGGCGGTGACCTCGCTGCCGCTGCGTTTCGCCGAAGGGCGCGACCTGATGGCGCAAATAGGTCGGCGCGTCCTGGGCGACGGTCTGGTGTGGCTGGGTGTGCCGTTCCGCACTCAGATCGACGGAGGTGAATACCAGTACGTCAATTGCGGACCCGCGTCGCTGACGATGGTCCTGGCGGCATTCGGACTCGAAGTCGGACCGTCCCAGGTGCGCGACTACCTGAACAATCTGATCGACAACTACAACACCGATCTGGGCACCAGCCTCGACGTGCTGGCGAGCATCGCCCGCCAGGCCGGTCTCACGCCGCTCGACCTCTACAGCGACCAGGGCGGCTACCGCAACTGGTCGACCGACGCGGTGCGCTGGCACGTCGAACAGGGGCGCCCCGTGATCACCCTGGTCAAGTACCGCAATCTGCCGGGCCATGGCCAGTCGCTCTCCGAGTTCGACCACTACATCGTGATCAGCGGGCTGACGCCGAACGGCTTCATTTATAACGACGCGGCGTTCGCATCGACGCTCGGCTATGGTCTTGAAATCTCGGACATCGAGCTCACGTACGCCTGGGAGAACTCGTCGATTCCGCACCATGCGCTTGCCCTTGCGCTGGCACCGGATCGCAGCAGCCTGTCCTTCCCAGAATTGCCGCGCCGCGCCGCACCGCCGCGCGAGGTGGAGCCAGCCGCCGCGCGCATCTCGCGCCGCGTTGCCGAGCAGGATGAGGCCGAGCGCCCGCCGCTCACACTGCTGCCCGTACCGCGCGCGAGTGGACCGCTGATCACCGTCGCCGACCGTTGGCAGGACGAGATCGAGCCGGAGCCCGTCGTCGACGATGGCGCGCCGATGGGCCTGGCGATGGATGCGACCGACCAGCCTACGCTCGAGCCGAGGCCTGGCCCAGGTGCCATGGTGCCGAAGCTGCTGGTGCTGCTTGGCAGTGTCTGGCTGTTGTGGATCGTCTGGGCCGGGAGCGGGCGACTCGTGCGCTGGCGCCCCTCACTGTCGCCGCTCCGCGCGGCGTGGGTCACCCTGCTGGGTCTCGGCCCGCGCTGATGCGCACGCTGCTGCATCTCTCGGACACCCACATCCTGCCCACCGACGAAGACCGCCTGCATGGCGCCGACACCCTGCAGAACCTGCGCGCCGCTCTGGGCTACTTCGATGGCAGTGGCGTCAGTATCGATGCCGTTGTTATTTCGGGCGACCTGGCCAACGAAGGCAACGTCGTCGGCTACCAACGCTTGCGCTCGGTCCTGGACCCATGGCTGGCGGGTCGCAGCGTGCCGCTGATCGCGGCGATGGGTAACCATGACGGCCGCGCCGCGTTCCATGAGGTCATGCTCGGTTGTACGTCTGAGGCGCATGTGGACTACACCCACTGGGTCGGCAGCCTACGCATTGTCGTGCTCGACTGCACTGTGCCCGGCGCGGTACACGGCGAAACCCGCCCAGACCAGCTCGAGTGGCTGCGCCGCGAACTACAGACGCCCGCTCCAGAGGGCACGGTGATCGTCCTGCACCACCCGCCGACCATCGAGCCCGGCGCCATGGCGGAGATGGTCCGACTGCGCGGTGCCGACGCGCTGGAAGCCGTAGTGCGAGACGCTGACGTGGTTGCCATTCTGGCGGGCCACGTTCACCACACCCTGGCCGGCGCCTTCGGCGGCACGTTCTGCTTCACCGCGCCGGCGATTTCGTACACCGTCGATCCACTTGCGCTGGCAGCGGGCGCCATGCGCGGCATCGAGGGCCGCGGCTTCGGTCTGGTGCGTATCGCCGACAAGCGCGCCGTCGCGTCGAGCGTCTACCTGCCTACACGTTGAACAGCACATGGAGCACGTCGCCATCCTGGACGCTATAGGCCTTGCCCTCCTGGCGTACCCAGCCGCGCTTTTTGGCGGCTGCTTCGCTGCCTGCTTCCAGTAGCTGGTCCCAGCGGATCACTTCGGCGCGGATGAATCCGCGCGCCAGGTCGGAGTGGATGGCGCCCGCCGCGTCCTGAGCGTTCGTGCCGCTCACGATCGTCCAGGCACGACATTCGTCCTCGCCGGCAGTGAAGAACGACATGAGCTGCGCGAGCCAATATGCGCTACGAATAATCTCGCCCAACTGGCTTTCGCCTGCGCCGAGCGCCTCCTTGAACTCCGCGGCTTCTTCAGGCGACAGCTCGCCGAGCTCCATCTCCAGCCTGGCGGGCACCGCCAGCACGGCCGTGCGTGGCACCTGGTCCACCAACGGCCGCAGCAACTCCACCACTGTCGCGGGATTCTGATCGTCCGCCAGGTTGGCCACGACCAGCGTGGGCTTCAGGGTCAGGAAGCCAAAGCTGGCGATCTCCCTCAGTTCGTCCTTTGACAGATCGACCATGCGCGCCGGCTGGCCGGATTCGAGGACGGGGCGTAGTCGCTGCAACACGGCGAGCTCGCGCTCGCGTGCCGCGCGCTCCTGAGGCGTGCCCTTGCTGCCCAGGCGCAGCTCTTTTTCCAGTCGGTCCAGACGCTTTTCGACCTGTCCAAGATCGGCTAGCTGCAGCTCGAGGCTGAATTCTTCGAAGTCGGAGCGGGCATCCCGCTCTGGCGCGTAGGCGCCGACGACGTGCAGCAGCACATCCACGGTCCGCAAATGGGCGAGCACGGCGGCGCTGCTCTCCTGGCCCATACCTCTGGCCACGCCGGCCACGTCGATGAAGCGCACCTCGGCCGGGGTGTGTTTGCGTGGCTGAAAGAGCGCCGACAAGCGATCGAGTCGCTCGTCGGGCACCTTGACCACGGCGAGATTGGGCTCGGCACCGGCGTACCCGCCAACCTGCGCGTGCTGGTGCGCGAGCGCATTGAAGAGCGTGGTCTTCCCCGATTGGGGCAGACCGGCAATCCCGATTTCCATGTTCGATCAGGCTTCGGACGCGGGCACCAGGGCCGCGATCTTGGCCCGCTCAGTCAGGTACTTGTGCTGCCCGACGAAGAAGCCCATGCGTGCCGAAACCAGACGCTGGCTGTCGCGTAGGGTGAGTCCAAGCTGATCGGTCTCGTAGATCGCGCGCTGCAAGGGCGTGAGGGCTGGCATATCCGACGGGGCCATGCGGGGTGCGTACCCGTATTCTAACGATGGCCCTACACTTGCGAACGTGGAGCGCCTGTGGACGCCCTGGCGCCGCGCCTTTCTCGAGAGTGCCGCCAATGACTCCGACACTGGCTGCTTCCTATGCGCGCATGCCGCCAGCGACGATGACCGCGCCAACCTCGTCCTGCATCGCGCCGAGGGTGTCTTCGTACTGCTGAATCTGTACCCGTATAACTCCGGGCATCTGATGATCGCGCCTTACGAACACACAGGTGATTTGGGCGGCCTGGATGGGGAGACGGCGGCAGAGCTGATGCACGTGACCCAGCGCTGTGTTGGCGTGCTGTCCGCCGAGTACCAGCCGCATGCCTTCAACATCGGCATGAACCTGGGCCGAGTCGCGGGCGCTGGCTTGCCTGACCATCTCCATATCCACGTCGTGCCGCGCTGGAACGGCGATACCAACTTCATGCCGATCACCGCCGATACCAAGGTCCTGCCCGAGCGCCTCGACCAGACTTATGACCGACTCGAGCACCGCTTTCAAAGCTGATCGGCACCCGCTGATCCTGGTCGTCGACGACGAGCCGTCGGTGCGCGCGATGGTGCTGGCGGCGATCCGGGTGCGCGGGCCGCAGTATCGCGTCGCCGAAGCTGGCCGAGCGGAGGAAGCGCTCGCCACGGCCGCGGGACAGCAGCCCGACCTGGTCCTGCTCGACGTCGCGCTGCCCGACCACGACGGGTTCTGGGTCTGCCGTGAGCTCAAACATGGCGAGCGCACCGCGCACATCCCGGTGGTCATGCTGACCGCGATGGGCTTGCCGTCCGATCGCGACCAAGCGCTGGAGGCCGGTGCGGACGGCTATATCGTCAAGCCATTCAGCCCGCGCGCCTTGCTGGCCGAGTTGGACGCGCGGCTATCCTGATGGTGTGGGCGACTTTACCCTCGAGCCATCGGCACGGCGCATCGAAAAACCGTGGGGCTTCGAAGTCCTGCTGTCGCCCGAAGACGCACCGTATACCGCCAAGCTGATTCACGTACGCGCCGGTAAGCGCCTGAGCTTGCAGCTGCACGACACCAAGGTTGAAACCCAGACGCTCGTCGCCGGGCGCGGCGTGCTCGTGCTCGAGGGACCGGACGGTCAGCTGCACGACATCGACATGCAGCCTGGCGTTGGCTACCACGTGGCTGTCGGCCAGCGCCATCGCCTGTGCGCCGCGCCGGAGGAGGACGCCACGATCTTCGAGGCGTCGACGCCGGAGGTCGGCGTGACCCTGCGCCTCGAAGACGACTACGCGCGGCCCGACGAGACCGAAGAGCTGCGCCGGGCCGAGCGTGCCCGCTAGTGCACCTCCTCGCACTGGCCGCGCTTTTTCCTTAAGCCCTCCGCAGGAGAAAAAGTATTTTCATCTTGCTGACGTGGTGGCCCAGGTGAGTAGGCGGTAGCCGCCCAGTGCAGGCGCTGCCCGCGGCGGCATATTTCCTGTTCCTGGAAGCTGCCGTCGGCGGCGTCATTGCGCTGTTCTGGCTGCACAGCCGCGACGAGCTGCCGCGCGGTTTCCTGCTCTTCACGGGCGTGTGCCTGTTGATCCTGGGTGGCCTCGGTGCCTGGCTGCGCTTCGCCTTTCCACCGCTCGTCGGCGACCTGGAGACCGTGTGGTTCGCGTCAGAACGGACCTTGAGCCTGGCGTTCGGTCTCCTGCTGACGGTGTACCTGGTGACATTGAGGGTTGAAACCTGGCGGGGTCTGGGCAGGCTGATTCACCCGCTGGTGCCGTTGGTCGGCCTGGGCTGGCTGTGGTCGGCGGCGCTGGTCGACCCGAACGCCCAGCTCGGTGGCCTCGGTGCACCACTCGCCGTCCTGGCGGGTGCCATGGCGCTCGGCTCGGCTCTGGTCGCGCTGTCGCTGGGCCACTGGTACCTGGTCTCGCCTCGGCTCTCGACCCGACCGCTGATCGCGATCACCTTTCTGTGCCTGGGCGCACTCGTCGTGCAACTCATCCTGTTACCAGTGATGCTGTTCCTGCCTGGCCTGCGGCCCGACCGCCTCACGGCGTTGTTCACGGAGTCACTGCTGTTTCTCGCCGTACGCGTGGTGTTTGGTTTGATCGTGCCAATCGGCGCCGTTGTGATGGCCTGGCGCACCGCGCGCATCCGTTCGCTCGACTCGGCGACTGGCCTGCTGTACATCGTCGTCGCCCTCGTTCTGGCGGGCGAGATCGCAGCGCGCACCCTCTTTTTTCTGACGGGTGTGGCCACATAAGCGCTGTAGACTGCTCGTGTGCCGGACCCAGTCCGTTATGCCGCCGATCTCGAAGGGCTCACGCTCCGCACACCGCACGCGCTGGTCGCGTTTGGTGGCTGGGTGGACGCTGGCTCGGGCGGCACCGGCGGTGTGCGCCACCTGATCTCGAGCCTGCCCACGCGCAAACTCGCCGACATCGACCCCGAGGAGTTCTACAACTTCACCGACACGCGCCCGCTGGTGTCGATCGTCGGCGCGGGCGAGCGCGCCGTGCACTGGCCGCGTGGCGAGTTCCATGCCGCCACACTCGATCACACCACTGACCTGGTGCTGTTCGTCGCGCCCGAACCGAATTTGAAGTGGCGCACCTTCGCTGCACTGATGCTCGACGTGCTGCAGCGCTTCGAGGTGCAGAACCTGGTGTGCATTGGCTCCATCTTCGGCGCCGTCCCGCACCGCGCCGACGTGCGCATGACGGGCTTCGCCAACGAGGCGGTGCTGCGCGAAGCGCTCCAGCGCCACGATGTGATGTTCACCAACTATGAGGGTCCGACCGGGTTCGTGACGATTCTGCTGGCCGAGGCGCAATCCCGAGGGCTGCCGGCCGCGGCGGTTTACGGCTTCGCGCCGAACTACATCCAGGGCGTGCCCAATCCGCGCGTGTCGTACGCGCTGCTGAAAACATTCGCCGCGATGACCGGCGTGCCACTGCAACTCGGCGAGCTCGACCGCGCCGGCCGCGCGCTGACGCGCCAGGTCGACAAGCTGCTGCTCGATCAGCCGCAGCTGCGCGAGCAGGTCGACCGCATGCTGAGCATGATGAATGTCACCGAGACCGAATCTGAGGACGAGCCTGATTCTGAGTCGAGAGAGCAACCGCCCGACACGAATGTCGAGCTGCCCAGTCCGCAAGCCGTCGTCAGCGAGCTCGAGGAGTTCCTGAAGCAGTTGCGACGGCAGGATCCGGGCACCACTGACGGCGGCACAAGCGGTCAGTAAATGCCGTTCGGCTTGCAGCGCCTCGGCGTCGCCGCCGGTGCAACGGGCGCGCTCGCGGCCGGCGCGGTCGGCTACGTGGTGCGCCGTCCATTGCCGCAGCTCGATGGCGAGCTGCGACTCAAAGGACTGAGCGCTCCGGTCGAGATCGTCCGCGATCGCTGGGGTATCCCGCACATCAGCGCGCGCGAGGTGCTCGACGCGGTCTTCGCCCAGGGCTACTGCCACGCGCAGGATCGGCTGTGGCAGATGGAGCTCACCCGCCGCTTGGCGAGCGGTCGGCTGGCCGAAGTCTTCGGCCCCGCGGCGCTCGACGTCGACCGGTTTCAGCGCCGACTCGGCCTACATCGCGCCGCGCAAGCCGAGTGGGACACAGCCGACGCATCGCTGCGCGACACGCTAGGCGCGTACGCCGCGGGCGTCAACGCCTGTCTCGACGGCATTCTCGCCAGCGGCAAGCTGCCGATCGAGTTCACGCTCGCGCGCTTTACACCCGAACCCTGGCGGCCTGAGGATACGCTCGGCTACGCGCGCTTCCTGGCGTTCTCGTTTTCGCCGAACTGGGAGAGCGAGCTGGTTCGCTCACGTCTGATCGCTCGGCTCGGCTATGTGGTCGCGGCCAGCCTCGAGCCGGATGTCTGGCAGCCCGAGACCGACGCGCTGCCGCGTCTCGAAGATTGGGGTCCGCCGGACATGCCCGAACCTGGCGAGATGCCACCGATCGCGATTGGCAGCGGGCCGGCCGCGAGCAACGCGTGGGTCGTTTCCGGCCAGCGTTCGAGCACCGGCAAGCCGCTGCTGGCGAACGATCCGCATCTCTTTCCGCGCATCCCCAGCGTGTTCTACGAAGTGCACCTCGCCGCGGGCGGCGAGCTCAACGTCGCCGGCGCCAGCGCGCCCGGGACGCCGGGCATTCTGATCGGCCACAACCGCCACATCGCCTGGGGCATCACCGCCAGCATGGTCGACGTCCAGGACCTGTACGTGGAACGCGTTGACCCGGGCGATCCACGCCGGACCGAGCACGCCGGTCGCTGGGAGACGGGTACCACCGTGCGCGAGGTCATTGGCGTTAAGGGTCGCGCCCAGCCATGGATCGAGGACGTGCTGATCACGTCGCGCCACGGACCACTGCTGACACCAACGCCCAGTCTGGCGGACGAGCACCGCCCGCTGGCGCTGCGGTCAATGGTCCTCGAGGCGCCGTCGGCGGGTTCGGCGCTGCTCGATCTGAACCGCGCTACGTCGTGGGACGAGTTCCGTGTCGCCGCCAGTCACTGGGGCACGCCGTCGGTGAACCTGCTCTACGCCGACGCCGACGGCAACATCGGCTATCAGATGGTCGGTCGCGTGCCGGTCCGCGCTCGTGGCGAAGGTCTGGTGCCCTCGCCCGGCTGGAGTGGCCAATACGAATGGTGCGACAGCGTGCCGTTCGACGACATGCCGCGCGCATTCAATCCGCCCGATGGTCTGTGGGCCAATGCGAACCAGGACGCGACGCGCGGCAGCCGTTGGTTCTTCGGTCGCGAGTTCATCGATCCGGCGCGGTTCAAGCGGATTCGCCAGGTGCTCGAGAGCAAACAGAAGCACTCCGCGGTGGACTTCGGTGCCTTGCAAGCTGACGAAGTGAGCTTGCCCGCTCGTCAGATCGCCTCGGTGTTGGTGGCAGGGCTGGCTCTGTCCGGTCGAGTCGAGACCCGTGCGCTCGACGAGCTGCGCGCCTGGGACGGGCGCATGGGCACTGACTCGTGCGCTGCCTCAATCTATGCCGTGTTCCGCAATGAGTTGGTCCGTGCCCGCTGGAGCCAGTCCCTGGGCGACCTGGTGGATGCCGCGCTGGGTGTCGGGCCGCATCCGCTGCTGGCGGCCGTCAGCTCGCACTACTTCTTGCAGACGCAGCGCGTGCTGGCGTATCTGGACGAGCACGGCTGTGATTCGGTCGTGTCGATGGCGTTTCGGACGTCGGTGCAGTGGCTCAGTCGGAAGCTCGGCGCGGACGTCTCGGCGTGGCAGTGGGGCAAGCTGCACGCGCTGCGCATGGAGCACGCGCTGTCCGTACGCAAGCCGCTCGGCGCGCTGTTCAACGTGCCCGCGTTCCCGTGGAGCGGTGACCTGGAGACCGTGCGCGCCGGTGGCTCGTTGCCGGCCTCACTGAACGCCGGCGGTCCGATTTCCGCCTATCGCTTCATTGCTGACTGCGCCGATTGGGACCACAGCCTGTCGTGCACCCCGGCCGGCCAGAGCGGCCAGCGTGGCTCTCCTCACTACGCTGACCAGGTCGAGACCTGGCGCCGCGTCGGCTACCACCCGCTGGCCTTCACCCGTCCGGCCATCGCCCGAGTGGCCCGCCACACGCTCAGCCTCGCTCCTTCGGCGTGACGCGGCTGTAGTTCGCCGTAGCGCGCCTGTGATTGAGTTCGCCCTGACAATCCAGAGCGTGCTCCGAGGCTTCGCGCCGCTCGTCTCTGCGTCGACCGAGGATCAGGCCGATCGACCGCAAACTGGCCATGTGCCCTTGCCCGTCTACCAGGACAGCGCGGCCACGTTACTGCGGGGCGACTGCGCACGGTTGTTGGAAGTTGCTGGCGGAGGTACGCCGAACCTGGTGGTGACCTCACCGCCGTACTCGCTTGGGGTCGACTATGGCCAGGCGGGCTATGCCGACGATCAGCCCTACGAGCGCTACCTGGCCTGGGTGCGCACCTGGGCGGCCACACTGATCGACGTGAGCGCTCCAGGCGGCCGCGCGTGCATCAACATTCCGCTCGATTCGAATAAGGGCGGTAAGCGTGCGATCTATGCCGACTATCTGCGCATCTTCCAGGACGCGGGCTGGACGTACCAGACCAGCATCGTGTGGAACGAGCAGAACATCAGCCGTCGCACTGCCTGGGGCTCGTGGCTGTCGCCGTCGGCGCCATTCGTGACAGCGCCGGTTGAGATGATCGCCGTCTTCTACAAGGGCGCGTTCCGACGCCCGGCTACGGATGGTCGGCGCGGTGACATTACGCGCGACGAGTTCCTGGCCTGGACGTTGGGCATGTGGACCTTCGCCGGCGCCAACCCGCGCCGCGTCGGCCACCCGGCGCCGTTCCCCGAAGAGCTCCCACGGCGGCTGATCAAGCTCTACTCGTATCCCAACGACATGGTCATGGACCCCTTTGCCGGCTCCGGCACAACCCTCGTCGCCGCGAGAAAGCTAGGCCGCCGCTCCATCGGAGTAGAGATCAACCCAGCCTTCTGCGACCTGGCGATCGCCAACCTCCAGCAAATCGAGCTAGCCGCCGCCAGCTAAGTCTCGGGCGCGCCTGCTCGCCGCGCGTTGGGCGTGTGCCAGCACCCCACTGGGGCACGGACGGTTCGGACCGTCGACAGGGTCGCGCCAGCGCAGCGCCGCGCGGACGAGTCTATGGCGGCGCGCGTTAGGGTCGGACCTCCGCCGGGAGGCGAACCTTCGCCAGGTATGCTGAGGAGGTAGGAAAGGCCGCAGATGTATATCTGCATTTGCCGCGTGGTCACCCGCACGACCATCGAAACGGCCATCGCGCAAGGCGCGCGCACCGTCGAGGAAGTGGGCGAGCGCTGCGCGGCCGGCACCGACTGCGGCAAGTGCCAGCGCACCATTCAGCGCCTCCTGACCCTGGCCGATCAACCGCCGGCGACGCTCCACAAGGCGAGCGAACCCACCAGAGGAGTCTAAAGAGAGCCAATGCAGGGCAGCCCGCGCGTTATCGATCTCCTCAATCAGCTTCTGTCGCTGGAGCTGCGAGCCATCAACCAGTACTTCTTGCACTACAAACTGTGTGAGAACTGGGGCTACGAACGAATGGCCAAACGTCTCAAACAACAAGCCATGGCCGAGATGACCGATGCCGAAGAGATCATGGAGCGCGTTCTGTTCTTCGATGGGCTGCCCAACCTGCAGCGCTTAGACGGCTTCAGCGTCGGCGAAACCGTCGCCGAACAACTCCAACTTGCGCTCGAGCTCGAGAAAGAAGCGGTCGCGTTAATCGACAAAATGATGGCGGCGTGCATCGAGGAAGGCGACACCGGCACGCGCGAATGGCTCGCCCCGAAACTGCTCGAGGAGCAGACCCACATCGACTGGATCGAGACGCAGCTCACGCTGCACGCGCAGATTGGTGATCAGCTCTACCTGTCGCAGCAGGTGCGCGAATAAGGTCGTCGCCGATGGTCATGATGTTCTGGAGCTACCGCGTACGCAACTGGGACTCCTGGTCCGCCAGCTTGTCGAATTTGAACGAGTCGGATGCTCAGGCGCGCGAGCGTCGCGCGAAGTATGGGCTGCTCCGACGCTGGGTCTATCGCTCCGTAGACGACCCCAATGAAGTGATGATGGTCGCAGAGTTTGCGTCGCGCGAGGGCGCGGAGGCCCTGCTCAAAGACCCGGACGGTATGCGCCGTTGGCACGAGCGCACCGGCCTCCAGGAGTTCCCGCCCGTGATGATCATGGAGGAGTTCGCCGAAGGCCGCTACGCGGGCAGCGTGACCGCTTCCTGACAGATCGCGCACCAGCCGTCGCCGCCGCGCACCTCGAGGCGGCGGGCGCACTTGCACACCCAGCCCTGCAGGCGCGCCGGCTGGCCAAAGACCAGCGCGTGATCGGGCACGTCTCTAGTGACGACGCTCCCCGCGCCGACCAAGGCCCAGCGGCCGATGGTGACCCCCGTGATCACGACTGTTTGTGCACCGACCGAGGCGCCCTGCCTGACCAGCGTCCGTCCGACTGCCCAGTCTTCGGCTGTCTTCAGGCTCATGTCAGGATTGACAGCGCGCGGCAGAAAATCATTGGTGAAGCACACCGCCGGGCCGACGAACACCCCGTCCTCTAGCTCCAGGCCTTCGTACAACAGCGCATTGTTCTGAATCTTGCAGCGGTCGCCCAGGCGTACGCCCGCGCCTACGTACACGCCCGCCCCAACAACGCAGCCAGCGCCGATGACTGCCCCCTCGCGCACATGCGCATTGCGCCAGACGCGCGTGCCCGGGCCAAGCGAGGCGTCAGGCGAGACGTCTGCCGTCGGGTGCACGAATCGGTCAGGCATCAACCCTCCGGGTGGGTGCGGGCCGTGACGGCGGCGTATGGTCGACCGTTGACATCCTGATTGCTGCCCGCTGGGCGCTCACAGCTTAGACTTAACGGCGCTCGCCGCGGCTCCTTGCACTGATGCGTTTGCTCCTGACGCTCTTCGCCGTGGCGGTGTTTTGCCTCGCTCTGGCATTCGCGGCGGTGATGGGCATCTACGCGTATTACGCTCGCGACCTGCCCGATCCGAGCGGGCTCGCGCACCGCCAGCTCTTTCAGACCGCCCGCATCTACGATCGCAACAACAAGCTGCTTCAGGAGATCAACGATCCAGCGGGCGGCCGGCGCATCCTGGTCCCACTCTCCCAAGTCCCCGAAGCACTCAAAGACGCCACGATCGCCGCCGAAGACGCAAGCTTCTACGAGAACCCCGGCTTCGACGTCCGCGCCGTCATCAGAGCGACCTATCAGTGGGTGCGCAGCGGCGCACCCCAGAGCGGTGCCTCGACGATCACTCAGCAGTTGGTCAAGAACACCCTCCTCGGGCCCGAGCAGACTGCCGAGCGCAAGATCAAAGAGGCGTTCCTGGCCATGGAGCTCACCCGCCGCTACTCGAAGGACCAGATCCTCGAGATGTACGTCAACGAAATTTTCTATGGCAACCGTGCCTACGGCATCGAGGCCGCCGCCGAGACGTACTTCGGCAAACCGGCCAAGGAGCTCAACCTCGCCCAGGCCTCGCTGCTGGCCGGTTTGCCCCAGGCACCGTCCTATTACGACCCGTACACCAATCTCGCGGCGGCCAGGGAGCGCCAGCAATACGTGCTCGACCAGATGGTCCGCACCGGCGCCATCACCCTTGCCCAACGCGAAGCGGCAGCCAAGGCCCCGCTCGACCTGGTCGCGGCAGCGAGCGCCGGGACCCACGAGGCGCCACACTTCGTGAACTACGTGCTCCAGCAAGTCGAGGACCGCTTCGGCACCGAAGCGCTGTTCCGCGACGGTCTGCAAATCACGACCACGCTCGACCTCGACCTCGAGCATGCCGCCGAGGATTCGGCTCGAAAACACATCGGCGACATCCGCGCGCGCAACGCGACGAACGCCGCGCTGGTGTCTATCCAACCCAAAACCGGCGAGATCGTGGCCATGCTCGGTTCGGTCGACTTCGACGATCCGAGTATTGACGGCCAGGTCAACGTCGCGTTGTCGCCGCGCCAGCCGGGCTCGACGCTGAAGCCGTTTACCTACGTAACGGCCTTCGCCAAGGGCTGGAGCCCGGCAACGCTGATGTGGGACGTTCCGACCACCTTCCCAGGCGGCTATCGGCCTAACGACTTCGACGGGAAGTTCCCCGGCCCCATGTCAGTCCGCGACGCGCTCGCGCAAAGCCGCAACATCCCCGCCATCGAAGCGCTGCAGTTCGTCGGCGTGCCCGAGATGATCGCGACCGCCCACCGCGTCGGCATCCAGGATCTGCGCGATCCCAATCGCTACGGCCTGTCGGTCACGCTGGGCGGCGGTGAGGTCAGACTGGTCGACCTGACCTTTGCGTACAGTGCCTTCGCCAACGGCGGACGCCAGGTCGGCTTCGCGGTGCCGGTTGAACGACACGAGCCGGGCTATCGCCAGTTCGAACCGGTCTCGATCCTGAAGGTCACCAACTCGGCGGGCAAGGTGCTGTACTCGTATACGCCGCCGAACGGCGCCGAGGTGCTCGATCCACGGCTCGTGTACCAGGTCACGTCAATCCTGTCTGACGATCGTGCCCGCGCACCGACCTACGGCCGTAACAGCCCGCTGGTACTCCCCGATCGTGCGGCGGCAGTGAAAACTGGCACGACCGACGAGTTCCGCGACTCTTGGGTGGTCGGGTACACACCCGATCTGGTTACGGGTGTCTGGGTCGGCAACAGCAACAACTCGCCGATGCGCGACGTGCTGGGCGTCGCCGGGGCGGGCCAGATTTGGCACGCGTTCATGGTCGCCGCGCTCGACGGTGTTCCGCCGACGCCATTTACGCAGCCGCCGGGCGTGGGGCAGGCCGAGGTGTGCGCCCTCTCAGGGCTGTTGCCCACACCGGAGTGTCGCGACAATGGCCTGGCCGTGAAGGGCACTGTGACGGACATCTTTGTCGAAGGCGTGAACTTGGGAGAACGCGCGCGAGATCGCGATTTACGCCACGGTGCCCGAGCCGTACCGCGTCTGGGCGACGACGCACGGCTTTCCCAATCCGCCCGCTGAAGACTGCAGCGACGTGTACCAGGGCGAGCGGATCGCCTCCATCCTGTCGCCTAATCCAGCCGAACGGTTGACGGCCGGCCAGACGATCCAGGTCGTCGGCTCGGCCTATATCGACGACTTCGCCAGCTACACCCTTGATTACGGACCTGGCGATAACCCGACTGATTGGCGGCCGATTACCGACCAGCGCACACAAGCCGTCGATCGCGGGCTGTTGGGCGTATGGGATACGAGTGGCATACCACCCGGCCGCTGGCGCCTGCGTCTGCGCGCCGTCGACAGTTTCGGCAACGCGCAGGAGTCCGCGCCGCTGATTCTGACCTTGTCAGCGCCCGCCACGCCCACGCCTGCGCCGACCGTGGCGCCCTCGCCAACAGTCGCGCCGACGCGCGCGGCAACCCCCGCCGCGACCCCGCAGCCAACCCGCGGCGCAGCGAAACCTGCCCCCGCCACGACGCCAAGGCCGACACCGCGCCCGTAGGCGCGTGCTGTTCCGGGTCATCCTGAGCTTGCGAAGGATCCGCTTGCCAGGGCGGTCACAGGACGCGGATCCTTCGGCTCGTGCCTCGCCTCAGGATGACAGGGTGGCTCAGTCCCGGGCGAGCGCCTCATCCGATTTGCGAGCGGCATCGTCGAGTGCCGCCTTGGGCTCGGCGACCAGCGTGGAGGCTGACGTGACGGCATCCAGCAGATAGCTCCGCGCGTCAGCCCAGCCGGCCACGGAGATACCCGCGGCGCCAGTCGGAATCATGTCCAGGGCGACTTTCAGGCGGGGCGTCTTGGCAATGTAGTCCTTCAGCAGCTGCTCGTTCATGGCCGACTTGCGCACCGGCAAGTAGCTGGTTTGCACGGTCCAGAATGCGCTCTGCTTGGTCTCCGTCAGCCATTTGATGAAGTTCCACGCCGCCAACTCTTTCTCGGGTGAGCTCTTCATGATCGCCAGGTTGGTCCCCGAGAATAGCGACTTCACCTGCTTGCCGGGCGCGACAGGCACAGGCGCGATGCCAATCTCGAACGCATCGTTCACCGCTTTGGCAATGAACGGGTCACCTGCGATCGTCGTCACCGGCGACATCGCTACCTTCTTCGAACCGAAGTCGTTCTGCCAATCGAAGCCTTTGCTGACGTATGCCTTCTTGGCTTTGATGTTGTTGACATCGTAGGTGAGCGCCGCAACACCTTCGGGGCCGTTGAACGTGGCCTTCTTGAAGTCTTTGCTGATGACGTCACCGCCACGACCCCATACAATCGGCACAAAAGAATCCGACGACGGCTGGACCGCGTAACAAGGCATGCCGCCAGCGACGATCTTCTCGCATGCTGCGTCCATATCGTCCCAGGTCTTTGGACCATCGGGGAAGCCCGCCTTGATCAGTTCGGGCTTGTTGTAGTACAGCACGTAAATGCTGCGATTGAACGGGAATGATAGTTGCCGATTTTCGTATTGCGGAAAGCGGCCGGAATCAAGCAATGTTTTCTGCAGATCGTCGAGGTCGGCCGCGGTCAACGATTGCTTCATGAAGTCGTCCAGTGGCACGATCGCGCCCGGCTTATACCAGGCCGCGACGTCCGATTCGAACGCCTGAACCATGTCGGGCATGTTGTTCGCGGCGATTGAAGCGGTGACTTTGTTCTGCAGCTCGTTGGCCGTATACGGCGTGAAGTCGAGGTCGATCGTGACGTTCGGCGCGATCTGTTTGTATTGATCGACGAGCTGGCGCAGCGTGCCGCCTTGCGTACCCGGCTCGGTGCCGTTCATGCCGTGCCAGAACGTAATCGTCACTGGGACGGTGCTCGCGGCGACCTTGGGCACGGCCGTGCCGACCGCTGCCGCTACGGTTGGTGCGGCCTGGGCGATGGCCGTTGCAGCGGGCTTGGCAGCTGCCGCCACAGTTGGCCCGACAGCGGCAACTGTTGGCGCCACCGCCGCGACGGTTGCGCCTGCCCCAGCCACCGACGTCGCCGCCGCCGGCGCCGCGGTCGGCGCCGTCACCTGTGGCGCCGGCGCGCTGCAGCCGGCCAGCATACCCACCAGAAGTGCGATCCGAGCGATGTGCATCACCATGCGTCTCTCCTCATGATCGATCGTGGCCACACGCCACTCCGAAGCACCAGACCGGTCCGGCCAGCCATCCGCCAAGCAGCCAGCGCCGGGGGCGCGTCGCCGCCACCCGACCGACCGCCGAAGGCGGAACCCCGTTGGGGATTGGGCGCCGAGCCAAGCGGCGGCCAGTGCCCTAGCCTTTGAGGCCACTGCGGGCAATGCTCTCCAGGAAGTGGCGCTGGACGAGGATAAACAACACCAGCACCGGTGCGATCGTAAAGGCCGACGCTGCCATCAGTAGATGGAAGTACGTGCCAGCCTCGAGCGCGAAGGTCGATAGACCCACCTGTAGCGGCCGGATGTCGGCGCGACTGGTCATGATCAGCGGCCACAGAAAACTCTTCCAGCTCTGTACAAACGTATACAGCGCCACGGTCAGCAATGCCGGCGACGACAGCGGCACGACTACGCGCCACAGGTATCCAGGGTGGCTCGCGCCGTCCAGTTGGCTGGCCTCCCACAGCTCGTTGGGAATGCTCAAGAAGAACTGGCGTAGCAGGAAAATCGAGAACACGCTTACCCACCACGGCACGGTAATCGCCGTAAACGTATCGAACCAACCGCCGCGCGGGTTGCAAATCGTGTCGAGCGGCAGCGGACATGGCAGCGAGCGCATGATCACGAAGTTAGGGATGAGCGTGACTTCGTGCGGAATCATCATCGTGCCCAGAAATACCATGAAGAGCAGGTCGCGCCCGGGCACGCGGATGCGCGCAAACGTGTACCCCGCCAGGACCGACGTAAACAGCGTTCCAAACACCGTCGCCAGCGAGATGAACGTGCTGTTCAGGAAGTAGCGCGGGAAGTTCGCGCCGCGCCATGCCTCGGCATAGTTTTCAACTCGCCACACAGACGGCAGGATCGTCGGCGGACTGCGCAGCGTCTCCTCGAATGGCTTGAACGACGTGAGCAGCATCCACACGAACGGAAACGCCATCATCACGCCGAAGCCGAGCAACACCGCATGCCGCGCAAGCAGCGACCAGGGGATGGCGCGCGGGCGCGAGCGGGCGACGCCCAGCGCGGCCATCAGTCGGCGTAGACCACGCGGTCGCGCGTGGCGCGGAACTGGATCAGCGTCAGCACGAAGATGATCACGAACAGCACGATGCCGATGGCCGCCGCGTAGCCCAGGTTGAACGACTTGAAGCCCTGTTGATACAGGTAGATCGTGACCACCTTGGCCGTCGGCACCGGCAGTGCCTGCATCATCTGGTAGAAGAAATCGAACGACTGGAATGAGCGGATCGTCTCGACCACAAGCAAGAACAGCAAAGTCGGCGTGAGCAGCGGGAAGGTGATGTGGCGAAACAGATGCCAACGACTGGCGCCGTCGATGCGTGCAGCTTCGTAGAGCTCTACCGGGATCGTGGTCAGACCGGCCAGCGCGATGACCGTGTTGAAGCCGACCGAGTACCACACCGACACCAGCGCCACGGTGACCAGCGCGAGGCTGGGGCCGACGAGCAGGCCTTCGATGGGCAGCCCGACGAACTGGCCCATGAGCTGGAAGATACCGCGCGGCTCGTCCGCCCACTGCTGACCGGGCAAGCCGATCGATTCGAGCACGGCGTTGACGACGCCGACGCGCGGGTGGAAGATCCAGCGCCAGATGACCGCCGCTGCTATTGTTGACGTAACGTATGGCAGAAAATACGTCACGCGATAGCCCGTCCGACCCCAGATCCTGGCATTCAACAGCTGGGCGAACAGGACGGCCAGCAGCAGGCCGAGCGGCACGGTGATGCCCGCATACCAGACCGTATTGGCCAGGCTCTGTGCGAACTCGCCATTGGTCAGCAGACGCGTGTAGTTGCCTGGGCCGATGAACGGGCCCGGCGCCCACAAGTCGCGAAACACGCGCGCGTCGAACAGGCTCAGGAACAGCGCGTAGAGCACCGGTACGAGGTGGAACACCATCAGCAGCACGACGGCCGGGAGCAGGAAGCCGTAGCCCTGGGCGATCTCCCAACGGCGTACCGCGCGACGGCTGGTCGATGCCGCGGGCGCCCGCACCACGAGCTTGTCCAACGCCCCTTGCAGAGTCATCGCGGTGCGCGCGATTGTAGCCCGCGACGCCGCTAACGAAGTTCTGACGTTCGAATGTTTACACTCACAGCGGAGCCTCGCCGCAGTGCCGACCTATACCTATACGTGTACCGCTTGTAACGACATTATCGAGAAGCGCCAGAGCTTTTCCGACCCGCGGCTGACCACCTGTGAGCAGTGCGGCGGCACCTTGCGCAAGATCATCCATCCGGTCGGCATCGTCTTCAAAGGCAGCGGCTGGTACATCAACGACTCGCGCTCGAGCACGAGCTCGGCCAATGGGCCAGGCCCGTCGTCCACCCCGTCGTCTTCTGAGACCTCCAGCACGACAACGCCCTCGACCAGCAGCGAGTCGTCGTCCTCGTCCTCATCCTCATCCTCGTCCTCGTCCTCGACGCCGTCGTCGTCGGGCACGACCAGCAGCAAAGACTGAGGTCACCGTGCGCCTCGCCGACGAGCAGACGATGGTCTGCTACGTCAGGCTACGCAGCTCCTCGAGTCGCTTGGCAGGCCTGAGGCCAAGCAGCACCACGCTGCCGCCGATCAGATACACGAGGCACTGCACGGTCAGCAGCGGGATGATGCCGACCCTGTCCCCCAGGAGGCCGGCCACGGCCATGCCCAGCAGACCGCTGAGCGCGGTGGTGGCGAAGTACAGGCCAAGGAGTCGGCCGCGGTACGCGTCGTCGACCGAGGTCTGCGTCAGCGTCATGTAGCCGGTCATCAGCGCCGCGACCGGGACGCCAACTAGCACCATGAGCCCAACTGGCACCAGGATCTGCGACGTCACCAGCGGCGAGTAGAAGATCAAGAAGTCGACTGCGCCCAGCAGGCATGCACCAACACCCAGCAACAGCCCGGGTGCGAAGCGGTGGCTGAACAAGCCGACCAGCACACTGCCGACTAAACCGCCCACGGCCTGCGCGCTGATCAGCGCGCCGTACGTCATCTCGCCACCGCCAACGATGTGTGTCGCGAAGACCACGAAGAGCGTGCTCATCACCCCTTCGCCGAGGCCCGCCAGGGCTATGAACAGAAAGATGAGCCGCGGGACCGACTGGGTTCGCACCACACACAGCCCGTCCAGCCATTCATGCCAGATGGCCGCGACCGTCCGGCTGGCGCCGGTCAGCGGCGCGCGCAGGTCGAGTCTGACCAGAACCAGCGTGAGCGCACCAAAGAAAAATGACGCGGCGTCGACCAGCACGACGCCAGTGAGCCCGCCCAGCGCAACGAGAAATGCACCCAAAGGCGGTCCGGCCAGGCGTGCGACGTTCATGCTGAGTCCGTTCAAGGCGTTGGCGGTGGCAAGTTCGGCTCGAGGCACTAGCAGCGGCACCAGGGCGCCTTCGGCAGGTCGGTAGAATTGAAACACCGCGCTCTCGAGCGCGAGCACCGCCAGCACGAGCCAGAGCCACTCCGCCGAGGTGACGACCAACAGCGGCAGCAGTGTCAAGCCGAGAACGGCGTCGGCCAGCAGCATGGTTCGGCGTCGATCCCAGCGGTCGACGAAAACGCCGGCGATCGACCCGATGACGAGCCGTGGTACGGCGGTCGCGATCCCAGCCAGGGCGAGGGCAAATGTCGAGCCGGTCATCTGGTAGACGACGAGCGGTATGCCGGTTATCAACGCCCAATCGCCGGTCAGCGAAACAAGTCCGCCGATCCACACCAGGGCAAAGTTGCGCTTTCGCAGGACAGTCAGCATTACTTGCGTTGGCCGCCGGCGTCATGGTTCGCACGAGCGGAGTCCATGGGTAAGACGCACGAGCCGCGGCAGGTGTTGGTTCACGGGCCGCAGACGAGTGCGGCGCTGGCGTAGCCTGCCAGCGATGCGCGCGCTGCTGCAGCGGGTTACTCAGGCAAACGTCGCCGTCAGTGGTGAGGTACTCAGCGAGATTGGATTAGGGTGGATGGTCCTGCTCGGCGTTGGCCACGGCGATACGAAGCAGCCAGCCGATGTGCTCGCGGACAAAGTGGCGGGTTTGCGCTGCTTCGAGGATGCGGACGGTAAGACCAACCTATCGATTGCCGATGTCGGCGGCGCGGTGCTGCTCGTCAGTCAATTCACGCTGTACGCCGACCTCAGCCGCGGCCGGCGGCCTGGCTTTACCAATGCCGCCCCGCCCGACGAAGCGAATGCGCTCGTCGACTACTTCGCGCAGGCACTCCGCCAGCGCGGGCTGAAGGTCGAGCAAGGTCGTTTTGGCGCCCACATGCAGGTCAGCCTGGTCAACGACGGCCCATTCACGATCTGGCTCGACACGTCCTAGCGCCAGTCTTTCGGACCAGCGCACCCATTAGTTGATGTAGAGCACCAGGCCAAGGCCCGCCTCAGACAGGCGCAGGATCAACGCGCGCATGTCGCGGTAGGTCTCGGCCACGGTGCCGACGTCGTGGCCGTTGCGGCCCCAGCCGCCGGGGTAGATCGCGTTTTCCTTCAGGGCGCCGACATCCAGCCGGCGGCCTAGTTCGTCCGGGTCGATACCCGCCATGGCGGAGGCGACCTGGCGAACCTGTTGACTGGTAAGCACACGCGCTGGACCGTAGCCCACGTCGACCGCGCCGACGGGCGTACCTTCAGTCACGAGGAAGTTGAGCGGCGACGAGCCGCCCAAGCGCGTCCCGGTCAGTCCGAAATGGATGGCGTGCCAGGCCTTGCCCAGCGTGACCCGCTCGCGCTCAGAAGACCCGCCGCCGTACAGGAAGCGGGTGATCTCGTCCGGGTTGGCCAGCAGTCGCTCGATCTCCGTGTCCGAGGCCGGGCGAAGATTGCCAATCATACCGATGCGTATGGTGCGGGTAGATGACTACAGCGATGCAAGAAACGCCATGAGCGCACTTCGATCGGTCGCAGACAGCGCGCGGACTCGCTGAAGCGCCGCTTCTGCGTCACCGCCATGTGCCAGGATAGCTGCCTCCACTGTCCGTGCGCGGCCATCGTGCAGGAAACGCGTCCGTTGATGCAGGCCCCATAGCGGTGTGGTACGCCAGTCCTCGCCGCATGGCCTGTGATCCGCCCGGTTACGAGCTTCACCCAGCCGGGGCAAACGATGTGCCAGTGTTGTTGACAACTTGCGCACCAGCCGGTTACGAAGCTCACGATGTTGACCACTGTCGCCACCCGCCCGAGCCTGCCTGTACCGGATCCTCGCCCCTTCGGGCGTTTCCGGCGCCCGCGTGAGCCGTTGGATCTGGCTATCACTTGCCGGACTTTCCAGTCCAAGAGGCGCCGGTGGCGCGCGCAGCGCGAGGACCTTCTGACGGTGCTGGCTCGTTGACTGCCTCGCGTCCGATGTGGCCCGCGGCGCTGGGACTCACAGCGATCGGGCTGGCCGCGTTGGTAGGGTTGATTCCGGCGGCGCCGCTCACTGGCGACGGCGCGGGCTACGTCGACTTCGTGCGCAATGGCCTGCAGCACGGTGCGTCGACGTGGCACGAGCGCCGGCTGCTCGGACCGGCCATCGTGCGCGCACTGCCGCTCGACCCGTTGAACGGGTTCTTCGTGCTGACCATCGCATCGTTGGCCGCCACAGCCCTCATGACCTGGCGGGCCGCAAGCGACCTGATCGGCTCCGAGCGCCGGGCGCTCATCGCCGTGCCGCTGCTGCTTGGCACGTGGCTCGTCGCGCCCAACATTCGTGAGTACGCCCTGGTCGATCCGCTGGCCTGGGCTTTCGTCGCGGCGATCTGGCTGTGCACCGTGCGCCGGCAGTGGCTGCTCGCCGCGGTGCTGGGCGGCTCTGGCGTCTTGGCCAAAGAAGTCGTCGTCCTGGCCGCCGTGAGCGCCGCCGTCGCCGCCTGGGATCGAAACCGCGCGTGGCAGGCGCTCATAGTCGTCGCGCCGGCGATTATCGTGGCCGTCGCGTTGACGCTCGTCTTCCCCGGCTCAGGCACCGACGCCACGAGCTACGTCCTCAAGTGGGTGCGCGACGGCCTCGGCTCGCTCGGTCCGCTGCGCGTGGTGTACCTCGTCGCCGTCAGCTACGGAGCGCTGTGGCTGCTCGTGCCGTTCGGCCTGCGGAGCCTGCCGCGACACCTCCAGCGGGCCGCGGCGGTGTACCTGCTAGCGGCGCTGGTGCTGCCGTTCGTCGGCTCGCCCGAACGCATGGAGGAGGCGATCTTCCCGCTCGTGGTCACGTGCGCAGTGCTCGCGACGTGCGAGTGGCCGGCGCTGGCAGTGTGGGCGCTCGCGCTGTGCAACGCCGTGTTCGTCGCACGGGTAGGTGGCGACGCACGCATCCCAACGGTCGTGGCCTGGGCCAGCCTGGCGCTCGCGTTGGCGATCGTCGCCTGGCGGGTAGCTACGCCAGGACGGGCGCTGCTACGCGGCCTTCGAGGTACCACGGCTCCGTCGACGTAATCTCGACGTCGACGACCTCGCCGGCCAGGGGTCGCGCGTCCTCGAAGTGGACGAGTTTGTTGGTCCGCGTGCGGCCATACCAGCGGTCCCTGGCTGTGCCTTCGACCAGCACGTCGACCGTGCGGCCGAGATACCGCGCATTGATCTCGGTGGCGATGCGCTTCTGCAGATCCTCGACGGCGTGCAACCGACGCCGCTTTTCTTCACGCGGTACGTCGTCGGTCATTTCCGTGGCCGCGACGGTCCCTGGGCGTGGCGAATACATCGCCACGTGCACCACGTCGAAGCGGAACTCGTCGAGCATGTCGAGCGTGTGCTCGAACTGCGTATCGGTCTCGCCCGGGAAGCCCACGATCACATCGGTCGAGAGCCCAATCTCGGGCATCCGTTCGCGCAGCCGGCCGATCAACTGGCGGTAGTGATTGACCACATAGCCACGGCGCATGCGCGCGAGCGTGTCGTCGTCGCCGGCCTGGATCGGCAGGTTGACGTCTTCGCACACGCTCGGCAACTCGGCGATTGCGTCGATCAAGTCGCGCCCGAAGTCGCCGGGGTAGCTGGTCAGGAAGCGCATGCGCTGAAGCTCGGGCACGTCCCGGTCGAGCATGCGCAGCAGGTCGCTCAAGCGCGTCCGTGGCTGGAGGTCGCGCCCGTAGCGCTCGACGATCTGGCTCAGCAGCACCACTTCGCGCGTGCCCCGCTCAACCAATGTGCTGACCTCGTCGACGATGACCTGTGGTGCTCGACTGCGCTCGCCGCCGCGCGTCGCGGGCACGATGCAGTAGGTGCAGTGGCGATTGCAGCCCTGGTGAATCGTCACGCCCTCGGAGATGCCTGGGATGCGCACTGCTTGCTCTGGCTCGAACCGATAGCGCTCCGAGAGATCGAGCAAGTCGATCAGGCGGTCGCGGACCGTCAAGTCCTGGCCCGGTTCGGCGATCAGGTCGACGAACGGGTAGCGCTTGCGCCAGTCGGGAATGTCGCTGACGCAGCCCGCGACGACCACCTTGAGGCCAGGTCGGTCCGCCTTCATCTGCCGCAAGGCATGCAATTGGCCATGCACGCGGTCTTCTGCCGCCTGGCGGACGACGCACGAGTACAGCACGACCACGTCGGCCTCGCCAGCCGAGCCAGCCGGTTGCAGCCCATACCGCTCCAGGCTTTCTGCCAGCCGTCGCGAGTCCGCGACGTTCATCTGGCAGCCGATCGTCCAGATATGAAAAGCACCCATCGTGTGTGAAGACCCGAATTATAGGTGCGGGCCTTGCAACGCCCGCGGCTTGCCATGCGTGTGTCTGGCGTAAGCAAGACGGTTGCCCTGTGGCTGGCACTGTGCTGCGTGGCACTGCTGGCAGCCGGCTGCCGCGGCGGGCGCGTGGATCCGCCACGTGCCGGGCTGCCGACGCGGGGTCAAGAGGGGGCCGCGGGTGTCGCCGACCGCACGCTGGCGCTGAACGACGCGGCTCGTGGCCAAACGTTCAACACGCGCGTCTACTACCCAGCCCAAGGGAGACGGGGCCGCTGCCGGTGATCGTGTTCAGCAATGGCCCGCGGGGGACGCCTGATGACTACCGAGCGCTCATCGGCCACTGGGTGCGCGACGGCACTGTCGTGATCGCGCCCGCGTATCCGATCACGAATCGCGACGCGGCCGCCCTCACGGCCGTGCACAGCGCAGCGACCAGCGCCGGCGGCCAATTGGACGACCAGTTCAGCTAATGGCTCCTGGCCACCACCGGGCTGCTATACTCCGGGTCCGAACGCGCGTTCTACGGGTCGGGGCCGTGCTATGTCTGATTTCCAGCTCGTTTCTGACTTCAAACCCACGGGCGATCAGCCGGTGGCTATTGACCAGCTCAGCAGCGGCATTGGCCAGGGGCTGAAGCATCAGACGCTGCTCGGCGTGACGGGCTCTGGGAAGACATTCACCATGGCCAATGTCATTCAGCAGATCCAGCGCCCGACCCTGGTCATGGCCCACAACAAGACCCTGGCGGCGCAACTGGCATCGGAGTTCAAGGAGTTCTTCCCCGGCAACGCAGTCGAGTACTTCGTCTCGTACTACGACTACTACCAGCCGGAGGCGTACATCCCGCGCACCGATACGTACATCGAAAAAGACACCCTGGTCAACGAGGACATCGAGCGCCTGCGCCACTCGGCCATGCAGTCGCTGCTGACGCGCCGCGACGTTCTCGTCGTGGCCAGCGTGAGCTGTATCTACGGTTTGGGCGATCCCGAGGAGTACGGCCAGAACAGCGTCAGCCTGCGCGTCGGCGAGGTTTACAAGCGCGACAAGATCCTGCGCCGCCTGACCGATATCTACTACGAGCGCAACGACTTCGACCTGTCCGCGGGCAAGTTCCGCGTGCGTGGCGACACGCTCGAAGTCCATCCCTCCTCGCAGGAGATCGTCATGCGCATCTCCTTCTGGGGCGATGAGCTCGAGCGCATCACGGAGGTCGATCCACTGACGGGCGAAGTTCTGGCCGATCGCCAGAGCGTCGAGATCTACCCAGCGCGTTACTTCGTGACGAGTCGCCAGAAGCTCGAAGCCGCGCTGCGCGACATCGAAACGGAGATGGAAGAGCAGGTCAAACTGTTCGAAGAGCAGGACAAACTGCTCGAGGCGCAGCGGCTCCGCCAGCGCACACAGTACGACCTGGAGATGTTGGAGCAGACTGGCTCGTGCGCCGGCGTCGAGAATTACTCGCGCCATCTGTCCCGGCGTGAGGCGGGCAGCACGCCGTGGACGCTGCTCGACTACTTCCCGGACGATTTCGTGTGTTTCGTCGACGAGTCGCACATGACGGTTCCGCAGGTGCGCGGCATGTACAACGGCGATCGCGCGCGAAAAGAAGTCCTGGTCGAATTTGGCTTCCGACTGCCTAGCGCACTCGACAACCGGCCACTGATGTTTCCCGAGTACGAGGAGCGGCTGGGCCAGACGATTTACGTGTCGGCCACACCGGGCCCCTACGAGCTCACGGTCTCGCGGACCAGCCCCGATGGCTCGATGCGGCCGACGTTCCTGATCAAGGATTGGGATCGCCGCCTGGCCTCGCCCGACGGTCTGCCTTCAGACGGCGAAGACAGCGCGCCAGGCGTCGAGGTCTACGGCGCCGAGCAGTTGATCCGCCCAACGGGCCTGCTCGATCCCGAGATCGAGGTCAAGCCGACCCGCGGCCAGATTGACGATTTGATGGATCAGATCCGCTTGCGGACCAGCCGCGGCGAGCGTGTGCTCGTCACCACGCTGACCAAGCGTATGGCCGAAGACCTGGCCGACTTTCTGCGCGAGGCCAGCGTCAAGGTCCACTATCTGCACTCCGAGGTCGATACGCTCGAGCGAGTCGAGATCCTGAGGGACCTGCGCCTGGGCGTCTACGACGTCGTAGTCGGGATCAATTTGCTGAGAGAAGGACTCGATTTACCTGAGGTGTCGCTGGTGGCGATCCTCGACGCCGACAAAGAGGGCTATCTGCGCTCCAACAGCTCGCTCATTCAGACGATCGGGCGCGCCGCGCGGCACATCGATGGCCGGGTGATTATGTACGCCGACAAGGTCACCGAGTCGATGCGCCGCGCGATCGACGAGACGTACCGTCGACGCGACAAGCAGCAGGCGTACAACGAGGCCCACGGACTGACCCCGGTCGGCATCCGCAAGGCCATTCGGGACATCACCGAACGGGTCAAGGCCATCGCCGACACGCGTGAAGAGCTCAGCACCGCGCGCGCGGCCGCCGATCTGCCCAAGGACGAGTTGTATCGCCTGATTCGCGATCTCGAAGCGCAGATGAAGGAGGCTGCCCGCGCACTGGAGTACGAGCGCGCGGCGCTGCTGCGCGATCAGGTGATCGAGCTGCGCCGCACGGCCGCCGCGGAAGAACCCGAGCGCATCGTTCCGCGCGAGTTCGTCCGCAGCCGCTAGCGCTTCCGCCTTCGGCGGTACCGCTAGGGTCGACTACTCGGCGCACAAGGCGGTCGCCACGGCCGGTGCGTCAGCGCGCGACGCCTACTTTTGGCCGGCCTGGCCCACGTCCCACTGCTCAGACGGCGTGCCCGCGCGGCCTTTGACGCTGGTGATCTCGATGCGCAGATAGCGTCGATCTGGAATCGGCGGCTTGATCGGTCGGCCGTAGCGCCGGCCGAGTCGAGCGAACTGGACGACCTCAGGATCGTCCGAAGCCTCGACAACGCGACCATAGATCTGCGCCCAGCGCCAGGCATTCTGCCGATCGATCAGGAAAAACGTGGCCCGGCCGGTGCTTTCCATGCGCTGCAGCCACTGACGAGTGCGCGTGCCGTTGAAGTAGATCGAGCGGTTGGCGAACTCGTACCAGATCGGCGTCATCTCAGGCGTGCCGCGCGAGTTGAGCGTGGTCACAATCGCCAGCAGCGGCTCGTCGAAGAAGGCGTGCAAGCGCGGACCGACAGTCAGGGCCATACCCGGCCAGGCTAGCAGCCGGCCCAGTGTCGTCATCGTCCATCCCCGACCGAACTGGCAACCGCCTCCCACCTCAGTTGCGCACCGGACGGCCCAGGTGGTTCCAACGGTACCGGCCAAGAACTGGCTGCCACCCGGCACAGTTTGAAAACCGGCCCGCCGCACGGCGAGATCGTCGTAGAATAGAACGCATGTCCGAGGCTTGCATGCCGGCGCCCTGTTTGCGCAGCATGTAGCCTCTTCCTTCCTCAATGCCTCTGGACACGATCGAGATCCGCGGCGCCCGCCAGCACAACCTCAAAAACATTGATCTCAATATCCCGCGCGACCGCCTGGTGGTCATCACCGGCCTGTCGGGCAGCGGGAAGTCGAGCCTGGCCTTCGACACCATCTACGCCGAGGGCCAGCGGCGCTACGTCGAGAGCCTGTCGAGCTATGCCCGACAGTTCCTCGGCCAGATGGACAAGCCGGACGTCGAGTACATCTCGGGCCTGTCGCCGGCTATCTCGATCGATCAGAAGGGCGCCAGCCACAACCCGCGCTCGACGGTCGGCACCGTCACCGAGATTTACGACTACCTGCGCCTGCTCTATGCACGCGTGGGCCGGCCGCACTGCCCGAAGTGCCATCGGCCGATCCAACAGCAAACGTCTGAGCAGATCATCGACGCCGTCCTGGACATGCCCGAAGGTTCGCGCATCATGGTCCTGGCGCCGCTCGTCGAAGGCCGCAAGGGAGAGTTCCAGCAAGCCTTCGACGACATTCGCAAGGCCGGGTTTGTCCGGGTGCGCGTCGACGGCGAGGTGCGCGATCTCGGCGACAAAATCGAGCTCGAGAAGAACAAGAAACACTCGATCGCCGTCGTCGTCGACCGATTGGTCGTCGCACATGCGGCCGAGGACAAATCGCGCATCGCCGACTCGATCGAGCAGGCGCTCAAGCTCGGCTCCGGCCAGGTCATCATCAACGACCTGCAGACCGACACCCTCTACTCAGAACTTTTCGCGTGTCCTTTCGACGGCACGTCGCTGGCCGCACTCGAGCCACGCAGCTTTTCCTTCAATACGCCGCATGGCGCCTGTCCAACGTGCACCGGCCTGGGCACACGGCTGGAAGTCGATCCGGATCTAGTGCTGGCGAACAAGGATCTGAGCCTGAACCAGGGCGCGATCAGCGCCTGGGGCAAAGCGGGCTGGAACGGCAACTCCTATTACAAGTCGCTGCTCGAATCGGTCGCGCGCTACTACGGCTTTTCGATGACAGTGCCGGTGCGCGAGCTCAGCGACGAGCACATCCAGAAGATCTTGTACGGCTCCGGTACGGAGCGCATCACGCTGCGCTACGAGAGCAAGAGCGGTCGCGCGCGTGAGTATCGCGCCCACTACGAGGGCGTGATCCCGAACATCGAGCGACGTTTTCAAGAAACCGACAGCGACTTCATTCGCGAAGACCTGCAGCGCTACATGGCGCCGCGCCCGTGCCCGACGTGTAAGGGCGCCCGCTTGAAGCCCGAAGCACTGGCCGTGACCATCGCTGGCCGCAACATTCAAGAAGTGGTCGCGTACTCCGTACTGCATGCCCGTGAGTTCTTCACGGCGCTCGAGGAACGAGTCCCGTTTGAAGACCGGCGCAACGGGCAATTGAAGAACCATCCGTACGCCGCCGAGCGGAACCTGACCCTGACGGATCGTGAGTTCGCTATTGGTCGCCAGGTCCTCAAAGAGATCGGCGAGCGACTGCGGTTCCTGGTGGACGTCGGGCTGGACTATTTGACGCTAAGCCGCACCGCCGCAACCTTGTCCGGCGGCGAGGCGCAGCGTATTCGATTGGCAACACAGATTGGCTCCGGACTGACGGGCGTGCTGTACATACTCGACGAGCCAAGCATCGGCTTGCACCAGCGCGACAATGAACGCCTGATCCGCACCCTCAAACGACTGCGTGATCTGGGCAACACCTTGATCGTCGTCGAGCACGACGAGGACACGATGCGTTCGGCCGACTACATCATCGACATGGGCCCGGGCGCGGGCGAGCACGGCGGCAAGATCGTCGCCCAGGGCTCCATCGAGCGCATTATGGCCACTCCGGAGTCTGCGACCGGCCAGTTCCTGGTCGGCGCCCGAGCCGTGCCGGTCCCGCGTCAACGCCGCCAGGGCAATGGCAAATGGGTGCGCATCGTCGGTGCGTGCGAGAACAACCTGAAGAACATTGATGTCGAGATTCCCCTTGGCCGACTGGTGTGTGTGACTGGGGTCTCCGGCTCCGGCAAGTCCTCGCTGGTCAGTAACACATTGTTCCCCGCGTTGTCCCAACGGCTGAACAGATCGCGCGAGGCCGCCGGTGGACACGATCGCATCGAAGGCTTGGAGCACCTCGACAAAGTGATCGAAATCGATCAATCGCCGATTGGCCGCACGCCACGCTCCAATCCAGCCACCTATGTCGGATTATGGACGCCGATTCGCGATCTGTTCGCACAGGTACCCGAGGCGCGCGTGCGCGGCTATCAGCCCGGCCGCTTCTCGTTCAACGTCAAAGGTGGCCGCTGCGAGGCGTGCGAGGGTGACGGCATCTTGAAAATCGAGATGCAGTTCCTCCCGGACGTGTACGTCCCGTGCGAGGTGTGCCACGGCAAGCGCTACAACCGCGAGACGCTGGAGATCAAATACAAAGGCCACTCGGTCGCCGACATACTGGCGATGACTGCCGACGAGGCGCTCGGCGTCTTCGAGAACATCCCGAACATCGCCGTCAAACTGCGCATGCTGTGTGAAGTCGGCCTGGGCTACATCCGCCTCGGCCAACCCGCCACGACGCTATCTGGCGGCGAAGCTCAGCGCGTCAAGTTATCGAGTGAATTGTCCCGCCGCGCAACAGGCCGTACCCTGTACATCCTCGACGAGCCGACCACCGGCCTGCATTTCGCCGATGTGGAGCACCTGCTCGGCGTCCTCGGACGCCTGGTCGACACCGGCAACACCGTGGTCGTCATCGAGCACAACCTGGACGTCATCAAGACGGCCGATTGGATTATCGACCTCGGTCCGGAAGGTGGCGACGCCGGCGGTGAAGTCATCGCCGTGGGCACGCCCGAAGAGGTCGCCGCCAACCAGGCCAGCTACACCGGTCAGCACCTTCAGCCGCTGCTGTCCCGCCGCCGCGTCAAGAGCGCCGTCGCCTGACCCACGGCGCGATCACCTGCCCACTCCGAATTCGCGCGCGAACTCGCGCACGCGCTCCAGCCGCCCGTCGGCAGGGCCGAAGTTCACGGACAGATGCTGCGCGCCCGCATTCTCCCAGGCGCCGACTGCCTCTCTGGCGGCGCCAAGCCCCTCGTTGAATGCAAGGACGCTGCCGACTTCGACGCGCGCGCCACGTGGCTCCGCGCGGATCTTGCCAATGGCTGTCGGAAAGGCATCCGGCCCGACCGTGGTCGTCTGCCAGATGTCGGCGTAGCGGCCCGCGCGGCGCAGCGCTGCGTCCGAACGCCCGCCGATCAGCAGGGGGAGTTGGCCGCCCTGGGGCGGCAGCGGCTCGAACACGCCGTCCTCGAAACCGTAGTAGCGGCCGGCAAAGGGCTCGCGTATGCCTGACCACAAGTGGCGGAACAGTCGGATCGATTCGTCGAGGCGGGCGCCGCGCGTACCGAAGTCGGCGTGGACGTTGGTGTACTCGTCGCCGTACGAGCCAACGCCGACGCCCAGGATCAGCCGTCCACCCGACATCAGATCGAGCGTGGCCGCTTGCTTGGCGACGACGAAGGGGCTGCGCATCGGCAGCACGATGACCGACGTACCCAGCCGAATACGGCTGGTGACGGCAGCGATATGGGCCAGGACGATGAGCGGCTCGAAGACGCGGCTGAACTGGGGCAAGGTACTCGGCGCGAGCAGGTGATCCGAAGTCCACAACGCCCGGAACCCAAGCTCGTCGGCCGCCTTGGCCGTGTCCACCAACAGTTCCGGTGTGGCATGCGGCCCGCCGTTGCCCAGCGATACGTCGAAGATCATTGCTCTGCCCAGTCTAGAGCCCCTCACCCCCACCCTCTCCCCGTGCGCGGGGGCCATGGAGTCGGGACGGACCGCGGGGTGAGGGGAAGGCGCTTGCGGGGCTGCTACGCTGCGCTGGCGATGTTGTGGCGCGTCGAGTGCGCGCGGCGGGCTCGGAGATCCAGCTCGACGGTGAGCTGGTAGGCAGTCTGCGCGCGGTGTTCGAGCTGGCGCCGAATGCGCTGCGCGTGATCCTACCGCCTACGATCGGCTAGCCAAACCGGGACCGTCGGCCTCTTTAGCGCTCCCTGGGCTCGACCGCATACTGCGTCGAAGTGCCGCGTCCCACGTCTGCCGATCTCGCCCTGGTCCGATCGAATCTGCCTACTCGTCGGGTGGCTATGCCGCTGACGGCCAAATTAGCGACGCCATTCGCGTCCATGCTGCAGACGGCCACGCAACCACGATCCAGCTCGGCGGCGCCGCGGGCGCCAACACGGCCGATCGTGAATCCGATGTCGGCGACGGGTCCGGCCGCGATGTCGCGCTCCGACATGCTGCAAAAAGCCCAGGAATTGATGAACATCCCGTACGTCTGGGGCGGCAACTCGTCGACGGGCCTTGATTGTTCGGCGTTCGTCAGCAAGGTCTGGGGCGTCTCGCGCCACACGACCGACAACCTGGCGAACGTGTCGCGGCGCATCACGAAGGACGAGCTGCAGCCAGGCGACGCGCTGAACCTGACTACCGCGCATGACGCCGATGGCGGCGGGCACGTGCGCCTGTTCGACAAGTGGGCCACCCCCGAGAAGACGAAGATGTGGGTTTACGAAGAAACGCCGCCCAAGTCGGTGCACCACATCATCAACTGGGATCCGTCGTACACGCCGATGCGTCGGCTGAACGTCAATGAAGGCTGATCGAAACGATGAACCCGCTGCTGCAACCCGTCCGCCAGTGCGCGTGGTGCAGTCGCGTCGTCGACACCACCGGCCGCTACGGCGTTGCGCCCGTACGCAAGATCATGAGCGCCACGCACGGCATCTGCCCAACGTGCAAAGAGATGGTGCGGGCCGAGATCGACGGCCGCGCTGCCCCCGCGCTGCTCGCCGCCTAAGCGTCGCGCAGCACTTCGAGGAAGCGCGCGCCGTAGCGCTGAGCCTTGTGCGGCCCGATCCCTGAAACACGGAGCAACTCGCCTTCACTCTTCGGCACGCGCCGCGCCATGTCGCGCAGCACGGCATCGCTGAAGACGATGTACGCAGGGACGCCTTCGGCATCGGCAATCTGCCTGCGCAAAGTCCGCAAGCGCTCAAAGAGATCAGCGTCTGGCTCCGCGTCCGCACTGGTGACCCAGGACGGTTTGCCCAGACGGATCGTTGTGTCGAGCCGCGGCGCCTGCTTCGTCAACAGCGACGAAATGTCGATGCCCAGGCACTGATCGCATGAGCCACCACAGCGTTCGATCGCTTCGTCGAAGTAGCCGACCAGCGCCTGGTGCCGGCAGCCGGGCCTGTCCAGGAGGTTGAACAGCGCCTTGGTGCGCATGCGGGTTTCCGCGCGCTGCTCCGGATCCTGAATGTCGGTCAGGAATCCGTCGTAGTCGACGACGTCCTTCCACGAGTAGAAGGTGACGATGTCGCTCGGCAGCCCGTCGCGCCCGGCGCGACCGATCTCCTGGTACCAGGCCTCGATGCTGCGCGGCATCTCGCGATGTACGACGAAGCGCACGTTGCTCTTGTCGATGCCCATACCGAAGGCGACCGTGGCGACGATGACCTGGATCTCGTCTCTGGCGAAATAGTCCTGGTGCTCGGTGCGGGTCGCATCGTCGAGCCCGGCGTGGTACGGCAACGCCTTGATGCCCTGCTTGAGCAGCCACTCAGTGAGCTGGTCGACACCCTTCCGCGTCGCGCAGTAGACGATGCCGCTGTCACCGCGATGGGCGCGGATCAGCGCCAGGATGTCGTTGCGTGTGACGCGGCCAGTACCCTTCTTGTGCACGACGATGCGCAGATTGGGCCGATAGAACGAGCCCTTGTAGCCGGCCGGTTTGCGCATGCCGAGCTGGCGGATGATGTCGTAGGCGACGCGCCTGGTCGCGGTCGCGGTGAGCGCCAGCACGGGCACATCGCCGAACTCGCCTTTGAGATTGGCCAGCTTGCGGTAGGCCGGCCGGAAATCGTGGCCCCAGTGCGAGATGCAGTGTGCTTCGTCGACGACAATCAGCTTGATCGGACATTGCGACAGCGCGTGACGCAAGCTCGAGCCGAGTGCCTCGGGCGCGATGTACAGCAGCTCCAGTAGGCCAGCTCTGACCTCGCGCAGGCGTTGGGCTCGCTCCTGTTCGCCCAGCGTCGAGTTGAACACCGCCGCCCGGAAGCCCAGCCGCTCCAGGCCGTCGACCTGGTCCTTCATCAGCGAGATCAACGGCGACAGCACGAGCACGGTCCCGCCCAGGACCTTGGCCGGCACCTGAAAAGTCAGCGACTTGCCGGCCCCGGTCGGCATGACCCCGATGCAATCCCGCCCGGCCAGCACGGCGTCGATGATCTCGCGCTGCCCCGCCCGAAACTCCGAGTACCCGAACACCGTCTCGAGAACGGTCTGCGGATCGCCCTCCGTGGGCAGCGCCACCTGCATCCAGTCGCCCCCAACCATACCGGTCGGCAAGCCTCTTGGAGTGCTTTCCGGCAGCGGATTATCCTGGCGCTATGGCGCTGAGTTATCCCGCCGAACGGCAATCGATTGTCGACTCGGCGCAGCTTCTGATCAAGACGGGCGTGCTGTCGCACAGCAACCATGGCAACTCGAGCGTCCGACTGCCCGACCAGGACGCGATGCTCATCACTGGCGTGAGCTCGCTGCTGAACCAGTCGCCGGAATCGTTGGCCATTCTCGACCTGGACGGCAACGTGCTCGATGGCCAGCTCGCGTCGACCTCGGCCGAGATTGTCGGCATGCATGCCGTGGCCTACAAGCTGAGGCCAGACGTCAACGCAGTGATCCACACCCACTCGCCGAGCGTCACAACGTATGCCATGGCCCACAAGCCGCTGCCGATCCACTACGAAGGCCTCCTGCGTATGGGCGTCAGCGAGGACATCCCCGTCGCCGCGTGGGGGCCGCGCGGCTCGCGCGAATCCATCACGCACATCGAAGAAGCGCTGACCGAACATCCCGACGCGCAAGCCGTGCTGTTGGCCAATCATGGTCTGCTGGCGTTTGGCAAGGATCAGGGCGCGGCGGCGCACCTGATCATCTCGATGGAGGAGGCGGCCGAGATGATGCTGTGGGCCGAGCGCATCGGTGGCTCGCAGCCATTTCCGCCGGGCGCGCTGGAGCAGGTGCGGGCTCGGCTACGCGCCTTCGCGTAGCGCCTCGACCAGCCGATCGACCTCGTCCGAGGTATTGAAGATCGCACACGAGGCGCGAAGGCACCGCGTCTCCGGAATCCAGCGCACTGTCACGCCTCGTTCCTCCAGCCGACTCACCCAGCCGTCGCCAGGGAC
>WNGB01001210.1_pt1 | contig 44524 bp, 50 predicted proteins | sample 5400681 | NCBI WGS metagenome assembly WNGB01 (sample SAMN13153367, study PRJNA577476) | soil metagenome | isolation source: 115 cm soil or saprolite under grassland replicate 2 | place: USA:California | collected 2016-06-15 | reverse complement strand
GCGGCCGGCGCGGCGAACCTGGACGCGAAGATCCTGGTCGACGTGGCCAATCCCTTGGACTTTTCCCAGGGGATGCCGCCGACGCTGTCGGTCTGCAACTCGGACTCCCTTGCCGAGCAGATCCAACGAGCCTTCCCCGAGGCGAAGGTCGTGAAGTCGCTGAACATCGTCAACTCGGAAGTGATGGTGGACCCCAGCCAGGTGGCCGGCGGGGATCACCACATGTTCGTGAGCGGGAATGACGATGACGCCAAGGCCGAGGTCACCCGGATCTTGCAGGAATGGTTCGGGTGGAAGAACGTGCTCGACCTCGGGGACATCACTTCAGCCAGAGGGATGGAGATGCTGGTGCCGTTGTGGCTGCGGTTGTCCATGACGCTGCAGACGCCGATGGCCACCATCAAGGTCGTGAGCTAGCGGAGGTTCGATACTCGGAAACGACAAAGGCCGCCGCGCTTTCGCGCGGCGGCCCCCGTCCTTGGTTCGGCTCGTTACGCCACAGGACGAACGTTCGACGCCTGGGGTCCCTTCGGACCCTCGGTCACGTCGAACTCGACCTTCTGGTTCTCCTCCAGGTTGCGGTAGCCCGCGCCAGAGATCGCGCTGAAATGCACGAACACGTCGGGACCGCCCTCCTGGGAGATGAAGCCGAAGCCCTTCTCAGAGCTGAACCACTTCACGGTGCCAGTAGCCACGTACGAATTCCCCTCCTCTCCTGGCCGGTTCGGACCTGAATGCTGTCCGTCGGCCTGCCGGTTTCGCACCGGCCAGGGAACCGCACGAGAAGCCCCGCGATGAACCCTGCAACTGCGGTGTTGATGATAACCCTCTACCTACGGCGGCGCGATCGGGTCATGCCCGATCGGCGGCCCTTCGAGCTGAACACGACCCGAGGCGGGGCGATGGTCATGCCCTCCGCCTTGAACTCTTCGGCGAGCTTCAGGCGCGATGCCATCCGGCTCACGTCGCCCTGCTGCTCGGGGGTGACCAGGGTGACCCCCATCCCGGTCGCTCCCGCTCGTGCCGTTCTCCCCACCCGGTGCACGTAGCCGATGTCGTCGGCCGGCGGGTCGTAGTTGATGACGTGGGCGATGTTCTCCACGTCCAGGCCGCGAGCCGCCACGTCGGTGGCGATGAGCGTGGAGACCTTCCCGGTGTGGAACCGAGCCAGGGTCCGCTCGCGCTGGGCCTGCGAGAGGTCGCCGTGCATGGCCGCGACCGACAGCCCCTTGGCCTTCAGCCTGGCGGCCAGGCGATCTGCCCCCCGCTTGGTCCGGGTGAACACCAGGGCCAGCCCGGGCTCGGCCAGCAGCAGCTCGATGAGCGCGTCCACCTTGCCGTGCTCGGAGACGGGGACGAATCGGTGTGCCGCTTCGTCGACCGTGGCCTTCGCCGAGACGACCTCGTGGCTGACGGGGTCGCGGGTGTAGCGACGGGCGAGCTGCCCGACCGCGCCCTCGAGCGTCGCCGAGAAGAACATCGTCTGGCGCTCCTTCGGGATCCTTCGTACCAGGGCGGCGACCTGCGGCTCGAAGCCCATGTCGAGCATCCGGTCGGCCTCGTCCAGGACGAGGATGCGTACTCCATCAAGCCGGACGAGCCTTCGATTCGCCAGATCCTCGAGACGGCCGGGCGTGGCCACCAGGATGTCGGCCATGGACACCCCTTTGGACTGCTCGCGGATGGAGACGCCGCCGTAGGCGGCCGCCACCCGGAGGCCTTTGACCCGGGCCACGTCGCGAAGCTCACCTACCACCTGCGAAGCCAGCTCGCGGGTGGGCACCAGGATCAAAGCCTGGGGACGCTGGTCGGTGCGGGGCGTCAGCCGCTCAGCGATGGGCAGGGCGAAGGCCAGCGTCTTGCCGGACCCGGTCTGGGATTTGGCCAGGACGTCCCGGCCGGTCAGAGCGTCGCCGACGACCAGGGTCTGGATGGGAAACGGGATGGTGATACCGCGAGTGGCGAGCGCGCGCGCCACCGGCTCGGACACGCCGAGCTCGGGGAAGCTACGAACGGTCATGCATATTCCTCCCTGCGACTCGAGGTGAGTCGCGACGATGAGTCGCGACGATCCGGCGAGGCCTCACTCCAACTGCGCCGAACCGTCCACTTCAGGAGGAACTGCGGAAGCGAATCCTCACGGGGCGAAAGACTCCTCACCCGTACTCTAAGGATACCAGCTCAAGAGGGCCGGTCGCGCCAGTTCGAGGAGCGAGCGAATCGCCTCGCTTCGGGGCTCCCGGACCAAGGACTCGAAGGAGGCGACCGGGTGGGGTTTCCTCTGCCCGAACATCCCAGCGCTGCTCGAAGCCCACTTCGGCGCGCCGCCCTCGCCGGTGCTCCTGGGACAGATGAAAGAGCTGAACATGCGTCCGATTCACCGGGTATGTCGTCGCCTTCAGCGAGGGCGTGAGCTACGAGGTGCACAAGGTTGGGGGATGGAAGCAGAGCGTCCTCTCCGGAGAAGGCCTGGTCGTGCATCTCACCGGGCCGGGGCGGGCCTTCATGCAGAAGAGGAGCGCGCACGCGCTCGCCGGATGGCTGGCGCCGTTGCTGCCAACTGGCAGCGACTCGGCCAGCAAGGGCATCAGGATCGGCGGCCTCAACCTCGGCGGGCTGACCCGCGCGAGACGGAGGGTCTGACCCCTCCGTCTCGCGATCTTGGTCGGCCGGGTCGTTCCTAAGCGTCGAAGCCGACGAGCACGCGCTCCTCCTCGGCCACCTTGACGCCCGGCTCCCGGCCCTCCACGCGCACCTGCGGCAGCCACTGCAGCCAACCGGGCAGATACCAGTTCCGGTGGCCGAGCAGCCGCATCGTGGCCGGCACCAGGAGGGTCCGCACGATCGTCGCATCGATGAACACGGCGACCGCCAGGCCGAAGCCCATCTGCTGGAGTGGACCGAGCCGTCCGGCGGCGAACCCCGTGAACACCGCCACCATGATCAGCGCGGCGCCGGTGATGATCCCGGCTGTCGTGCGAAGCCCGTACGCCACAGCCTCGCTGTTGTCGTGGGTCTTGTCGTATTCCTCGCGGATCCTGGTGAGCAGGAACACGTGGTAGTCCATCGAGAGCCCGAACAGGATCGAGAACAGGAACAGCGGCAGCCAGGCTTCGATCGCCTCCGCCTTCTGGAACTGGAACCCGATGGCGTTGAAGAACCCGATGCCCACGCCCTTCTGGAACACCAGCGTGACTGCCCCGTACGCGGCGCCCACCGACAACAGGTTCATGATGATCGCCGTGACCGGTACGACGATCGACCGGAACACCACCGTCAGAAGGATGAACGACAGTCCGAGGACGAACGCCAGGACGATCCACTGATAGCGGTTCGCCACGTCGAGGAAGTCGGTGAAGAACGCGGTGTTCCCACCGACCAGCACCTCGGCCCCGTCCACGCCCTTGAAGGCTGCCGGCACGATCGTGCTGCGCAGGTCTCGGATCCCCTGGAACGCGGTTTCGTTGCTTGGGTCGCGCTTGAAGAACGCATCGACCTCGATCGCGGTGCCGTCCTTGCTGGTGATGATGTCCGTCCGGGGAGCGAACGCGGCGGTCCCCGCGATGGCGTGCCGCAGCCTCGCGATAGCGGACTGAACGTCCGCACTGCTCACGTCGCCGGTGATCACGATCTGGGTGGGATCCGTCTGCCCTCCCGAGAACTCCCGTTCCAGAGTGAGGAACGCCTGCTTAGAGGGGAAGTCGTCGGAGAGCTGGCTCACGTTCTGGGACGTGCCGCGGTGCAGTTGGAAGTAGAACGAGCCCAGGCCGCCCAGAACGAGCAGGCTCGCGATTAGGAACACGGCGGGGCGAGCCATGACCCCCCGGGTGATCCGGTCCCACACCCCGCCTCTGGGATCGTACGTGCTGTCGACCCTGGCCCGCTTTGACAACCTCGGCCAGTTGATTCGGTCGCCCAGCAGCGCGAGGATCGCCGGAAGCAACGTCATCGACGCGGCCAGGGACGCCAGGGTCACCAGGATCGCTCCGCCGGCCAGTGCCCGGAAGATGGTCGTAGGGATGATGAACATCCCGAGCAGCGCGAGCACGACCGTCAACCCGCTGAAGAAGACCGCTCGGTTGGCCGTGGCGCCGGCGCCTCCGATGGCCTCGAGCTTGTCGAAGCCCTTCTTCCGCTCCTCGCGGTACCGGGACACGATGAACAGTGAGTAGTCGATCCCGACCGCCAGGCCGATCATCGTGACCATGTTCGTCACGAACAGGTTGAACTCGAACAGCTGACCGATCAGCGTCACCAGCCCGAGCGCGATCGTGATGGCGAACAGCGCCATCACGATCGGGGTGACGGCGGCGGCGACCGCCGCGAACACCACGATCAGGACGATCAGGGCGATCCCGATCCCGATGGACTCGCCCTTGCGCAGGTCCTCCTCGGCGATCTTGGTGAAGTCGGCCTCGAGGGTTCCCTGACCGGCCACCTGGACTGTGAACCCGTTGGAGTCATTGCGATCCGCGATCGCGCGCAGCTTCTCGATGTTCGTATTGCTGGTCTTCTTCAGGCCAACCGAGATCAAGGTGGTCCGGCCGTCTTTGGAAACGAGCCCGGCCGCCTGCTCCTTCGAGTGTTGCGCGACGTCGTAGTAGGTCGTCGGCTGACCCACCAGGGTGGAGCCGTCGAGGACCCCGATCTGGCGCTTGAGGCCGGTGACCAGGGATTGGTATCGGGGATCGTCGACGGTCAAGGACTTCGACTGGATGACGAAGAACTCGGTGCTGTCGGCCTTGTTGCCCCCCGGGGTGAATCGCGCGTCGAGGATGTCCTGCGCCTTCACCGACTCGGGTTTGTTGGTGAACGCGATGTCCTGGTTGAGGACGCCACCGAGCAAGGCGCTGCTCAGCACTCCCGCCGCGATGATCACCACCAGCCACACTCCAAGGGTGCGCCAGGGGTGACGGCTGCTGGCTCTTGCCAGGGACTCCGGACTCAGCTTCATGTTGGGTTCCCCCCTCCCGCGGGCTTACCGCGGAAACTTACGGCATATGTTGACACCGTAAGTTACCGGTGTACGATGTAAGTGTCAACCCCTTGTGGGAGCCGATATTCCATGGCGAACGTGAAAACGGAGCGAAGTTCTGAAGTCCGGGAGGAGAAATCCCGACGGGAGCCGCTGACAAGGGAGCGCATCATCCGCGCGGCCCTTCGAATCATGGACGAGGAGGGCCTCGAGGCTGTCTCGATGCGACGCATCGGCCGTGAGCTCGGAGTCGAGGCCATGTCCCTGTACAACCACGTGCAGGACAAGGAGGACATCCTCGACGGAATCTGCGAAGCCGTCCTAGCGGACTTTCGGGTCCCGCTGGCCGATGAGTGGGCCGAGGGAGCCAGGCTCGCCGCCCACGAGTACCGTCGTCTGCTGCTCGCGCACCCCACCGTGATCACGCTCATGACCGAGCGCAAGCGTCCTTTCACCAACGCCGAGTCCTTGCGGGCATACGAGTTCGCCCTGGAGGTGTTCCGGACCGCGGGTCTGTCCGAAGAGGATTCGGTGAAAGCGTTCCACGTCTTCGGCGGCTACATCCTGGGATTCGTCACCCTGGAGCTCGGCCTGATGGTCGACGGGCCGGATGACGAGGCGCACGCCCAGGCCCACCAGGAGATGGCTCGGCTGCTCGCGTCGGCTGACCTGCCACGGATGCGTGAGGCTATGCCGCATTTCATGAACTGTGACCTGGCGGAGCAATTCGATTTTGGGTTGGATCTCCTGATCGAAGGCATCCGGGCCCGTATCGCCGTCAGCCTGTAGGGCTCGATCCACGCCCCACGAGGAGACTCGGGCAGCAGGGGCCTCGGAGGAGTGACCCCGCTGCCCACACGACCTGCGCCCGACGGCCGCGGGTCCCGATGTCGTGCCGGAACCCGCGAGTCGTAGCCGCTCGGGCGAACGATGCTCTAGCTGTATCTGGGCGATTCGAACAGCGCGATGATGTTCCCCTCGCTGTCCTTGAACCAGGCCCCGCGCTCGCCCTCACCGAACTCCGCGACCCCCTCCACTGTCTTGACCCCGGGGATGTCGTAGTCCTCGAAGGTGACCCCTCGGGACTTCAGGTCGTCCATCTCCGCGCTGAGATCCTTGGCCATGAAGCCCATCGCGGTCGCCTGGTTCGTGCCAGCAAACTGCGACGGGTACACCCAGAACTCCGTGCCATCGCCAGTCGTGTACTGCACTCCACCTTCATCCTCGTACGTCGGCTTGAGGCCGAGGTGATCCGCGTACCAGCTCTTGGCCCGTTCGATGTCGCTCGCCGGAAGCATCGCCGCGCAGCGCCTGCCTTCGAACATTCTTCCCCACCTCCTCCAGGCTCGGGACTACGGGGAGCATGGCGATCTCGGGGGTCCCACGTCAAACGGGAGAACACCCTCACCAACTGGACCGCTGCTCCGGCATCCTTCTCCGCGTGACGGAGACCTCGCCCCGGCGCATCATGAGGTTCGTGCGGCGCGAACTGCCCTCTGGGACGGTGACCTTCCTCTTTACCGATATTGAGGGCTCCACGAAGCTGCTGAACGAGCTCGGCCCACAGACGTACGCGGACGCTCTGCGGGAACATCGTCGCGCTCTCCGCGAGGCGTTCGCTCGCCACGGCGGCGTCGAGGTCGATACGCAAGGCGATGCGTTCTTCGTCGCCTTCCCAACCGCGCCTGGGGCGCTTGAGGCGGCGAGGGAGGCGCAGGAGGCCCTGGCCCAAGGCCCGATCCGTGTGCGCATGGGCCTGCACACTGGCACGCCGCACCTAGCCGAGGAAGGTTACGTCGGGCAGGACGTGCACGAGGGAGCGCGAATCGCAGCGGCCGGTCACGGGGGCCAGGTGCTGCTCTCGAAGGAGACATGCGATCTCGTCGACGCTCCGGTGACCGACCTCGGAGAGCACCGCCTGAAGGACTTCGAGCAACCGGTGTGGATCTTCCAGCTCGGCGCGGAGCGCTTCCCCCCACTCAAGACGATCTCGAACACGAACCTGCCCCGCCCGGCGAGCTCGTTCGTTGGCAGGGACAAGGAAGTCCAGGATGTCGCGTCGCTACTCAAGGACAGCGCCCGGCTGGTGACCCTGACCGGGCCCGGCGGATCCGGCAAGACCCGGCTGGCGATCGAGGCCGCTGCCTCGCTCATACCGGAGTTCAAGGCGGGCGTGTACTGGGTAGGTCTCGCCCCGCTCCGGGACCCGGCTCTCGTCATCGATACGATCTCGCAGACCCTCGGCGCCAAGGATGGCCTGGCCGATCACATCGGGGACCGCGAGCTCCTGTTTCTGCTCGACAACCTCGAGCAGGTCATCGAGGCGGCACCGGAGCTGTCCTCTCTCGTGGAGGCCTGCCCGAACCTGAGGCTCCTCGTCACGAGCAGGGAGCTGTTGCGGGTCAGGGGAGAAGTCGAGTATCCGGTGCATCCGTTGGCAGAGCCCGAGGCGGTCGACCTCTTCTGCGCCCGTGCACGAACTGCGCCAGGCGAGACTATCCACGAGCTTTGCCGAGCGCTCGACAACCTCCCGCTCGCGCTCGAGCTCGCTGCGGCCAGGGCAAGCGTGCTCTCGCCCAGACAGATCCTCGAGCGGCTCTTCAAGGGCCTGGACCTGCTCAAGGGGGGACGGGACATCGATCCTCGCCAGCGGACCCTGCGGGCCACGATCGAGTGGAGCCACGACCTGCTCACGCCCGATGAGAAGCGACTGTTCGCCAGACTCTCGGTCTTCCGCGGCGGATGCACGCTGGAGGCGGCAGAGGACGTGGCGGAGGCGGACCTGGACATCCTGCAGTCCCTGGTGGAGAAGAGCCTCATCCGGCACCGAGACGCGAGATCCTGGATGCTGGAGACGATCCGGGAGTATGCGGCCGAGCGGCTCGAGGCCTCCGGCGAGGCCGAGGAGATGCGGCGCCGGCACGCCAATCACTTCCTTGCGCTGGCGGAGGAGGCGGAACGAGCGGATCTGCGTTGGCGCCCCGGGCCGTGGCTCGACCGGCTGGAGCGCGAGCACGACAACCTCCGCGCTGCCCAGGACCGACTCGAGGCATCAGGCGAGAGCGAGCTGTGCTTGCGGCTGGCAGCAGCCCTGTGGCGGTTCTGGCAGATGAGAGGCTACAGGGCGGAAGGCCAGCGTCGTCTCGAAAGCGCGCTGCGCGCTGACCAGCGTCCGACGGCGGCGCGCGCCAGGGCGCTCAATGGAGCGGCAGTCATGGCGGTCGAGGGTGGAGATCCTGCGACCGCGAAACATCGGGCCGAGGAGGCGCTCGCGCTCAATCGCACGCTCGGGGATGCGTGGGGCATCGCTTTCTCTGGATTCATGCTCGGCCAGGCCTCCTCCGAGGGAGGCGATTTCCAAAGGGCGCGGCAGCTCTGGGAAGAGAGCGTCCGAGCGTTCCGCGAGCTCGGCGACGAGAACTACGCGCTGCTGGCCAGTCGCGTCCTCACGGGGACGTACTACGACCTCGGCGATCGGGAACGAGCCCGAGAGCTGCACGAGGACAACCTCCGGCAGGCACGGACGCAGGGCAACCAGGAGCTGCAGGCCGATCTGACCGGCACCCTGGCGGAGTATGCCCTCGAGGAGGGTCGGGTCCAAGACGCCCTCCCGATGCTGAAGGACTGCCTGCGTATCTGTAGTGACCTCGGCAATCCTCTCGAGATCGCGATGGCTCTCCGCCGCTCCGCCTGGGGTCTGGCCTTGACCAGAAGGGCTGCAACGGCCGCTCGGCTCCTCTCGTGTTCCGAGGCCGTGCGCCTGGAGATGGGCTTCAAACGCCTGTGGTTCGGGGAGCTCAAGGAAGAGGAGCTCAACCGCATCCACGTACAGCTCGACGAAGCCGCCTTTTCCGATGCCTGGGAGGCAGGCCGGAAGCTTTCCCTCGAGGAGGCCGTCGCCCTCGCCCTCGAGTCCCTGGTCTAGTGATTCGCCTTTTCCATAGTTTGGTCGCGGCGATCGGAGAAAGGCGGTGGCTTGTTCGCGCCTCAGGAGAAGGAGTGCACGGCGCTCGCGATGAGGGTCACCGAGCCAGTGGTCCCGTACATGCCGGCGAGGAAGATGACCTCCGTCGACTTCCAGCCCACGCCAATGAGCAGAGCGATCGCTGCGATGGCAAGCGCCATCGCGCCGGTGGTGGCGAGGACACGCCGGAACCGGAGTGCTTGGAACGCCGTGCCAGACCCGAACGGGTCGCGGGCCGAGTAGCGCGAGGTCGCTGCACCTCCGCCGACACCGACACCGGCGCCGACAAGCACCTTCTGCGGTGTGACCCTCTCGGGTGCGATCGAAGGGTGAAGGAACGCCGCCCCGAAGCAGGCGTACGCGAGTAGCCAGCTGGCATCAAGGGCCCCGCCGACCGAGTAGGCGGCCCCGAAGTCCTGGAAGGCGAAGCCGGTATCCGCAACCAACAGAAGTAGGAAGGCGGCGCCGAGGAGCCCGTGGTGGGGCTTGGCAGCCCTGTCCGTGAGGGCGAGCCGCACCACCAGGCCCAGGAGCACCAGATCCATGAGCGGATAGGCGATGGCCACGGCTCGCCCCGCCATCCCCACATCCTTTGTGTATGCCCTTCCCAGGAACACGATGGAAGCCACGACCAATGAGGTAGCGACGGCGGCGGCGTCGACCACGGCCGAGCGATGCCGGCGAGGGGTCCGCCCCCGAATGAGGCTGATCAGCCCTGCCCCCAGGAGTCCGTACGCGCTCAGATACAGCATGTCGGCCACGGAGGGAACAGGCTTGTAGTCGCCGTAGGCGATGTCACCCGCGGAGAGGATCAGAACGCCGAACGCGAGCAGAACCCACGCTGCTCGCGGCTCGGCCCGATTCCTGGTGAGCCCGATGAACATGACAACGGAGGCGGACACGCCGATGACGTCGTAGTAGACGGATTGCGTGCTCCCGGCGACGAAGAAGTAGCCGATGATGGCGATGGCTGCTCCGGCCAGCCAGTACCGCCACCCTGTTTCCATGATAGAACGAACCTCCTCGGCACTTCATCGTCCTCTCTCAGGGCGCGCTTTACCGTCTTCCGCTCGACGATGAGCCGGTCCAGATTTCGGGCTCCCCGAGCCGCAGGGCTTCGCCAAGCGACTCGGCTCACCGCTGCAGCCAGTAGGCTCCTCCCTGGATGATTCGGTACGGTGTCCATGCGGGGACCGAGGGCGCGAGCTTCGAGGAGTGCCTCGAGTTCTGGCAGCGGGTCGAGGCGCTTGGCTACGAGTGGATCTCGGTGTGGGACCACTTCTACCCCCTGGTCGGTAGTTCGTCCGGCCCGGGGTCCTTCGACGCGGTGGTCTCGCACGCCGCCCTGGCCAGTGTGACCAAGAAGGCCCGCGTCGGCGTGTTGTGTACTCGGTGGGCTACCGCGATCCGGCCGTGCTGGCCAACGCCATCTCCGCGATCGATCACCTCTCCGGCGGCCGGTGCGAGGTAGCGATTCGCGCCGGGTGGCACGAGCAGGAGTACCGGGCGTACGGCCTGCCCTTCGAGCCGGCCGGGGAGCGCCTGGACAAGCTGGAGGAGGGCGTGCAGTGCCTGGCGGGCCTGCTTCGCAACGAACGATTCTCCTTCGAGGGGAACCACTTTCGGCTGGAGGACGCGGCGCTCGGGTCCGCCCGGTACACGAGCGCGTCCCGGTGTGGATCGGTGGGATGGGGGAGAAGCGAACGCTCCCCATGGCCGCGCGATACGCCGAGGGGTGGGACGCCCCGCTGCAGCTCTCGGCCGAGGAGTTCGCCCACAAGGTCGAGGTGCTCGAGCGGGCGTGCGAGGCGATCGGCCGGGATCTTGGCGCGATCCGGAGATCGGGCCATGTGGCGGTGCTGCGAGACGAGGACGAGGTCCGAGAGCGCTTTGGCAACTACGAATACGCCTCGCGACCGGGTGGCGCCATCTGGGGCTCGGATGACCAGGTGCTCGAGGGCCTCAAGGGGTTCGAGGAAGCCGGCGCCGACCAGATCCTCCTGGCCGGCAACATCGCGTGGGGAACCGACCAGCTCGAACGGGCTGCCAGACTGTTGGGCCTGCCTGCCCCCGCGAACCTGATGCTCATCTCGTCGCACGGTTTGGGATCATTCCCAGCGTTATGTTCGCGCCGATCACAAAGCAAGTGAGGGGCGCCGGCGGCGCCCCTCACGCATAACGAGTCCTTCGGTTACTAGGGCAGCGGGACGAAGTCCTTGAGAAACAAGCCGGGCGGAATCCGTATCCATCCGATAGGTCTTGTCTGTCGCCGTGCAGACCGCATCGCCCGTCACCGTGATCGATACGATCAGGGTGGACTCGACCCCACCCAGGAAGTGCGGTCCTCCTGAATCGCCGTAGCAGGTTCCGCCGTCTCCCGAAGCGTCGTTCATTGAGAGCGTGAACCAAGCGCTTGTGAGCGAAAGAGAGGATTGAAGGGCGAACCGACGTTCGTCGTTGTCGAGGATATTGTCGAACCCGCCCTGCCGCTGCTCTCGGACCGTTCCGTAGCCGACCGCTGTGAAGGTCTGGTCATCGAGCGAGTGATCCGCCTTCAGCTCATCCAGCAGACCCTTGGTGGGCAGTTGTGCCGGGGTAAGGCCCTGGACCGGCTGGTCCAACACGATCACGGCCACATCGTGGGTATCGTTCTGGCCCCCACCGTACTCGGGATTCGTGAAGGAAGTGCCGGGGAGGAACGTCGAGTTCTTGCTGATCACGGGATCGAACGAAACGAAGACCTCGTCCGGCGGGATCCCCCGGTTCACCAACCCCACCGTGCAGTGCGACGCGGTCAGGAAAACGTCCTGAGCGATCAGCGTGCCTGAGCAGAACATGTCGTGCTCGTCGAGCTGGCCGAACGGCTCCCGCCAGTCGGCGACCAGCGTTCCGACGTTGGGATGCAGGTTGTCGTCGAACTCACCGTAGACGATGGCCTGCGCGGGCAGGGCCATGGCGAGCGCCATACCCAGACCGAGTACGACTGCGAAGACTCGTCTTCTCATGCGCTCCCCTCTCGTTTGGCCGGACGTTTGGTGAGGGCAGAGATCATAGAGTCCGCCTAGAGGGGGGCCTGGCCTCGAGCCGCTAGGTCGAAGTCGGTCCCTGAGTGCGCGGTGAGCTGTCGAACGCGAGTTGCGTTCGCGCAGGCTCGCGGAGCGATTCGAGGAATGCTCCCTCTTGGTAGAGACGCTCAGTTTCCAGATACTCGGGAGCCGGTTCGAGCGCCCGAACGAGGTCTCGCTCCCCGCCCTGGTCCGCGAGCCAGAGGGCGACGACGTACAGCGCCGGGATCTGGAGCGCCCTGAATTCGTAGGGAACTTCCTGGAGCTCCGAGCGTCTTTGGAGTTCGTCGATCGCCGCAGCCGTCGACTGCACGAACGGTCCCTCGTTGAACTGGGAGAACCTCGGCGGCTTGCCTTCCGACTCGACGACCACCTCGGCGCTGGCGATCGGCGTTCTGTCCGCCTCGACCAGATATCTCCACGCGACCAGGCGAGCGTCCCGAAGGCGTCGCCCGTCGACCAGGTCCTGCAAGGACAACGTGTAGACGGGATGGGGAACCGCGAGCGTCAGGGTGTCGGCCCGCGCGCGGGCGAGCGCCGGCGTGCGGAACCGCCCGCGCTTGGCGAACTCGTTGAGCGTCGATCTGACCTCGTCGAGGACCCGGTTCGGTGCTTCCGCGACGCGAAGTGGCATGGTCAGGCGCTCCTCATGCCTTGGTGTAGTAGGTGTGGGTCCATGAGCCGGTCCCCTGGTAGCTCGTGTTGAACGTGTCGAATGCGACGTCCGAGGAGCCGTACCACGGATCCTCCACCGCCACGTAGTTGGTGGCCCCCTCCAGATATCCGGCGAGGATGACGAAGTGTCCGCCGCCGCCCGACCAACCGATCCTCGCACCCAAGGGCCGGAGGGCGTCGATCTCGGAATCCACGGTGCTGAAGGCGGCAGCTCCGCCGGCCCAGCTCTTGAGATTCCCCGTCCGGGTCAGCGCCAGGTCCAGGTACCAGGGCTGGTTGCAGCCTGACGTGCTGCCGTCCTGGCAGCAGGTCATCTGGCCGAGCTCGGCATTGACCACGTCGCACTGGGTCCAGGTGCTCGAGGGGTTGTAGTAGTGGGAGACGCTGGTCGAGACGGCCGCCCAGCACCACTGCGTCTGTTGCTGGTGCTGCATGGTGAAGGTCAGTCGATCCCAGCCGCCCAGCAGCTCGTTGAGGATGTGCAGGAGCCGTGCCAGCAAGCGGCGCAGCCAGGTGATGAACCACGACCACCATGAGATGGAGATCGCGATATCGACTCGCGTCCGGTCTCGGAGGTTTCCCTGATCCACCCGTCGAGCCTCCTCGGGGCGGGCCGACCCCGCGCTTCAATCTAGGCACGAACGCCTCGCCGAGGCAAAGCGCCAGCTGCTGGCGGTGCAGGCGCTGGCGCTCCGTCCACGGTTGAGCCAGTTCGCCCCCCGGCCGACGTTCGCTAAAGTGTCGTCATGACGACGGTGCTCCTGTTTCATCATGCGCAAGGGCAGACGCCAGGGTTCCTGGACTTTGCCGACGATCTGCGAGCGGCCGGCCATACGGTCCACACGCCCGATCTGTACGACGGCAACACGTTCGATGACCTCGACGAGGGAGTCGCTTACGCCCAGAAGGTCGGTTTTGGGGAGATCGGGCGGCGTGGTACGGCGGCGGCCGATGGACTACCGGCCGACATCGTCTACGCGGGGTTCTCCCTCGGTGCTATGCCCGCGCAGTCGCTGGCGCAGACGCGGCCGGGGGCGAGAGGAGCGCTCCTCTATTCCTCAGCCGTGCCGACATCCGAGTTTGGGGGCTCGTGGCCGGAAGGCGTGCCGCTCCAGATCCACATGATGGATTCCGACCCCTGGTCAGAGGAGGATCGGCCGGCGGCCGAGGCGTTGGTCAAGGAGGCCGAGGACGCAGAACTGTTCCTTTACCCAGGTTCCGGCCATCTCTTCGCCGACTCAAGTGTGGAGGACTACGACGAGCAGGCAGCCGGGCTGCTCAAGGAGCGCACGCTGGCCTTCCTGCACCGGGTCGGCTAAGGCCGAGATCCAGCGCTCGCCCTTGCTGCAGGCTGCTCTGGACGCTTTGCGGCTACGTTCATAGATCGATCTGGAGCGGACATGAAATTCGCCAACACGGTGATGGTTGAGCGGCCGGCTCATGATGTCTTCGATATCTTGGCCCACTTCGAGAACGTCCCGAAATGGAACTACGCGATCGTCGAGACCACCAAGACGTCACAGGGCCCAGTCGCCGTGGGCGCGACCTACCGCCAGATCCGGTCCGTTCCTTCGCGGAGCGAAGAGAGGTTCGAGGTAACGGAATTCGAACCTGACAGGCGGCTGGCGATCCGCGGAGACCTCGGGCCGTTCGAGGGAACGCTGACGTACGAGCTGGAGCCCGCCGGCGGCGGAACCCGCTTGACCAATAGGGCTGATCTGCAAGCTCGCGGACTGGCCAGGCTGGTCGCCCCTCTCGCGGTCGGAAGGATCCGCGAGGCGGTCGCGGCAAACCTGGCGAAATTGAAGGAGCTCTTGGAGTCGAGCTGACCAGCTCGGCTAGGAGTCAGGATGACCGGAGGAAGGCTAGGACGGCCAGGACGCGGCGATGGTCGTCGTCCTGCGGGAGCAGGTCGAGCTTGGTGAAGATGCTCGAGATGTGCCCCTCGACGGTCTTGGGGGAGAGGAACAGCCGCTCGCAGATCGCCTGATTGGATCTGCCCTCGGCCATCAGCTGGAGCACCTGTCGCTCCCGTTCGGTGAGCTGGTCGATCCCGCCGGCGTCGCGCCGGCGCCGAGCAGCTAAGCGACGACGTCGGGATCGATCACCGATTGCCCTCGGGACACGCGGCGGACCGCGTCGGCGAAGTCGGCGACGTCCGCCACCCGATCCTTCAATACGTAGCCGATCCCCGCGGCGCTCTCGGCGAGCAGGTTCATCGCGTGGTACGTCTCGACGTACTGGGAGAGCACCACCACTGCGATGTCCGGGAACTCCTCTCGGAGCTGCTTCGCGGCCACCAGACCCTCGTCCGTGTTCGTGGGAGGCATCCGGATGTCGGTGACCACCAGGTCGGGAGGATCCGATCGGACCCGGTCGAGGAGTTCCTTTCCATCTCCGGCCTGGCCCACCACGTTGAAGCCTGCCCGTGAGGACCCGCACCAGGCCCTCCCGGAACAGCACCGAGTCGTCGGCCACCACGATGCGAAGACTGGCCGTGGCCTCGGTTCCATCGTGGGTGGAGCCGAGCGAGGCGAAGCGCGAGGCGGGATCGTCTTCCAGCGGAGCGATCCGGATCACCCGGACGGGCTCGCCCAGGTGCTTCAGGGGATCGAGCCGCGATCCTCATACACGAGACCCTTCAGCGTGCCCTGTGGGAAGCCATGGCGTGCTTGGCCACGTTGGCCAGTGCCTCGGACACCACGAAGTAGGCGGTCGCCTCCACCGGTGGCGAGAGTCTGCCAGAGGGCACAAACTCGATCGGGGCGGGGACGCTGGCCCGCAGGGCGAGCGACTCGAGGGCCGGCCCGAGCCCGGCGTCGGTCAGGATCGCGGGGTACATCCCTCGAGCGAGCTCGCGGAGCTCGTTCAACACGTCTCCCAGTCCCGCGGCGACGCGGTCCAGCTCCTCGCACAGCCCCGGGTCGGCCGCCCGCTCGCGGGCGAGCCCCAGTCCCATGGACAGGCTGAGCAGCCGCTGCTGCGCGCCGTCGTGGATGTTGCGTTCCAGCCGCCGGCGCTCGGCGTCCTGCGCGGCAACCAGCCGCTGGCGGGAGGCCCTGAGGTCCTCGAACAGGCCGACGTTGCGAAGGACCAGCGCGGCCTGAGCGGCCAGAGCCAGGATGAGCCGCTCCTTCGCCGGGACCATTGGATCGCTGGGTCGCTGCACCAGCGTGATCGCTCCGAGCAGCTCGTCCTGATGCACGACGGGGTAGACGCGATCCCAGCCGGGAAAGACGGGGAAGCCCGGGGCCGTCGACCGGCACCACCTTAAGAGTCCCGCTCTCGTTCGGCGGCCACGTCGCGCTCAGGTGAAGCTGGTTCCCCGATCGAAGCCACACGCCGGTTTCCAGAGCGCCGGTAGCCGACGCGAGCGCCTGCACGATCGTGGGGAGGACTTCCTGGACCGAGTACGAGCCGGACATCCGATGGGCCAGGTCCGAGAAGACGTCATAGGGCGTGGCCCGCTTCCCGTAGACCAACTTGTCGGCGAAGCGAGCGGCCCGGGCCCGGATGGGCTGGAAGCCCACCGCCACCACCGCCGCGGCCGAGTAGACCAGCAGCGAGTTGTCGCTGCCCTTCTTGATCGTCGAGCCCAGCGCCACCACGATCCCCACGTACACGGCCGTGATGAATGCGGCCAGGACGCCCAGGACGATCGACTTCCTCACCACGAAGTCCAGGTCGTACAGGTGGTATTTGAACACCGCGACGCCGACGGCCAGGGGGATCCCCACGCCAACAGAGATGATAAACAGCGTGTGGAAGATCACACTAACTGGGTCCCGTAGGCCCATGCTGCCGACGACCCCGACCAGTCCGAAGAAGGCGGTCACTCCGGCCGCGTCGCGGGCCCACTTGAGCTGCTGACGCTGGTCGCCCGTGGCCCGTGCAAAGCGATAGAAGAGGGCGGCCACTGACGCGAACTCCGCAACGACTGCGGCCAAGAGGATCACGATGATGACCAGCCAGGGCCCGTCGCCGCCGTTTGAGCCGAGGCCGACGGGGTTCTTCACCGGGGCGGTGAAGTGGGTGTACCAGCCCTGGAGGTCTTCCTCCCCGAACGCGGACCCGAAGAACAAGAACGCCGCGCTCCCACCCAGGAGCCAGCCAAACCGTCGCCATGCCCGGCTCATGGCTCGGGCCGTCCGGGAACAGCAGGAAGAGGAACGGGATTGCTATCACGCTCAGATAGGGCGCCCAGCGGTGGGCCCACGCGGCCCACCGCGCGCCCGGCAGCGAGCCGGGGCTCGTCACCAGCGCCCGGATCGTGTACTCCTCGGTGAAGGGCAACAGGGCGAGGCCGAGGCCGATCACCGAGAGCAGCCAGCCGACCACGCTGCGCCGTCGCGCGGCGATGATCGCTCCCAGGGTGGCGAAGCCCAGGCTGGCCACGGCCACGGCGACGTCGAGGGGTCCGGGAAGAGTTTCGGCGAACCGGCGCCCGTTGAGGATGGCGAGCCATGCCGTTCCGCCAACGAGTGCAATAGCGAACTTGCTTCGGTGTTCCGAGTGATGCTGAGTCGACCCCCGCAGCAGCCGCATTAGGGCTGCTTCCCTGGACAAAATACGATTGGCGACTGCCGCCAACGATGATTTCGAGCAAACCTTGAGTGCATGGGACTCAGAGTCGATCCCGAGGGGGAATAGCCCGAATTGGCTCCGTGTTACCAACGGTGTGTCGGATCTGAGACAGGAGACCTAGCAAGTGCCTGAACAGCTGGAAACGACGATTTTGCCCCTGTTGCCACTGACGACGGGGGTTGTTCTGCCACATATGGTGGTCACGCTCACCCTGGAGACCGCGGAGGCCAGGGCGGCCGTTAGCGCTGCTCGCTCTGCTGGGGACACCCTCCTTCTGGTCCCGCGGACCGAGTCTGGGGCCTACGCCCGGGTGGGGACCGTGGCCGTGATCGAGGAGATGGGCCGGACCCCCAACGGCATGGAGGCCCTGGTCATCCGCGGTCTGCACCGGGCCGTGATCGGCTCGGGCGTGGCCGGGACCGGCGAGGCGGTGTGGGTCCAGATCGAGCCCCACCCCGACCCGGACACCGTTTCCGAGCACGCCGAGGAGCTGGCTCGCCAGTACCGGGCCACCCTGGAGAACATCGTGGAGGCCCGGGGCGTGCCCCAGATTGCCGAGTTCCTCCGCGGCATCGACGAGCCCGGAGCCCTGGCCGACATGGCCGGCTACTCGCCCGACCTCTCCTTCGAGCAGCGAGTCGAGGTCCTGGAGACCCTGGACGTCGAGAAGCGCCTGGAGAAGGTCCTGGCTTGGGCAAAGGACACCCTGGCCGAGCTCAGTCTGAAGGACAAGATCCGCTCCGAGGTCGCCGAGGGCCTCCAGAAGAACCAGCGCGAATACATCCTGCGCCAGCAGATGGACGCCATCCGCAAGGAGCTCGGCGAGGACGACGAGGAGAACGTCGTCGAGGATCTCCGCAAGAAGATCGAGGCCGCCGGCATGCCCGAGAGCGTCCGCCAGCAGGCTGAGCGCGAGCTCAAGCGCCTGGAGCGGACCTCAGAGCAGAACCCCGAGTACGGCTGGATCCGGACCTACCTGGACTGGCTGCTCGACGTGCCGTGGAACGTCCGGACCGAGGACAACCTGGACATCACTGATGCCCGGAAGATCCTCGACGAGGACCACACCGGCCTGGAGGACGTCAAGGACCGGATCATCGAGTACCTGGCCGTGCGCAAGCTCCGCGCCGAGCGGGGCCTGGCCGAGGCGGCCAGCGGTCGCGGCTCCGGGGCCATCCTCACGCTGATCGGCCCTCCGGGGGTCGGAAAGACGAGCCTGGGTGAGTCGGTGGCCCGCGCCCTCGGACGCAAGTTCGTCCGAGTTTCCCTGGGCGGCATCCACGACGAGGCCGAGATCCGCGGCCACCGCCGGACCTACGTCGGCGCGCTGCCCGGCCGGATCGTGCGGGCCCTCAAGGACGCCGGCACGAAGAACCCTGTGATGATGCTGGACGAGATCGACAAGGTCGGCGCGGACTGGCGGGGCGACCCGAGCTCAGCGCTGCTCGAGGTCCTGGACCCGGCGCAGAACCACACGTTCCGGGACCACTACCTGGACGTCGACCTGGACCTGTCCGAAGTCCTGTTCATCACCACGGGCAACGTGGCCGAGACCGTCCCCGGGCCGCTGCTCGACCGGATGGAGATCATCCGGCTGGACGGCTACACGGAGGACGAGAAGGTCGCCATCGCCCGCGATCACCTGCTGGGCCGGCAGCTCGAGCGCAACGGGCTGAAGGCCGAGGAGGTCGAGCTCACGGACGACGCGTTGCGCGCGGTGGTCAACGACTACACGCGGGAGGCCGGGGTGCGGAACCTCGAGCGCGAGCTGGGCAAGGTGTTGCGCAAGGTGACCACGAAGCTGGCGTCGGCGAAGGCCGAGGCCCCCGTCCGGGTGGACGTCACCGACCTGCGCGAATACCTGGGCCGGCCGAAGTTCTTCTTCGAGGCCGCCGACCGGACCTCGGTTCCCGGCGTGGCAACCGGACTCGCCGTCACGGGCACCGGCGGGGACGTCCTCTTCATCGAGGCCACCGCGATGTCTGCGGGAGACGGTCACGGCGAGCCCGGGCTCACGCTGACCGGGCAACTGGGTGATGTCATGAAAGAGTCTGCCCAAATCGCCCTGTCTTATGTCCGTTCGCACTCAGATGACCTTCGGATTGCTCCAGAGCGACTGAATGGCCGGTACCACCTGCACGTGCCCGCAGGTGCGGTGCCGAAGGATGGGCCAAGTGCGGGGATCGCCATGACCACGGCTCTCGCTTCCCTGCTGACCGGGCGACCGGTGAGGAGTGCCGTCGCGATGACCGGCGAGGTCACCCTGCAGGGCCGGGTCCTTCCGATCGGCGGGGTGAAGCAGAAGGTGCTCGCCGCTCATCGGGCGGGCCTGAAGGAGGTCATCCTGCCCAAGCGCAACGAGGGCGACCTTGATGACGTCCCCGAGCAGGTCAGGAATGAGATCGAGTTCCATCTGGCGGAGACGGTCGACCAGGTCCTGGGGATCGCTCTGGAGCCTGCCGACGTCCCGGCCGAACCAGAGTTCGAAGAGTCGCCGGCGGCCTGAGCCCCCTCCAGCCGTCGCGCGACCGGGGAGGTCGCGCTCGCGCGACCAAGCCGTAAGCACCACAACAAGGGCGGCCCCGCTCAGCGGGGCCCGCCCCCTTCTTGTTCCTGGCTCCTGCCAATCCCGGGGGCGGCCTGACCCGTACACTCTCTGAGAGCGCCCCTCTCCCGAAGGAGGCGCGTTGTGCGTCATCGCAGCTACACCATCTTCTCCACACCGATCGCACTGCTGACCCTCACTACGGCCGGCATCCATTTCTACTTGGCCACGCAGCACAACACCGCGATGCTCCGACTGGGCTTTCTGGCCGCGGGTATCGGTTTCGTGGGGTCGTTGGCAGCGCTCCTGGCGCCGATCGGATTCCTGTCGCGGCTTCGTCCTTTCGCCGGGCTCCTCCTGCTCTGCGTCGACGTGGCCGCGATCATCGGCCACTTGGTGGTCATGGGGATCGTTTTCGAGCCCCTCGCCATCGCCGACAAGGCTGCCGAGCTGGCCCTGCTGATCCTGCTGATCACGGACTGGCTCGTGGCAGGTTCTCCAGAGGAAGCCCGCCATGAGGAGTCGTCGATGAGGGCCGCCTGACCTAGCGTGGTGTCTGCGCCCCCGGCTCGAACGGTCCACCATGCCCAGGAACGATCAGATGCGGCTCGAGCTCCAGGATCCGGGCCCGGCTCGCATGCAGGGCTGCCGGGTCGGTGGCGTAAGGGTCCTCGGTGGGGATCTCGGCGGTCCACCACGCGTGGCTGAAGACGACCAGCCCGTCATCGGTTCTGGCGAGCGTCGCGATGTCCTCGGCCGTGTGACCGGGTGTGCGGATCAGCGACACGTCCGGCGAGATCTGGAATCCCTCGGCGTCGCGCGAGGTCCACAGGTCGCCTTTGTAGATGGCCCAGTGGTCGTGGAACCTGGCGGCAGGGAACAGCGCCGCGTTCATCGTGTGGTCGGGGTGGTGGTGCGAGAACACCACGTCCGTGACGTCCTCGCGGCGGACCCCGTGCCTGGCCAACGGTTCTAGGATGGACGCCGGTCCTGGCACGAGGCCAGGATCGACGACCAGAACGAGTTCGCCGTCGCGAACCAAAGTGACGGTCGAGGCCACTCGACCGTCGGGACGCCCCAGGTATCCCTCGAACAAGATGTCGGCTTGCGCCACCCGCTCAGGATAGAGGAGCGGCTTGTCCAAACTTCAGGCAAGCGGGCGTCCCGGCGATGTGACTATGGCTTGAACACCTCGTTGGCGTTGGACGAGTTTCCGAAGGCCGGAAGCCCCCCGCCCACGGTGTAGATCCGTCCGCCCCGTGACGCGACGCCCATCTCGGCCCGCGCTGTCAGCATGGGGGCTGCGCTGCCCCATGAGTCGCCGGCCACTTTGTAGAACTCGTTGGTGTCGAGGGGCCCGCCGCCGGCCCAGCCCCCGATCACGTAGATTCGGTTCCCCTTCCGGCCCACGCCGTACATGCCCGCCCGCGCGGTCGGGAGATCGGTGGGGGCAGTGCTCCACGTGTCCGTCCGTGGGTTGTAGACATCGACGTCGCTCAGGAACGTGATGCTGAAATCAGGGTTCACGTGGCATCCCCCGAAGACGTAGATCTTCCCGCCGTGGGCTATGGCCCCGAGGTCCGACCGGGCGCTGAGCAGTGGGGCCACGGTGGACCAGGTCTGGGTGGGGATGTCAAAGCGTTCCACGGTGGACAGCTCACCCCCGGGGCCCTGGCTACAGGGTCCACCGGGACTGTTGCGGCCGCCAATCACGTAGATCGCCCGCCCCACCACGGCCGCTGCCAGGCCTGCCCGTGGGGTCGGCATGTCCGTAAGGGATTCCCAGGTATCCGTGGCCGGCCGGTACCGGTCGACATCCGCCAGCACTGCACCCAGGCCCCGTCCCCCTATCGCGTAGAGTGCGCCTCCCTTGGTTACCGCCGTCCCCTCCGACCGCTCTGGCAGAGGAGCTGAGGTGCCAGTGGACCAGGCATCGGCGTCGATGTCGTAGATGCGTGTCGTGTTGGTATCGCCGACTCCTTCGTCGAGCCCGTAAGCAGCGACGATAAGGTTCCCGATGCGTCCCACCTGCATGCCCTCCACGCCTGTGCCCACGGCGGGAACTGGGGCCAGCGCCGTCCACTTTCCCTGAGCAGACGCCGCCGAAGCGGTGAGCAGAAGAGCCATTGTTGCCGCGGCACCCACGAATATCAGCCGTCTCCGGACCTGTGCTGTGTACATCGCATCCTCCTCGGGAGCCCCCGATCGCCTTCAACATTGAAGGCCGAGCTGGATTCATCCGGTATCGGTAGGGTGGCTAGACCCCGTCGTAACCGGGTCGTAGGACCTTCGATCGGCCCGCTCTACTCCGGACCGCTGGTGATGGATGCACATCACGGAAGCATGCCCGAGGATCTCTGGCACGATTAGCCGACTCGGATGGCACCGGCGCCCGCAAGGGAGGGGTCCGATGGCCAAGACGTTCAAGCCTGGCCTTGGGATGAAGATCGGAAACGCCTCCACGCGGCGCATAGCCGAGCGGGGAAAGGGCCCCTCGTTCATACACGTCGTCTCCGTTCGTGGGCGCAAGTCGGGTCAGGTCCGATCGACCCCCATCGACGTCATGGAGGTGGCCGGACGTCGCTACCTCATGGCCCCCTACGGAGTTACGAATTGCGTCCGGAACGCCACGACCTGTGCGCTCCGCGCCGCCAGCCCGTCGATCTGTTGCTGCACCTGATTCAGCTGCTCGTGTAGCTGGACCATCTGCTCCTGCACCGTCGCATTGCGGCTCTCCGACTGGTCCAGCGCGCTCTCGAGCTCGCCGATCCGCGCCTCGGCGCTCCCGGATGCGCGTCTCCGCCTGCCGGGGCATGCCGGCGCATCCGAAAATATTGCACGGACGCGTTCCACGTATAGCCGGCGTAGGCCACCGGCACGGCCCACCCAGCGACGCTGAACTCCCTGGCAAACCGGGCTCGTCCTCCCCCGAACGCGATCGCCGGGAGCGTTTCAGCTCGCCGAGCCCCATGCCATACCCCGGGGACGAAAAGTCGAGAAGTCCGTGATCTGCTGGAGGCCGCTGCCGTCGGGATGGATCAGGTAGAGCGCGTCGAACAGCGCCTGCCCCTTGCGGGAGAAGCACGTGAAGGCGAGCATCGTGCCATCGGGCGAGACCTCCGGGTCGGTGACGCCGCGGCCCTGGCAGGAGGTGACCCAGTGCCGGTCGGTGCCGTCAAGGGCCATGCTCCAGATGGCATCACGGTGGCCGTCGAAGGCCTCATAGAAGATGCGCTGCCCGTCAGGGGAGAAGGATGGCATGGCCTCGCAGATGTCACGGCCAGCCAGCGGCAGGACCACCATGTTGCTGCCGTCGGCCTGCATGTAGGCGACGTTCGCGCAGGTATCGGGCGTATCGAGCTCGAAGACGATGAGCCGGCCGTCCGGCGACCAATGGGGCTGCAACAGATCGTCCCCGTCGAGGTGGGTCAGCTGGACCTGTCCGGTGCCGTCGGGCTCGATGGTTTAGATCTGGTTGCCGCTGCCGGTGTCGGCCCGGAAGGCGATCAGGCCGTTCGGCCCCGGGACCGTCGCCAGCGATGGTGATGCCACCAGGAGCGCAGCCAGAAGACCGAGAGCGCCGACGAGCCCGACCCGCCTGAGGGGGAGGGTGAGTCCGGGGCGATTGGATGGTCGGTGGTGTCCGGAATGAAGGTTCATCGGGATATCCCCTCCTTTCATCTATCCCCTAGGGCGCCGGCGCGTGCGACCCCCAGTCCGGTTGGTTGTCGAACCTCGGCGCTGCTCCCCTCAAGGGTGTGTTCCCCAGTCGGCCTTGTTCTGGAAGAAGTCGCCGTCGAGGATGACTGTTTGACCAGAGCCGTCCGGATTGACGGAGACGAGCCACACGGGGAATCCACCGTCCTGCCACTGGGTGTACAGGATCTTGGTGCCGTCCGGTGCCCACACAGGGTTGTTGGCGAGCTCGAAGCGGACGTCCTGGAAGTCATGCCCGAAGTGGCTGACGGGAGGGTTGTTCGTTAGACGCTGCTTGGCGCTGCCGTCCGCGTTCATCACGTAGACGTTGCCCTTGCTGCCCTCTGCGCCGACGTCGCCCGAGTCGAAGGTGATCTTCCTCCCGTCGGGCGACCAATCTGGGGAAGAGTTCTCCGGCCCCCACGCCGTGAGCCGCGTGAGTCCCGTCCCATCTGGATGGACCTTGAAGATGGCTTGGAGGCATCCGGCGAGCGGTTGCAAGTAGCCCTGGGGGATGAATTTGCAGCTCCGGAACCGGGTGAACACGATCCATTGGCCGTTCGGAGAGAACTGCGGCTCCGAGTCGAAGCCGGTACCGGGGGGCAGGATTGTCACCCTCTGGGCCTCATCCTTCGTCACGCCGTCCGGATCGGATGACGGAATGATCCAGATCCCTTCGTCCGCCGGGTAGTTGCCCCAGTCCGAATCGATGGCGATCTGAGCCCCGGTCGGCGACCACGCCGGATCGCCGTGGAAACCAGGGCCGACGGTCAGTTGTTGAAGCCCGAAGCTCTCCCCGTTCCAGGGCATCAGGTAAATCTGCACCACATCGTCCTGGCCGTCCTGGTCGATTCGATCGCTGTCGAAGGCGACCCGCGAACCCTCGGGCGACCAGTCCGACAACGCCGAGGACCTGCCGTCACCCGAGAACGTCAGCCGCTGCTCGTCGGAACCGTCCGACTTGGCGCTGAAGATCTCCACTCCGCTCAGGTCCGGTCCGTCCTTGTCCGGCAGAAATCGATGGAACGTGATCCGGCCGTTCGTTCCGCTGAACGTCGCGCTCGCCGGACGCACTGTCGCAGCGGCGATGACCGAAGCAGCAACCACAATCCCCCAGCGCATGGCCCGTGACATGCTCTGCCCCCTCCGCGAGGCCATCGTGGCGGTTCGTCCGGCGCCTCGCACGTCCGGTCCGCGCGTCAGATCGATGTACGATGAACCCCCTCCTGGCCCCATTCGTTTAGGTGGCTGATCTGGACCGAGGCGTACGAGGCGTTCGGTTGGGAGATGAGATTTGAACGAACCAGGAGGCTCGAGGGTTCTCCCGTCGGTATGTGGCCCGTGGCCGGGTTGGTTCCAGTGCGTGTCACGCGTCCGCGAAGCGGGATGACCGCAGAGAACACCTTCGAGGGATTCTTCGAAGCCGAGAGCGCAACACTGTTCCGCCGGCTCTGTCTGGTCACCGGAAACCGCTTCGAAGCCGAGGAAGTGATGCAGGACGCTTTCCTGAAGGTATTCGAGAAGTGGGAACGAGTGCGCGGGATGGACGACCCGACGGGATATCTGTACCGGGCCGCCTTCAACATCTTCAGGAAGCGGTCGCGCCGTGCTGCCCTCGCCGTGCGGAGGACCCTGGGACTGGTCCCTCACGTCGACGAGTTCGATGCGGTAGACGCGAGGAACGTCCTCACCGAGGCCATGTCCAAGCTCCCCGTTCGCCAGCGGGCTGCGATCGTCCTGATCGAGTTACTCGGATACAGCTCCGAGGCCGCGGGCGAGATCCTGGGGGTTCGGCCGGTCACGGTGCGGGTCCTCGCTTCCCAGGCCCGGACGGCGCTGCGAGTGATATTGGAGCGGCAAGATGGCTGAGCTGAAGGATGCGCTCGAGCGCGAAAGCGAAGGATTCGAGCTGACACCGGGCGCGCTGGACCGGCTCCTCGCACGGCGGAGCGCAAGGTTACGGAGGAAGAGAGTGGGTGCGGCGCTGCTGGCGCTCCTCGTCGCCGGGGCTGGCGCTTGGGGCGCCATCCGCGCTACGTCCTCCCTGCGACCTGAGAAGCCGCGACCAGCGACGCCGGGCTCGAAGATCGCCAAGGTGACCGCCACGATCGTCGTTGGTCCCGGTGGTGACCAGGCAGGACTGGCGTTCGAAGATGGATCCCTGTGGGTCGGGCATCTCTCCAAGCCCGAGGTCACCCGGGTGGATGCCCGAACCAATCGCATCGTGGGGAGGATCCGGGTCGGGGAGGGGCCCAAGACTCCGCCCGACCCGGATAGCCACGGCGGGGGGCCCAGGGGGCTGGCATCGGGGTTCGGATCCGTGTGGGCCGTCAGCGACGATCTGGGCGCTGTTTTCCGGATCGATCCGGTCGAGGGTCGCGTCGTGGCCAGGATCGAAGTCGGGTTCCATCCGAATTCCCTGGTGGCCGGCTTCGGGGCAGTTTGGGTGCGGAACACTGGAGACGGCTCGATCAGCCGGATCGATCCCTCGACGAACAGAGTGGTGGCGACGATCCGGATTCCCGGTGAGGTCGGTCGAGCGCCAGCGCCGGCCGTCGGTGCCGGATCGGTGTGGGCCGCGGACGACACCGCCGGCGTCGTCTATCGGATCGACCCCGCGACCAACGAGATCTCTGCCAGGATTCCGGGGGTGCCGGCGCCCGGTGCCGTGGCAGCCTCGGACCACAGTGTGTGGGTGTTGAGCACCGGTAACCCCTCGATCACCCGGATCGATCCAACCACCAACGCCATGGTGGATGCGATCCACACGCAGGGCATACCGTCCGCGCTCGCCGTGGAGGATGGAGTGCTCTGGGTCCTCAGCACTTCGGCTCAGACCCTGTCCGCGCTCGACGCTCGCGATGGCAGGCGGCTCGCCACAGTCCCGGTCGGCGTGGGGGCGAGCTACGCGACCGCTGCAGGCTCGACCGTGTGGGTGTCCAACCTCTCCGCTGGGACGGTAACCCGGGTGGAGCTGAGGACCTGAGTCCGTAGATCGCATGTCCGCCCGCTACTGGGCCAGCGGGCACGTGATCGCGCTGGCTACTGGTCCGCGCGAGGCTGCCGGCTCTGGCTGACCTGCGGGAAGTCCTTCATCAGGTTGACGAGGGTGGGCATCTTCGCGGCGACCGGAGACAGCGCCTCCTCCACGCGGGCCGGCGCTCCGTCCACCAACAGAAGCAGGTGGTCCACGGAGGGTCCGACCTGCACCAGGATGCGGTGGATGTGTTCCTTCCAGATCGCCATCCGCTCAGCCTCCGCGCGGACCCGGGTGGCGTACTGCTCGACCTGTGCACTCCGCGCCGCCAGCCCGTCGATCTGTTGCTGCAACTGATTCAGCTGCTCATGCAGCCGGACCATCTGCTCCTGCACCCTCGCGTTGCGGTTCTCCGAGTGGTCCAGCGCGTCCTCGAGCTCGCCGATCCGCGCCTCGGCGCTACGGATGCGAGTCTCCGCCTGCCGGAGCATGTGGTCTCGGTCCGAGAGGAGCTGCTCGACGTCGGACCTGCGGTAGCCGAACAACCCTTTGCTGATCTCGTCCGGCCCGCCGATCAGGGACGAGCCCGTAGCCATCAGTACCCGCCGTTCCCGGATTGGTCCCAGCCCTCGTTCCATCCGGCCTCGACCGAGTGGGCGGGGGCGTTCCCGTTGGAGGCTGGAGGGGTCAGGGCCCCCATCAGCTCTTCCATCTGGCGAACCAGAACTGGGACATGGGACGCCAGCGGATTGAGGGCCTCGCTGATCCGCTGGGGGACGGCTTCCACATCGCGGCGGAACTCACCCACGGCGGACGACAGCGCGTGGAGCATCTGCTCGGTCTGCTGGCTCCACGAGGAAAGCCTGGCCGCCTCAGCTTCCATCCAGCGGATTCTCTGGTCCGCTTCGGCGAGCTGATCCCTCGCCCGAGCCTCGGCCTCCTGGACGATGCGGCGGGCCGCCCCGTCAGCGGAGACCAGGAGCGAGTTCAGCTGCTCCGCCACCGACTGCGGCGTGGGCTCTGCGCGCGAACCAGAATGGCCGAACTCGCCAGAGCCGATATGCGTCTCGTGGTCGACATGTTCCGTGAGCGTTTCGTGCTCGGTCATGACGATGCTCCCCTCGTCCTTCGTTGCGTTGTGGGTATCGGCATCCGAGGGGCTTTGGTTCAGTGGGTGTCCCTTGCCTTGCTGCGCTTGGCGTGGAACTTCAATAGCCAGGTGGTCCGGTGTTCGAGGAGGAGGGTGCAGACGTGGTGACGGCGACGAAGCCGTGGACTCCCTGCCCCTTGGCCTGCCCGGGGGCGGTGTCGCCCACGTAGGTGTACAGGGGCATGCCGTCGAAGGTCACCTGCAGGCCGCCGTCCGGCCGCTTCACGGTCCCCAGGTGGCTCGCCACATCGGGCGACGCGGCCGGCAGCTTCCCGGACGAGGCCAGCAGCGGCGGCCAGACCGAGGCGCAGCTCCCAGTACATGTGATCGTTCCGTTCGTCTCGCTGGGGAGGTGGTACAGAGTGAGGCCGCTCGGGGCCTCCAGGACGGCGCCGACCCCCGAGATCGATCGGGTGGCCAGCTGCCCGATCTTGCCGCTGCCGATCCCACCAGTCGATCCAGTGGTGGTCGACTTGCTCCCACATGCCGCGAGCACGATGGCTGCGACCACCAACACCCCGAAGATCCCCGTCCTGCTCCGAATTCCCATCATCTCGGCCCCCCTTACCTGTGTCCTTCGATCCCACCGGGTTCTGGCAAGGGTGTACGGGTGAGCGGGCCACGTCGCCTGCGGTTCCGCCGAATCGCCACACCAGGCTCAGGTAACCTCGCCCAGGCATGGGCTCGGAACGACGCCTGATCCTGTGGGACATCGACGGCACCCTGATCTCGGCGAGTCCGCTCACCCGCCGGGCGTTCGACCGCGCCATCGCCTCTGCCGTGGGTCGGGAGCCCGGCGAGCACGGCGTTTCGTTCGGCGGAAAGACCGACCCGCAGATCGCGCTGGAGATCCTCGCGGCGCTGGCCGTCTCGGCGGACGACGCCCGGGGGCGATTGCCGGCTGTGATACAGGCCCTGGAACGGGAGATGGGAGCCGCCGTGGAACTGCTGCGCGAGGATGGGTCGGTCCTTCCAGGGGTGCGGCCACTTCTCGGACGCCTCCAGCGAGCACCCGGCGTCCTGCAGACAGTCCTCACCGGGAACGTGCAGGCAAACGCCCGCTTGAAGGTGGGCGCCTTCGGGCTGGACGAGTTCTTGGACCTGGAGGTCGGGGTCTATGGGAGCGACGGCGAGGACCGAACGACGTTCGTGCCGCTGGCTCTGCGGAAAGTCGAGTCGCTCCGGGGCGCCCGGATCTCGCCCGCCGCGGTGTGGGTGGTTGGAGACACCGCCCGAGACCTGGTCTGTGCCCGGGCGGGCGGTGCCCGATGCCTACTGGTGGCCACGGGGCTCGCCGGCTACGAGGAGCTCGTGCCATTGGGCGCCGACGCCCTATTCCGTAATCTCTCAGACGTCGGAGTGGTCGAGCGCACTCTCCTGTCAACTTGACCAGCATGGGCGACATCCGGCGTTCCCTGGCCGTGTACGTGGTGACCTCCTCAGGTTTCGTGCTCGGGCGGGATCATCTCGACGTGGCCAGAGCCGCGGTCGAAGGAGGGGCCGGCACGGTCCAGCTGCGCGCGCCAGAGCTCCATGCGCGTCCCGGGGCGCTCCTGCGAATAGCCACCGAGATCGCCGCTCTTTGCCGTCCTCGGGGCGTGCTGTTCATCGTGAACGACGTCATCGAGGTGGCCATCGAGAGCGGAGCTGCGGGTGTCCACCTGGGGCAGGGAGATGAGGTCGTCCGAGCCAGGCAGACGCTCGGGCCCGGCCGGGTGTTCGGGATCAGTGTGGAGACGCCCGAGCAGGCGAGGGCGGCCGAACGCCTGGGTGCCACCTACCTGGGCGTGACAGTATTCAGCACGGCGACGAAGCGCGAAGCCAGACCGGTCGGGTTGGACGGCCTTCGGGAGATCGTGGAGGCGACGTCGTTGCCGGTGGTGGGGATCGGTGGGATCGACGCGTCGAATGCTCATGTCGTTCTCTCGGCTGGGGCCGCGGGGATCGCCGTGGTCTCCGCGGTGGGAGCGGCGATGGATCCGGTCGCTGCGACGAGGGAGCTGGTCGCCGTGGTAGCGGGTTTCAACCCCGAGCGAGGCTGAGGAGATAAGCGATGGAGGGACAGGAGGAGCAGCGGACCGGCAAGGTCACCTCGGCGATCTTCGACCGGGTGATCCTGGAGCGCCTGGGTGCCCCAGACCCGGACGTCCTGGTCGGTCCTCACCACGGCGTCGACGTGGGAGTGGTGCGGGTCGCGCTGGGAGTGGCGATGGCGCTCACCGCAGATCCGGTGTTCGTGGTGCCGGCCTACGGCTGGGAACGTTCGGCCTGGTTCGCCGTGCACATCCTGGCGTCGGACGCCTCCACCAGCGGCCTGCCTCTGCGGTGGATGACGGTCGATCTCAACCTGCCGCCCGAGCTTTCCGACGACGACCTGGGCACGCTTTGGAGCGCCTACTCGAAGGCCTGCGAGGAATTGGGGGTGGCCATCGTCACCGGCCACACGGGCCGGTACGACGGTTGCGCCTGGCCGATGGTCGGGGGAGCGACGTGCATCGCGCTTGGTCAGGATGATTCATACGTGACCCCGACCATGGCCCGCCCGGGTGACCGGGTCGTGGTGACCAAGGGCGCTGCAATCGAGGCCACGGCGTTGTTCGGGGCGACGTTCCCGGACCGGCTGGCCAGGGAGGTCGGGGCCGAGGTCGCTGCCGCCGCCGACGCTCTCTTCGATCAGATGACCGTCGTTCCCGAGGCGCGGATCGCTGCAGGCTACGGCCTCCGCGATCAGGGGGTCACCGCCATGCACGATGCCACCGAGGGAGGGGTCATCGGCGGGCTGGCCGAGGTCGCGGCCGCCTCCGAGGTGGGTCTGCGTGTGGACCTCGGGGCCATACCGGTCCGCCCGGAGGTTCGGACCGTGTGCGCCCAGGTGGGTATGGATCCCTACATCTCCATCTCCGAGGGAACGCTCATCGCGACGGTCCGCCCCGACCACACAGAGGGGTATCTGGCTGCCCTCGAGAGCGAGGGGATCGATGCGGCCGAGGTGGGCGAGGTCACCCCACCGGATCAGGGGACGGTGTTGGTCGTGGACGGCAAGGACCAGCCGCTGGAGCACCCCGGCCTGGACCCGTTCTGGGGTGCATTCGGCCGCTGGGCCCAGGAAGCTGCCGGCGCCTGACGCGCGGTTTCGTCTGGGACCATGTTCGTCATGGCACCTCTTCCGACCGGATACTACGTTCGTCCTGCTACACGGGCTGATCTTCCCGCTGTCGGCGCTTTGGCCCGGGCGGCCGACATCGCGGACTGGGGCCGGCCCAACACCTCGGACGAGGAAATCGCCGACCACTGGTCGCTTCCAGGCCTGGAGCTCGCGACCGACACGTGGGTGATCTGCCGGGGGACGAGGTGTGCGCCTACGCCTGGATGATGGCTCGCAAGTCTCACTGCCGACTCAACGGGTGGGGGGTAGTCCATCCCGACAACAGAGGGCGCGGGCTCGGCTCCGCCCTGCTCGACCTGGTCGAGAAGCGAGCGATGGAGCACGCGGCGCTGGCGCCTCCCGATGAGCCAGTGATCCACGCCACCAATGTGGCTGCCCCCGACGAGGCGGCCCACGAACTCTTGCGCCGCAGGGGTTTCAACCTGGTGCGGCGCTTCTGGCGGATGGACGGGGATATGCCCCCAAAGAATCCATCCCCGGCTCCGGCGAAGGGGATCACCATCCGAACGTTCCTGCGTGGCCAGGACGAATCGGACGTCCACGCCGCGTTCGAGGAGGCGTTCGCGGAGCACTTCGGCCATGTCCCTTGGCCGTTCGACGATTGGATCGCCACGCGGATCCAGTCGGAGGGCTTCGATCCCAGGCTGTGGTACCTCGCGGTGGACGGCGATCGGATCGTGGGAGCCCTGGCCGGAAGGATCATCGAAGATGTCGGCTGGGTCGAGACGCTGGGTGTCCGCCCGCGCTGGCGCCGAAGGGGCATCGGCGCGAAGCTCTTGCGACGCTCGTTCGCCGAGTTCCACCAGCGGGGTATCCACAAGTCGAGCCTGTACGTGGATTCGCAGAACGAGACGGGGGCGACGTCCCTGTACGAGCGGGTAGGGATGCACGTGGCGACCCAATTGGACTTCTACGAGAAGCACCTTCGCCCCGAAGGAGGGGCGGCGAGGCGTACTCCGGTAGAAGCCGAAGCGTAGACTCGCCCCCGCCGTGAACGGAGCACGCAGTGCTGCTTGAAGGAGCTCCTGCTCCCGACTTCACCCTTCCCGATCAGACCGGCCAACCGGTCTCACTTCCGGACTTCCGTGGAAAATGGCTGGCCCTGTGGTGGTTCCCCAAGGCCTTCACGGCCGGGTGAACGATGGAAGGCGAGGGGTTCCGTGACCGAGCCCCCGAGTTCGCAGAGGCAGGCCTGGAGATCGTCGGCATCTCCTTCGACACGCCCCAGGCCAATCTGGCGTTCGCAGAGAAGAACGGGTTCCCGTTTCGCCTCCTCTCCGACGTGGATCGGAAGGTCGGTGAGCTGTACGAGACGAAGCGGGCGCCGGAGGAGCAGTCGCCCGAGTACTCCAAGCGCCGGACCTACCTGATCGACCCGGAGGGTCGGATCGCCAGGGCATACCGAGTCACCGACATCCCGGCTCACCCGGCCCAGGTGCTGGAGGACTTCCGAATGCTCTTTGCGGGAAGGATTGCCTGATGCCGCAGGGCATCGATCGGGACGAGGTCCAGCGGCTCCTGTCCGAGGGCGCGCAGTTGGTCGAGGTCCTGCCTCGAGAGGAGTACGAGGACGAGCACCTCCCGGGCGCGATCAACCTTCCCCTGCGAAACATCGAGACCGATGCGAGGAATCGCCTGGATCCATCGCGGCCGGTCATCGTCTATTGCTGGGACTCGGCCTGAGACATGAGCCCACGAGCCGCGTGGCGGCTCGAGAGCTTCGGGTTCACCCAGGTCTACGACTACGAGGCCGGGACGTTGGACTGGATCGCCGCCGGGCTCCCTTCGGAGGGTCGGGATGCGGAGCGCCCGCGCGCCGGCGACGTGGCCCGCAAGGACGTCCCGACCTGCTCGCTCGACGAGCGGATCGGCGACGTCCGCGAGCGGGTCCGGGCGGTCGATTGGGACGTGTGCGTCGTGGTGAACGAGGAGCGGATCGTGCTGGGACTGCTGCGGCGAGAGCAGCTCGAAACCGGGAACGACGAGCCCGTGGAGCGGGTGATGCGGCCCGGTCCCAGCACGTTCCGTCCGCACGTGGGGATCGAGGAGATGGCCACGTTCATGATCGAGCACGACCTGGCGAGCTCGCCCATCACCACCTCCGATGGGCGGCTGGTCGGAGCGCTGCTTCGAGCCGACGCGGCCGAGGCCGCGCTCAAGCTTCGCGAGCAACACGAGAAGGAGCACGAACATGAACACGAGCATTAGCCCGAGCGAAGCTGAGGCCCCCACCGAGCTCACCTGCTCGCAGTGCCATTGCGGCATCGACTACTGCGCGTTCTGCGAGGAGGCAGGGTGCGCGGTCGCCCTCTGCTACGGCTGCATGATCGAGGCTCTCGGCGAGACGATGCCCCAGCCACACGGCCACGGGGGCTGACCCCTTTATCCTCTCCATGGGTCATCGTCGTTGGAGGGGGGACATCTCGATGTGGGTGTGGACGCAGGACAATGAGCTGGTGAACTTCGATCACGTGGAGTTCGTGCGGGTCGAACAGGATGACGACGACCGGGACTTCGAGCTCCGAGCCTATCCGTTCCAGATGGTGGAGTCTGACGAGGATGTGTTCTACACGCTCGCCGGGCGGCAGACGCCGACGGCCGCTCAGTCTCTGCTGGAGGAGGTGGTCGGGGCGCTCTCGGGCGGAACCGACGTGCTCGATCTGAGGCGGCATCCTTGACGGGGGGCCACGAGGTTCGGGCGCCCCGGGGGACCGCCCTCTCCTGTAAGGGCTGGCCTCAGGAAGCCGCCTTGCGGATGCTCATGAACAACCTCGACCCCGACGTGGCCGAGCGGCCGGAGGAGCTGATCGTCTATGGCGGGACCGGGAAGGCCGCGCGGTCATGGGAGGCCTTCGACCAGATCGTGAGGGCCCTGCGGTCACTCGAGGACGATGAGACCCTGCTCATCCAGTCGGGGAAGCCGGTCGGGGTGTTCAGGACGCAGCCTTCCGTCCCTCGCGTCCTGATCTCCAATGCCATGCTGGTCCCCAAGTGGGCCGACTGGGAAACGTTCTGGCAGCTCGAGGCGGCCGGCCTGACCATGTACGGCCAGATGACCGCGGGGTCGTGGATCTACATCGGCAGCCAGGGGATCCTGCAGGGCACGTACGAGACGCTCGGCGAGGTTGCCGCCCAGCGGTTCGGCGGCTCCCTCAAAGGCAGGGTCGTCCTGACCGCGGGTCTGGGGGGAATGGGCGGGGCTCAGCCTCTGGCGATCACCATGAACGAGGGCGTGGCTCTGGTCGTCGAAGTCGATCCGGCTCGCATCGAACGCAGGATCAAGACGCGCTATCTGGACCGGGAGACCGACTCGCTGGATGAGGCGGTGAGGCTGGCCGAGGAGGCTCGCCACGCCGGTGAGGCCGTGTCCATCGGGCTCCTCGGCAATGCGGCGGAGGTCTTTACGGAGCTTCTCGGAAGGGATTTCCCCGCGGACGTCGTCACCGACCAGACCAGCGCCCACGACCCGGTCGGTGGATACGTGCCGGCCGGACTGACTCTGGACGAGGCCCTGCAGCTTCGCCGATCGGACCCCGACGAGTACCGGAAGTGTTCGTACGAATCGATGGCCCGTCAATGCGAGGCGATGGTGGGATACCGGGACCGCGGCGCGGTGGTGTTCGACTACGGCAACAACCTCCGGGGCGGGGCCAAGGAGGGAGGCTTCGACCGTGCCTTCGCCTATCCCGGGTTCGTCCCGGCCTTCATCCGCCCGATGTTCTGCCAGGGCAAGGGGCCGTTCCGTTGGGTGGCGCTGTCCGGCGATCCCGCCGACATCATCGCCACCGATCGTGCGGTGTCCAAGCTCTTTCCGGAGGACGAACGCCTGGCCCGATGGCTGCGGATGGCCGAGGAGCGCGTGGCGTTCCAGGGCCTCCCGGCCAGGATCTGCTGGCTGGGCTACGGCGAGCGAGACAGGGCGGGTCTGGCCTTCAACGAGCTCGTTCGCTCGGGCGAGGTCTCGGCACCGATCGTCATCGGCCGCGACCACCTGGACGCCGGAAGCGTTGCCTCGCCCTACCGGGAGACCGAGGGGATGAAGGACGGCTCGGACGCCATTGCCGACTGGCCGATCCTGAACGCCCTGCTCAATACGGCCGCGGGTGCCCACTGGGTGAGCGTCCATCACGGTGGTGGGGTGGGGATCGGCTACTCGATCCACGCCGGGATGGTGGTGGTGGCGGACGGAAGCGAAGACGCGGCCGGCCGGTTGGAGCGCGTGCTGACAACGGACCCGGGGACCGGAGTGATCAGACACGCGGATGCGGGCTACGAGGAGGCCTTACAGATAGCAAGGGATCGCGGCGTCCGCCTTCCCTGGCTGGAGTGATGGCTTCGGTCAGGTCCTGGCGCTTTCCGTTACCTCTGGAGCCTCGAACGTCTGGGCGGACGCGTCGGGCCGCCCTGGCAGATACACCTTGAACGAGGCGCCGCCGCCTGGGCGATCCTCCACCCACGCTCTTCCGCCGTGGATCTCCGCGAACCGGGCCACCAGCGAGAGGCCGATCCCGACACCCGGTGAGTGCGGCTGGTCCCCGGGAAGCTGCCGGAACGGCTCGAAGATCGCCTTGCGGTCAGCCACAGGGATTCCGGAGCCGGAGTCGTCCACGGTGATCACGACGCCGCCTGCCTGAGGTCGCACCCTCACCCAGACCTCCGTCCCGGCCGGTGTGTGCCGGACGGCATTCGCCACGAGGTTCTCCACGATCCGTTCCACCTTCGCCGGATCGACCGCAACCTCCACAGGCTCCAGATCCAACTTGACCCTGCCTCCGTGCTCGACGTCATCGACCACTCGGCGGGCCAGGGCGGCCACCTCCGTGAGCTGGTGCTTGGGATCGACGATGCCCCGGGCCAGCCGGTCCATGTCCAGGAGGTCGGACAGCAGCCTGTTCAGCTTCCTGGCGTTGGTCGCCATCCTCCGGACCAGATCCCTGCCTTCCTCTCCCGCCAGTTCCAGGTTCTGTTGCTCGAGCGTGAGGGCCGACCCCAGGATCGTCGTGAGAGGCGTTCGGAGCTCGTGGGAGACTGCTTCCAGGAACGTGTTCTTCATCTCGTCCAGGGCGCGGAGGCGTTGCCCGGCTTCCATCTCGCGCTGCCACGCCTGCTCGAGCTTCTCCTCCGCCTGCTTTCGCTCGGTGATGTCGAACATGACGCCTTGCCAGAACAGAGGCTCGCCCGCCTCGTCCCTCAAGAGCACGGATTCGTCGTGGACCCATACCAGCCGGCCGTCTCGGCCGAGGATTCGGTACTCCAATCGGAACGGCTCGCCGGTCTCTTGGCACTTGTGAACCTCCGCCTTCCATCGGTCGTGGTCGTCTGGATGGATCCTTCTGGAGAGCAGGTGCGGATCGTCGAACCAGTCCTGCGGGCTGTAGCCGAGGATTGCCTCGGTCTGGGGGCTTATGTACAGAGTGGTGACCGGCCCCTGGATGGCGTCGATGTAGGTGATCGCCGGGATCTGTTCGATCAGAGTGCGGTACTTCGTCTCGGCGGCTCGGGCGGCTTCCTCGCTCTGCTTGTGCATGCTGACGTCCCTGAAGCTCCACACCCGCCCGGCGATCCTCCCGTCGCGGAGCAAGGGTCGCGAATACCGTTCGAACGCCCGGCCATCCTTGAAGCGGAGCGTGTCGAAGCCTTCCTGATCGGCCTGGTACAGCTCACGGACCTTCGAGAGGAAGGCCTCCGGCTCTACCAGCTGGTCAAGGACGAACGCCAGCAACTGTTCGTCACTCCTCGTGGCGAGGACGTCCTCCGGAATACGCCACATCTCGGCGAACCGCGGATTCGCGTAAGCGGTCTGTCCCTTGTCGTCCACCACCAGGATCCCGTCCGCGGTGGACTCGAGGGTGGCTCTGAGCATCTCGTGAGTTCGGCGATGCTCGTCGGCTGCCCGTTCGCGCTCGGTCACATCGCGATCGACAAACAGGATGCATGCCTCGCCGTCGAGATCGATGAGCTGGGCCGTGGCTTCCACGATCCTCGGCTGCCCATCGCTCGAGCGGAGACGGAACAGCACGCCGGTGGCCGACCCTTTGTCCTCGACTTCGTGGACCAGGGCTGCCCGCGCGGTCGGGTCCTCCCACAAGCCGAGCTCCAGCGCGGTGTGGCCCAGAGCCTCTTCGCGGCGCCATCCGACCATGCGGAGGAATGCCTCATTGGCGTCCACGATGAGCCCGTCCGCAAGTCGAGTGATGAGGACTCCGTCCGGGCTCTCCTGGACGAACCGAGAGAACTGATCGTCCCGCATATCTAGTCCATCGCCATGTCTAAGAGGCGGCTTGAACATCCGACGGGAGCCGGCGTCGTGACTCCCAGAGGACGCATTCAATCAGTTCATCATGAGGCCGAAGCATCACGTGGAGGTCCTTTGAATGGCTGAGGTTGTACACGTCGGGCTGCTCGGCTGCGGCAACGTTGGTGCAGCCATCCTCCGCATGTTATCCGATCACGCCGACGAGATCGCTCGAAGGGCGGGTGCCTCGATCGCCGTGCGTAGGGTGGCGGTCCGGGATCCCTCCAAGCCGCGGCCGGCCCCGGTCTCTCGGGAGCTGCTCACCACCGATCCAACACAGGTGGTCAGAGATCCCGGGGTCGACGTCGTGGTGGAGGTGATGGGAGGGCTCGAGCCGGCCCGCTCGCTCATCCTGGGGGCCTTCGCCGCTGGGAAACCGGTCGTGACGGCAAACAAAGAGTTGCTGTCGACGCGGGGGGAGGAGCTGTTCAAGGCGGCTGCCGAAGCGGGCGTGGACCTCCTGTACGAGGCCTCCGTGGGGGGAGGGATCCCGCTCATTCGGCCTCTTCGAGAGCACTTGGCCGGTGACCGCATCCTGCGCTTCATGGGCATCGTGAACGGGACCACCAACTACGTCTTGACCCGGATGGCCGAGGAGGGCATGTCGACCGAAGAAGCTCTCCGCGAGGCCCAGGCCCTGGGGTATGCGGAGCCAGACCCCACTGCGGACATGGTCGGTTCAGACGCGGCGGCAAAGGCTGCCATCCTGGCCACCATCGCCTTCGACTTACCTGTGGCCGCCGGCGACGTCTACCGCGAAGGCATCGAGCGGGTCACCGGAGATGACATCGTTTTCGCCCGGAGGCTCGGATACGTGGTGAAGCTCCTGGCCATCGCCGAGGCGAGCGAAAGCGGCGTGTCTGTCCGGGTCCATCCTGCGATGATCCCCCGCGAGCACCCCTTGGCCTCGGTCCGGGAGAGCTTCAACGCGGTGTTCGTGGAGGGGGAGAAGGTTGGCCCTCTGATGCTCTACGGCCGGGGGGCAGGGGGCGACCCCACCGCCACCTCCGTGGTCGGAGACATCATCGATCTGGCCCGGACCCCACGAGCTGGGTCACTGACCCTGGTCGGACACGCGGCCACCGTGGGGGAGCATGGGGGCAGGCGGCTTCGGCCGATGGGCGAGCTGTTCAGCCAGTACTACCTCCTGATGCGGGTCGTGGACCGGCCGGGTGTCCTGGCAGCCATCGCGCAGGTCTTCGCGATACACCTCGTCTCGATCAAGTCGGTCTGGCAGGAGGGACACGGCGACGAGGCGCAGATCGTGCTGATCACGCACCGAGCGAAGGAGGCGGACCTGCTGGCGTGTGTTCGGGACCTGCGGGCGCTCGACGTCGTGGAGGACGTGAGCTCGGTGATCCGGGTCGAGAACGCCGAGCCCTAGTCCCGTCGACCACATCCCACGAATCGAACGCGGCCGCCCATGCCTCCATCTGTTTCTCGGTGACCATGGCAGGGTCATCGACCATGCCGTCCAGGGCGGATGGGTCGGCCATCGACCGAAGCTCGTCAATGACGTTGCGCGAACGCATCCTTGGAGGCCGGCTCCCATCCGCCGGTGACTTCGCGGACCTTCGCCACGATCTCCTTCTCGTCCACCTTGGTCAGCCGGCCGTTCTCCGCGATCGTCTCCCCTCCCACCATCACCTTCATGATGGCTTCGGGTTGCATCGCGTAGACGATCTGCTTGGACGCCGTCTTGACTGGTTGCAACGAGAGCGCTCGGAGATCCACTACCACCAGGTCGGCTGCATAGTCCGCGGCGATCCGCCCGATGGGGAGCCCCAGCGCCTCGCCTCCCCGAGCCGTCGCCATGAGGAGGGTCTCCTCGGCCCCCAGGACCGATGCGTCACCGGAGGAGGCCTTCGCCAGGAGCGCGGCCATCCGCATCTCCTCGAAGATCGACTGCCGGCTGTTCGTGCAGCCTCCGTCGGTGCCGAGGCAGACCGGTATCGACAGCTCGAGCATTCGCCGGATCGGCGCGATCCCGTCGCCCAGGAAGGCGTTGGCCGACGGGTTGTGGACCACCTTCACTCCTCGGTCGCTCATGATGGCCAGGTCGTGCTCGTCCACCCACACGCAGTGGACCATCAGGGCGCGGTCGGAGAGCACCCCCAGCGAGTCCAGAAAAGCGACCGGGGTTGCCCCGTGTCGCTCGACTGACATCTCTCGCTCATGCCGGCCCTCGGCGACGTGGATGTGGAACGGCAGGCCGATCTCGGCGGCGAGTCTGGCTCCTTCCTGGATCATCTCGGGACTGGCGGCGTGGATCGAGTGCGGGGCTGGCTGGGCGAAGGCCATACGGTTGCCCCGGAGCTCCTGATACAGCTGGAGGAAGTTCCGCTCGGCCTCGCGGGGGGTTTCCTGGAAACGCTTGGGGGCGCCCGTCCAGTCGTACATGGATCGGGCCAGCACTACTCGGATCCCGACCTCCCGGGCCGCCTCCACCACCGCCATGGCGTTCTCGTTGCCGTGGTCGTGCAGGTAGAAGAAGTCGACGGTTGTGGTGATGCCGGCCTTCGCCATCTCGGCGAAGTCGAAGAGTGCCCCGGCCTTGATCGCCTCGCGATCGAGTCGCTCCGCGAAGGGGTAGAGGACGAGGTCGCGCCATCCAATGAAGCCGAGGTCGTCGCCGAAGCCGCGGAGCAATGTCTGGAAGGAATGAGCGTGGCCGTTCACCGTTCCCGGGAGGACGGCCACCGCGCCCCAGTCCTCGCGCTCGTGTTCGGGAAACGTCTCTGCCAGCTCCGCAGGCTCCCCGGTGGCGAGGATCCGCCCGCCTTGCATGACGAACCCGTGGCGCGAGTGCCAGCGGTCCTCGGCCAAGACGAGGTCGGCGACGACGAGGCTCACGCGCCCTGTATATCAGACACAGGGGGACTGGACCTGTCCCAGCGTCGTAGGCGGAAAGACTCTCCAGATTCGGTCCTTTCGTCGATTGGGAAGACGCGCATCTTGGCCGAACAATAGGAGGAGAAACGCACGGCAAACGGTCGGTGGACACCGCCCGGCGAGGACGTCGGGACAAGAGCAACCGGCGCCAGGATGCCATCGCTGGCCGGGCACCCATCGACACCCAGATGGGAAGGCGGGGACGCACAGGGTCCCCGCCTTCTCTATTCTTCCCGATCAGCATGCCGGTGGTCGTGGGACAGACCCTGTCGATCGACGACGTTGCTGCCGTCGCTCGCGGCGAGCGAGCCACGTTGCCCACCGGGGCGGCGGACCGCATGCGCCGGTCCAGACAGGTGGTCGAGGACAAGGTCGCTGCCGGCGAGACGGTGTACGGCCTGACCACGGGGCTGGGAAGTCTGGCCCACGTTCGGCTGGCCCCTGAGGAAGTCCGCCGCCTCAATCACAACCTCCTCCGGTCGCACGCGGTCGCCGTGGGCCGGCCTCTGTCCGAGAGGGAGGTCCGGGCCATGTTGCTTCTGCGAGCCCACATGCTTGCGCTCGGTCACTCGGGGGTCCGGCCGGTGATCGTCGAGCGGTTGCTGGAGTTCCTCGACCGGGACGTGCTCCCGGTGGTGCCCGAGCAAGGATCGCTGGGAGCGTCCGGCGACCTGGCCCCCCTCGCGCACCTTGCGTTGCCCTTGATCGGAGAAGGTGAGGTGGCGTTCGAAGGAGAGCGGATGCCGGCGGCTCCGGCCTTGGAAAAGGCGGGACTGGAGCCGCTCCAGCTCGAGCCGAAGGAAGGACTGTCGCTCATCAACGGAACCCAGGGGATGCTGGCAGTCGGGGTGCTGGCGGCCAATCGAGGTCGAGAGCTGGCGAAGGCCGCCGACGTGGCCGCGGCCATGACGGTCGAGGCAGCCCTGGGCACGGACCGGTCGTTCGACGATCGAATCCACCGTTTGCGTCCCCATCCCGGCCAGTCGGCGTCGGCTGGGAACCTTCGAAAGCTGTTGGTAGACAGCCAGATCGTGGCATCACATCGGGATAGTCAGCACTTGGTGCAGGACGCCTATTCGCTGCGGTGCGCTCCGCAGGTCCACGGAGCGTTCCGAGACGTGCTGGCCTTCACTGAGCGGGTGCTGACCATCGAGATGGGGTCGGTGTCCGACAACCCCATCGTGCTGGACGACGGCGAGGTGGTCTCGGGTGGGAACTTCCACGGCCAACCCGTGGCGGTGTCGCTCGATGCCCTCGCCGCGGCGACAGTGGGGCTCGCTTCGATCTCCGAGCGCCGGCTCTACCGCATGCTCGATCCGGCGACGAACAATGGGCTCCCGGCGTTCCTGGTGGAGCAGGCCGGGTTGAACTCGGGGTTCATGCTGGTGCAATACACGGCGGCGTCACTGGTGTCGGAGTGCAAGAGCCTGGCCCACCCCGCTTCGGCGGACTCCATCCCATCGTCGGCAGGGCAGGAGGATCACGTCAGCATGGGGATGACCTCGGCGCGCCACGCCCGCCAGGTCGTGGCCGCTGCGGAGGTGGTGATCGCGCTGGAGGTGCTGGCGGCGGCGCAAGGGCTCGAGTTGCGGGAGCCTCTACACCCCGCTCGAGCGACGGCCGCGGCCCTGACAGCCATCCGCGAGGCGATTCCCTTCCTGGAAGGCGACCGCGCCCTCAAGCGTGACATCGACGCCGCCGTCGGTCTCGTTCGGTCGCGAGCGCTGGTGGAAGCGGTCGAGCACGCCGTCGGACCACTCGACTAGTCGGTCTGCGGCCAGCCGGGTCGATCAGGACTCGGCCGAGGAACGATCCCTTGGCCGATCGCGGGTGGTCTTGACGAATGCAGCGAGATCGCGGGCCTCACTCTGGGCGATGAGCGCAGCCACCCAATACACGTCGTCGTTCACGGTCAGAGCTCCGTGCTGAAACCAGACCTCGGTCGATGCGTCGATCGGATACTTGGCGAACAGGCCCTTGAGACGGGGCGCCTGAAAGAGACCCCGGCGGAACACGTAGACGTTTCGGTCCGTAGCCACGACGATCACGAACTTCACATCGCCGAAGACGCTTCCCCACAGCGCAAAGCCACCGGTGGGGCCGCCCGTCTGGCCGAACATGGCCCGGCAGATGATCTCGCGTTCCTCCATGTAGGGCTCGGCCACTTCTTGGAGGCGCGCAAGCGTTCGCGGTTTCATCGCTGCCGCCTGGAGCCTTCGAAGAATGCCCAAACCCATGCGCTCCTTCTCCTGAAGGAGACATCGGCATTTGCCGGTATGGGCCAAACATGAACGGCGAGCGAGATGCGGGCCGATCTCGTTACGGCGGTGTTCGGTCCTGCAGTATGGATCGGTCTGGCCTTCGGAAGACCGGCCTGCCGTCCGCCGCCGGGCCATGCCGACGTCGCTGGTTGCAGTGGAATAGGCAACTCTGTGAGTACGGCCCAACCATGTCGAGGTGGAAAGGTACCCGTGTCGAGCGAATGGTTGCCGCCGATCAATGACCGCCAGCCACCGGAGGCGCTCGACTTCGAGGACCTCGGCGGACCGTTGCAGCTCCTCGAATCCCACTTCCAGAGCTGCATCGGGCAGGGACCCGAGGTCCGCCCCTTGGAACGTCTCGAGTGCCGACCGAAGCTCGCTCATGAGGATCCCGTCCCGCCAGAACCTCCGGGCTCCCCATGGAGGGATGGAGTTCGCCAGGTGGCCTTGGACCCCGGAATCTCGCGGAGACCTTATCGCCCCAGAAGTCATGAGCTCGTCGCATTTTCGCTGGGTGATACATGGAGCCACACGCCAAACGTGACGGAGAAACTTGCGGACGGGAAGACCAACCAGCTTGTCTGGGAGGCGGGCGCGGATGTTTCGGTCATGGAGGTCCAGCGGCCGACCGCACATCGCGCAGAAGCCAGCCGCTCCCATCGCTACTGCCGACTGAAGACGCGTTCCCCGCCGATCCGGGTCTCGACGACCGGGTTGTGGCCCGGGCGGTAGGGGATCATCGCCACGTCCGGAGAGTCCAGGACCACGAAGTCCGCTCGCTTGCCGACCTCCAGCGAACCCAGCTCTTCGTGTAACCCCAGGACCCACGCGGCATTGAGCGTGCAGGCACCGATCGCGGCCAGCGGAGGAAGCCGATATAGCGACGCCGCCACCGAGATCACCTCCGGCATCGACAGACAAGGCGAGGTGCCTGGGTTGAAGTCGGTGGCCAGGGCGACCGCCGCGCCCGCAGCGATCAGGTCGACAACTGGCGGTTGAGCGGCTCGTAGGACAAGGGTCGAAACCGGGAGCAACACGGCAACTGTGTCGGACCCGGCGAGTGCCTGCACACCTTCATAGCTGATGTGGTTCAGGTGGTCCGCGCTACGAGCTCCCTCCGCAGCAGCCCCCTCGGTGGCGCCAGACGCCCCGAGCTGATCGGCGTGGCATCGCACTGCCAAGCCGTGCTCGCGAGCGATCTTGGCCACCTTCGCCAGATCCTCCACGCTGAACGCGATGTCCTCGACGTACACATCGACCGCGTCGGCCAGGCTCTCCTCCGCGACCGCCGGGATCAGCTCCTCGCACACCTCCTCGACCCAGTCTTCTCGCGACCGGTCGCTCGGAACGGCGTGGCAACAGAGCAACGTGACCCGGGCGACCTGAGGGATCTCCTTTGCCAACGTGTGGGCCAGTCGGGCCTGGCGCAGCTCGCCCTCGACCGAGAGCCCGTACCCGGTCTTCAGTTCCATTGCAGTCGTGCCGTGCGCGAGCATCTCCCCAGTAAGCCCGCGGCAGAACCGGAGCGCCTCCTGGTCCGTGGCCTCAGCCAGGAGTCGGGCGCTCCGATAGATGCCGCCTCCGCCGTGCAGGTGGCGGTAGGACGTGCCGGCCAGGCGCGCCTCGAACTCGTCGGCCCTCCAGCCGTAAAAGGGGAGGTGCGTGTGGCAGTCGACGAATCCTGGCAGGACGGCACCGTCGGCCCGCACCGTCGGGAGTTCCCGCAGCGAGTCCGGGCAGTCAGCTGCCGGGCCGGCATACGCGACCACGCCGTCCCGCCATGCGAGGGCCGCCTCCTGAACCATCTCAAGGCGCCCGACCTCCTCGCCCCGGCGCGGAACGGGTCCGCCCCGGGCAGTCACCAGGCAAGGTGTCAGGACCAGCCCTTCCGTCATGCGACTCGTACCGAGGGACCGTGAATGGCGCTCATGCCCCGTAGCGCTCGTGCCGATGCAATGGATGTCGGGCCCGCAGCTAAACGACAGCCCTGCTGGCTACAGCAGGCGCAGCGCACGGGAGGGCGCTCGGGCGCTGCACCTACGCCGGAGTGGGGGCATGCGGGCAGCCCCCCTCCGGCACCCAACCCGATTCCCGAGCCGCCGTTCCACGCCGGCTGAGCTTGCGACACGGCACCGCCGGCGACGAACGTCGCGTCTGACCCTCCCGGTACACTGGGCCGTATGGTCGTCCTGGCCATCGAGCGAACCGTAGCAAGGTCGAAGGATCGCGGCTGAGGCCTGATCGGTCCGAATGACTGACACGGACGCCGCAGCCGAGAA